>Ga0209051_1000574_pt1 | contig 44189 bp, 38 predicted proteins | sample AraplaCvi_mMS_r2_2_FD_184286 | JGI IMG/M metagenome (GOLD analysis project Ga0209051, IMG submission 184286) | Arabidopsis root microbial communities from North Carolina, USA - plate scrape MF_Cvi_mMS_r2 (SPAdes) (version 2) | ecosystem: Host-associated > Plants > Roots > Endosphere | place...
ACGACCGAAATCCGAAAAGTTCCGATCACCGTGCTGTCGCGCTGCCAGCGCTTCGACCTGCGCCGCATCAGCGCCGCCGATCTGGTCGGCCTGTTCACGACGATCCTCGAGAAGGAAGGCATTCCGGCCGAACCGGAAGCGCTTGCGATGGTCGCGCGCGCGGCTGAAGGTTCGGCCCGCGATGGCCTGTCGCTGCTCGACCAGGCAATCGCCCATGGCGGCGGCCAGGTGATCGCGGAAACCGTGCGCGGCATGCTGGGGCTCGCCGACCGGGCCCGTATCGTCGATCTGTTCGAGCATATCGTTCGCGGCGACGTGACGGCGGCGCTTTCGGAATTTGCGGCGCAATACGAGGCAGGCGCCAATCCGGTCGTGGTTTTGACCGACCTTGCCGATTTCACCCACCTGACCACCCGTTTCAAATACATCCCCGACGCCGCCAACGATCCTTCGCTGAGCGAGGTGGAGCGCCTGCGCGGCCGTGAATTTGCCGAGGGCGTGGCGGTCAGCACGCTGTCGCGGATCTGGCAGATGCTGCTCAAGGGCATTCCGGAAGTGGAAAACTCCTCGCGGTCTGCGGGGGCTGCCGAAATGGTGTTGATCCGGTTGACGCATGCGGCCCATCTTCCCTCGCCGGAAGACGCCGCCCGCCGTCTGGCGGATTTTTCCAATGGCGACGGCCAGCGGGCGCCGGTTCAAAACGGCAATGGCGCCAGTGGGGGTGGAAGCCGGCCGGTTTCACCGCCGCAATCGCCGGTCAATGCGCGCGGCACGGAAATGTCCGCCCCGCGCATTCCGGCCGGCGGGCCGACCGCCATGCTGCAGGCCGTGCCGAACACCATGCCGCGGGACATGCCCCTCGGCCGTATGCAGGAGCAGCCGGCCGAAAAGCCCGTGCCCAAGGTGCCGGTCAGGTCGCTTCAGGACATCGTCGAACTCTGCACCCAGAACCGCGATCCGAAGCTGAAGGCTCTCATCCGCAATTTCGTGCGGCTGGTGAAGCTCGAGCCCGGCCGGCTCGACATGCGGATGACCGACGGCGGACCGGGCACGCTGCCCGGCGAACTCGGCGTCAAGCTCAAGGAATGGACCGGCATCCACTGGGTCGTCAGCCTCAGCAAGGAAGAGGGCGAGCCGACGCTCGTGGAAGCAGACAACAATGCCCGCGAGGCGCGGCTGACAGATGCCCGCGCCGACCCGGACGTGGCGGCGATCCTCGCCCAGTTCCCCGGCGCCAGGATCACCGACGTGCGCATCCGGGTCACGGAAGAGGATGAAAACGAGACCGAGGACCTGCCGGCGCCGGCGACCGCCGAATCCGAAGAGGGCGACATCCTGCCCGGCGACGATATCGAACTATAAGAGAAGAGGACGAGAGAGATGCGCGACATCATGGGCATGATGGGCAAGGTCAAGGAAATGCAGGCCAAGATGGAAAAGATGCAGGCGGATATCGCCACTCTTGAAGTCGAAGGCACGTCCGGCGGCGGGCTGGTGACCGTGCGCCTCAACGGCAAGGGCGAGATGCTGGCCTTGAAGATCGATCCGTCGCTGTTCAAGGAAGACGATGTCGAGATCCTCGAGGACCTGATCGTCGCCGCCCACAAGGCCGCCAAGGAACGCGCCGAGACGATCACCGCCGAAAAGACCAAGGAACTGACCGCCGGCCTGCCGATCCCGCCCGGCTTCAAGATGCCGTTCTGAGAGCAGGCAATCGGTCTTTAAAACATTTCCGTTTTCTCCGAACTACGGAGATATTCCAAAGCGCGTCGCATCAAATTTGATTCATGCGATGCGCTTTTTTTGTTTTGACGCATATCGTTATCGCGGAGCCTCTGCATACTTTCATAGTGACATGCATTGCCTCTTTGTTTTCAAGCAATTCCCGTCGCAAAACCACGCCATAGTTTTGCTGGAATTGCTCTCATATTTCAACCAGTAGTTTCACGGATCTCATAAGGTTTTTCATGAAGATCGCCGGCGTTTTTCGCGTTTTTGTTGCTGTTATTATCTTCGCGCCGACGACCGTCAGTGCAAATCAATGCGATCCCAGTAAGCCTGTTTATGTGTTCGACCAATTTGGCGGGGGCGACGACACCAAGGTTTTCTACAGTGAGCGCGGTGGCAAACACGAATGGTACCTGAAACCAGTCAGGTTTGAAACTTGGCGAAAATCCAAACTGGTTTGGTCTATCGATGGCGCCGTAACATGCAGCGATGCCGTTGGCATATGCACGTTGGACTTGGAATCCAACAAAAAGAAGGACTCGAATTCGGCTCTTTACCACTGCTTCAAGGAGAATGAAAAGGATATGGAAGGTGTAACGTCCCTCGCGATCCCCGTCACCGATATTATAACAGGTAACGAATCATCGCACGTTGCATTCGGCTTTCTGACTGCTCTTTCAATGGGGTGCAGTAATTTCTTGGACATCAAGGTTGAACGGAAGGCATTGTTAACCCCGCAGGAACGGGAAGGTCAGTTCCTCTTGCCGCCTTACTTTCGACGGGTTGCTTGCCCCAAGTAGCGGGCGCTCCCCATCTCGCCGCGAAACTATTACAAAGCGCGCTGAGAATACGGCTCCTAACTTTGAGCCGCCAGCATTGACCGTAATTTGTAATGAATGGGCGCCGACAGATAACGCTGTCGATCTTCAACCGAAAGCTGGCGCCCGAAGGTTTCCATCATTTCCGGCGTCGTCACTCGGGCGCCGGAAAAAGGCGCGTACGCGACCGGCATCCCGGCCTCGACAATTCCGTTGGCGATCACACGGCAATAAATGCCGGGACGGCCTGCCTGGGTATATCGCTTGACGAATTTCGGGTCTTTCATCCTTGCGGCAAAAGTGGCGCAGGGAATGCGGCAGGAGGTAACCTCAAGGATCAATTCGCCTGTCATGAAGCGGTCGCCGACCGCGACCTGCCGGTTGTCGAGGCCCTCAATTACGAGGTTCTCGCCGAAAGTTCCGGGGTTGATGGGATGGCCGAGTTCCCTCGCCCACCAGTCGAGGCAGACGGAGCCTTCCAGATAGACAGCCTGATCGACCCCACCATGATGTTTCCTGTTACAGATGGCGTCGCCGACGAGACCTTCAGCGTCGATCATGACGCCGCCGCTGACGGCGTGCTTGAAGATACCGGTCTTGTAGCTCTTGCCGGGCAGCCTTTCGGCTGTGCCTCGGCAGACGGCGAGGATTTTCATGGTATGGGCAATCCTTCCGCGATTCCGTTTTCGTTCTATATCAGTTAAGAACGGCGCATGGCAAAGCGAGTCACCGGCCCCGAAATCGAAAAACTCATCCAGCTTCTGGCAAAAGTCCCGGGGCTTGGGCCACGCTCGGCGCGCCGGGCGGCGCTGCACCTGATCAAGAAGAAGGAACAGCTGCTTGGGCCGCTTTCGAGCGCCATGGGCGAGGCCTATGACAAGGTGAAGATCTGCTCGCGCTGCGGCAATGTTGACACCGCCGATCCCTGTACAGTCTGCACCGACGTCCGCCGCGACCAGACGATGCTGATCGTCTGCGAGGACGTGTCCGACCTCTGGGCGCTGGAGCGGGCCGGCGCGATGAACGCCGCCTATCACGTGCTCGGCGGCACGCTTTCGCCGCTCGACGGCGTCGGGCCGGACGACCTCAACATCCGCGGGCTGATCGACCGGGTCAACGAGGGCGTCATCCGCGAGATCATCATCGCCGTCAATGCGACGGTCGAGGGGCAGACGACGGCTCATTATATTACCGACCAGCTTTCGGGGATCGACGTGAAGATCACCCGGCTGGCGCATGGGGTGCCGGTGGGCGGGGAACTCGATTATCTCGACGAGGGTACGCTGACGGCGGCGCTTCGGGCGCGGACGGCGATTTAGGCCCGGGAGGCTTGAGCATGTGGAAACGCAACCCATCTGCTTCGGTGGTTGGAGCCTTGATAAGGATAACGTCGAGCCAGTTCACCCCCCTCTGCCCTGCCGGGCATCTCCCCCTCAAGGGGGGAGATCGGCCAGAGGCGAGCTCTTCGCTTCCCCTTGCACGCCCTGCACCAGCCTCCATCAAGAGACATGTTCTGCGACGCTTCCAATCGCTTGCTTTGATTTGGGCAGGGAGCCCACCTCATCCGATCTCCCCCCTTGAGGGGGAGATGTCCGGCAGGACAGAGGGGGGTGCCTCCAAGCGAGCGGTCGCGTTGGTTTTCGCTGCAGTCACAGCCCTCCTCCCCCTCCCCGCGCTCGCCCAGAACCGGCCCGATGTCGAAAAGCAGTTCCAGCGATGGATCGCGAGCGATCTGGGCCCGGCGGCGAAAAAGGCCGGGATTTCGGAAAAGACGCTGAAAGCAGCCTTTCAGGGCGTAACGCTGAACTGGGACCTGCCGGACCTGGTGCCGCCGGGGTCAACGCCGCCGAAACAGCAGGACCAGAGCCAGGCGGAATTCTCCTCCCCCGGCGCCTATTTTTCGGAAAAGCGGCTGCAGGGGCTCGCCGAGACCGGCCGCGGGCTGACCTCCACCTATTCGGCGACGCTGAAGAAGATCGAGGCGGCCTATGGAGTGCCGGGCGAGATCGTTGTCGCCATCTGGGGCCGGGAATCCGGCTTCGGCAAGGCGCGGCTTCCCTATTCCGCCGTGCAGGTTCTGGCGACCAAGGCCTTCATGTCGACCCGCAAGGACATGTTCCGCGAGGAGCTGATCGCGGCCTTGAAGATGATCGAGCGGGGCGATGTGGATCCGGCGACGATGAAGGGGTCCTGGGCCGGCGCGCTCGGCCAGCCACAGTTCATGCCGTCGAGCTACCTCAAGTATGCCGTCGATTTCGACGGCGACGGTCGTCCCGACATCTGGAATTCGGTGCCGGACGCGCTCGCCTCGATCGCCCATTACCTGCAGAAGGAAGGCTGGCAGCGCGGCCGCGACTGGGGCTTCGAAGTGACGATCCCGGCAAAGGTCTCCTGCGCGCAGGAGGGCCCCGATCTCGCCAAGCCGATCTCGGCCTGGGCGGCGACCGGCATCACCCGCATTTCCGGCAAGGCCTTTCCCGCAGCCGACCTCAAGGCGGACGGGATGATGCTCGTGCCGGCGGGGCGCAGCGGGCCGGAATTCGTGGTGACCCCGAATTTCTACGTGATCAAGGAATATAACAACTCGGATCTCTATGCGCTGTTCATCGGCAACCTCGCCGACCGGATCGCCTCGGGTGCAGGCCCTTTCCAGGCAGCCTGGGGCGATGTCGGCAATATGCTGCGCTCGGACGTGCTCGCCATGCAGAAGGCGCTTGTCGCCAAAGGCTACGATGTCGGCAATGTCGACGGGCTGCCGGGCTACAAGACCCGCCGTTCGCTCGGCGACTGGCAGTCGAAGAACGGCATAACCCCGACCTGTTTTCCCGATGCGTCGCTGAAAGGTAAGATCAGGTAATCAATGGTGCAGGTCGGGGGGCGACTTGTGGAAAATATCGTCGCTCGGCGGGATCGCCTGGCGCTCGATCATCCGGTGGACGCGCGGGCCCTCCTCGCCCCGATGAAGATTGCGGATCGCATCCCAGGCCTCGGCATCCGCCTGGGTGCGGCGCTGGTTGTGGCGCACGTAATCGGCCCAGGTGGCGGTGTGATAGGTCTCGGTCCAGATTTCCGGATGTTCCAGATCGCGCATCAGCGCCCATTGCCGCGCGCCGTCGCGGATGCGGATGCGGCGCCGGTTCGACATCAGCGACAGGAACTCCGGAACGTCCTCGTCGGCGATGATGTAGTCGACCATGTTGACGATCGGTCCGCTACGCGGCTGCAGGTCGAGGCCTAATAGCGGCACGTTGAACCGGTTGAGCGGATCGAGATTGGCGTCGCTGAACTGAGGCAGCGGCAGGCGCATGCCGATCACGGCGCCGAGCAACATGACAAGGCTCGACAGCGTCAGAGCGATCGAAACGCCGAACGTATCGGACAGGACACCCCACACCCAGCTTCCGCCGGCAATGCCACCGAACGTCGCCGTCTGATAGAAGGAAAGCGCCCGGGCGACCACCCAGCGCGGCGTCGAAAGCTGCACCGTCGTGTTGAACAGCGACAGGGCCAGCACCCAGCAGGCACCGGGCACCAGGAGGACGAGCGCGGTGAGCACCGTACTTGAACTCATGCCGATGACCGCCGCGCTCGCGGAGAAACCGAGGAAGGACAGGCGGACGATCGATTCGCTCGACAGCTTTTCGCGCAGCCGCGAATTGGCCATCGCGCCGCCGATCGCTCCGACCCCGAAGGCTCCGAGCATGACGCCGTAGGTCAACGGGCCGCCGGAGACGAGGTCGCGCGCGACGATCGGCAGAAGCGCCAGGACGGCGCTTGCCGAAAGGCCGAAGACAAGGCCACGGAACAGGACGTTGAGGATGTTCGGCGACATGAGAACGTAACCGAGACCGGCCGAAAGCGCCCGCAGAAGCGTCTCGCGCGGCAGCGCGCTGTCGCGGCTTTCCGGTTTCCATCGGATCAACGCGTAGATCAGGGCGAAATAGCTTACCGAATTGGCGGCGAACGCGGCGGCGGCACCTGCCGCCGCAACGATCGCGCCGCCGATCGCCGGGCCGACGCTGCGGGTGATGTTGAAGCCGACGCTGTTGATCGTCACCGCCGCCGGCAGCACCTCGCGGGGCACCATATCGCCGACGGAAGCCTGCCAGGCCGGGTTGTTGAGCGCCACGCCGCAGCCGAGCAGGAAGGTGAAGGTCAGAAGCAGCCAGGGCGTCAGAAAGTCGAGGTAGGCAAACAGCGTCAGGGTGATCGAGACGATCAGCATGAAGAACTGGGCCGTCAGCATCAGGCTCCGGCGGTTGACGTTGTCGGCAAGCGCGCCGGCAATCAGCGAAAAGAGCATGATCGGCAGCGCCGTCGAGGCCTGGACCAGTGCGACCATGTCCTCGGAATCGGTGATCGACGTCATCATCCAGGCCGCGCCGACGGCCTGGATGAGACTGCCGAAATTGGAGGCGAGGCTGGCGATCCAGATGGTTCTGAAGGTCGGGTGCCTGAAGGGAGCCAGGGTCGATATCCGATCGGGCACTTTGTCCTCGTTCTTTCGTGCGTCGTTCCAAACGGTTATAGACCCGGCAGAACCAAATTCCAGCCGCCAGGCCCCCAGAATATGCGACTCTTGCAATCGGGGGGCTGAAAGCGTATATGCAGCCCATATTCTTGATCGTCCGATGAAGAGTGGGCCCCACCGGACCCGCTCTTTTTTGTTAGGCGATCACTGTAACCCAGACATTGGGCCCAGCTATGGGGCAATGATTGCCGGAGAGCTTATGCCGCAAACCGAATACGAGCCGCGGCTCATCATCGAGACCGGGCTGGACCTGAGGGTCGCCGAAATCATCGAGCCGGTCCTGACCGCCATGGACTATCGCCTGGTGCGCGTCCGGATGCTGAACCAGAACGGCGCGACGCTGCAGATCATGGCCGAGCGCAACGACGGGACCATGGATGTGGACGGCTGCGAAGCGGTGTCCGTGGCGATTTCGCCGGTTCTGGATGTGGAAGATCCGATCGATCGGGAGTATCATCTGGAAGTGTCCTCGCCGGGCATCGACCGCCCGATGGTGCGCAAGTCGGATTTTACCCGCTGGCTGAACCATCTGGTCAAATGCGAAACGTCGATCATGATCGACAATCGCAAGCGGTTCCGCGGCAAGATTACGGAAAGCGATACGGACGGTTTCACGATCGAGCGGGATCAGGTCGCCTATGGCGAGGAACCGCGGGTGACGATCCCGTTTTCGGCACTGGCCGAAGCAAAGCTCATCCTGACCGACGATCTGATCCGCGACGCGCTTCGGGCCGACAAGCTCGCCAAGGCACAGGCCGCGAACCAGAACGGCGAAGACGACGAAGAAGAATAACCGAACCAACCCGGTGCCGAGAAGCACCCCCTCGCAAGCATGCGAATGACGGAGACCAACGACAATGGCAGTGAGCGCAAACCGGCTTGAACTTCTGCAGATCGCAGATGCTGTAGCCCGCGAAAAGGTCATCGACCGCGAGATCGTGCTGGCTGCGATGGCCGACGCCATCCAGAAGGCTGCCCGCTCCCGCTACGGTTCGGAAACCAACATCCGCGCCGACATCAATTCCAAGACCGGCGAAATCCGCCTCCAGCGCCTGCTTGAGGTCGTCGAGCACGCCGAGGACTACGGCACGCAGATCCCGCTGGCGCTGGCGCTCGACCGCAATGTCGACGCCAAGATCGGCGACTTCATCGCCGACCCGCTGCCGCCGATGGATTTCGGCCGTATCGCCGCCCAGTCGGCCAAGCAGGTCATCGTCCAGAAGGTGCGCGAAGCCGAGCGCGACCGCCAGTTCGACGAGTTCAAGGACCGCGTCGGCGAAATCGTCAACGGTACCGTCAAGCGCGTCGAATACGGCAACGTCATCGTCGACCTCGGCCGTGGCGAAGGCATTATCCGCCGCGACGAAATGATCCCGCGCGAAAACATGCGTTATGGCGATCGCGTCCGCGCCTATGTCTACGACGTGCGCCGCGAACAGCGCGGCCCGCAGATCTTCCTGTCGCGCACCCATCCGCAGTTCATGGTGAAGCTGTTCACCATGGAAGTGCCGGAAATCTACGACGGCATCATCCAGATCAAGTCGGTCGCCCGCGATCCGGGTTCGCGTGCCAAGATCGCCGTCATTTCGAACGATAGCTCGATCGATCCGGTCGGCGCCTGCGTCGGTATGCGCGGTTCCAGAGTCCAGGCGGTCGTCGGCGAATTGCAGGGCGAAAAGATCGACATCATTCCGTGGTCCCAGGATCCGGCATCGTTCATCGTCAACGCGCTGCAGCCGGCTGAAGTCGCCAAGGTGGTTCTCGACGAGGATGCGGAACGGATCGAAGTCGTGGTTCCGGACGAGCAGCTGTCGCTCGCCATCGGCCGCCGCGGCCAGAACGTCCGCCTCGCGTCGCAGCTGACCGGCTGGGACATCGACATCATGACGGAAGCCGAAGAGTCGGAGCGCCGCCAGAAGGAATTCAACGAGCGCACCAACCTCTTCATGGACGCGCTCGACGTCGACGAGATGGTCGGCCAGGTGCTTGCTTCGGAAGGTTTCGCGCAGGTCGAGGAACTGGCCTATGTCGATCTCGACGAAATCTCCTCGATCGACGGTTTCGACGAAGACACCGCGACCGAAATCCAGACACGCGCCCGCGAATATCTCGAGCGGATCGAAGCCGAGATGGACGCCAAGCGCAAGGAACTCGGCGTCGAGGACGAGTTGCGCCAGATCGACGGCCTGAACGGCCAGATGCTCGTCGCGCTCGGCGAGGACGGCATCAAGACGATCGAGGACTTTGCCGGCTGCGCCGCCGACGACCTCGTCGGCTGGAGCGAACGCAAGGACGGCGTCACGAAGAAGTTCGAAGGCCTGTTCTCGAAATTCGACGTTTCCCGCGTCGAGGCAGAAAACATGATCGTCCAGGCCCGCCTGGCTGCCGGCTGGATCACCGAGGAAGATCTCGCCAAGGATGCCGAGCCGGAAGCGGACGCGGAGGAGGCGGACGCCGCAGAGCAGGAATGATCCCGCTCGCCAATGAGCCGGATGCAACCGAAAACGGACCTGCCGATGATGACCTGGACGAGATCGTCGTGAACGACCGTACCTGCATCGTCACCCGCGAGACCGGATCGCCGGAAACGCTGATCCGCTTCGTGGCCGGGCCGAACGGCCAGGTCGTGCCCGATCTGAAGCGCCAGCTTCCGGGCCGCGGCTGCTGGATCAAGGCTGAACGGTCGCTCGTCGACCGTGCGGTCGCCAGGAAGCTTTTCGCCCGGGCTCTCAAGACCGAGGCGAAGGCGGATGCGGATCTCGGCGCGCTGGTGGACCGCCTGCTCGCCGCCGATCTCGTCGGCATGATGAACATGGCGCGCAAGGCGAGCCAGTTCGTCACCGGCGCCGTGAAGGTGGATGCCGCCGTCCGCTCGGGCGCGGCGCTTGCAGTGTTCCATGCGACCGACGCGGCCGCCGATGGAGTGAGGAAAATAGACCAGGCCCGCAAGGCCTGGAAGCTCGGCTCGAATGCCGAGGAAGACATTCCGTCCTTTTCGCTCTTCACCGGAGCGGAATTGGACGAAGTGATGGGCCAGAATGCTTTTATCCATGCTTGCGCGCTTGCAGGGCAGGCGGGTGAGGGTGTAGTGAAGCGCGCAACCATGCTCGAAAGGTACCGAGATGTCGGTCAATCCGGAGCAGATGGCGGCGCTGGCCAGCGAAAACTATGACGCGGTCACCGGCGAATGCCGGCCGCCATTTTGGATGTACGGATTAAACGACAGGTTCTGATGGCTTCCATCCGTTCCTGTCCGAAGGAACAGGAACGGAATGACCGACAACAAAGACGACAAGACACTCGGCGTAAAGAAGACCCTTACACTGAAGCCATCGGGGATGAGCCAGGGTACCGTCCGTCAGGACATGGGTCGCGGTCGCACCAAGGCGGTCGTCGTCGAAACAGTGAAGCGGCGGCCGACCCGGCCGATCGACGAAAAGCCGGCAATCACGCCCGCACCCGCGCCTGCGCCCGCGCCGCGGGTGGTAGAGGCCGTTGCGCAGCCGGTCGCGCCCCAGCGTCCGCCGCAGCCGCAGGCGGCTGCTCCCGCGCCGCGCATCCACCAGCCGGGTGCCCCGAACCAGCGGCCGCAACAGCCGCAGCATGGCCAGCGCCCGCCGCAATCCGGCCAGCCGCAGCGCCCCCAGCAGTCCGGCCAGCCGCAGCGTCCGCAATCCAGCCAGCCGCAGCGTCCGCAGCAGCGTCAGGGCGCCGTATTGCACGACCTCTCCGCAGGCGAGATGGAAGCCCGTCGCCGTGCGCTGATGGAAGCGCAGGCACGTGAAGTCATCGAAGCCAAGCAGCGGGCCGAGGACGAGGCACGCCGCAAGGTCGAGGAAGAACGCCGCAAGGCCGAGGAAGCCGCCGAGGCTGCCCGCCGTGCCGCCGAACCCAAGGTCGAGCCGGTCGAGCCGGCCCCCGCCGAGGCGCAGGCGCCAGCCGCCGCCCCCGCGGTTGCCGAAAAGCCGGCCGAACGCGCCGCGGGGGCTCCCGCCGGCCGTCCGGCCGATGCACGTCCGCAGGCTCCGCGGCCTGCAGCACCCGGCGCCGCACCTGCGGCACTGCCGGTTGCCGGCCGTCGCAAGGGCGCCGACGAAGAAGACGACGATCGCGGCCCGCCGCGTGGGGCGCCTGGCCGTGGCCGCGTCGCCGCTCCGGCGCCCGCCAAGGTTCCTGCCCGTCCGAAGACCGAGGACGAACGCCGTCGCGGCAAGCTGACGGTGACCACGGTCAGCACGGACGAGGACGGCAATGCCCGTGGCCGTTCGATGGCCGCGACCCGCCGCCGGCAGGAGAAATTCCGCCGCAGCCAGATGCAGGAAACGCGCGAAAAGGTCATGCGCGAAGTCATCCTGCCGGAAACCATCACCATTCAGGAACTGTCGCAGCGCATGTCCGAACGCGCCGTCGACGTCATCAAGTACCTGATGAAGGAAGGCCAGATGATGAAGCCGGGCGACGTCATCGACGCCGACCTTGCCGAGCTCATCGCCGGCGAATTCGGCCATACGGTCAAGCGTGTTTCGGAATCCGACGTCGAAGAAGGCATCTTCAACAAGACGGACGACGAAGGCGAGATGGTTTCGCGCCCGCCGGTCGTCACCATCATGGGCCATGTCGACCACGGCAAGACCTCGCTGCTCGACGCCATCCGCCATGCCAACGTGGTCTCCGGCGAAGCCGGCGGCATCACCCAGCATATCGGCGCCTACCAGGTCGAGCAGAACGGCCAGAAGATCACCTTCATCGACACCCCGGGCCACGCCGCCTTCACGGCCATGCGTGCCCGCGGTGCGCAGGCGACGGATATCGCGATCCTGGTGGTCGCGGCCGACGACAGCGTGATGCCGCAGACGATCGAGTCCATCAACCACGCCAAGGCGGCCGGTGTTCCGATCATCGTGGCGATCAACAAGATCGACAAGCACGAAGCCAAGCCGGACAAGGTCCGCCAGCAGCTTCTGCAGCACGAAGTCTTCGTTGAATCGCTCGGCGGTGAAGTGCTCGACGTCGAGGTTTCGGCCAAGAACAAGACCAACCTCGACAAGCTGCTCGAAGCCGTGCTGCTGCAGGCCGAAATCCTCGACCTGAAGGCCGACCCGAGCCGTACGGCGGAAGGTACCGTCATCGAAGCCCAGCTCGACCGCGGCCGCGGTGCGGTTGCGACCGTTCTGGTCCAGAAGGGTACGCTGAAGCCGGGCCAGATCATCGTTGCCGGCGATCAGTGGGGCCGCGTGCGCGCGCTCGTCACCGACAAGGGCGACCACGTCAAGGAAGCCGGCCCGGCGATGCCGGTCGAAGTGCTCGGACTTTCCGGCACGCCGGCCGCAGGCGACAAGTTCGCCGTCGTCGAAAACGAAAGCCGCGCTCGCGAGATTTCCGAATATCGCCAGCGTCTTGCCCGCGACAAGGCGGCTGCCCGCCAGTCCGGTCAGCGCGGTTCGCTCGAACAGATGATGAGCAAGCTGCAGGATACCGGCTTCAAGGAATTCCCGCTGGTCATCAAGGGCGACGTGCAGGGTTCGATCGAAGCGATCATCGCCTCGCTCGACAAGCTCGGCACCGACGAAGTTCGTGCCCGCATCGTTCACTCGGGCGCAGGCGCCATCACGGAATCGGATATCTCGCTGGCCGAGGCTTCCAACGCCGCGATCATCGGCTTCAACGTCCGTGCCAACGCCCAGGCGCGCACGGCCGCAGAGCGCAACGGCATCGAGATCCGCTACTACAACATCATCTACGATCTGGTGGATGACGTGAAGCAGGCGATGTCGGGCCTGCTCTCGCCGGAACGCCGCGAAACCTTCATCGGCAATGCCGAGATCCTGGAAGTGTTCAACATTACCAAGGTCGGCAAGGTCGCAGGTTGCCGTGTCGTCGAAGGCAAGGTCGAGCGTGGAGCGGGCGTGCGCCTTATCCGCGACAACGTCGTCGTCCACGAAGGCAAGCTCAAGACGCTCAAGCGCTTCAAGGACGAAGTCAGCGAAGTGCCTATGGGTCAGGAATGCGGCATGGCGTTCGAGAACTACGAGGACATGCGCGTCGGCGATACGATCGAATGCTTCCGCGTGGAGCATATCACGCGCACGCTGTGATCTCCGGCGAACAGCCACATCGATTTCAGGAGCCGTCCGTGACCTTCACGGGCGGCTCCTGGCATTTTGAGTATTCGGTTTCCCGGGAAGAACTGGCCGCGGGGACCGAACTCCTGGCCCACTACCGGGAAAGCCGACAGCGGCGGCCGCGGCGCCTCGCCAGGGCGCTCCTCACCTCGACCCTGCTGTTCGTGCCGTTCCTCGTCTTCGTCGCGATGACCTATCTCGACGACTTCCTGAGGTGGCTCTCGGACGAGTGGCGGGCGAGCCTCACCGATGGCGTCATGCCTTCGCTCGCCGCCATTGCCGGCCTCGTCCTCCTGATCCTGCTGATGACGAAACCCCGCGATACGGCGCTTCCGGCATCGACGATCCGGCACGAGGAGCGCGACGTCTATCATGTGCGGGCAACGGCCGACACAACGACGCTTCGCGCTCATGCCGACGGCATGGCCGTGGAGCTGGATGTAAGGGGCCTTCAGGAAATCGTCGATCTCGACGGCTGGCTTCTGCTTCTCCACGCCGACGGGCCGGTCCTGCTGCCGCGACGCATCTTTCCCGACGACGAGGCGGCGAACAGCTTCATCACGTTTATCCGCAGCCTGATCCGCCGCAAATGGCGCCTCCGCTGGAGCGCCAGGCGTCCGGACGGGCGCACGAAGGGTGCTGCGGATCTTTGAATCCACCCCTTGATCGGCGCCCGTCCGACCATGGCAAAAATTTTCAGCTTCTACCGGAGAGCTCGCAACGGTAAGCATCTATCCGCATTTGAGTTTCAGAGGAGGACAACATGGCTGTTTCATTCGACCTGACGGGCAAGACCGCGATCGTCACCGGCGCCAATACGGGCCTCGGCCAGGCGATATCGGTAGCGCTGGCACAGGCCGGCGCGGATGTGGCGCTGGTCGGCCGCTCCTCCATGGCCGACACGGAAGCCGCGGTCGGTGCGGCCGGCGGACGCAGCCTGTCGATCCAGGCGGATCTTTCGACGCTCGAACCGGTCGATCGGATCATCAGCGAAACGGTCGCATGGACCGGACGTGCCGATATCCTCGTCAACAATGCCGGGATCATCCGCCGGGCGGATGCGATCGACTTCACCGAAGCCGACTGGGATGCGGTGATGGACGTGAACCTGAAGACCGTGTTCTTCCTCTCCCAGGCGTTTGCGCGCCGGCTGATCGGCGAGGGCAAGGGCGGCAAGATCGTCAACATCGCCTCGCTGCTTTCCTTCCAGGGCGGCATCCGCATTCCTTCCTATACCGCCTCGAAGAGCGGCCTCGCCGGCCTGACCCGGCTTCTCGCCTGCGAATGGGCAGCCAAGGGCATCAACGTCAACGCCATCGCGCCGGGCTATTTCTCGACCAACAACACCGAGGCGCTGCGCAACGATCCGGACCGCAACTCGGCAATCCTGGGGCGCATTCCGGCCGGGCACTGGGGCCAGCCGGAGGAGCTTGGCGGCGCCGCCGTATTCCTCGCCTCGCCGGCCGCCGACTATATCCACGGCATCGTGCTGCCGGTCGATGGCGGCTGGCTGGCGCGGTAAGCGCCCGCCGCCTCATTTTTCGGCAAAGGCCAGGCCATCCAGGCGCGAACCAAGTCGCGATCGCCGATCTGCGTGAATTTGATCGGCATCCTCAAGATTTATTAGTTGCCATTTCTACTCATGTTTATTATCCGGTAGCTGCAACATCGCGAACCCGGCGGCAATGCCGGCGGCGTTCCGATGTCCCGTTTCCGCCATTGCAGATCGGCGTTCAAGCGTCATCCGCCATGCCGAACTGTCCGGAGTATCGCCTGCCATGCCCGCTGCCCTGAAGCCCGCTTTTTCGATGCGCCAGCCGATCAGGAGCCGGTTACCGATCGCTCTCGCGGCGCTTGCAATGGCAGCTTCGACGGCGATGGCGCAGGCGCCGGACGCTTCAACGCAAGCCCCGCCACAGCCTCAGGCGACGTCGCCTTCCGGGGCGCACGCAAACCCCGCCGCTCCTGCTACGCAGGCAGCGCCGACAACTTCCCGCACGACACCGAGCGAACCGGCGGCATCTCCGACTGCAATATCGCCCGCGGCTCCCGTCGCCGCACAGCCGACCAACCCCGTCGCCCCGCAACCGAGCGCTTCCGCGCCGCAGCCGGCCGCACCGGCCGAAACACCGGCCAACAACACCGCCCAGCCCGCACCCGCCCAGGCCCCGGCTGCCCGCCAGCCGATCGACATGTTCACGCAGTTCCTGGAGCCGGGCCAGCGTTCGGACCTGCCGCACAACCTCTCCCCCTGGGGCATGTTCATGGCGGCAGACTGGGTGGTCAAAGGTGTGATGATCGGGCTTGCCTTCGCCTCGCTGATCACCTGGACGGTCTGGCTCGCGAAGACGCTGGAACTGGCGGGCGCCCGCGCCCGCGCCGCACGGACGCTGAAAATCATCCGCAGCTCCCGCACGCTTTCGGAAGCCGTCGGCGCCGCCGGTGGCCGAGGCGGCCCCGCCGCGCTGATGCTGCGGTCCGCGGCCGAAGAAATGCAGCTCTCCGAAGCAGCCCTCGACCATGCCCATGGCGACGGGCTGAAGGAGCGGGTCGGCTCGGCGCTTTCCCGCATCGAGGCTTATGCCGGCCGGCGGATGTCGCGCGGCACCGGCGTGCTCGCGACGATCGGTTCCACCGCACCGTTCGTCGGCCTGTTCGGCACCGTTTGGGGCATCATGAACGCCTTTATCGGCATTTCGGAATCGCAGACCACCAATCTCGCCGTCGTCGCGCCGGGCATCGCGGAAGCGCTGCTGGCCACCGCGATCGGCCTCGTTGCGGCCATTCCGGCAGTCGTCATCTACAACGTCTTTGCCCGCTCGATCACCGGCTATCGCCAGCTGCTGGCGGATGCGGCAGCCGGCGTGGAACGGCTGGTGAGCCGCGACCTCGATTTCCGCAAGGTGCCCCCGGGCAGCCGCAAGGCGCCGGTCTCGCTTGTGGCGGGAGGCTGATCGACCATGGCCGGCGGCATCCGCGAACAGCACGGCGACGAGCTTTCCGAAAACCACGAGATCAACGTGACGCCGTTCATCGACGTCATGCTGGTGCTGCTGATCATCTTCATGGTTGCGGCGCCGCTGGCGACCGTCGATATCAATGTCGACCTTCCCGCCTCGACCGCCAAGCCTGCCGAACGACCGGACGAGCCGCTCTACCTGACGGTCAAGGAAGATCTGAGCCTCAATATCGGCAATGACGCCGTGGCACGCGATCAGCTTGCCGCGACCCTCGACCGCGTCACGGAGGGCAAGAAGGATACGCGCGTGTTCCTGCGGGCCGACAAGGCGGTCGGTTACGGCCAGTTCATGGAGGTCATGAACCTCCTGCGCGATTCCGGCTACCTCAAGATCGCGCTTGTCGGCCTCGAGACACTGCCCGCTCCGGCCGCGCCGGCGGCAGCACCGGCCGGTGCTGCTCCGGTCGTGCCGCCCGTCCCTCCGGCAGCCGGAGGCAACCCATGAGCCTTGTCGTCTCGCAGACAGGTCCGGGCGGACGCGTCAGCGAGCTGGCGCTGTGGGGCGCTGCCGGGCTGGTGATGCTGACCGTGCATTTCGGCGCGGCTGCTTATCTGATGCGCGAACAGCCAGAGGTGCTCGCCGACAACTCACCGCCGGCAGCGATCATGATCGAGCTGGCGCCGGAGCCGGAATCCGCCAATACCGAGGAAGAACAGATCTCTCCTGATATGCAGGAGCAGGAACAGGTGATGAGCGAGCAGGCCCAGCCGGTCGAGGAACCGCAGCCGGAGCCCGTCGAGAAGCCGCAGCCCGAACCCGAGCCGATGCCGGAGCCCGTTGCCGAACCCGTCGAGCAGCCGGTCGAGCCGCCGCCGCAGGAAGTCGCCGAACCGGTGGAGCCCGAACCGGTGCAGCCGCCGGTCGCCGAACCATTGCCGGAACCCCAGGTCACCGAAACCATCCCCCAGCCGCTGCCGGAACCGATCGAGGAGATCAAGCCGGTCGACGAACAGATGACGGCGGCACTGGACAATGTCGAAGTGCCTCTGCCGGCGGTGCGGCCCGAGCCACCGCCGGTCGCCGAAAAGCCGCCGGAACAGCCGAAAAAGCCCGAGCCCAAAAAGGAGCCCTTGAAGAAGGTCCAGAAGCCGAAGCAGCAACAGCAGCAGCAGGCCCAGCCGGATATGGCCGAGGCGAAGATCCAGGCCAAGCAATCGGACCGCACCGCGGCCAGCCAGAATTCCACGAGCCTCTTCTCTTCGTCGGTCTCGCCGCAGCAGTGGAAAAACCGCGTAAGCGCGAAGCTTGCCAGAAATGTTCGCAAGTGCCCTGGTAACGGCACCGGCACGGCGACCGTCCGCTTCAACTTCGACGGCGGTGGCAACGTGACCAATGTCTTGCTGGCGCGGTCATCGGGCGATCCGAAGATCGACGACTATATCGTCTCTGCAGTGCGGCGGGCCTCGCCCATCCCTACTCCTCCTTCCGGCGTTGCAAATTATCTCGACCAGCCGCTAAAGTGCGAGTGACCGTGAGGTCGCCTACGGGACTTATGTCCCTCAACTGATCCGGATATTTTTCATGCATATGACCCTTATCGAAGCCGAAACGCTCGTGGAGAGCGTTTTCGAAGCCAATGGCGTTCTGTCCGAAACCGCCCGCTCCGTGGCCCGCGCGCTCGTGCATGCGGAAGCTGCCGGGCAATACGGCCACGGGCTCCGGCGGGTTCCCGCCTATATCGGCCAGGCGCGCTCCGGCAAGGTGGATGGCAAGGCCAAGGCCGTCGCCACCCGGCCGCGGCCGGCGGTGCTTCTCGTCGATGCGGCGTTCGGCTACGCCTATCCGGCCTTCGACATCGCGGTCGCCGAACTGCCGGCAATCGCACGGGAACAGGGTATCGCACTCGGCGCCGTCCATCGTTCGCACCATGCGGGCGTCATGGCGCTGACAGTGGAGCGGTTTGCCGAGCAGGGCCTGATGGCGCTGATGTTTGCCAATGCGCCGGCCTCCATGGCGGCCTGGGGCGGCAGGAAGCGGCTGTTCGGCACCAACCCGATCGCCTTCGCGACGCCGGTCGCCGGCGAGGATCCGCTGGTGATCGATCTGGCTCTGTCGACCGTCGCGGCCGGCAAGATCATGGCCGCGCGCCAGAGGGGCGAAAGCATTCCCGAAGGCTGGGCCTTCGACGCCAATGGCAAGCCGACGACCGACCCGCACGAGGCCCACAAGGGCCTGATGGCGCCCTCCGGCGGTGCCAAGGGTGCCGCGCTGGCGCTGATGGTGGAAGTCCTCTCGGCGGGCCTGACCGGCTCTAGTTTTTCCTATGAGGCGAGCTCGTTCATGGACGAGAAAGGCCCGCCGCCCTCGGTCGGCCAGACGCTTGTCGTCATCGATCCTTCCGCGAGCGCTGCCTCGGCTGCCGAGCGGATCGCCGGACTCGCGACGGAAATGGCCTCGGAAGAAGGCGTACGCCTGCCCGGCCGGCGCGGCCAGAACGCGCGACGGGCGGCGATCGAGCAGGGGCTGGACGTCGAGGACGACGTGATCGCCGCGATCAGGGCGCTGGCCTAGGCCCGGATCAAGCCCTGAGCGCTGCGGCCGGCGACTGGCGATAGGCGAGGATGGCCGGCACGGCGGACAGGACTGCCGACGCGGAAAGCAGGATCAGCGCCATGCGCAGGTCCTCGCCGGTAAAACCGACCGGCAGGATAATGCCGCTCTTGACGGTAAACGCATTGGCGATCATCTGCGCGGCGGCAAGGCCGGTCAGGAAACCGAGGCCGATGCCGAGCGCGACCAGCAGGAAAAGCTCGAGCCAGACGATCGCAAACACCGAGAGCCGGGGCGCGCCAAAAGCCCGCAGCGCGCCGATCTGGCGCCGCCGCTGGCCGATATGGGTGACGGTAACGAGAACCAGCGCGGCCGCCACCAGCCCTTGAGAGCCGGCCGCGACGGCGCTCAGAACCATCTTGGCATCGCCGAGCGTCGCATAGAGGCTGGTCAGCACCTCGCCCGGGAAAACCGCAAGCGTATTGCCTTTGCGATACTCCTGACGGAGCTTGTAGGCATCGGCAATCGTCTTCGGCTTTACGAGGACTGCCGGAAGACCCGGCGCATCGGCGGCAAAATCCTCGTCGATATCAGCATCGGCATCGATGGCGCCGTGATGGTCGTGATCCTCGTCGGCATGCGTGTCGCGAACGCCAGCAGCAGGCGCTTCACCTTCGTGCCGATGATCTCCGGCATGTTCTCGCGCCGCTTCCAGCGGCGAGTGGCCATGTTCATCAGTGACGGCCGCCGCCTGGGTTACCTGGAGAGCTTCGCCTTCGTGATGCTCGTCCTGCTCATGGTCATGATCGTGGCCGAGGCCATGGACGTGCCAGACGGCCTGGATCGGCACCAGAATGGCGCGGTCCCAGGGCGTGCCCGTCGGCGGCAGCTTGCCGGTCACCTGGTACACGACACCCGCATGGGTCTCGCCGCCCATCTGCGCCGTGCCGTGCATGGGCTTGATTTCGGCCCCCAGCGGCAGCTTCACGGCCGCGCCGACCACCGCTTCGCCTTCTTTCTCGAACAGGCGACCTTCGGCGAAACCGGAAACGGTGCTCCCGATCAGCGCGCGGGTCGTGCCGACCAGCGGGTAGCCGGCGAAGGAATCGCCGAAACCGACCGGCGCCACCCAGACGACGCGCGGATCCTTCGAAAGCTTCGCCAGCACCTCGCCCGGCATCAGCGGCAAAGGTGCCGGCTGCAGGAAGATCGAGGAGAGCACGAGTTGGGTTTCGCTGCCCGCCGCGCCGATGACCAGATCGAACTTGTCGGCGGCGCGGGCACTGCCGAGACGCAAGGCGCGTTCCTGCAGCGTGACGGTGACGCCAAGCGCGGTCGCAAGCGCCACCAACAGCACGACCACGACGGCGCCCGCCCAGAGACGGCGCAGATCGGCGAGAATGAAACGGATCATGCGGCGGCCTCTTCGCGAAGGCTGTCGGCGACGATCCTGCCGGCGCCGAGCGTGATGCGGCGGTCGAGCCGGTCGATCAGGCGCTGATCGTGGGAAACGACGATCAGCGTGCTTCCCGTTTCGCCAGCCATATCCAGAAGCAGCCGCCCGACCGTTTCGCCGGCCTCCGCATCGAGGCTCGCGGTCGGTTCGTCGGCAACGATCACGCCCGGCTTGCGCAAAACGGCGCGGGCGATCGCTACGCGCTGCATTTCGCCGCGCGACATGGTCTCGATCCTCTGGTCCGGGCGGGAAAGGCCCACGCCCTTGAGGAGATCGTGCGCACGCGCGATCAGCGACGCATCGGCGACGCGCGCCAGCCGCGCCGGCAGAAGCACGTTCTCGACCGCCGAGAGACCGGGAAAAAGATGGAAATCCTGCATGATGAGGCCGATATGTTCTGCCCGCCAGCGATCCCGCGCCGTCTCGGAAAGCCGGGTGATGTCCTCGTCGCTCCAGGCGACCTTGCCGGACGTCGGGCGCTCGAGCCCAGTCACGATATTGATGAACGTGCTCTTGCCGGAGCCGGAGCCGCCGGTCACGGCAACGCGCTCGCCGGCTCCGATCGTCAGAAAATCGACCCGCAAGACCGGGCTGCCGAGGCCGGGGAACGATTTGGCCAGATTGTCCAAATGCAGGGAAAGCATGGTCACGCGGCCTGATATGCGGCGTCGCGGATCCTCAGAAGGCTGACAAATCCGGTATCGGGGTCCTTCCAGGAGCCGACGTCGAGCGTGCCGCGCACCTCGATGGTTTCGTTCGCCTGGGTGAAGGTCTGCTTGCGGTGCAGATAGATGACGACGATATTGTCGGGCCAGTCGGCATCGGAGGAGCAGAAGGGGCAAAGCGCCATCGGCACTTCGGTCAGCACGAAGAAAGCGGCCTCGGCCTTCAGCGGCGGCGCCATGAAACCGCGGATCGCCACCTCCCGGCCGGCGAGCTTCTTGACCTTGTCGGAGAATTCAAGCCCGAGCACGCCGTACTTGGCGTAGAGCTCCCCGAAACCGAGATCATCGGCTGCGGCGGAGCGGGCCGACGCCAGGAGCGGTGCGGCGGCGAGGAGGCCCAGCACGGAACGCCGGTTGAACGCGGGTAAAAAGAGTTCTGTCATGAAACCCTCCTGAAACGGCATTCCCGGCCGAGTTCCGGCCGGGAGCATTGTTTTATCACGGGTACGGCCGTCGGCCAGACCTTAGTTGGTCTGCTTGCTGCCCAGAGCGAAGGTATCGGCGAGCACCTTGTAGATGTCGCTTTCTTCCATGTAGCCCTTGAAGCCTTCCGAACCGGGGCCGGCCGACTGCAGGACGACGTCGTCGACCGAATGCACACCGCTGTCGCCGTTCTTGGGGATGTTGCCCTGAACGAAGACTGCGCCGGGTACATTCTTGTACTGTTCGTTGGCGATATATTCCTTCTTCTCGTTCTGGATTGCCGGAACGAACGGGCCATCCATCTTCGGGCGGAAGGTTTCGTAGTGGTCCGGGCCGTTGTTGGCAGCGAGGAACAGGCGGCGGGAAACGTCGATCTTGTCCGGGTAACCGTCGCCGTTTTCGTCCTTGTAGTTCGGGAAGCCGGCTTCCGCATAGGTGCCGACCTTTTCGCGCATTTCGGTGCCCGGCTTGTCGTCATCGACCGTGCCGATGATCGAAACGCCGTGGGTATGGTCGCCGGTGACGACGATCAGCGTATCCGGATGGGTCTTCTGGAACTCACGGGCAACGGCGATGGCCTGGTCGAATTCGATGGTTTCGATGACGGCGCGATCCCAGTCGAGCGGATGGGACATCTTGTCGATCGAGGAGCCTTCGACCATCAGGAAGAAGCCATCCTGATCCTTGGAAAGGCGATCGAGAGCAACCTTGGTCATGGCGACCAGACCAGGCTGGTTCGGATACTTTTCGACGGTGCCCTTCTTCAGGAACTCGCGGTCAAGCGTAACGTCCATGTTGCCCGGATGGAAGAGGCCGAGGAGCAGGCCGTTGGCATTGACGTTGGCGGCAAGCTCGTTCTTGTCGGTGGCGACGCTGTAGCCCGCATCCTTGAAGAGCTTGATATAATCCTTGTCGTCCTTGCGCTTCGAGCCGGCAGTCGCCTGCGGCAGGAAGTAGGCGGAACCGCCGCCGAGCAGGACGTCCGGCTTGACGTCGAGCAGCATGCCGACGACATCGGCCTTGTCGTTACGGTTGCGGGTATGGGCGACGACGGCAGCCGGAGTGGCGTCTTCGACTTCGGCAGTGACGACGATACCGATCGACTTTCCGGTCTGGCGGCGCACGGCTTCGGCAATGGTTTCGACCTTCGGGTCGTCCAGCGAGTCCGGCGTACGGTCGGCATAAACGCCGATCGCGTTCACGGCGGTCTTGTGACCGGTCATGTAGGCCGACATCGTGTTGGCCGAGTCGGTGTCGACGGCGTTGGTTGCCGAGGTGCCGACGAAAGCCATGCGATCGAGATCATCCATAGCGAGACGGCCGTTCGCCTTGCCTTCGGTCATGCCCTTGGACATGATGCGGGCAGCCGTGCGGTGCGCGACCGAGAGGCCATCGCCGAGCAGGAAGATGATGTTCTTGGCCTTCGGGGCAGAGCCCGTGCCGTAAACGTTCCAGGTGACGGTCTTGGTTTCAGAACCGGCGGACACTTCGACCTTGTAATCACCGGCAGTGGCGATGGTCAGGCCGCGCAGGATGACGGCAGAACCGAGGACCTTGTCCTTGTTCTTTTCTTCCGCGACGAACTGAACGTCCTTGCCGAGCACGGCCTTGTAGTCCTGGCCGTTGACGGTGATCTTGACGTCTTCCGGCTTCACGACCGAGTTGAATTCGACCTTGAAGTCGAAGGGCGAGCCGGAGAGAATCGTCGCGCGATCCAGCGGATATACGGTGGCAGCCTGGGCGGCGCCGGCGAGCACGGTCGAAACGACCAGGGCGGCAAAAATCTTGCGCATAGTAACCTCACGAAAAGTTCAAAGGGAAGGCGAGGTTTCGTATACTGGCGGTGCATGACACTTGCGTGACGCCAACCATGGATCGAGCTACCTAGGCGAACGATGTCACGAGGCGGAAAGAACAATGTTTTGAAGGGGAATCCTGCTCCGGAAACGGAAAAAGCCTGGCGCGGGAGGAGGGTGCGCCAGGCTTTAAACTTGATCGACAACTGGGAGGAGGAGGATGTTGCCGATCCGTATCGAGCAACACTGGGAGGAGGAGTGCGTCGCTCGATGACCAGAGATATAGGCTAATCGTTTAATCACGCCAACCCACCCTGTTGCAATGCAGCAATGCGTTGGGCGCACGGCTGAGCAAATGCCCAGAGATAATTCCGTCGCTCATCCCCACGCTTCCAAAGCGCCTGGGATCGAGCTTCCCAAGATCACCGTTTCCCCGGTGAAAGACGTGGTCTATAGCAACCCTTGCAGACAGGCAGACGGAGACGGACATGGCAGAGATCAGATACCACGAAGGCGATATTCCGGCAGCGGATGCGGCGCGCTACACCGGAGCGATCGCCATCGACACGGAAACGCTCGGCCTCGTGCCGCGCCGGGACCGGCTTTGCGTCGTGCAGCTTTCGCCGGGTGACGGTTCCGCCGACGTGATCCGGATCGCCGCCGGGCAGAACCAGGCGCCCAATCTCGTCGCCATGCTTGCCGACCCGACGCGCCAGAAGATCTTCCATTACGGCCGCTTCGATATCGCCGTTCTGTTCCATACGTTCGGCGTCACCACGACGCCGGTCTTCTGCACCAAGATCGCCTCGCGCCTGACCCGCACCTATACGGACCGGCACGGGCTCAAGGACAATCTCAAGGAAATGCTCGATGTCGACGTTTCCAAGGCGCAGCAGCAATCCGACTGGGCGGCCGATGTGCTTTCGCCGGCGCAGCTCGAATATGCGGCTTCCGACGTGCTCCACCTGCATGCGCTGCGCGACAAGCTGAACCACCGGCTCGTGCGCGACAAGCGCGCCGAACTGGCAGAGGCCTGTTTCGAATTCCTGCCGACCAGGGCGAAGCTGGATCTGCTCGGCTGGGAAGAGGCGGACATCTTCGCCCATAGCTGACGCCATCTAAGCGGAGGCCGTCTTCGGCACATGCGGATCGGCATGATATCGAGCGGCCTGCGCCCGAATATGATAAAGAGTGGCATTACTTCTAGTTGCCCGGTAATATCTCGTTAACCCTTCAAATCTAACTTTGCCCCCGGTGTAACTCTCGATGAGACCGGATTTCGGGCCATGTTGCTTCCTACCCAGCAGACCTATGGGCTTGCCGCGACCAACATGATGCAGTCGATGCTCGACAGCATCGAGGAGCAGCGCAAGAAGGACGAAGAGCAGCGGACCGGCAAAAAGAGCGATCCGGTCGTCGAAGCCCGCATCAGCGCCAGCGAAGACGCCAAGCGCGCCCGCGACAAGATCACCACCGCCCTTTTCGGCGTCAACAGCACCGATCCCAACGAGTTGAAGATCGAGCTCGTCGACCGGCTGGCTTCCAAGCTCGGCATCGATACCGACGAAGCACGCTCATCCTACAAGCTCGGCAAGGCGCTGGAAGACGCGCTGAAGGACCTCGGAGAGGCCGGCTCGGCCAAGCTCGAGGAAGATCTCGGCCTCAAGGAGATGGGCATCTCGATCGATACGCTGCTGGCGGCGATCAAGAACCCCTATGGCGACGACAACCAGCGCCTGATGGAGGGCCTCAACCGCAAGGCCAATGGCGGCAAGCTGGACACCGAAGTCGAACGCGTGGTGCAGCGGCTCGAGGATGCCGCCGATCCGAAGACGCTGGAAGAGCTGAAGCTCGGTCCGCAGGGCTACGATCCGACCCGCGTCGAAGACGCCGAAACCCGCGCCGAACGCCAGGACGACATCCTTGCGGCCGAAGCAGGCAAGAAGCTTGAAGACGTCCAAAAGGTTCAGGACGTCATCGAAAAGAAGAATGACGAGGCGGCAAAACCTGCCGCCGTTGGTGCGGCCGACAAGGCATCCGCCGACGATACCGAGCTGCTTGCCCTGTTTGCCGCAGCCGCCGAGCAGGTGGCCAGTTCCGACACGGGCAACGGAACCGACAGCCTCGTTTCCGACGACAGCTCCGCCGCGTCCCCGGACACCGGCGAGATGCTTGCAGACAATGAAGCGCCGACCAATGAAATCGCCGCGAAAGCGATCGAGGAGCTTGCCGCCGACAACGCCGAGGAACCCCCGGCCGATATCATCCCCGTGCGCGTGGACGAGATCGGCATTTATGAACTGTTGAAGAAGAAGTTGGCTGCGTGATCCTGCAATAACCCCACTCCCCCCCTCATCCGTCTCGCCATGGATCAATTCCGCTGACTTTTTAGCGGAAGGCGAAGACCGTTAGCGAATTGTTAACCTTTTTGCCGCACAGTCATATCTGTGTATCGGCACTGGCGACGCCATGAGGCGTTCCGGTCGCAACGCCGCTCGTTGCGAAAAGACAAGAACCGTTTGGCCGAGCTGTCCTGTCGTCTCTATCAGACATTGGAGCGGACGATGCTGCCCCCGGTTCGTACCAGTTCATTCGTCGACTATCAGGCCCCTTCGCAGCAACCGATGCTGCGTCAGCGGATCGACGTGGCCAATACCGTGGCGAACAGCAGCTTGATCGGTTCCTCGCCGATGTCGGCGGGACGGCTGGACGTTCTTTCGCTTTCGGCCCAGCTCCAGCTCGCCCAGGGGTTTTCCGTCTTCGCCGAAACCATCGGCCGGCTGATCAAGGTCCCGCGCCGCGAAGGCGAGACGCTGGCGGATTATGCCCAACGCCTTTCGGAAGCGGTAAAGGCGATGAACCCCGCCGAAAAGGCAGCCCTCGAACGGACGCTCAACCAGCTGGTCAAGGGCATTTCGATACGCCTGCTCACCGAAATCCTCAATAATCCGGCCGGTCCCGAAGCGGCGCGCGTCGCCATGCAGCTGGAAACCGCGCAGCTGCTCGACCGCGACCTCGCCGCGAAAGCCGTCGTCAGCTCCTATCGACAGAATGCCGGGGCAGAACAGGCGGCGCAACCGGCGAACACCGCGCCTTCCGCGTCCGGCCAGGCGGCCGCAACCGTGCCCACGGCAGACGCCGAGGCTCAGACGGCGCAACCCGGCGAGGACGCGGCGATCGATGGAGCCCTGCCGGAGGAGATCGTCGCGGAAGCCACCGCGCAGGAGGCGGAAGCATCACCCTCGACGACCGTTTCCGGCGCCCCTCAGGATACGGCCGCGCTTTCCGCGCAAACCGAGGCCTCGGCGGCCTTCGCTGACGAGGCTGCATTGCAGGCGAGCGCCGAGGCCGATCCGGCCGCATCGGCATCCGCACAGGAAGCGGCCGAGCTCGCGGAAAGCGAGACGCCGGAGTTCACCGGCGCGCGCACCGAGGATACCGCCGAAAGCCCATCCGCCACGCGTCCGGACGAAGGCCGGCAGGCCGCGAATGCGGCGGCTGGCGACCGGCGCACGTCGCAACCCGTCTTTTATGATGCTCCGGCGCTGGCCCGGCTTTCCCAGCGCGGCCTCGAACAGCAGGGTGGCGCACGCGCGCTCAATGCCGAGAAGCAGCCCGCTGGCGCGACGACCATATGGCTGGCGGAAGTGCTTGCCGAAGCGACCAGCGATCTTCTCGACGGTCTGCCGGTCGCGGCAAGACAACTGCCGGAACAGCAGGCGCTGCAGCAGTTGACCGACAGGGAGCTCATCGCAAAATCCGCCATGCAGGCGAGCGATGCAGCGGGCGCCGCCATGGCAAAACCCGCCCTGCCAGCAACCGACGAACCGGCGAGCACCGGTTCAACGACCCGCACCGCCGGTAACCCTGCGAACGCAAACGGTCATCCGGCGGGTGCGACGGAACTTGCCGAACAGCTCGCTCTCCCGATCGCCATGCCGCCGATGTTCCGCGACGGCGTTGCCCTTCCCTATGTCGCCTATCCGCCCGAAGAGCGCGAGCGGGACCCCGAGGAGCGCAAGACCAAGGCGATCTCGGAGACCGATGAGGACGGCGAACAGCAGCATTCGGCCGGCGAACAGGCATTCGGCGAAGAGGGCCCGGCCGACGACCAGGATCAGGACGACGGCGACGAGGTTTCCCAGGAAGCCACCGAGAATGCGGAGCGCGCGAACGACCTCTACTGGCGCATGGCTGGCTGGGCCTGAATTCCGCTTCCAAAAACCGCGCATGAAAAAACCGCCGGACTTGCATCCGGCGGTTTTCGATTTTCTGCGAGGCGTCGATTACTCGTTGTTGCCGCGGTTCTTCAGGGCAGCACCGAGGATGTCGCCGAGCGACGCGCCAGAGTCGGACGAACCGAACTGAGCGACGGCTTCCTTCTCTTCCGCGATCTCGAGAGCCTTGATCGACAGCATGACCTTGCGGTCCTTCTTGGAGAAGTTGACGACGCGGGCATCGAAGACCTGGCCGACCGAGAAACGCTCCGGACGCTGATCGTCGCGATCGCGCGCCAGGTCGTTGCGGCGGATGAAGGAGGTGATGTCTTCGTGGTTGACGAGACGAACCTCTACGCCACCGTCGTTGACGGCGATGACTTCGCACGACACGACGGCATTCTTGCGCAGGTCGCCGGAAGCGGCGGCTTCGCCGACCGAGTCCTTGCCGAGCTGCTTGATGCCGAGCGAGATGCGCTCCTTGTCGACGTCCACATCGAGAACGACAGCCTTGACGACGTCGCCCTTGTTGAACTCCTCGATGACCTGCTCGCCCGGACGGTTCCAGTCGAGGTCGGAGAGGTGGACCATGCCGTCGACGTCGCCTTCGAGGCCGATGAACAGGCCGAATTCGGTCTTGTTCTTGACTTCGCCTTCGACTTCGGTGCCGGCCGGATGCGAGTAGGCAAATGCCTGCCACGGATTTTCGAGCGTCTGCTTCAGGCCAAGCGAGATACGGCGCTTGGACGGATCGACTTCGAGAACGACCACGTCAACATCCTGCGTCGTGGACAGGATCTTGCCGGGATGGACGTTCTTCTTGGTCCAGGACATTTCGGAAATGTGGATGAGGCCTTCGATGCCCGGCTCCAGCTCGACGAACGCACCGTAGTCGGTGATGTTCGTGACGGTACCGGAAATCTTCTTGCCGACCGGATACTTGGCGGCAATGCCATCCCACGGATCCGACTCGAGCTGCTTCATGCCGAGCGAGATGCGGTGGGTTTCCTGGTTGATGCGGATGATCTGTACCTTGACCTGCTGGCCGATGGACAGGATTTCCGACGGATGGTTCACGCGGCGCCATGCCATGTCGGTGACGTGCAGGAGGCCGTCGATGCCGCCGAGGTCAACGAACGCACCGTAATCGGTGATGTTCTTGACGACGCCGTCAACAACCTGGCCTTCTTCGAGGTTCTGAACGATTTCAGAACGCTGCTCGGCGCGGCTTTCTTCGAGAACCGTGCGGCGCGAAACCACGATGTTGCCGCGGCGCTTGTCCATCTTGAGGATTTCGAAGGGCTGCGGGTTGTGCATGAGCGGGGTGACGTCGCGGATCGGACGGATGTCGACCTGCGAACGCGGCAGGAAGGCGACGGCGCCGTCGAGATCGACGGTGAAGCCACCCTTGACCTGGTTGAAGATGACGCCTTCAACACGCTCGCCGGCTTCGAACTTGAGTTCGAGCTTGACCCAGCTCTCTTCGCGGCGAGCCTTCTCGCGCGACAGAACCGCTTCGCCCAGCGCGTTTTCGATGCGCTCGACGTAAACTTCGACTTCGTCGCCGACCTTCAGCGAACCGTCCTTGCCCTTGACGCCGAATTCCTTCAGCGCGATGCGGCCTTCGACCTTGAGGCCGACGTCCACAACCGCGACGTCCTTTTCGATCGCCGTGACGATACCCTTGGCGACATAGCCTTCGGCCAGATCGTTGGTAGCGTAGGACTCTTCGAGGAGGGCTGCGAAGTCCTCCCGCGTGGGGTTAGATACTGCCATGAAATCTCCTGAGGGACCCGATACGGGCCCATACAGCGCCGGTGGTTCGTGTTGCACATGCCCAAAGATCAGGTCCGCCTCTCTCATCGGGGTTTCCGTGGGAGGCAATCCGGCGCGGGGACCGAACTTCGGGCTATTCTATTTCGATTGTCTTTTCAGGGCCGCATCGATGATGGTCTTCGCGGCCCGAAACGCGGCCTCTATACTCATTTCCGAGGTATCAAGCAAGTGCGCATCGTCGGCGGGCTTCAAGGGACTGTCGGCCCGGCCCATATCGCGCTCGTCGCGCTTCTTCACGTCGGAGAAGATGCCGTCGTAATCCGCCTCGCCACCCTTGCCGACGATCTCGTCGTAACGGCGCCTTGCCCTGACATCCGCCGATGCGGTGACATAAAGCTTCACCGGCGCATCGGGGCAGACGACGGTGCCGATGTCCCGGCCGTCGAGAACCGTGCCCGGCTGCCTCCGGGAAAAGGCGCGCTGCGCCTCCACCAGGGCCCGGCGGACGGAAGGCATGACGGCGATCTTCGAGGCCGCCTCGCCGATCGCATGGGCAGACAATATATCGCGGTCGAGGCCGGAGAGTTCAACCTCGCGCGCCATCTTCTCGGCGACCTTCTCGTCATCGAGCGGCAGGCCGGCATCAAGAAGCGCCTTGGCCGCGGCACGATAGGTCAGCCCCGTATCGAGATGGTGGAAACCGTAGGCCTCGGCGATCTGACGGGACAGCGTGCCCTTGCCGGCTGCGGCCGGACCGTCGATGGCGATAATCATTGCAGGCATTAAATCCAAACTCATGCGTCGCGCATGGCTCCATAGTGGCGGACGAGATCCGCCATATCGCCCTGCCCCGGCATTTCATCAAGCCCCGCCGCGACACCTTCACGGTCGCCGACGGGACGGTTCTGGCTGACCTTCCACTTGCCCTCGATCTCGGCGATCTCGATTTCGATGCCGACGATGCCCTTCAATTGCGCGCGGATGAAATCGTCGGGCGCATCGCTGACGGCCCAGGGCATGGCGCGCGCGCCCTCGTGCTGGCTGGTGATGGCATTGATCTGGGCAAGCAGCCAGTCGGCATCCTCGACGATGCGGGCCGCGCCTCTTGCCTGGACGATCGCATAGTTCCAGGTGGGCACGACCTTCCCGGTCTCGCGCTTGGTCTGGTACCAGGAGGGCGTGACGTAGGAATCGGCTCCCTGGAAGACGGCGAGGACCGGCGCGCCGTCGCGAATGTCCTTCCATTGGCCGTTGGCCCGGGCAAGATGCAGGCGCAGCGTCCCGTTTTCCGAAGCTTGGGCATCGAGATGAAACGGCACCGGATTGGCGAGCAGGCCGGACGTGCCCGATGTGACCAGCAGCCCGAGCGGATGGGCACGGATCAGCGCGTGCTGCGTGCCAAGATCCTCTTCGCGAAAATGCGGCGGCTGATACATGCTCTTGACCTCTTGTCGCTTGGCCCGCGGCAGGCTGCGGGACTGGGCCCGTCAGGATGGAATTTTCCCGTCGTGACTAACATAAAGCCTGTGATCGGTCACCGCATTCACCCTTATGGGGCCTATGAAAAGTTTGTCTTTGACATCAAAGAGCACAAGCCTTATGGGGACCGGCTTAGATTTTCACCCTATAAAGCCGCGTCCAAGCGGCGCGCCGAACTATTCGGCCATCCCATGAGGCTCTGACTGTGGCAAAAGCGGAACTCGGAACCAAGCGAACCGACCCCGATACCGGCAAAAAATTCTACGACCTGAACCGTGATCCGGTCGTTTCCCCCTATACCAACAAGTCCTGGCCGCTTTCCTTCTTCGAGGAAAACAGCGTCGCCAAGAAGATGGAACAGGCCGAGGAAGAAGACGTCCAGGAAGTCGATACCGAAAATCCGGAAGTCGAACTCGTCTCGCTCGAAGAGGGCGACGAGGCAGCCGGCGGCGACGACATCCCGGACATGGGCGACGACGACGATGTCGATATCGGCGATGACGACGACGATACCTTCCTGGAAGCCGACGAAGACGAAGACGACGACGACATGTCGGGCATCATCGGCGTGACCGGCGACGACGACGAAGTCTGATCGGGTTTTCAAGTTAACGCCCGGCAATTCAATAAAAATTGCCGGGCAGACAAATTTCGGCTTGCACTCTCCGTAAACCGGAAGTAATAAGCCGCCACTCCGCCGGGCCCAAACGCCTCGGAGTTCCCAGGACCGGAAATACCGGACCACCCTGATGGGGCTATAGCTCAGCTGGGAGAGCGCTTGCATGGCATGCAAGAGGTCAGCGGTTCGATCCCGCTTAGCTCCACCAAACCTTCTCGGAAACATGTAAACGTTGATCGCCCCGGCCGGAACGCCTGTTTGGCGTTGCCCTATCTCGCCAGCACGCCGGCGTGCGGGCGATGCTTCCTCGGGTTATGAGCGTGTTTGCGAGAAATCCGTACCGGCCGGTTGCGAAGTGCCTTCTGGCGCTCGGCCTTTCGCTCCAGTTCGGCCACGCTCGTGCATGCCAGGTTGTCGACGGCAAGCTCGTCCAGATATTGCTGGCGACGCGCGCCGGCCATCTGGCGGACGACGACGGCGAAAATGCCGGCCAGAACCGTAACGATTGCCAGAACGAACATTAGAGCGACCATGAGCGCCTCCTGTCACCGCGATAACGTGCGGAGCTGGATAAAGTTCGGCAATTGTAGTCCGAGGGCGTTCACATCGCATCACATCCCTTTGCCCGAGGGCCTTCGCTCAAAGGTGATCCTGCTCAGGACTTCCTGCTCAAGCCATCCTGCCCGGGGCACGGGCATGGCGGCGATCGAGCCAGGCGGCACCCTGGAGCGCGGCCAGGATAATCGCCACGCCGATGACCACCCTCGCCTCGGGCACTTCGTCGAAGAAGACGTAGCCGGTGACCGTCACGAAGACGATCGAGAGGTAACCGACGGGGGCGAGCACGCTTGCATCGGCGACGCGATAGGCGCGCAGGAAACAATATTGGCCGAGCTGGGCGAGAAAGCCGATGCCGAGCAGCGGGATCCAGTCGAAGGGCAAAACCGGCTGCCAGGTGAAGACCGCGGGCACGGCGGTGATGACCGCGAGGCCGACGGTGTAGAAGACCATCATCACGGTGGTGTTCTCGTCCTTCAGCGCGCGGGTCTGGATGATCGCCAGCGAACCGAAGACGACGGAGACCAGCACCACAAGCACTTCGACATTAAAGCTCGACGTGCCGGGCGCCATGACGATCAATACACCGATAAAGGCGAAGCCGGCGCCGAGCCAGCGGATGCGGCTCACCGTCTCGCCGAGCATGGCGACGGCCATGGCCATGGTGATCAGCGGCCGGGAGAAACCGACCGCATTGACCATGGCGAGCGGCAGCATGGTGATGGCGAGAAAATTGCTGGTCAGCGCCACCGCATTGCAGGAAATGCGAAAGATGTTGCGCCACGGGTGCTTGACCCGGCGCATCTCGGCGCGGTGCCGCCAGATCAGCGGCAGGATGAACAATAGCCCGATCATCGCCCGGATGAAGACGAGCTGGAAGGCGGGATAGGCGGCGCCTTGTGCCTTGACCAGCGCCGTCATGCCGCCGGAGACCAGTGTCATGTCGAGGAGCAGCCAGCCGATGCCGATTCGGGCGTTCGAGGCCCGCTCGTTTTCCGGCCCTGGCGCTGCCTGCGTGTTCACGCCGGCTGCACGAGGTTCGCCATTAGCCGGAAGGCGCCGGGGACGAGCTTGTCGAGCTGGTGATGCAGCACGAGGCTGGTATGGGTATGGCGGCCGCGGCCGATGGCGGCGGAGATCAGCGCGCCCTTGAGCGGCTGCTCGTCGGCGTCATGCATGGCCAGAAGCGGCTCGTAGGCGTCATCCCAGCGGGAGGCGAAATAGAGGCCGCGCTCCTTGTCCCATCCCTGCCAATCTTCCGGCCCGATAACGTTCGGCCCCTTGATGAGGGCATGGTCGGGAGCCAGCACGGTGACTTCGGCCCTCGGATCGGTGACCCGCCAGCGCAGCGACGGCGAGCCGATCTCGATGCGGCGGGCTGGCGTCTCGTTCGGGTCCCAGCCATCCGTCGGGCGATGATAAAGGGTCACCAGGTGGCCGCCCTCTTCGACGAAGCGGTGCAGGCGCTGGGTGGCGGCAGCAAGGTCCTTGCGGATGCCGAAGGCGAAGATGCCGACAACGATGGTGGTGAAGCGCGACAGATCGCCGGAGAGGGATTGCGCGTCGAGTTCCGTCACGTCGAGGCCCATACGGGCGAGCCACTGGCCGACGCGATCGGCACCGCCGCCGACATAACCGATGCGGGCGCCTTCCGGCAGCTTCAAATCAATGGACAGGATTTTCAGCGTTGCAGGGGCACGGAAGGCGGTGCGACCGATATGGCGATAGGCGATCGGCGTGACCTGGAAGGCCGCGCAGCCGCCGATCTGCGGCTCGAGCTCGACGAGACCGGGCCTCACCGCATCGGTCGAGGAAGCGATCCAGCCGCTATCTGTTTTTTTCATCACCCAGCCGGCGGGCGTCTTGAACGAGACCGGCGCGTCGATGCCGGTGAGCTTGGCCTCGATCGGCCATTCCGTCTGCTTGGTGCCCAGGGGGACGAGCAGCGCATCCGGCAGCAGGGTCAGCGACTGAGCCGGCATCACCGCGAAAGGTTCTTCGAGATCGAAGGTGCCCGTGGCGATCCGTCCGCCGATCTCGGCCGAAACCTCCACATGCGCATGGCCATTGCCGCCGAGCGCCGACCATGCGGGCAGGTAGAGGCTGGAGAGCGACGCGTCCGCAGCGGCGGTCAGGGAGAGTACGCCCTCGCCGGCAAGCGACTGGGCAGAAGACGAGACACCCGACGGCAGGACCGAGAGGACACCGACCCATTGGTCAGACGCACCTTCACCGAACTCCACGGTGAGGGTGGCAGTCCCGCCGGGGGAAATGACGGGGGGATCGGCATAGGCGCGCTCGAAGATCGCCGCCGCCTCGAGAATCGCGGCATCGATTTCCCGCTGCTTGCGGACGATGCGATGGCCGTGCAGCTCCTTGAAGCCCTCGGGCGCCACGGTCCCGACCGCATCCAGCCAGCCGGCGGCCTCGGTGAGCGCATCGATGATCGCGTCGCGATCGGGAAAGGCTGCTAGGGCCACGGAAATGGCGGCGTCGGCGGAGCGCAGGGCTTCGGCGACATTGGTGGGCAGGTTGCGGATGTCTGCCAGCAGCGAAAGCGACGCCGGCAGGTTCTCCAGAATGGATCGTTCGCCATGTGAGCCGGCGGCGGAGAGTTTCAGGTGGAGTTCCCAGGCGGTTTCCGGCCGCTTCGGCCAGCGCCCCATGCCCTGGGACGCATGAAAATACCGCGACCATTCGCCGATCCGGTCGTAGTCCGCGCCGGTGGCCGGATCTCGCCCATCGGCCACAACCGTCAGCGTCGTATCCGGCGGCGGCACCTCGTCGTCATAGGTATCGCCGCCGCCGGACCAGGCCGGCAGGTAATATTTGGCGACCATCCACGGCTTCAGGCCTTCGGCGAAATGTTCGGTATAGGCGTTGGGGTCGGCGGCGAGCGTTATCGCTGTTTCGGCGGCGCGGGTCATGGCGCGGTGGTGGCCGTGCTGGCCGGGCACGTCGAGGAAGGTGGGGATGACGATATCCGGCCGTTCCATGCGGTAGGCGCGCACCAGGCGCTCGACGATGCGGGCCTCTCCCCAGCGGGTGAAGGTCGCGTCACCATCCTTGGAGAAACCGAAATCATGCACCGGGTCGGTGGGGCCGTGGCCGAGCCAGGAGACGTCGCTGTCGATCGCCCGGGCGGCTTCTTCCAGCTCGCGGGAGCGGATGACGCCAAGCGGCCCGAGGCGTTCGGGCCCGAGCGCATTCTGGCCGCCCTCGCCGCGCGTCGAGCAGGCGATGATGACGCGCATGCCGAGGCCAAGGCGGAACCAGGCGAGCATGCCGTTCTGCTCGTCGTCCGGGTGGGCGCCGGTATTCATCATGGTGACCGTCGACTTCAATCGCGAAAGCTTGCGATGGAGCCGGACGAGCGAGGGGGCGGCCATCTGCCGTTCGATGCGTTCGCGGGCGGTCAGCATGAAGGGTCCTCCAATAGGTCAGGCGGGAATATCGGCAAGTGCTGCAAGCGAGGTTTCGAGCTTGGGCGTCACCATGTCGAAAAGCGGAAGGGCGGCAGCGCCGAGTGCCGCGGTCAATTGCCCGGTCTGGCCGCGCAGCACACGCGGCAGGTCGCGCTGCCTGCGGCTGGCGACCGAGGTCGGCAGGTTGCCCATGCGGGCGACAATGTCTTCGATGATCGCATCCGGCAGCGCTCCGCCGAGGATGACGGTCTGCGGATCGAGGATGTTTTCGAGCATGGCGACCATCGGACCGAGATAGGTGGCGGCCTCGTCGATCCATTCATCGACGACCGGGTGGCGGTCGGCATGGAGCTTTTCCAGATCGGAAAACTCGGTGTCGGAAATGCCGACGCAGCTCAGCTTTTCCTTGAGCACATAGGCGGAAACATATCCTTCCAGGCAGCCGAGCTGGCCGCAGGACGGACACGGCCTGCCCTTCGGCACGACGGTGACATGGCCGATCTCGCCGGCATTGCCGAAGGCACCGCGATAGGGCGCACCGTCCTGGATGATGCCGAGGCCAATACCGACGCCGAAATAGATCATGCAGAAATTGGAGATCGCCAGACCCGCGCCGAACAGCCGCTCGCCGACGGCCGCGGCCGTCGCGTCGTTTTCGACGATGACCGAATGACCGCAGGCTTCGCTGAGCGCCTGGGCGGCGTCGAGACCTGCCCAGCCCGGCAGCGTCGTCGGGCCGACCGAGGTCATGCCGTCGATCTCGAACGGACCGGGCATGACGACGCCGGTGCCGAGCAGCCTGGTGCCGGCCAGTTTCGTGACAGCGGCCAGCTCCGCCGCGAAAGCCGACAGGATATGCCCGGGAGTGGTGTCCTTGAGCGGCGTGATGCGCTTTGCCCTCAGGCCGCCGGAGAGATCGAGCGCCACCGTCACCATGTGGTCGGCGGCGATTTCGACGCCGATGGTGGCGCCGCCTTCCGGGTTGACCGCAAACTGGATCGGGGGCTGGCCGCGGCCGGATTTGAGCCTGCCCATTTCCATCAGCAGGCCCTCGCCGACCAGCTCGTCGACGATGTTGGCGACCGCCTGGGGCGTCAGCTGGGTCAGCTTGGCAATATGGGCACGGCCCAGCGAGCCATGGCGGCGCACCACATCCAGCACGACGCGGCGATTGTGCTCGCGGCTCCGTTCGGGGTTCTTGCCGATAGCCACGGGGTGTGTGCCGATCGTGTGTATGGTCATTTCGCCACCTTCGGTTGGCGGAATTCATAACGCCGGAAAACCGTTTCCCGCAATAGAATAATTCAAGTAAATTATCTTATTGACAAACGGCAGCACTCAGGAAAGCGTAGGGAAGGCTGAGGCGAAGGGTGCCGCAGCGCGTCTGAGGGAGGATTGCCTCCCGAACCAATAAACGCACCGGACCGCAGGCCGCGACCGGATGCAGGGAACAATCAGACCCCAAGACCGGAGTACCCGGCGGGGCAAATGGAGGCTCACATGCGCAAGGCAACTTTGTTCGCCGGTCTCGTCGCCGGTTTCAGCACGTTCACATTCAATGCCGCGCAGGCGGTGGAAATCGAATACTGGCAGTATGTCTTCGACACGCGCGTGAAGGCGATGGACCAGCTCATCACCGAGTTCCAGAAGGCCAATCCCGGCATCACCGTCAAGCAGGTCACCTTCCCCTATGCCGACTACCAGACGCGCGTGATCGCCGCCAACATGGCCGGCAACGGTCCCGACGTGATGCAGCTGTTCTACGGCTGGCTCGACAAGTTCGTCGCCGGCGGCCTGCTCGCCCCGCTGCCGAAGGATGCCTTCCCGCATGCCAAGATCGAAAGCGACTTCTTCCCGATCGTCAAGGCGATGAAGCGTGGCGACGATTATTACGGCCTGCCGACCGCCGTGCGCTCGCTCGCCCTGTTCTACAACAAGAAGCTCTTCACCGAGGCCGGCCTCGACCCCAACAACCCGCCGAAAACGCTCGACGAATACGTCGCCGCCGCCCAGAAGATCGCCAAGCGCGACGCTTCCGGCAACCTCACCGTCGAAGGTTCGACGCTCGACATGGGCGGCCAGGACCACCAGTGGTGGCGCGAGGTGCTGATCCGCCAGTTCGGCGGCGTGCCCTATACCGACAACGACCAGAAGGTCGCCTATAACAGCGAAGCCGGTATCAAGGCCCTGAAATTCTACACCAGCCTGCAGCTCGAGAAGAAGATCGGCGCGGCCGGCTTCATGGACGAAGGCCAGGCTGCCTTCCGCGGCGGCAAGGCCGGCATGACCATCGATGGCACCTTCCGCCTCGGCGCCTTCAAGAGCATCAAGGACTTCGAATGGGGCGTGACCGAACTGCCGGCCAATGCGCAGGGCGTGCGCTCCAACTATGCCAGCTATTTCGCCAACGGCATCAGCGCCAAGGCGAAGGGCGAGGAACTCGAAGCCTCCAAGAAGTTCCTGGCCTACATCACCTCGCCTGCCGCCATGGACATCTGGCTGAAGACCGTCGGCGAGCTGCCGGCGCTCCGCTCCGCAGCGCTCACCGAGACCAACCTCAAGGACCCGATCTACGCACCGTTCCTGAAGGGCCTGGAATACGCTCACACCACACTGTTCATGGATGAGCAGGCCCAGCGCCAGAACGCCATCGACATGGCAAACCGCGTGCTGCTGCAGGGCCAGTCCGTCGAGGATTCGATCAAGCAGGCGGCCGCCGCCGAGCAGGAAATCATCGACGCGGCCAAGCCGTAAGCCACGGAGCCGGTCATGGCAGCGATTGAACAGCAGGGGGCGGCGTCCGGCCGCCCCGGCGGATCCCCAGAGACATCCTTTGGCGACCGCTTTTCCATGCGGACGCGGCGCCTCGTCTGGGTCTGGAGTTTCCTTGCCCTGCCGATCCTCTTCTACGCGATCATCCGCTTCTATCCGACATTCCAGGCCTTCTATCTGTCGTTCACCAACTGGGACCTGCTGCGGCCGGCGAAACTGATCGGGTTCGCCAACTACATCAAGCTGTTCAAGGACCCGCAGTTCTGGAAGGTATTCAAGAACACCTTCACCTACCTGATCATCGGCACGCCGATCAGCCTCGTTCTCGCCTTCACGATCGCCTTCTTCCTCGATCGCGTCCGTTTCATGCACAACTTCATCCGGGCGCTGTATTTCCTGCCGTTCCTGACGACGGCGGCGGCGATGGCCTGGGTCTGGCGCTGGTTCTACCAGCCGCCGCCGATCGGCGTCATCAACGACGTGTTCAGCATGCTCGGCATTCCGCAGCAGCCGTTCATCCGCTCCACCGACCAGGCGCTGTTCTCGATCATGGTGACGGCGATCTGGGCCGGGTTAGGCTTCCAGATCATCATCTTCATGGCCGGCCTGCGCGCCATTCCGAGCACGTTCTACGAGGCGGCCCGGATCGACGGGCTTGGCGAATGGGCGATCCTGCGCAAGATCACCCTGCCGCTCCTGAAACCGACCACCGTCTTCCTCGTGGTGTTCTCGTCGATCGGCTTCCTGCGCATCTTCGACCAGGTCTACAACATGACCACCAACGATCCCGGCGGACCGCTCGGATCGACCAAGCCGCTGGTTCTGATGATCTACCAGACCGCCTTCAACTCCTATGCGATGGGTTACGCGGCGGCGCAGACGGTGGTGCTGTTCACCATCCTGCTGATCGTTTCGCTGCTGCAGCTCTGGATCCTGAGGGAAAAGAAATGAGCGAAGCCACTCCCCTCAGCCACGGCAAGGTGCGCCCCGGCCTGATCGTCACCTGGACCGTGCTGTTCATCGGCGGCCTGATCATGGTGTCGCCGATCGCCTTCATGTTCTCGACCTCGCTGAAGACGGCAGACCAGATCTATGACCTGCGGCTCATTCCGGCAGCGCCGACGCTGGCGAACTATATTTCCGTGCTGGCCGACGGTCGTTTCCTGCGCTGGTTCTTCAATTCTACGCTGATCGCGGTCATCGTCACCGTATCGAACTGCTTCTTCGACAGCCTTGTCGGCTATACGCTTGCCAAATTCGAGTTCCGCGGCCGCTATTTCATCTTCCTCGCGATCCTCTCGACGCTGATGATCCCGACCGAGATGCTGGTCATCCCTTGGTATCTGATGTCGAGCCAGCTCGGCTGGCTGGACAGCTACTGGGGCATCATGTTCCCCGGCATGATGACCGCCTTCGGCACCTTCCTGATGAAGCAGTTCTTCGAGACAGTGCCGAACGACTTCATCGAGGCGGCGCGCGTCGACGGGCTCAACGAATTCCAGATCTGGTGGAAAGTGGCGCTGCCGCTGGTGACGCCGGCGCTTTCGGCGCTGGCCATCTTCACCTTCCTCGGCAACTGGACGGCGTTCTTCTGGCCGCTGATCGTCACCACCAGCAAGGAACTCTATACGCTGCCGGTCGGGCTTTCGAGCTTCGCGGTCGAGCAGTCCATCCAGTGGGAAATGATCATGACGGGGGCGGCGATCGCCACCCTTCCCACGCTTCTCGTCTTCCTCGTCCTGCAGCGCTACATCGTCCGCGGTGTGATGCTGGCAGGCCTGAAAGGATAAAACCATGGCGGACATCAACCCGCGCCTTTCCGACACCAGCAAGTTCCCCGATCCGGTCTACAAGGAAACCGTGCTCAGGCCGCTCTTCGACGGCGCCAAGAGCCACCATGTGGACGGTTTCCGCCGCATCGACCGGGCGCATCTCGTGATGCTGGTCGAGACCGGCATTCTCGACAGGCAACTGGCGGGAAAGATCGCCGACGCATTGGAGGCGATCGACACGGAAATCGATCCCTCGACGCTCGTCTATACGGGCGAGGTGGAGGACTTCTTCTTCCTGATCGAAAAGGAGCTGAAGACCCGCATCGGCGTCGATATCGCCGGGCGCCTGCATACTGCCCGGTCGCGCAACGACATCGACCACACGCTCTTCAAGCTCGGCCTGAAGGACAAGATCGATGCGCTGATGGGCAAGGCCCGCAAGCTGCTGGCCGCGATGATCGAGACCGCCGAGCGTGAGAAGGCGACGCTGATCGTTGCCTATACCCATGGCCAGCCGGCCCAGCCGACCACGTTCGGGCACTATCTCTCCGCCGCGATCGAAGTGCTGGTCCGCGATATCGAGCGGTTTGCGGAAGCCCGGAAAATCGTCGACCTGTCGCCGATGGGGGCTGCGGCGATCACCACGTCCGGTTTCCCGATCGATCGCGCCCGCGTTGCCGAACTGCTCGGCTTCTCCGCGCCGCTCAGGAATTCCTACTCCTGTATCGCAGCGGTCGACTACACGACCTCTACCTATTCGGCGATCGAGCTGATGTTCCTGCATCTCGGCCGCCTGATCCAGGATTTCCAGTTCTGGACGAGTTTCGAAGTCGGCCAGATCTACGTGCCGAATGCGCTGGTGCAGATCTCCTCGATCATGCCGCAGAAGCGCAATCCGGTGCCGATCGAGCATCTGCGCCATCTCGCCAGCCAGACGATGGGCCGGGCCCGCACCGTGCTCGACGTGATGCACAACACGCCCTTCACCGACATGAACGACAGCGAGGGCGAAACGCAGGGCATGGGCTACGAGGCCTTCGCTTCGGCTTCCCGCGTACTCGACCTGCTCGCCGCGCTGATCAGCCAGATCAGCATCGATCCGGAACGGGTGGACCAGAATATCCGCCGGTCCTGCATCACCATCACAGAGCTTGCGGACTCGCTCGTTCGGATCGAGGGCCTTTCGTTCCGCGAGGCGCATGAGATTGCCGCGGCGACGGCCAAGAGCGTCGTCGCAGCTAAGGGCGACCTGCCGAATGACGGCTACGAGCCCTTCCTCAAGGCCTTCGAACATTCGGCCGGCCGCAAGCCGTCCGTCGATCTCCAGAAGTTCAGGCAAATCGTCTCGCCCGAACATTTCGTTTCCGTGCGCGCCCGGTTCGGTGGCCCGGCTCCCGAGCCGATGCAGGCTGCCATATCAGCCTATCGCGACAAGCTCGCAGCCTTCGACGCCGAAGCGAAAAAGGCTGCGGACCATGAGGCCGCGGCGGCCGCTGAACTGAACCAGAAATTCACCGCCCTGACGGGAGCCCGCTGATGGCGACGATCGAACTTGAAAAATTGGTGAAGCGCTACGGCAAGGTCGAGGCTGTCAAGGGCATCGACCTGTCGATCGCCGACGGCGAATTCGTCGTCTTCGTCGGCCCGTCCGGCTGCGGCAAGTCGACGACGCTCAGGATGATTGCGGGCCTTGAGGAAATCTCCGGCGGGACGCTGAAGATCGGCTCGGAAGTGGTCAACGAACGCGAGCCGAAGCAGCGCAACATCGCCATGGTGTTCCAGAACTATGCGATCTATCCGCATATGACGGTCCGCCAGAATATCGGTTTCGGCCTTTACACGTCGAAGCTCGACAAGGCCGAGAAGGACAAGCGGATCGAGGCGGCCGGCAAGATCCTCGGCCTCGAAGCGCTGCTCGACCGCCGGCCCGCGGCACTTTCCGGCGGCCAGCGCCAGCGCGTCGCGATCGGCCGGGCCATGGTGCGCGACCCCTCCGCCTTCCTGTTCGACGAGCCGCTTTCCAACCTCGACGCCCAGCTCCGCGCCCAGATGCGCATCGAGATCAAGCGCCTGCACCAGCGGCTGAAGACCACCACCGTCTACGTGACCCACGACCAGATCGAGGCCATGACCATGGCCGACCGGATCGTGGTGATGAAGGATGGCGTGATCCTGCAGGTCGGGACGCCTTCGGAGCTCTACGACGCGCCGGTCGACGTGTTCACCGCCCGCTTCATCGGCAGCCCTTCGATGAACCTCGTGCGCGGCCGTCGGAAGGGATCGAGCGCAGAAATGGCGCCTGTTGGCGACATCCTGATCGGCGTTCGCCCACATGACCTGATCGCGCATGCGACGGTGACCGGCAGCAGTGGTTTCACGGTGACTGGGACGGTCTCCGCTGTCGAACCCCTGGGGCCGGAAACGCTTGTCCACCTGGACGTGGCCGACACCCCAATCATCGCCACCGTGCGCGAAAAATTCGTGCCGGCCGTCGGAAGTACGCTCACCTGCGAAGCCGCCCTCGGCGACCTCTACCTCTTCGATGCCAGCACAGAGAGATTTCTGGGCCGTTCATGATGACGCATGCAGAGACCAGATCCGCGGTGCTCAGCATCGGCCGGATCTATTGCGACCTGATCTTCACGGGCCTCGACCACCTGCCGGTGCTCGGGCGCGAGATCTATGCCGGCGGCATGGAGATCGCTGCCGGTGGCGGCGGCTTCATCGCGGCCGCGCATCTTGCCCATGCGGGCCGCAAGGTGGCGCTGGCCGCCCGGCTCGGCACGGACTCGCTGTCGATGGGCGTCGAGGAGCAAATCCGGGAGAGCGGCGTTGACCTGCGTTTCATCGAACATGCGCAGGATGCCGGCCCGCAGGTGACGGTCGCGGCCGTGGTCGGCCAGGACCGCGCCTTCCTCACCCGCCGCGCCGGGCCTGCCCTGCCCGCGACGCTCGACGCGGCGCTCGACTGGGACGAAGCGCGCCACCTGCACATCGCCGAATATGCGACGCTGCACGAAATCCCGGATCTCGTCTCCCGTGCCAAACAAAAGGGCCTGACCGTGTCGCTCGATCCGAGCTGGGATGCGACCTTGATCTACGACCCCGATCTGCTACGGGCCTGCGAGGGCGTCGATCTGTTCCTGCCCAATCTCGAAGAGGCGGAAGCGATCACCGGCTCGGCCGATCCGGAAGTTGCGATCCGCAAACTATCGCTCGCCTTTCCGATGGTCCTGCTGAAGGGGGGCGCGGAAGGCGCCTGGCTGATATCGAACGGCCGGATGCTGCATGCGCCGGCGGAAACCGTGCCGGTGATCGATACGACCGGCGCCGGCGACGCCTGCAATGCCGGCTTCATCGATGCCTGGCTGGACGGGGCGTCCGAAGAGACCTGCCTGAAGGCAGGCATCCGTTTCGGCAGCCGGGCCGTGCAGGCGGCCGGCGGCGCGAAGCTGCTGGCGAGCACCGATTAAAGCAATTCCAGGGAAAGCGCAGCGGTTTCCCTGGAATGCAATGAAAAGCCCTCAGGCGATGGCGCGATCATTCGCGTCGAAGCGATGCAGGCTCACCCTGTCCGGCGTCGCGAACACCACGTCGTCGGGCGCATAGGCGTGTTCGCCGAACAGGCGCACGGTCAGAAGGCCGGTCGCCTCGGTTTCCAGATAGACGATCGTGTCGGCGCCGAGATGTTCGACGTGGATGACCTTGCCCTTCCAGTCGCCGCTTTCGCGCGACAGGGCGATGTGTTCCGGGCGGACGCCGACCGTTTTCGCGCCCGACTGGCCGAGTTTTTCCGCCGGGATGAAATTCATCTGCGGCGAGCCGATGAAACCGGCGACGAAGACATTGGCGGGCTTGTTATAAAGTTCCATCGGCGAGCCGATCTGCTCGATCGCGCCGGCATTCAGCACGACGATCTTGTCGGCAAGCGTCATCGCCTCGACCTGATCGTGGGTGACGTAGATCATCGTCGCCTTCAGCCGCCGGTGCAGGCCGGCGATCTCCAGGCGGGTCTGGACGCGCAGGGCCGCGTCGAGGTTGGACAGCGGTTCGTCGAACAGGAAGAGTTTCGGCTCGCGCACGATGGCGCGGCCGATCGCGACGCGCTGGCGCTGGCCGCCGGAAAGCTCGGCCGGGCGGCGGGCGAGATAGGGATCGAGCGACAGCATGGTCGAGGCCTTGGCGACGCGGGTGTCAATCTCGGCCTTTTCGGTGCCGGCCTGCTTCAGGCCGAGACCCATATTGTCCTTGACCGTCAGGTGCGGATAAAGCGCATAGGACTGGAAGACCATGGCGATGCCGCGTTTGGCGGGCGGGGTCGTCGCCATTTCCTGGCCGTCGATACGGATCGAGCCGGAGGTGGCGTCCTCGAGGCCGGCGATGACCCGGAGCAGCGTGGACTTGCCGCAGCCGGAGGGGCCGACGAAGATCACGAACTCGCCGTCCTTGACCTCCAGGTCGA
>Ga0209051_1000576_pt1 | contig 44167 bp, 41 predicted proteins | sample AraplaCvi_mMS_r2_2_FD_184286 | JGI IMG/M metagenome (GOLD analysis project Ga0209051, IMG submission 184286) | Arabidopsis root microbial communities from North Carolina, USA - plate scrape MF_Cvi_mMS_r2 (SPAdes) (version 2) | ecosystem: Host-associated > Plants > Roots > Endosphere | place...
CGTCGTGCGGGTGCCCGCGGCGTGGCGGGTGACCGGAGTGCAGGCCACGGGAGCCGGGGACATGTTCACGGCGTGCTACGTCGCCAACCGGGCGGCCGGTGCCGGCCCGGTCGCAGCGGCCGAGCGCGCCAGCGAACTGGTCGCCCGCGAGCTCGAGAAGCGGCTGCCCGTGCCGTCGCCCGATCGGGTGTAGGCGCAGGTCCAAGCCGTCGAACTCGACACCCGTCAAGTTTCTACCGGCGGGTAGCTTCGTTCTTAGGATTCGCGACGCCCCGAACGTGACGAAAACCACAAATTCGACGCTGGTCGTTCACCTTCACGCGTGTGAACAGCACGTTTCCGACCGCTGATCGGACGGCACTCGTGGCTGGTCGGTAAAGGCCAGCCTAAGAGCAGTGCAATAATCGGTACTGCCAGTGACAGATAAGAAGAGGCTGACGTGCACCCCGCGGCGCGGGCGCGAAAGCGCACTACCCAGCGACACGGCAATGCCTCTTCTACGTGAAGTGTGAAAGGCGGGGGTCGTGACTGTGAGCGGCAGCGAAGCCGGTACGAGTTCATCCTCCCGGCAGAAGCTCGAGAAGGTCGTCATCCGCTTCGCCGGTGACTCCGGCGACGGCATGCAGCTGACCGGTGACCGGTTCACCACCGAAGCCGCGTTGTTCGGCAACGACCTTGCGACACAGCCGAATTACCCCGCCGAGATCCGGGCGCCACAGGGCACGCTGCCCGGTGTCTCGTCGTTCCAGATTCAGATTGCCGACTTCGACATCCTCACCGCCGGTGACCGTCCCGACGTGCTCGTCGCGATGAACCCCGCTGCGCTGAAGGCCAACGTCGGGGACCTGCCGCGCGGCGGCCTGGTCATCGCCAACTCCGACGAGTTCACCAAGCGCAACCTGGCGAAGGTGGGCTACGAGGCCAATCCGCTGGAGACCGACGAGCTCTCCGACTACGTGGTGCAGGCCGTGCCGATGACCACGCTGACCCTGGGCGCCGTCGAGCAGATCGGCGCCACCAAGAAGGACGGCTCGCGGGCCAAGAACATGTTCGCGCTCGGGCTGTTGTCGTGGATGTACAGCCGCGAACTCGAGCACAGCGAGACGTTCATCAGGGAGAAGTTCGCCCGCAAGCCCGAGATCGCCGAAGCCAACGTCCTCGCGCTGAAGGCGGGCTGGAACTACGGAGAGACCACCGAGGCCTTCGGCACCACCTACGAGGTGTCGCCCGCGAAGCTGAAGTCCGGCGAATACCGGCAGGTCTCCGGCAACACCGCGCTGGCCTACGGCATCGTCGTCGCCGGCCAGCTGGCCAACACCCAGGTGATGCTGGGCAGCTACCCGATCACACCCGCCTCGGACATCTTGCACGAGCTGTCCAAGCACAAGAACTTCAACGTCCTCACCTTCCAGGCAGAAGACGAGATCGCGGGCATCGGCGCGGCCCTCGGGGCGTCGTACGGCGGTGCCCTCGGGGTCACCAGCACCTCGGGTCCCGGCGTCGCGCTCAAGGCGGAGGCCATCGGCCTCGGCGTGATGGCCGAACTGCCGCTGCTCGTCGTGGACGTACAACGCGGCGGCCCGTCCACCGGTTTGCCGACCAAGACCGAGCAAGCCGATCTGCTGCAGGCGCTCTACGGCCGCAACGGCGAGTCTCCGGTCGCGGTGCTCGCCCCCCAGTCGCCGTCGGACTGCTTCGAGATCGCCGTCGAGGCGGCCCGCATCGCCCTCACCTACCGCACGCCGGTGATCCTGCTGTCCGACGGCGCGATCGCGAACGGCTCCGAGCCGTGGCGCATCCCCGACGTCGGCGACTCCTCGGTCTTCGCCCCCATCGACCACACCTTCGCCAAGGCGGGTGAGCCGTTCCAGCCCTACGCCCGCGATCCCGAGACGCTGGCCCGGCAGTTCGCCGTCCCCGGCACCCCGGGTCTGGAGCACCGCATCGGCGGGCTCGAGTCGGCCAACGGATCGGGCAACATCTCCTACGAGCCCAAGAACCACGACCTCATGGTCCGCCTGCGCCAGGCCAAGATCGACGGCATCACCGTCCCCGACGTGGTCGTCGACGACCCGAGCGGTGAGGCCGAGCTGCTGATCGTCGGCTGGGGCAGTTCCTACGGTCCCATCGGCGAGGCCTGTCGTCGCGCCAGGCGCAACGGCGTCAAGGTCGCCCACGCCCACGTGCGGTACCTGAACCCGCTGCCCGCCAACCTCGGCGACGTCCTGCGCAAGTACCCGAACGTGGTGCTGCCCGAGATGAACCTCGGACAGCTGGCGCTGCTGCTGCGTGGCAAGTACCTCGTCGACGTGCAGTCGGTGACGAAGGTGGAGGGCATGGCCTTCCTCGCCGACGAGGTGGAGGGCATCATCGAATCGGCCCTCGACGGAACGTTGCGGGACAAGGAAGCCGACAAGGCCAAGTTCGCCCGGCTGGCAGCGGCCACCATCGAGATTCCTACGGCCGAAGGAGCTGAAGCGCTATGACCGACCTGATTGGTTCGGATCTGGGACTGACGGCACTCACCAAGACCAGTGGCGTGCCGACGACCGACGAGCCGCAGAAGGCCAAGGACTTCGCCAGCGACCAAGAGGTGCGCTGGTGCCCGGGGTGCGGCGACTACGTCATCCTCAACACCATCCGCAGCTTCCTGCCCGAGCTGGGCCTCAAGCGCGAGAACATGGTGTTCGTCAGCGGCATCGGCTGCTCCAGCCGGTTCCCGTACTACCTCGAGACCTACGGTCTGCACTCCATCCACGGCCGCGCCCCGACCTTCGCGACGGGTCTTGCGCTGGCCCGCGAGGACCTGTCGGTGTGGGTCGTGACCGGTGACGGCGACGCGCTGTCGATCGGCGGCAACCACCTGATCCACGCACTGCGCCGCAACGTGAACATCACCATCCTGCTGTTCAACAATCGCATCTACGGGCTGACCAAGGGCCAGTACTCGCCGACCTCCGAGGTCGGCAAGGTCACCAAGACCTCGCCCATGGGCTCCATCGACCATCCCTTCAACCCGGTGTCGTTGGCACTGGGCGCCGAGGCGACCTTCGTCGGGCGCGCGCTGGACTCGGACAAGAAGGGCTTGACCGAGGTGCTGCGGGCGGCCGCCAGCCACCGCGGCGCGGCACTGGTGGAGATCATGCAGGACTGCCCGATCTTCAACGACGGCTCCTTCGACGCGCTCCGCAAGGAGGGCTCCGAGGACCGCCTCGTCAGCGTGAAGCACGGCGAGCCGATCACCTTCGGCACCGACGGCGCGTACTGCGTCGTGAAGTCGGGCTTCGGCCTCGAGGTCGCCAAGACCGCGGACGTGTCGGCCGACGAGATCGTGGTGCACGACGCCACGATCGACGATCCCGCGTACGCCTTCGCTCTGTCGCGTCTGTCCGAGCAGAACCTCGAACACACGGTGATGGGCATCTTCCGCCAGGTGAGCCGCCCGACCTATGACGAGATGGCGCGCAATCAGGTGACCTCTGCGATGGAATCCAAGCCCCACGACACCTCGGCTCTGCAATCCTTGCTTCGTGGCAAGGACACCTGGAACGTCGAGTAGCAGCAGCACCGGTCAGACTCCGCTCGCCGGCATCGTGCTGGCGGGCGGGGCCTCGAGGCGAATGGGTCGCGACAAGGCGACGCTCGAACTCGACGGTCGGACCTTCGTCGAACGCGCGGCGTCGACGCTGGCCGTGAGGTGCTCGCCCGTGTTCGTGGTCGCCGCGCCGGGTCAACCCCTGCCTCCGCTCGACGCCGACGTGCTGCGTGACGACGTCCGTGGCGTCGGCCCGCTGCTGGCCACGGCAAGGGGCCTGCGCGCCGCTGCCGACGCCGGCCTGGAACGGGCGTTCGTCTGCGCCGTCGACATGCCCTACCTCACCGTCGACCTGATCGACGAGTTGGTCGGCCCGTCGGTACGACTGGGCGTCGACGTGGTGTTGCCGTGGGACGGCCGAGACCACTATCTGGCCGGTGTCTACCGGACCGACCTGGCGGCGCGCGCCGACGAATTGGTCGCCGCCGGGGCACGCAGCATGCGGGCCCTCGTCGACGTGGTCGACGTGCAACGCGTGGTGATGTCGGAGCAGCGCGCATTGGCCAACGTCAACGCCCCGGGCGACCTCGGGTGACGGGTCGACTCAGCAAATGGTGAATTGTGACGCTGACGGCAGCCCATTTCTCCGTTGCCGACCCAAGTCCGAATCGAAGTGACGTAATTCCGCGACATTCACGCGGTAATTCGGTGCCGGCCTTTCGGCTGACGCAACCGATCGGCTCTGCGGTGTGCGCGTGATCCGTTGTCGGATAACGCATTCGAAGAATCAGTGACGCGAAACGTGGGTCAAAGTCGGAGCAGCACATTGCCTTTGCATATTTCGCGAGGAGTCGTCGGCCATTTCGTTCGTCGACGCGCGCGTGGGATGGCTCGCTGAGCGTGGTCGAGGCATCTTGGACGGCGGGAAGGTAGCCCACTGCATCAGGCCAAATATGTTGTGCCGCGCAGTGATTAGCGGCGCGCGCGGACCATCATGGGCCGCGGAGCCGCGATGTTCGATCGACCTCATTTTCGTAAGATGTTGTGCAGCAGATATTTTCGCTTTCAGTGCTCAAGGGCGTGACAGGCGCTCTCAGCGAACGACTTTGGCGGCAACGGTGGGACGACGTCGCCAATCATGCAGGTAGAGAGCCACTCTGAGTGATGGATGTGACGCCTGGGACGGCGAGGTGGTGCGCCACGTCACAATCCATGCGTGATTTGACTCACGTTGGGGCCGTAACGGAACTTTTCGGGAAGGTTCGTCGATCGTCGCGATGACCTGCATCGATGCCGGCGAAGGCCGCCGTTATCCGATCGTTATCGAACGCCGACACGCGTCGCACCAGGTTTCGCATTTTCTCGGAACGTTTGTACCTTTCAGAGGTCTCCAAAAGCGGAGCAAACAACCACAAATCACGAACCTGCGTGTGAGTGGGGCGGCCACTGGGCCCGGACGATTTCCGGAGTCGTGACCGCCGTCGGGCGATCACCCGACGTGGCATGTCGAGCCGCCCACTGTCGTGCCCGACCGAGACGGCACGGCCCACAACCCTTCCGCCTGTCCGACAGGCAATTGCGCCCGCGTACGCCGCGGGTGTCCTTGGTGCGCGCATGGCGAAAGGACAGAAGTTGAAGTTCACCCGCAACACGCTTGGCCTGGCCACCATCGCCGGGGCGCTCGCCGTGGCCCCGATCGCCCTGGGAGCCGGGACCGCGAATGCGGACGGCGGCGTCAACTGGGACGCCGTCGCAGCCTGTGAGTCGGGCGGCAACTGGTCGACCGCCACGGGCAACGGGTATTACGGCGGCCTGCAGTTCACGATGAGCACCTGGCACGCCAATGGCGGCAGCGGTTCGCCGCACCAGGCCAGCAAGGACGAGCAGATCCGCGTGGCCAACAACGTGCTGAAGACCCAGGGCATCGGCGCCTGGCCGGTCTGCGGACGACGCGGATAGGTCCACGAGCAGCCTCCGAGAGCGGCGCTGGGCGACACGCCCGGCGCTGCTTTCGCTTTTGACCCTTCTACCTCAGGTTTCTCTGGCTTCCGTCACGTCTCGATAAAGAACTTTCGTCGCTTCTGTAACGCATGTGATCCACCCCACGAATTACCGGTTGACCGCGTCAATTAGCCACTGGCTATCGCGGTCCTCGTGTCAACCGGTCGGGGAAGGACCGCACTCGTGAAGATCCAGGGAAACCGCACCTCCATGGTCAGGGGCCTGAAGCTCGTTCTGCTGACCGGCACATTCGCGATCGTCATCATGGCGATATCGACGGGAATGTCCGCAGGCAACGCCCATGCGGATTCGATGAACTGGGACGCCGTCGCACAGTGCGAGTCCGGCGGCAACTGGGCCGCCAGCACGGGTAACGGCCACTACGGCGGGCTGCAGTTCAAGCCGGCCACCTGGAGCTCCAACGGCGGCGTCGGCTCGCCCGCCACGGCGTCGCGGGCGGAGCAGATCCGCGTCGCCGAGAACGTCCTCGCCAGCCAGGGCCCCGGCGCCTGGCCGAAGTGCGGTGCCAAGGGCGGGACCCCGGCCGTGTGGAACGTGTCGTCGATCAGCCCGGCCCAGCCCGCGACCGGCTGCCAGGCGATGCCGACCCAGGGACTGCTCGGCCTCATCAACCCCCGCCAGATGTGCTCGGCGCTGCTCAACCCGATGGGTGCCCTGACCGGTCGGAGCTGAGGACGAACGCCGCACGACCGGCCACCGACGCCAGATGTCGTCGCAGGATCGCCTCGGGTATCGCCGCCGACGCCCGCATCGCCGCGGCACCGAGAAGTGCCGGTCGCGCGTTGACGATCCTCCCGAACAGCCTCGACTCCCTGGTCAACGCGAGCGCCCGCGGGCGACGCAGTTCGGCATACCTCGCGAACGCCCCGGCTAGGTCGTCGGCGACGTCGACGCACTGCGCCAGCGTGGCGGCGTCCTCCAGCCCCTGACAGCCGCCCTGGCCGAGATGTGGTCGCATGGGATGGGCGGCGTCGCCGACCAGGACGACCGCACCCCGCGACCATTGCCGAGCCGGCTCGCGGTCGTAGAGGTCGTTGCGCAGGACGTCGGCCGGATCGGTGGCCGCGAGGACGGCGGGCACCGGATCGGCCCATCCGTCGTACTTGGTACGGAGATGGGCGAGTTCGCCACCGGGGGACGTGTCGCCCTCCGGTCGACGTTCGGTGCCGAACCAGTAGGTGTGATTCGCTCCGAGCGGGACGTGTCCGAATTCGGTTCCGACGCCGACGGTTTCGCCGGCGAGGTCGGGGTCCAGCGCGTACTCGGCGACGCCGCGCCAGGCGGTGTACCCGGCGTACGTGCGCCGCAGCGTTCCGTTCAGGTGGCGGGCCACCATGGAGCCGATGCCGTCGGCGCCGATCACCGCGGCGACCTCACGGAAGCCGCCGTCCGACGTCGTCACCCGGACACCGGTCGCGGTGACGACGAGTTCGCGTGCCGCCACACCCGATTCGACGGTGCCCTCGGCGAGTGCGTCGGCCAGTATCCGGGTCAGCACCGCTCGCCGTACCACGACCAACGGCTCACCGAGGGCGGCGATGATCCGTTCGGGTGCCGGCCGACGAAGCCAGGTGCCGTCCGACCATCGCATCGCACCGGCGGATACCCGACCACCGGAGTCGCGGACCGCGTCGCCCAGACCGATGCGGTCCAGCGCGGCCAAGGCGTTGGGCCAGATGGTGATGGCCGTACCCGACGTGGCGTCGACGCGTTCCTCGAGGACGGTGACGTGGTGCCCTCGGCGCTGCAACGCGACCGCGGTCGCCAGTCCCGAGATGCCTGCGCCGACGACGAGGAAGGTGCGGCTCACCGCCTCGACGTTATCGGCCCGGCGTCGGGAGGTCGAACACCAACAGGGTGCTCGTCGCCGTCGCGACGACCGCGCCGGACGCGTCGGTGACGACGCCCTCGGTGAAGCCGACGCGCGACCCGGCCTTCACGACGGTGCCGGTCGCGGTCAGCGGTCCGCTCGACGTCCGTACGCCCTTGAGGTAGTTCACCTTGATCTCGATCGACGTGTACCCCTTGCCCTGCGGCAGCGTGCTGTGCAGCGCACAGCCGGCCACCGAGTCCAGCAGGGTGCAGACCAATCCGCCGTGCACCGCGCCGATCGGGTTGTACGCCGAATCGTCGGGCTCGCAGGTGAAGACCACGCGACCGGGTTCGACGGACGACATGGCGAACGTCATCAGGCCCGAGATCGGTGGCGGTGGCAGCGTCCCGTCGACGATCGCGCGCAGGTAGTCGACGCCCGCCATGGACAGGCCCTTGGCCGTGGTGGGTGCGGGGTCGTGCCAGGTGACGACCTTCGAGCGCTTCTCGCCCCAGCCCTGCTCGTCGGTCACGTGGTCTCCTCGGGTCGGACGAAGCGGCGGTAGCGGCTGGGACGCAGCGGGTCGTCGGGGGCCACGGCATGCTCGGCGCCCCAGGTCAACAACGCGTCCAGCACGGGCAGCAGGGCCCGGCCGGACGCGGTCAGCCCGTACTCGTCGCGCGGGGGATGGTCCTGATAGGTGGTCCGGTCGACGATGCCCGCCGCCTCCAGCGTCTTGAGCCGTGCGGCGATCCGGTCGCGAGGTGCGCCGGTGCCGGTCACGATCTCGCCGAAACGGCGAGCGCCGAGGGCGATTTCGCGGACGACGAGCAACGCCCACTTCTCGCCGACCACGTTCATCGCAGCGGCGATCGGACAGGGGCGGCCCGCCAGATCGGCAAGCGGCGTGGTCGACATGGTGTTAGCGTGCCAGGAGTGAGTTTGAAAATCAAACCTGTCAAGCGCGACGTCACCTCCCTGGTCCCCATTGCGGCGGGCACGGTGCTGGTGCTGGTCACCTACGTCACGCCGATGGCCACGCTGACGGCGACGGTGGCCGGCCTGGGCGCCGGTGTCGCCACCGGACCATGGGTGCTCAACTCCATGTCGGTCGGTTTGGCCGCCGGCCTGCTGGCCGCCGGCGTCGTCGGCGACAACGTGGGCCGTCGCCGCGTCTACGTCGCCGGGCTCGTCGCGATGGCAGTCGGGGCCGTCGCCTGCGGCCTCGCCTGGGAGGCAGTGGGATTCGTCGCGGGTCGCGTGCTCGAGGGACTGGGCGGTGCCGCGGTGTTGGCCTGCGGTCTGGCGATCCTGGCCCACGACTTCACCGAGCCGCGCCGCCGCACCCACGCGACCGCGGTGTGGGGCACCAGCGTCGGTTTGGGCATCACGGTGGGGGCGGTGCTGTCTGCCGCCGTGGGCGCGGCACACTGGCGCGGACCGTATCTCGCCGTCGCCGCGGTTGCGCTGATCCTGTTGTGGCCCAGCCTGTCCCGCATCGATGAGTCACGGGCGGCCGAGCGGCGCCGGCTCGACGGCGGGGGACTGGGGCTGTTCGCCTCGGCGATGATCCTGCTGGTGTGTGCACTGACCCTTGGCCGCAATGGCATTCACCTGACGTCGGTGGCGCTCGGTGCCGCCGGGCTGCTGGCGCTGATCGGCTTCGGCCTCGTCGAAACCCGCGTCGGTGATCCCCTCGTCGAGCCCAAGCTCCTTCGGAACCACCGCTTCCGGGCCGCCACCGTCGGGTCCTTCGTCCTGGGCGCCGGCGTCATCGCCACCGTGTCGTTCGTTCCGACGCTGGCTCAGACGGGGCTGCGAGCCGGCATCTGGCCGGCCAGTCTTCTCGTCGTCGTGTGGTCCGGCACCAGCGTGGTAACGGCCTTCCTGTCCCGGCACGTGCGGCATCCCATGACCGGGCCGGTGCCGATCGCCGTCGCCCTGGTCGTCGTGGCGGCCGGCCAGGCACTCGGCTTCGGCGTGACCACCGAGTCGAGTCCGTGGCGACTGGTCCCGTCGCTGTTCGTGGCGGGCGTCGCGACGGGACTGCTCAACGCCCTGCTCGGGCGCGAGGCGGTCGCCAGCGTCCACGCCGACCGGGCGGCGATGGGCAGCGGGGCCAACAACACGGCCCGCTACTTCGGCGCGGCCGTCGGCATCACGTCCTTCGTCGTGATCGCCACCCATGCCGGCGACGACCTGGCCGCCGGCTGGAACGTGGCGATCGCCGTGTCGTCGACGATCTCGCTGGTGGGTGCCGGTGCGGTGGCTCTGGCGGGCCGGGGGTCGCGCCACCCGCGCCGCTGACCCGGATGTGTGGTTTCCTCGAAGGAGACCGCCATGACGCCCGCCATCGAGTTCACCAGCGTGCCCCCGTGGGCCGTCGCGCCCCGCCGCGCTTCGGCCGACGTGTCGGGCCGGTACTGGACGGTGATCGCCTTCGCGGGCGGCGAGTCGACCGCCACCGAGTGGGTCGCGGAGCTCGAGAGCTGCCACCCCGGCGCGTCCCCTCGGGTGTACCTGGTGTCCGACGACGGCGCGGCGACGGGTGCCGTCGACGCCGACGTGGCCACCGCGCGCGTCGGGTGGCGGTTGATGATCGCCGGCCCCGCCGACGCCTGCCTCCGGCTGAGGGCCCATGCGCTGGGTATCGGCGTCGGCGACGACGAGATCACCGTGGCCAGCACCGACGTGACCGACAGGGACGTGCACTGTGCCCATTGCCGGGCGGTGACCCACGACGCGGTGCCGCTCGGCGGCGTCGTCGACTGCCGTGGCTGCGGTCGCCGGCTCGCCGTCCAGGCCCACGTGTCGCGACGGCTCGGCGCACACCTCGGGGTGCTGGCATGACCGACCTGCACCTCGTGGTCGTCGCCGTCGACGAGCGGATCCCCGGGATCCGATCCCTCACCCTGGCCCGGCCGGACGGCGGACCGCTGCCGCCGTTCACCCCGGGCAGCCACCTCGTCGTCCAGTGCGGGCCCGTGCTCAACGCGTACTCCCTCACCGGCGACGGCGCCGCCCCGACCAGCTATTCGATCTCGGTACTGCTGTGTCCCAACGGTTCTGGCGGATCTCGGTGGCTGCATCACGAGCTGCGCCCCGGCGACGCGATCGCCGCCCGCGGGCCGCGCAGCGCGTTCGCACCCGTGCTGAGCGCCAGGCGGCACCTGCTGGTGGCGGCGGGCATCGGGATCACCCCGATGGTGTCGCACCTGCGCAGCGCGCGGCGGTGGGGACGCGACGTCCAACTGCTCTACGTCCACCGCCCCGACCGCGGCGCCCACGTCGAGGAGGTCGAGGCGCTCGCCGACGACGCCACGATCGTCACCGATCGCGAATCGTTCACCGCCGCAGTCGAGCACGCGTTGTCGAACCAACCGTTCGGCACGCACCTCTACGTCTGTGGTCCGGCGTCCTTCATGGCCGAGGTCACCGCGATGGCCGTCGCCTGGGGCTGGCCCGCCAGCCGGGTGCACGTCGAACACTTCGGCACCGACGCCTTCGACCCAGGGGAGCCGTTCGAGGTACGCCTGAGCACCACGGGCGACACCTTCGTCGTCGAGTCGGGTGTCTCGCTGCTGGCGGCTCTGCTCGCGCGTGGCGTCGACGTGCCCAACCTGTGCCGGCAGGGGGTGTGCGGGGAATGCCGCATCGGTGTCGCCGCGGGCGGGATACTGCACCGGGACCTCTATCTGAGCGAACGGGAACGAGCGGCCGGGGAGTCGATGATGTGCTGCGTGTCGAGGGCGACCGGACCGCGACTGGAGCTTTCGCTGTGACCGGCGTCGCACCGAAGTCGTTGTCCGCCTTTCCCTTTCCGTTCACCGGCGACAGCTACCGGTACAGCACCAACCTGGCGCCGGCGGGCACCGAGGTGATGACCGCGACGGGCCGGTGGGGGGACCGCGTCGTCGACGTCGACGAGTGCTACGAAGCCGAACTCGCCGAGCGGGCGGGGATACTCGCCGCCGACCCCGGTCGCCACGCCGTGCTGCCGCACATGCGCCCGGCGTGCTGGGATGCGATGCTCGTGCTGATGCGGGACCTGGCCACCACCTACCCGGAGGTCATGTCGCTCGACGGTGACGGCACCACCTGGCGCTGGCGCAACGCGCGGCTGGGGATCGTCCAGGACTTCACCGTCGGCGACGACTCCAGCCTGCCCGCCGATCCTTTGGCGTACATCGCCGCTCAGGTGCAGGAGGACGTCGTCCTGCTCGACCAGCGTGGCGGTGAACTGTTCGTCGACGCGGGCGTGGTGACCTTCGCGGCGGCCTGGTCGTTCGGGTTCGACGTCGGCATGGAGTTCCTCGACGTTCACGGCCCGGTGCCGCGCCTTCGGGAGAGCGGTGTCGTCACCAGGGCCCGCGACTTCATCTCCGGGTTGCAGCCGGGGCAGGCGTACCGCCGCACCAACTGGTCGATCGCGATGGGACACCGCCTCGACCAGTCGCTGGAGCGCTACCCGGAGTGGGCGCCGGACCGCGACGCGGCGGTCGACGCCGACGACGAGGCGTTCGGGCGTCTCGTCCACCTCCGCGTCGAGGTGCAACACCTCATCCGGCTGCCCGAGTCCGGTGCGATCTGCTTCCTGATCCGTACCTACCTGCTGTCGCTCGACGATCTCGTCACCGTCGAGCCATGGCGGCTCCGAACGGCGGCGGTGCTCGCCGAATTGCCCGAAGACCTGGCCGATTACAAGGGTTTCGCGCCGCACCGCGAGCGCATCGTCGCGTGGCTTGGACATCACGGAGGAACATGACACCGTCCCCCTTCCTCGATCTCGACGCGTTCCTGGCCCTGCCCAGGGTTTCCGGGCTGGCGGTGTCGCCGGACGGCACCCGGGCCGTCACCACCGTCGGCGAGCTGAACTCCAAGCGCACCGAATACGTCACCGCGGTATGGGAACTCGACGTCACCGGCGAGCGGCCGGCCCGCCGCCTCACCCGCGGGACGAAGGGGGAATCGGCGCCGGTGTTCACCGCGACCGGTGACCTGCTCTTCGTCGCCACGCGCGAGGTGCCCGGCGCCGACGGTGCCGACGAACCCACGGCGTCCCTGTGGCGCCTGCCCGCCGATGGTGGTGAAGCCGACGCCATCCTGACCCTCGCCGGCGGCGTCGAGGCCGTGCACGCCGCGCGCACGGCCGACGTCACGGTGGTCACCGCGTCGCTGATGCCCTCGGCGACCGACGTCGCCGACGACGAGCGGGTACGCGCGCTGCGCAAGGACAACGCGGTCTCGGCGGTGCTGCACACCGGATACCCCGTGCGGCACTGGGATCACGACATCGGCCCCGCCGAGCCGCATCTCGTCGACGCGTCCGGTGCCCAGGACCTGACACCCCGTCCCGGCGGCGGGCTGCGCGAGGCCGACGTCGACCTCTCCGGCGACGGCCGCTTCGCCGTGGTGTCCTGGGCGGTGCCCGGCCCTGGCGCCTCGATCCGCCGCGTCCTCGTGCGCGTCGACGTCGCCACGGGCACGCGGACGACGGTCGCCGACGACCCACTCGCCGATCTTGGCGCCCCCGCGATCTCGCCCGACGGGTCGGCGGTGGCGTTCATCCGGGAGTCGCACTCGACGCCGGCGAAGGCGCCGCGAATGACGCTGTGTCACATGATCTTCGGGCAACCGGCCACCACGATCGCCGAGGACTGGGACCGGTGGCCGGCCTCGGTGGCGTGGACGCGCGACGGCGCCGCCCTGGTGGTCACCGCCGACGACGGGGGCCGCCGGCCGGTGTTCCTCGTCGACCCCGCCGACTCGTCGGTCACCCGGCTGACGTCCGACGACTTCGCCTACACCGACGTGCGCCCCGCGCCCGGCGGAACGATCTTTGCGCTGCGCAGTTCGTACTACGCCGCGCCGCACCCCGTGCGCCTCGACCGCGACGGCGCCGTGACGGTCCTGCCCTGCGTGGACGGGCTCGACCTCCCCGGCGAGGTGGTCGACGTGTCGACCGTCACCGACGACGGCACCGCGGTTCGGTCGTGGTTGGTGCTGCCCCGTCCCGACTCCGCGGCCGACGCGCCAGCACCCCTGGTGCTGTGGATCCACGGCGGTCCGCTGGGCAGCTGGAACACCTGGCACTGGCGATGGAATCCCTGGCTGCTGGCGGCCCGCGGCTACGCCGTCCTGATGCCCGACCCGGCGCTGTCCACCGGGTACGGCCAAGACTTCGTGCAACGAGGTTGGGGCGCCTGGGGATTCGCGCCGTACACGGACCTGATGGCGGCCACCGACGCGGCGCTACGGCACCCCCGGGTCGACGCCACCCGCACCGCGGCGATGGGGGGATCCTTCGGCGGATACATGGCGAACTGGATTGCCGGCCACACCGACCGGTTCGACGCGATCGTCACCCATGCCAGCCTGTGGGCGCTCGACCAGTTCGGGCCGACCACCGACGGCGCCTACTGGTGGGCCCGGGAGATGACGACCGAGATGGCCGAGCGCAACTCGCCGCACCTGGGCGTCGGCGAGATCACCACGCCGACCCTCGTCATCCACGGCGACAAGGACTACCGGGTGCCGATCGGCGAGGGCCTGCGGCTCTGGTTCGACCTGCTGACCCGCTCCGGGCTCCCCGCCGCGGACGACGGCAGCAGCCCGCACCGGTTCCTGTACTTCCCGACCGAGGGGCACTGGGTGCTCGCGCCCCAGCACACGAAGATCTGGTACCAGGTGATCCTGGCGTTCCTGGGGCGCCATCTGCGCGGTGAGGCCGAGGAGCTTCCGGACACCCTGGGATGATGCCCCGGTAGCTTGGGGCCATGACCCAAGCGCAGCGAGAATTCGACATCGTGCTCTACGGGGCGACGGGGTTCGTCGGCAAGTTGACCGCGCAGTACCTGGCCACGGCGGGCGGCCCGGCTCGCGTCGCGCTGGCGGGCCGGTCGGTGGCCAAGCTCCGCGACGTCCGCGACTCCCTCGGCGAGGCCGCCACGGGCTGGGAGCTGATCGAAGCCGAGGCCAGTCAGCCCTCCACCCTCAACGACATGGCGGCGCGCACCCGCGTGGTCGTCACCACCGTCGGGCCGTACACCAAGCACGGGCTGCCCGTGGTCGCCGCGTGTGCGGCGGCGGGCACCGACTACGCCGACCTGACGGGCGAGACGATGTTCATCAGGGAGAGCATCGACCTGTTCGGAAAGGAGGCCGCCGACAACGGCGCCCGCATCGTCCACTCCTGCGGATTCGACTCCATCCCTTCGGATCTCACGGTGTACGCGCTCTACAAGCGGGCGCTGGCCGACGGCACCGGTGAACTCGGGGAGACCAACTTCGTGCTCCGCGGCTTCGCCGGTGGGGTGTCCGGTGGCACCGCGGCCTCGATGCTGGAGGTGATGCACACCTCGTCGACCGATCCCGAGGCGCGCCGGGCGATGAGCGACCCGTACACCCTCACGACCGACCGCGCCGCCGAGCCCGACTTCGGGCACCAGTCCGACACCCCGTGGCGCCGCGGGCGCGACATCGCCCCCGAGCTCGGTGGCGTCTGGACCGGCGCGTTCGCGATGGGGGCGCCGAACGCGCGCATCGTGCGGCGCAGCAACGCCCTGCTCGGCTGGGCCTACGGTCGCACGTTCCGGTACGCCGAGAACATGAGCGTGGGGTCGTCGGTGGTGGCGCCCGTCGCGGCGGCGCTCGGCACGGCGGCCAACGCCGCCGTCCTCGGCCTCGGCAGCAGGTACTTCGACAAGCTGCCCCGCAGCCTCGTCGAGCGGATCCTGCCCAAGCCAGGGACGGGCCCGAGCGAGCAGGCCCGCGAGAAGGGGCATTACACGGTCCAGACCTACACCACGACCACCAGCGGAGCTCGCTACCGGGCGACGATGGCTCAGCAAGGCGATCCCGGCTACAAGGCCACGTCTGTCTTGCTCGGCGAATGCGGGCTGGCGCTGGCGCTCGACCGCGACGCACTGTCGGACCTCCGCGGCGTGCTCACGCCCGCCACCGCACTCGGCGACGCGCTGCTGACGCGCCTGCCCGCCGCGGGTGTGACGCTGACGGTCGAACGCCTGTAACGCCTCGTCGTCGGGGCTACTGTCGCGGACATGGCTGATCTCGACGAACTCTTCAACCAGATCCCGACCGGGGAGATCGCCCGCAAGCTGGGCGCCGACGAGGGCGACGTGAACCGCGCCGTCCAGACGCTGGTGCCGCTGCTGGTCGGCGGGCTGCGGCAAAACGCCCAGGATCCCGGCCACGCCGCTGGCATCGAGGACGCGGCGAGCACCCACGCCGCGAGCGGTCTGCTCGACGGCGGGGTGAGCGTCGACCAGGTCGACGAGGCCGACGGGTCCAAGGCGGTCGCCAAGATCTTTGGCGGCAACGACAGCACCCAGGTCGCCGCCGCGCTCTCGGGCGGCGGCGCCGGAAACGGCGAACTGATCAAGAAGCTGTTGCCCATCCTGGCGCCGATCGTGCTGGCCTATCTCGGCAAGCAGTTGTCCCACGGGTCCGGCGGTGGCGGCGTCGGCGACGTCCTCGGCCGCATCCTCACCGGCGCCGGCGGTGGCGGCGGTGGCTCGGACAACCCGCTCGGCAGCATCCTCGGTGGCGTGCTCGGCGGCGGCCGGGACGGTGGCGGGCTCGGCGACATCCTCGGTGGACTGCTCGGCGGCAAGCGCTGACCGCGAGCCGGCCGCGAGCAGACGCAAAGGGCCCTGAAAAGCCGCGATTGAGGGCCTTTCATGTCTGCTCGCGAGGAGTTCCTACACTGTCGAGGTGACCGTCAGCCCGAAATCCGCAGATAGCCCAGGGGTCCAGTCCCTACCCAAGTCGTGGGATCCGGCCGCGGTGGAGACCGAGCTGTACCAGGGGTGGGTCGACGCGGGCTACTTCACCGCCGACCCGTCGAGCGGCAAGCCGCCGTACTCGATCGTGCTGCCGCCGCCCAACGTCACGGGCAGCCTGCACATGGGTCACGCGCTGGACCACACGCTGATGGACGCGCTGACCCGCCGCAAGCGCATGCAGGGCTACGAGGTGCTGTGGCTGCCGGGCATGGACCACGCCGGCATCGCCACCCAGAGCGTGGTGGAGAAGCAACTCGCCGCCGACGGCAAGACCAAGGAGGACTTCGGCCGCGAGCTGTTCGTCGAGAAGGTGTGGGACTGGAAGCGCGAGTCCGGCGGCACCATCGGCGCCCAGATGCGCCGCATCGGTGACGGCGTCGACTGGAGCCGCGACCGCTTCACCATGGACGACGGCCTGTCCCGCGCGGTGCGGACCATCTTCAAGCGGCTCTACGACGCGAACCTGATCTACCAGGCCGAGCGACTGGTCAACTGGTCGCCGGTCCTGGAAACGGCCATCTCGGACCTCGAGGTCAAGTACTCCGACGTCGAGGGGGAGTTGGTCTCCTTCCGCTACGGGTCGATGGACGACGCCCAGCCGCACGTGGTGGTGGCCACCACCCGGATCGAGACGATGCTCGGCGACACCGCGATCGCCGTGCACCCCGACGACGAGCGGTACCGCGCACTGGTCGGTCAGACCCTGCCGCACCCGTTCCTCGACACCCAGGTCGTGATCGTCGCCGACACCCACGTCGACCCCGAATTCGGCACCGGCGCAGTCAAGGTCACCCCGGCACACGATCCGAACGACTTCGAGATCGGCGTCCGGCACGAGCTGCCCATGCCGTCGATCATGGACGCACGAGGTCGCATCGCCGGCACCGGAACCCGGTTCGACGGGATGGACCGCTTCGACGCCCGCGTCGCCGTGCGGGAGGCGCTCGCGGCCGAGGGGCGCATCGTCGAGGAGAAGCGACCCTATCTGCACAGCGTCGGGCACTCCGAGCGCAGCGGCGAGCCCATCGAACCTCGGCTGAGCCTGCAGTGGTGGGTTCGGGTCGAGTCCCTGGCCAAGGCCGCCGGCGACGCAGTCCGCAACGGAGACACCGTCATTCACCCCGCCAGCCTGGAGCCGCGCTGGTTCGCCTGGGTCGACGACATGCACGACTGGTGCATCTCCCGTCAGCTGTGGTGGGGCCACCGGATCCCGGTCTGGCACGGCCCCAACGGCGAGAAGGTGTGCGTCGGGCCGGACGAGACGCCCCCCGACGGGTGGGAGCAGGACCCCGACGTGCTCGACACGTGGTTCTCCTCGGCGCTGTGGCCGTTCTCCACGATGGGCTGGCCCGACCGCACCCCGGAGCTGGAGAAGTTCTATCCGACAAGCGTTCTCGTCACCGGCTACGACATCATCTTCTTCTGGGTCGCCAGGATGATGATGTTCGGCACCTTCGTCGGCGACGACGACGCGATCACCGCCGGCGGCACGCGCGGTCCGCAGGTGCCGTTCGAGAACGTGTTCCTGCACGGCCTGATCCGCGACGAATTCGGCCGCAAGATGAGCAAGTCGAAGGGCAACGGCATCGACCCGTTGGACTGGGTCGACACCTACGGCGCGGACGCGCTGCGGTTCACCCTGGCCCGGGGCGCCAACCCCGGTGGCGACATGTCGATCGGCGAGGACTACGCCCGCGCCTCGCGGAACTTCGCGACCAAGTTGTTCAACGCCACCAAGTTCGCGTTGATGAACGGGGCGACCCTCGCCCCGTTGCCCGCCCCCGAGCACCTGACCGATGCCGACCGCTGGATTCTCGGCAGGCTGGAAGAGGTTCGCGCAGAGGTCGACTCGGCGTTCGACCGCTACGAGTTCAGCCGGGCCTGCGAGTCGCTCTACCACTTCGCGTGGGACGAATTCTGTGACTGGTACCTCGAACTCGCCAAGGTCCAGCTGGCCGAGCGGCCCGACGGGCCGACCAACGCCGTACTGGCCGCCGTGCTCGACAGCCTGCTGAAGCTGCTGCACCCGGTCATGCCGTTCGTCACCGAGACGCTGTGGAAGACGCTGACCGGCCGCGAGTCGCTGGTGATCGCGGAGTGGCCGGACGCGTCGGGCTACGCCCTCGACGAGGTCGCCGGCCGCCGGGTCGCCGACATGCAGAAGCTCGTGACCGAGGTCCGCCGATTCCGCAGCGACCAGGGTCTCAACGACCGGCAACGGGTGCCGGCGCGCCTGGTCGGCGTCGCCGAGGCCGACCTGTCGACCCAGATCGCCGCCGTCACTTCACTGGCCTGGCTGACCGACCCCGCGGAGGTGTTCACGCCGTCGGCCGCGGTCGAGGTTCGGCTGTCCAACGGGATGGTGCTCGTCGAACTGGACACCTCGGGCACCGTGGACGTGGCCGCCGAGCGCAAACGGCTGGAGAAGGACCTCGCCGTCGCGCAGAAGGATCTGGCGCAAACCACCGCCAAGCTGGGCAACGAGGAGTTCCTGGCCAAGGCCCCCGACGCCGTCGTCGACAAGATCCGTACCCGGCAGCGGGTCGCCGGGGAAGAAGTCGAGCGCATCACGGCCCGACTCGCCGGGCTCTCGTGACCGAGCCGACGGCCGAGCCGACACCCGATCCCACGCCCGACGAGATCGCGGCGCTGCTACAGGTGGAGCACCTGCTCGACCAGCGGTGGCCCGAAACCAAGATCGAACCGAGCACGACGCGGATCTCGGCGCTGATGGAGCTGTTGGGCTCGCCGCAGCGGGCCTATCCGACCATTCACGTCGCGGGCACCAACGGAAAGACCTCGGTCACCAGGATCGTCGACTCGTTGCTGATCGCACTGCACCGCCGGACCGGTCGCACCACCAGTCCGCACCTGCAGTCGGCCGTGGAGCGCATAGCGATCGACGGCAAGCCGATCTCCCCGGCCCTGTACGTGGACACCTACCGCGAGCTGGAGCCGTTCGTCGAGCTCGTCGACCAGCAGTCCGAGGCGGCCGGCGGACCTCGGATGAGCAAGTTCGAGGTCGTCACGGCGATGGGGTTCGCGGCCTTCGCCGACGCGCCGGTCGACGTCGCCGTCATCGAGGTCGGGCTGGGCGGTCGCTGGGACGCCACCAACGTCGTCGACGCGCCGGTCGCGGTCATCACGCCCATCGGCCTGGACCACACCGACTATCTCGGTGACACCATTGCCCAGATCGCCGCCGAGAAGGCCGGCATCATCGTCAAGCGGTTGCCCGACCCCGTCGCCCCCGACGTCGACCTGAGCACGGTGGTGATCATCGGGCAGCAGACCCCCGAGGCCATGGAAGTGATCTTGGCAGAGGCCGTTCGGGCCGACGCCGCGGTCGCCAGGGAGGGGTCGGAGTTCGCGGTGCTCCGTCGGCAGGTCGCCATCGGCGGGCAGTTGCTCGAACTTCAGGGCCTGGGCGGGGTGTACCCCGAGGTGTTCCTGCCGTTGCACGGCGAGCACCAGGCCCACAACGCCCTGCTGGCGCTCGCCGCCGTCGAGGCGTTCTTCGGCGCGGGCCCGGACCGTCAACTGGACGTCGACGCCGTCCGGGAGGGCTTCGCGAACGCGTCCAGCCCCGGCCGGCTGGAACGCATGCGAAGCGCGCCAACGGTATTCGTCGATGCGGCGCACAACCCGGCGGGCGCGGAAGCGCTCACGCGGGCGCTCGCCGACGAATTCGACTTCCGCCACCTGGTCGGCATCGTCTCGGTGATGGGGGACAAGGACGTCGACGGAATCCTGGCCGCGCTCGAGCCGGCCTTCGACCAGATCGTGGTGACGCACAACGGATCTCCGCGGGCGCTGGACGTCGAGGGCCTCGCCATGCGCGCCGAGGAGCACTTCGGCCCGGACCGCGTCATCACGGCGCAAACGTTGCCCGACGCCATCGAGACCGCGATCGCACTGGCCGAGGACGGCGGCGCCGACGACGCCTACCCGGATGGCTTCTCCGGCAGCGGCGTCGTCATCACCGGATCGGTCGTGACCGCGGGCGCCGCCCGCACCCTCTTCGGACGAGATCCGTCGTGAGCGAATCGGTCGAACGGCCACCCGTGGGCCCCGATCCGTGGAAGAGCTTCCGCGGCGTGATGGCGGGCACCCTGATCCTCGAGGTCATCGTCGTTCTGCTTGCGCTGCCGGTGGTTTCGTACTCCCACGGTGGACTGACGTGGGTCAGTGGTGGCTTCATCCTGGGCGTCACCGGCATCCTGATCCTGTTGGCCGGCGTGCAGGGCAGGCCATGGGCGCTGAAGGCGAATCTGGCCGTCCAGGTGGTGCTCATCGCCGGCGTCGTCGTCCACCCCGCCATCTGCTTCATCGGCGTCGTCTTCGCCGCGGTGTGGTTGCTGATCGCCTACCTGCGGGCCGAGGTCAAGCGTCGCCAGGACCGCGGCCTGCTGCCCGGCCAACAACCCCCGCCCACCTGACGGGTAGGCTTCCACGCCGTGACTGAGCGGACGCTGGTACTCGTTAAGCCCGACGGCGTGAAGCGCCTCCTGGTCGGGGAAATTCTCGGCCGGATCGAGCGCAAGGGCCTGACCATTGCGGCCCTGGAACTGAAGAACGTGGGCGAGGACCTGGCGCGGCAGCACTACGCCGAGCACGAGGGCAAGCCCTTCTTCCCGTCGCTGCTGGAGTTCATCACCTCCGGACCCGTCGTGGCCGTGATCGTCGAGGGCCCGCGCGCCATCGCCGCCTTCCGCCAGATCGCCGGCGGCACCGACCCCGTTGAGAAGGCCGCACCCGGCACCATCCGTGGTGACCTGGCCTTGGTCACGCAGGACAACCTCGTCCACGGCTCCGATTCGCCGGACTCCGCGGCCCGCGAGATCGAGCTCTGGTTCCCCGGTCGTTAGCTGTCCCGCCGGGCTTGAATCGGCACCTCGTCGGAGTCGGCGCCGCGATGTGGGATACTGGCCGAGGGTGACCTGCTTCATAACGGAGCAGGAATCCCGGATGAAGATTGGACGAGCGCGACCACCTAAGACGTGTTCTTCAGTGCGGCGCGAAGTCCAGCCATCATTCGCACCAGGCACCGAGGGTTCTCACGAACCGCTCGGAGCGAGACCATGACAAGCCCGGGAAGAGTTCCACGGGTCCATAGCGGAAGCCCTCGCGTGGCCGCGTCAGCACGACGCGCCCGGGGGCTTGAGGAGAGTACGTGGCTGACCGTGATTTTGCCGCCCCATTCGAGCTACCCGGAGACACCCAGCGCGACGAGGATGCGCCGGCTCAGCTGAGCCTCGATCCCGCCGACGTCTTCGTCGAGCCGGTCGCCCCGAGTGCCGCGCCGCCGGCGCAGGCTCTCGAGGTGGAGCCCGAGCCGCCACCCGTGCCGGAGCCCCTGCCCCCGAACACCGCGCCTGCGGCGTACATGCCGCTGTTCGTCGCACCCCAGCCCGTTGCGTTCGTGCCGCCCCGTGCGGTGGTGGTCCCCGACGACGACCTGGACGACGACGAGGACGACGAGGACGACGACGACGCGTCGGACGACTCCGACGACGAGCAGGGCGATCGCCCAGCCAACAAGCGGCGCCGCCGTGGCCGCCGCGGTCGCGGTCGGGGACGTGGGGAACAGAGCGACGACGCCGACGGCCCCGGTGACGGAGACGGCCAGGACGGCGCTGACGGCCAGAGCGACTCCGACGACGGGTCCGACGACGACGGGGCCGACGACGACGGAGCCGACGACGAGGGTGGCGACGACGACGGCACCGGTGCCGACGGAGCCAACCGCCGCCGCCGGCGCCGCCGCCGCCGCAAGACCGGTGGTGGGGCCGGAGACGCCGACGGTGACGACGCCAGCTCGGCCGACGACCCGCCCAACACCGTCGTCCACGAGCGTCAACCACGGGCCCCGAAGGCGTCCAACAAGTCCTCCGGGGACGGAGAGATCCAGGGCATCGCGGGTTCGACGCGTCTCGAGGCCAAGCGTCAGCGGCGACGTGACGGCCGCGACGCCGGCCGCCGTCGCCCCCCGATCCTGAGCGAAGCCGAGTTCCTGGCCCGTCGCGAGGCCGTCGAGCGGGTCATGGTCGTCCGCGACAAGGTGCGCAGCGAGCCGCCCCACGAAGGTGCCCGCTACACCCAGATTGCCGTCATGGAGGACGGCGTCGTCGTCGAGCACTTCGTCACCTCTGCCGCGCAGGTCTCGCTGGTTGGCAACATCTACCTGGGCATCGTCCAGAACGTGCTGCCCTCGATGGAGGCGGCCTTCGTCGACATCGGCCGGGGCCGCAACGGCGTGCTCTATGCCGGTGAGGTCAACTGGGAGGCGGCCGGGCTCGGCGGCGCCCAGCGCAAGATCGAGCAGGCCCTCAAGCCGGGCGACTACGTCGTGGTCCAGGTCAGCAAGGATCCGGTCGGGCACAAGGGCGCCCGGCTGACCACGCAGATCTCGCTGGCCGGCCGCTACCTGGTCTACGTGCCAGGCGCCTCGTCGACCGGCATCAGCCGCAAGCTGCCCGACACCGAACGTCAGCGGTTGAAGGAGATCCTTCGCGAGGTCGTCCCGGCCGACGCGGGCGTGATCATCCGCACCGCCTCGGAGGGCGTGAAGGAAGAGGACATCCGCACCGACGTCAACCGGCTCCAGGAGCGGTGGGCGCAGGTCGAGGCCAAGGCCACCGAGATCACCGGCAAGGCGGCAGGCGCCGCGGTGGCGCTCTACGAAGAGCCCGACGTGTTGGTCAAGGTCATCCGCGACCTGTTCAACGAGGACTTCAGTGGGCTCGTCGTCTCCGGCGACGACGCGTGGAACACCATCAGCGACTACGTGACGTCGGTCGCACCCGAACTCTTGACCCGGATGACCAAGTACGAGCCGGCGGCCTCCGGCGGTCCCGACGTGTTCGCGGTGCATCGCATCGACGAACAGCTGACCAAGGCGATGGACCGCAAGGTCTGGCTGCCGTCCGGTGGCACGCTGGTCATCGACCGCACCGAGGCCATGACCGTGGTCGACGTCAACACCGGCAAGTTCACCGGCTCGGGTGGCAACCTGGAGCAGACCGTCACCCGCAACAACCTCGAGGCCGCCGAGGAGACCGTTCGCCAACTCCGGTTGCGCGACATCGGCGGCATCATCGTCATCGACTTCATCGACATGGTCCTGGAGTCCAACCGCGATCTGGTCTTGCGCCGGCTGACCGAGGCGCTGGCGCGGGATCGCACCCGGCACCAGGTGTCCGAGGTGACGTCGCTGGGGTTGGTGCAGCTGACCCGGAAGAAGTTGGGCACCGGGCTCATCGAGGCGTTCTCGACGACGTGCCCGCATTGCGCCGGGCGCGGCATCATGCTCCACGGCGACCCGGTGGACTCCGGATCGGCCGCCGGTCGCAAGAGCGAGCCGGGGACCGGGCGGCGCAGCAAGCGCGGCAAGAAGGGTGGCCGGACCGAAGAAGAGGTTCAGGTCGCGAAGGTGCCCGTGCACGCCGCCGGTGAGCATCCGATGTTCCGCGCCATGGCCGCGGCCACCGGCCGGGAGGACGAGGACGAGGACGGCGGCGACGGCCCCGAAGACGCCGAGGACACCGTGGTCGAGGGATCCGAGGATCTTGCGGCGACCGAGCCCGTCGAGGAGGTGTTGGCCGAGGATGCCGAGGAGGACTCCGACGACGACCTCGACGACGAGGACGAGGACGAGGACGAGGACGACGACGACGACGACATCGAGGTCATCGACGACGACTTGGTGTCCGACGAGGACGACGACGATTCCGATGAGGACGACGACGACTCCGACGACGAGGATGACGACGACGACTCGGACGACGACGATTCCGACGACGACGCCGACGACGAGCCCGTCGTCGCGGTGACGGGCCGGCCCCGGCGTCGGCGGGCCGCTGCCCGCCCCGCAGGTCCGCCGGTGTCATGACGTCGGGGTCGTCGCAGGACGGGGTGCGGTTTGACCCTTTACCCGCTGGTCACGTACCCTTGCACAGTTGTCTGCAGGCTCGGTAACGACTGAGCCCGCGACACGCGGGGCTCAAGACCCCCGCACCCAAGACCCGCGCACGCAGCCCTCGGGTGGCGCGCGCCCGCAAGCGAAGATGAGGATGACGCAAACGATGGCGACCTACGCAATCGTCAAGACCGGCGGCAAGCAGTACAAGGTCGCGGTCGGTGACATAGTCAAGGTGGAGAAGCTGGAGCTCGAAGCCGGCGATTCCGTCTCGCTGCCGGTGGCGCTCGTCGTCGACGGTGCGAACGTCACCACCGCCGCGAAGGACCTGGAGAAGGTCGCCGTCACCGCCGAGGTGCTCGAGCACACCAAGGGTCCGAAGATCCGCATCCACAAGTTCAAGAACAAGACCGGTTACCACAAGCGCCAGGGCCACCGTCAGAAGCTGACGGTCGTCAAGGTCACGGGCATCGCGTAAGTAGAAGGAGCGAACTACATGGCACACAAGAAGGGCGCTTCCAGCTCTCGCAACGGTCGCGACTCCAATTCACAGCGCCTCGGCGTCAAGCGTTTTGGTGGCCAGGTCGTCAAGGCGGGCGAGATCATCGTTCGTCAGCGCGGCACCCACTTCCACCCCGGCGTCAACGTCGGCCGTGGCGGCGACGACACCCTCTTCGCCACCGCCCCCGGCGCCGTGGAGTTCGGTGAGAAGCGCGGTCGCAAGACCGTGAACATCGTTCGCACCGTCCGCGCGGAGGTTTAACTCCGAGTCGAGATCGACGTTTTGCAGCTCGGCTCTCGCTCAAGCTCGGCAAAACGTAGATTTCGTCATGGAAAGGACCTCCGATGCCCCGTTTCGTCGACCGCGTGGTCATTCACGCGCGCGCAGGCAACGGCGGTAGAGGCTGCGCCTCGGTACACCGCGAGAAGTTCAAGCCCCTAGGGGGCCCCGACGGCGGTAACGGCGGTAACGGCGGCAGCATCGTCTTCGTGGTCGACCCGCAGGTGCACACGCTGCTGGACTTCCACTTCCACCCGCACGTGGACGCCCCGTCCGGCAAGCAGGGCATGGGCAACAACCGCGACGGTGCGGCCGGTGAGGATCTGGAACTCCGCGTTCCCGACGGCACCGTCGTCGTCGACGAGGACGGCCGGATGCTGGCCGACCTCACCGGTGAGGGCACCCGGTTCGAGGCCGCCGTCGGTGGCCGTGGCGGTCTCGGCAACGCGGCACTGTCGTCGAAGGCGCGCCGGGCACCCGGTTTCGCGCTGCTCGGCGAGAAGGGCCAGGCCCGCGATCTCACCCTCGAACTGAAGACCGTCGCCGACGTGGGCCTCGTCGGCTTTCCGTCCGCGGGCAAGTCCTCGCTGGTGTCGGTGATCTCGGCGGCCAAGCCGAAGATCGCCGACTACCCGTTCACCACCCTGGTGCCCAACCTCGGCGTGGTGTCGGCGGGGGAGCACACGTTCACCGTCGCCGACGTTCCCGGCCTCATCCCCGGCGCCTCCGACGGGCGCGGGCTCGGACTGGACTTCCTGCGGCACATCGAGCGCTGCGCGGTGCTGGTGCACGTCGTCGACTGCGCCACGATGGAACCCGGCCGCGATCCGGTCTCCGACATCGACGCACTCGAGGCCGAACTGACGGCTTATGACCCGACGCTGCAGGGCGACTCCTCGCTGGGGGACCTCGCCCAACGTCCGCGCGCGGTGGTGCTCAACAAGATCGACGTGCCCGACGCGCGGGAACTGGCCGACTTCGTCCGCGAAGAGGTGGCGCAGCGGTACGGCTGGCCCGTCTTCGAGGTCTCGACCGTGACGCGGGATGGCTTGCGGCCGTTGATCTTCGCGCTCTGGGAGATGGTGGCGGCGTATCGCGCAGCGCAGCCCGTGGTGGCGCCGCGGCGTCCCGTCATCCGGCCCATCCCGGTCAACGAGAGCGGTTTCACCGTCACTCCGGACGGCGAGGGCGGCTTCGCGGTGCGCGGCACGCGCCCCGAGCGGTGGATCGCCCAGACCGACTTCACCAACGACGAAGCCGTTGGCTACCTGGGTGACCGGCTGGCCCGCCTGGGCGTCGAGGACGAGTTGCTCAAGCAGGGGGCCAAGCCGGGGTGCGCCGTCACCATCGGCGACATGACCTTCGACTGGGAGCCGCAGACACCCGCCGGCATCGAGGTCACCATGTCCGGGCGTGGCACCGACCTCCGGCTCGAACAGGACGATCGGGTGCGCGCCGACGAGCGCAAGATCGCCCGCAAGCAGCGACGGGAAAGTCGCCAGTACGACGAGCAGTCGTGACCAGCGCGCACCGCGAGGCCATCCGTACCGCCCGCAGCGTGGTCGTCAAGATCGGCACGACGGCGTTGACCACGCCGAAGGGCATGTTCGACGCCAGCCGGCTGGCGTCGCTGGCCGATGCCATCCAGGCTCGGATGACGGCTGGCTCGGACGTGGTGATCGTGTCCTCGGGTGCGATCGCCGCAGGCATCGAGCCGCTGGGGCTCTCGCGGCGGCCGACCGACCTCGCCACCAAGCAGGCCGCGGCCAGCGTCGGGCAGGTGGCCCTGGTCAACGCATGGAGCGCCGCGTTCGACCGCTACGACCGAACCGTCGGCCAGGTGTTGGTGAGTGCCCATGACATCGCGATGCGGGTGCAGCACACCAACGCCCAGCGCACGCTGGACCGGCTGCGCGCGTTGCACGCGGTCGCCATCGTCAACGAGAACGACACCGTCGCGACCAACGAGATCCGCTTCGGCGACAACGACCGGCTCTCCGCGTTGGTGGCACATCTCGTCGGAGCCGACGCCCTGATCCTGCTGTCCGACATCGACGGGCTGTACGACTCCGATCCTCGAAAGGGGAACGCGCGCTTCATCTCCGAGGTGGCCGGCACCGACGACCTCGACGGCGTCATCGCCGGCGGCGGCAGCACTCTGGGCACCGGCGGCATGGCGTCGAAGCTGTCCTCTGCGCTGCTGGCGGCCGACGCCGGGATGCCGGTGCTGCTGGCCGCGGCCGCCGACGCGGCTGCGGCCCTGGCGGATGCGTCGGTGGGCACGGTCTTCGCACCACGCCCCGACCGCATGTCGTCGCGGCGGTTCTGGGTTCGGTACGCCGCCGAGTCGACGGGCGCGCTGATGCTCGACGACGGTGCGGTGCGAGCCGTGGTCGGGCAGCGACGGTCGCTGTTGCCCGCGGGCATCACCGAGGTGTCCGGCCGGTTCCACGGTGGCGACGTCGTGGAGCTCCGCAGCGTGGATGGCACGGTGGTGGCGCGCGGCGTCGTGGCCTACGACGCCGCCGAGCTGAGCACCATGGTCGGCCGGTCGACGTCGGATCTGCCCGCCGAGATGCGCCGCCCCGCGGTGCACGCCGACGACTTGGTCGCGGTCTAGGGTGCCTCGAGATACAGTGCGCCCCAGATGATCTCGGTCAAGGTGGTGGCCAAGGCGCTGTCGCCGGACTCGGGCGCACCGGGCAGGGTCTGCTGGCAGGTGCGTTCGACCATCCAGGTCAGGGCGGTGGCAGCCCCCTGCGCCGCCACCTCGCGGCGGATGAACCCGTCGTCTTGCCCCTCGGCGATCACCGCCGCCAGACGCGTCGCGATCGCGGCGAGGATCTCCCGGTAGGTGGACCCCACCGCGGCGTCGTAGCCCGCCATCTCGTTGAGCGCCACCAGCAACGGCTGGTGGCGTCGGTAGGTGGCCACCAGCGCCGTCATCGCGGCCAGCACGTCGGCGGGGTCGCGACGCTTCGACACACTCCACCACCGCTCGGCGGCGTCGGCCAGGTCGTCGAACACCTGCCCGGTCAACCGGCGCAGCAGATGGCCCTTGTCCTCGAAGTAGATGTAGAAGCTGGCGCGCGAGATGCCTGCCTCGGTGGCCAACCGGTCGACGCTGAGTTCGGTGAAGCTGGCGCCGTCGGCCATCAGCCGCTCGGTCGCGTCGAGCAGGTTGCGCTCGATCTGCTCGCGCCGTTCCTGCCGACCGGCCTGCGGCTTTCGGGTCACCGATGGCATGCAGGCAGCGTAGTCCGCACCCGCACATCTTGACTAGACACACTGTCTAGACCTATCGTCTGGCTCATGACTGTGTCGCCGCTCACACCCGCTCCGGCCCGCCCATACGACCCGATCGACCTGTCCTCCAAGGCGTTCTGGTCGACCACTGCCGCCGACCGCGAGACGGCCTTCGCCGAACTGCGCCGCGACCGGCCGGTCAGCTGGCACCCGCCGGTCGAGGACGCCCTGATGCACGACCCCGAGGACCGCGGCTACTGGGCGGTGACCCGGCACGCCGACATCGTCACCGTCAGCCGGGACAGTGAGACGTTCCTGTCCGGCAAGGGCGTGCTGTTCGAGAACGTGCCCGAAGAACTGCTCGAGGCCTCGCAGTCGTTCCTGGCCATGGATGCTCCGCGGCACACCAAGATTCGCAAGGTCGTGCACGCCGCCTTCACGCCGCGACAGGTCCGCCGCATCGAGGACTCGATCAAGGCCAACGCGGCTGACATCGTCGCCGAGCTGCGCGAGGCGGGCAGCGGTGCCGACTTCGTCGACCTCTGCGCCAAGGAACTCCCGATCCGCACGCTGTCGGACATGGTCGGCATCCCCGAATCCGAACGGCTGCAGGTGGCCGACGCCGCGGACGCCATGGTGTCGTGGGGTGACCCGCTGTACCTGAACGGACGAAACCCGTTGGAGGTGTTGATCGGAAGTCAGATGTACCTGCACCAGGTGTGCGGCGCGCTGGCCGCCGACCGGCGGCAGAACCCCGGCGACGACCTCATCAGCGCGCTCGTCGCGGCCGAGGTCGACGGTGACCGGCTCACGGATGCGGAGATCGCCGCCTTCTTCGTGCTGTTGGCCGTCGCAGGAAACGACACCACCCGGCAGACCGCGAGCCATGCGTTGGCGGCGCTGACCACCTTCGACGACCAGCGCGCCTGGCTGACCGCCGACTTCGACGACCGCATCGGCAGTGCCGTCGAGGAGTTCGTGCGATGGGCGACGCCGGTCATGACGTTCCGTCGCACCGCCGCCGTGGACTGCCAGCTCGGCGGCCAGGACATCGCCGCGGGGGAGAAGGTCGTCATGTTCTACGCGTCGGGCAACTTCGACGACGCGGCCTTCGACGCGCCAGGTCGCTTCGACCTGTCACGTAAGCCCAACCCGCACCTCGGCTTTGGTGGCGGTGGCCGCCACTTCTGCCTGGGCGCGCACGTGGCCAGGGCCCAGCTGCGGGCGCTGTTCGAGGAACTCCTGACCCAGCTGCCGGCCATCTCGGCGGGAGAGCCGTCCTACGTGGCGGGGAACTTCGTCCACGGCGTGCGCTCGCTGCCGGTCACCTTCTAGGGGGCCGGGATCGGGGCGAGCTCGTCGACGAGGAGGACCAGCAGCTCGGAGCAGCCCGCGTCGAGCTTGACCGTGGCGATCTCGTCTCCGCGAGTGGTCCCGCGATTGATGATCGCGACCGGCTTGCCCGCGGCCGCGGCGTGCCGGACGAAGCGCAGCCCCGAGAACACCGTCAACGACGAACCCGCGACGAGAAGGGCGTCGGCGGCGTCGACCAACGAATACGCCTGCGCCACCCGGTCCTTCGGAACGCTCTCGCCGAAGTAGACGATGTCGGGTTTGAGCATTCCGCCGCAGCGGGGACAGTCGACGTACCGGAACGACGCCGTCTCGGAGACCATCGCGTCGGCGTCGGGTGCCACCGCGATGCCGCCGACCGCCTCGGCGCGTTCGACGAAGCCGGGGTTGAGCGACTCCAGTTCGTCGGCCAGCTGGGCGCGGGTCAGCGTGAAACCGCATCCCAGACAGACCACCTGCGCGTACGTGCCGTGCAGGTTGACGACGTTCTCGCTGCCGGCCTTGGTGTGCAACAGGTCGACGTTCTGAGTGATCACGCCGCTGACCACGCCGGCGTGTTCCAACGCGGCGAGCGCGCGGTGCCCTGCGTTGGGCAGCGTGTCGTCCATGTGCCGCCACCCGACGTGGTTGCGTGCCCAGTACCGCTGCCGGAACACCGGGTCGGAGGTGAACTGGCGGATGGTCATCGGGTTGCTCGGCGGTGAATCCGGGCCGCGGTAGTCGGGGATGCCGGAGTCGGTCGACAGGCCGGCCCCCGTCAGGACTGCGAGACGCCGACCAGCCAGCAGGGTGACCAGCTCGGGTGCGGTGGGACCGTTCATCGTCGTCCAGGGTAGGCCGCCTGAGAGAATCGGGTCGTGGACTTCTATTCCGCCTACCGACACGACTACGTGCGAGTGGCTGCGTGCACCCATCACACGACGTTGGCCGATCCCTCCGCGAACGCGGAATCGGTGCTGGGCCTGGCCCGCGAGTGCCACGACGACGGCGTCGCGCTGGCAGTCTTCCCCGAACTGACGTTGTCCGGGTATTCGATCGAGGACGTCGTCCTGCAGGACACCTTGCTCGACGCGGTCGAGGCGGCCGTGGACCAGGTGGTCGCGGCGTCGGCGGATCTGCTGCCGGTGCTGGTGATCGGAGCGCCCCTGCGCCACCGGAACCGTGTCTACAACACCGCGGTCGTCGTTCACCGTGGGGCGGTGCTCGGCGTCGTGCCGAAGTCCTACCTGCCGACCTACCGGGAGTTCTACGAACGCCGCCAGATCGCACCGGGCGACGATCAGGGCGGGCTCATCCGGCTCGGCGGCACCGAGGTGCCGTTCGGCCCGGACCTGCTGTTCACCGCGACCGACCTGCCGAACTTCGTGCTGCACGTGGAGATCTGCGAGGACATGTGGGTACCGGTGCCGCCCAGCGCCGAAGCCGCGCTGGCGGGTGCGACCGTGCTCGCCAACCTCTCCGGCAGTCCCATCACCATCGGCCGCGCCGACGACCGGAAACTGTTGGCGCAGTCGGCATCGTCGCGCTGTCTGGCCGCCTACGTCTACGCCGCGGCCGGTGAGGGCGAGTCGACCACCGACCTGGCCTGGGACGGCCAGACGATGATCTACGAGAACGGCGTGCTGCTCGCCGAGAGCGAACGCTTCCCGAAGGGCGACCGCAGGTCGGTCGCCGACGTGGACACCGGACTGCTGCGCGCCGAACGCCTGCGCATGGGGACCTTCGACGACAACCGGCGTCACCACGCCGACCGCACCGACGCGTTCCGCCACGTCGAGTTCGTCCTCGACCCACCTGCCGGCGACATCGGGCTGCGGCGCGCGGTCGAGCGCTTCCCGTTCGTGCCGTCGGATCCCGAACGCCTGCAACAGGATTGCTACGAGGCCTACAGCATCCAGGTCTCGGGTCTCGAGCAACGGATGCGGGCGCTGAACTATCCCAAGATCGTCATCGGGGTCTCCGGCGGCCTCGATTCGACCCACGCGCTGATCGTCGCGGCCCGCGCCATGGACCGGGAGCGCCGGCCGCGCAGCGACATCCTGGCGTTCACCATGCCGGGCTTCGCGACCGGGGAACGCACCAAGGGCAATGCGGTCGCCCTTGGCAAGGCCCTCGGAGTGACGTTCGCGGAGATCGACATTCGCGACACCGCGACGAGAATGCTGACGGAGATGGACCATCCGTTCTCCCGTGGCGAGAAGGTCTACGACGTCACCTTCGAGAACGTGCAGGCCGGCCTGCGGACCGACTATCTGTTCCGATTGGCCAACCAGCGCGGCGGCATCGTGCTGGGCACCGGTGACCTGTCCGAGCTCGCACTCGGCTGGTCCACCTACGGCGTCGGCGACCAGATGTCGCACTACAACGTCAACGGCGGTGTGCCGAAGACGTTGATCCAGCACCTGATCCGCTGGGTCATCTCCTCGGGCCAGTTCGCCGACGACGTCAACGCGGTGCTGCAATCGGTCGTCGAGACCGAGATCACCCCCGAACTGGTGCCCGCCGGCGAGGACGAGGAGATTCAGAGCAGCGAAGCCAAGGTGGGACCCTATGTCCTGCAGGACTTCTCATTGTTCCAGGTGCTGCGCTACGGCTTCAGCCCGTCGAAGGTCGCCTTCCTGGCCTGGCATGCCTGGCACGACGCGCAGGCCGGTCGGTGGCCGACCGGCTACCCGGCTGACGAGCGACCGCAGTACTCGTTGTCCGAGATTCGGCACTGGCTACAGGTGTTCGTCCAGCGGTTCTACTCGTTCAGCCAGTTCAAGCGTTCGGCCATGCCCAACGGGCCGAAGGTCTCCGCGGGCGGAGGGCTGTCGCCGCGCGGTGACTGGCGAGCACCGTCGGACATGTCGGCGCGGATCTGGCTCGACGAAATCGCCCGCGAGGTCCCGGAGGCCTAACTCCCGGCGGTGTGAAAAACTCTCCGCTGTGGAGGAACCCTGCAACGGCACCACGCGTGTCAGTGCGGATGCGGGGGTACCGCTTCACCGGCAGCTCTACCTGGTGCTCCACGACGAGATCAGCCGCGGAGCCTTGACTTCCGGCGAGGCCCTTCCGACCGAGCAGACCCTCTGTGACATGTTCGGCGTGTCCCGGATAACGGTGCGACGCGCCCTGGCCGACCTCTCCGACGCGGGACTCGTCGACCGGCGTCACGGCGTCGGGTCCTTCGTCCGCGGGCCGGCACCGTCACACGGATCGCACCTGGACACCGAGCGCGAGGTCGAGTCCGAGACCGACGTCGACGTCGTCGAGTGCGGGGTGCGGCCGGTGCCACCCGCGGTGGGGCTGCGCTGGGCCGCGCGCGACGACGCCCTGTACGTGTTGCGGGTTCGGCGCGAGCGAGACACGGGCGAACCGCTGGTGGTCACCGAGGCGTGGCTCCCGGTCGACCTCGCCGGGGTGGTCACCGAGTCGTCGTTGGCGCGGGCGCCTCTGCACCGCCTCATCACCGATGCGGGGGTGGTCCTGACGTGCCTGGAGCACGAGATGACCGCCGAGATCGCCGGTCCCCGGACCGCCTCGCTGCTTTCCACCGCCATCGGCTCACCCCTGATTCGGATGAACCACGTGGCGTTCGCCGCGGACGCGCCGCACCACCTGCTCTCGACCGTGATGTCTCCGACCAAGAGTCGGATCGTGGTGAACCAGAACGCCATGGACATGGCGGCGGGCGGCACCATGTTCGTCGCCCACGACGTGTCGAGGCCGACGAACTAGAGTCACCCGGCGGGGCAATTCGTGGTGTACCTCGATAAGCTGCACTAATGAGCGTTGAGGCTCCTTCCACCGTCGATCTGCGCGCCCAGGTGCACGACGCCGCCCGGCGTGCGCGCGTCGCGGCCCGCATCCTTGCCACGTTGACCACCGAGACCAAGAACCGGGCGCTGCACGCCGCGGCCGATTCGGTGCTGGCCCGCGTGCACGAGGTGTTGGCCGCCAACGCCGCCGACGTCGAGGTCGCCAGGGCCGCCGGCACACCCGAGTCGATGCTCGACCGTCTGGCCCTGACCCCGCAGCGGATCGAGGGCATCGCGTCGGGCCTGCGGCAGGTCGCCGGCCTGCCGGACCCGGTCGGCGAGGTGCTGCGCGGCAGCACCCTGGCCAACGGCCTCCAGATTCGTCAGCAGCGCGTGCCCCTCGGTGTCGTCGGCATGGTCTACGAGGGTCGGCCCAACGTCACGGTCGACGCGTTCGGGCTGACGCTGAAGTCGGGCAACGCGGCGCTGTTGCGCGGCAGCTCGTCGGCGGCGCAGTCCAACGCCGCCTTGGTCGCCGCGCTGCAGCTGGCGTTGCTCGGCGAGGGGTTGCCCGAGGACGCGGTGCAGTTGCTGCCCAGCGCCGATCGCGCCAGCGTCACGCACCTGATCCAGGCACGCGGTCTGGTCGACGTCGTCATTCCGCGCGGGGGTGCGGGGCTCATCGACGCCGTGGTGCGCGACGCCACCGTGCCGACCATCGAGACGGGCGTCGGCAACTGCCACGTCTTCGTGCACGAGGCGGCCGACCTCGACGTCGCGGAACGAATCGTGTTGAACTCCAAGACCCGGCGTACCAGCGTCTGCAACGCCGCCGAGACCCTGTTGGTCGACTCCGCGATCGCGGCGACGGCGCTGCCGCGGCTGATCGGCGCGCTCGAGGACGCCGGCGTCACGGTGCATCTCGACCCCAGCGAAGAGGAGCTGCGGGCAGAGTTCCTCTCGATGGACATCGCGGTGGCCGTCGTGGACGGCGTCGACGCGGCGGTCGACCACGTCAACGAGTACGGCACGGGCCACACCGAAGCCATCGTGACGACCAATCTCGCTGCGGCGCAACGTTTCACCGAACGGGTCGACGCCGCCGCGGTGATGGTCAACGCGTCGACGGCCTTCACCGACGGCGAGCAGTTCGGCTTCGGCGCCGAAATCGGGATCTCCACGCAGAAGCTGCACGCGAGGGGCCCGATGGGACTGTCGGAGTTGACCTCGACCAAGTGGATCGTGTGGGGCTCGCCCGCCGACGGCCACATCCGGCCTTCCTAAACGACTTCCGAGCACTGGAGTAACCATCACGTGACCGTCCCCGCTCGCTCTGCCCCGCTGTTCACCGACATCGACGACGTCGCCAACCGGCTCGCCGAAACCGGATACCTGCCCGACACCGCCACCGCCACGGCGGTCTTCCTCGCCGACCGGCTGGGCAAGCCGCTGCTCGTCGAGGGACCGGCCGGCGTCGGCAAGACCGAGCTGGCGCGCGCGATCGCCCAGTGCACCGGGTCGGGTCTGGTGCGGCTGCAGTGCTACGAGGGCGTCGACGAGGCCCGCGCGCTCTACGAGTGGAACCACGCCAAGCAGATCCTGCGGATCCAGTCGGGCTCGAGCTCGGCCGGCGGCGACTGGGATCAGACCAAGATGGACGTCTTCAGCGAGGAGTTCCTGCTCTCGCGGCCACTCCTGACCGCAATCCGTCGTACCGATCCGACGGTGTTGCTGATCGACGAAACCGACAAGGCCGACATCGAGATCGAGGGCCTGCTGCTCGAGGTGCTGTCCGACTTCGCGGTCACCGTGCCGGAGCTGGGCACGATCACCGCGACCCGCACGCCCTTTGTGCTGCTGACCTCCAACGCCACCCGCGAACTGTCCGAGGCGCTCAAGCGCCGGTGTCTCTTCCTGCACATCGACTTCCCCACGCCCGACCTGGAGCGGCGGATCCTGCTGTCGCGCGTGCCCGAGCTCCCGGAGAAGATCGCCGAGGAACTGGTCCGAATCATCGGCGTCCTGCGCGACATGCAGCTCAAGAAGGTGCCGTCGGTTGCGGAGACCATCGACTGGGGCCGGACCGTGCTGGCGCTGGGCATGGACACCATCGACGACGAAATGATCGCCGCCACCCTCGGGGTGGTGCTCAAGCATCAGTCCGACCAGGTGAAGGCCAGCGGGGAGCTGAGGCTCAACTGATGGCCGTCCGTCGCACCAGCCCGCCGCAACCCCTTGCGCCGCACGGCTTCCCCGGTCACCTGGTGGAGTTCGTCGAGGCGTTGCGCGGCGTCGGCATCGCCGTCGGGCCGTCGGAGACGGTCGACGCGGGCCAGGTGATGACGGTGCTCGGACTCGGCGACCGCGAGGTGCTGCGCGAGGGGCTGGCCTGCGCCGTGCTGCGACGCCCGGAGCACCGCGGCACCTACGACGCGATGTTCGACCTGTGGTTCCCGGCGGCGCTCGGCGCGCGCACGGTGCTCTCCGACGACGAGGCCGACGCCCGAGCTCCCGACGCGGCGCCGACCCAGGACGCCGAGGCTCTGCGGGCCGCGCTGGTCGAGATGCTCTCCCGCAACGAGGACATGGCCAAGATCGACGACCGGTTGGCGGCGATGGTCGCCCAGATCGTCGAGGCGTTCGGCAAGTACAGCTCCAGCCGGGGACCGTCGTACTCGTCCTATCAAGCCCTCAAGGCGATGGCGCTCGACGAGCTGGAGGGCAAGCTGCTCGCCGGGCTGCTGGCGCCCTACGGCGAGGAGCCCACGCCCACCCAGGAGCAGATCGCCAAGGCGATGGCCAGCAAGCGGGTCGCGCAGCTGCGCCGCATGGTCGAGGCCGAGACCAAGCGCCGCACCGCCGAGCAGCTCGGGCGCCAGCACGTTCAGACCTACGGCATTCCCCAGCTCGCGGAGAACGTCGAGTTCCTGCGGGCCTCCGGCGAGCAACTGCGTGAGATGCGCCGGGTGGTCGCGCCGCTGGCCAGAACCCTCGCCTCCCGGCTGGCGGCCCGTCGCCGACGGTCGCGCGCCGGTCAGATCGACCTGCGCAAGACGCTGCGCAAGTCGATGTCCACCGGCGGCGTGCCCATCGAGGTCGTGCTGAAGAAGCCGCGCCCCGCGCGCCCGGAGCTGGTGGTGCTGTGCGACGTGTCGGGCTCGGTCGCCGGCTTCAGCCACTTCACGCTGCTTCTGGTCAACGCGCTGCGCCAGCAGTTCAGCAGGGTTCGCGTCTTCGCCTTCATCGACACCACCGACGAGGTCACCGAGCTGTTCGGCCCCGACTCCGACCTGGCCGTCGCCGTGCAGCGGATCACCCGGGAGGCCGGGGTGTTCACCCGCGACGGTCACTCCGACTACGGGCACGCGTTCGTCTCGTTCCTGGACAAGTATCCGAGTGTGTTGTCCCCGCGCAGCTCGCTGCTGGTCCTCGGCGACGGGCGCAACAACTACCGCAATCCCGAAGTGGACCTGCTGACGCACATGGTGGCGGCGAGCCGGCACGCTCACTGGCTCAACCCGGAGCCCAAGCACCTCTGGGGCAGCGGCGATTCGGCGGTGCCGCGGTACTCCGGCGTGATCCCGATGCACGAGTGCCGGTCGGCCAAGCAGCTCGCCGCGGTCATCGACCAGCTGCTGCCCGTCTAAGCTGCCTATTCGTGACTCGACGCAGGCTGGGGGTGATGGGCGGCACCTTCGATCCCATCCACCACGGTCACCTCGTCGCGGCCAGCGAGGTGGCGGACCTGTTCGCCCTCGACGAGGTCGTCTTCGTCCCCACCGGTCAGCCGTGGCAGAAGCGCGACCGCACGGTCACCGCCGCGGAGGACCGCTACCTGATGACGGTCATCGCCACCGCAGCCAACCCGCGCTTCTCGGTGAGCCGGGTCGACATCGACCGCGGCGGGGCGACCTACACCAAGGACACGCTGCGCGACCTCGCGGCCCTCAACCCGGACGCCGATCTGTACTTCATCACCGGGGCCGACGCCCTCGGTTCGATCCTCTCCTGGCAAAACTGGGAAGACCTGTTCTCCCTGGCGCGTTTCATCGGTGTCAGCCGGCCCGGTTACGAGCTGGACGGCGAGCACATCGCCGCCGCGATGAAGGAACTGCCCACCGATTCGCTCAAACTCGTCGAGGTCCCGGCCTTGGCGATCTCCTCGAGCGACTGCCGCCGGCGAGCCGAACTCGGCAGGCCCATCTGGTACCTCGTACCCGACGGCGTCGTGCAATACGTCACCAAGCGCGGTCTCTACCCCGCGACAGCCCACCCACTGGGGGAACACCACACATGACAGCCAACGCAGAAGCCATCCACATGGCCACGATCGCCGCCCAGGCGGCGTCGGCCAAGCTGGCCGACGACGTCGTCGTCATCGACGTCTCGGACCAACTGGTCATCACCGACTGCTTCGTCGTCGCCTCGGCGTCCAACGACCGTCAGGTGAACGCGATCGTCGACGAGGTCGAGGAGAAGATGCGGCTGGCCGGGTACAAGCCCGCCCGCCGCGAAGGCACCCGCGAGGGACGGTGGGTGCTGCTGGACTACATCGACATCGTGGCCCACATCCAGCACCAGGACGAGCGCAACTTCTACGCCCTCGACCGGCTGTGGCGTGACTGCCCGGTGATTCCCGTCGACCTCGACGGCCCACAGTGAGGGTGCGCCGCCTGGTGCTGCTGCGGCACGGGCAGACCGAGTACAACGCCGGCAACCGCATGCAGGGCCAACTCGACACCGACCTCAGCACCCTCGGCCGGGAACAGGCCGCCGCAGCCGCGGAGGTGCTCGCCAAGCGCGAGCCGTTGGCGATCGTGTCCTCGGATCTGCGCCGCGCGCTGGACACCGCAACGGCCCTCGCCGAGCTCAGCGGCGTGGCGGTGTCGGTCGACACCCGGCTTCGCGAGACGCACCTCGGTGACTGGCAGGGCTTGACCCACCTCGAGGTGGACGGCGTCGCACCGGGGGCTCGACTCGCCTGGCGCGACGACGCCCGCTGGGCTCCGCACGGCGGGGAGAGCAGGGTCGACGTTGCCGAGCGCAGCATGCCGGTGGTGGCGGAACTGCTCGCCGGGCTCGACGACTGGGGCGTCGGCGACGCCTCGGACCGGCCGGTGGTGCTGGTGGCCCACGGCGGTCTGATCGCCGCGCTGACGGCCGCGCTGCTGAGCCTTCCGGTGGACAACTGGCCGGTGCTCGGAGGCATGGGCAACGCCAGCTGGGTGCAGCTGTCCGGACACTCCGACGACGATGCGGCGCCCCGGGACGTCCGATGGCGGCTCGACGTGTGGAACGCCTCGGCCCAGGTCGCCAACGATGTCCTCTAGCGAGTCGCCCGTACGAGAAGATCTCCCGGGTCGCCCCGCTCCGGCCCACCGGAAGACGCTGCTGGTCTTCTGCGACTCCCTGTCCTACTACGGGCCCACCGGCGGCCTGCCTGCCGACGACCCGAGGATCTGGCCCAACCTCGTGGCCTCCCAACTGGACTGGGATCTCGAGCTGATCGGTCGGATCGGCTGGACGTGCCGGGACGTCTGGTGGGCCGCGATCCAGGATCCGCGGGCGTGGGCGTCGTTGCCGCGCGCCGGCGCGGTGATCTTCGCGACGTCCGGCATGGACTCGCTGCCGTCGCCGTTGCCGACCGCGGTGCGCGAGCTGATCCGCTACGTGCGGCCGCCTCTGCTGCGCCGATGGGCGCGCGACGGCTACGGCTGGTTGCAGCCACGGTTGTCACCGGTCGCGCGGCCCGCGCTGCCCGCCCACCTGAGCGCGGACTACCTCGAACAGACCCGCGCCGCAATCGACTTCAACCGACCCGGCATCCCCTTCGTGGCGTGCGTCCCGTCGGTCCACGTCGCGGAGACCTACGGCAAGTCACACCGGTGGCGCGAGGCCACCGCCGCCGCCATCACCTCGTGGGGACGACGGCACGGGGTCCCGATCGTCGACCTGAAGGCGGCGGTGGGGGACGAGGTGACGAGCGGCCGGGGCAACCCCGACGGCATCCATTGGAACTTCGAGGCCCACCGCGCCGTGGCGGACCTGATGATGGAGGGGCTCGCCGAGGCGGGAGTGACGACCGTGGACGCGGGCGGCTGAGCGTGGCCGTCGTGGTGGTCACCGATTCGTCGGCCCGACTGGATCGGGATCTTCTGCAGCGGTGGGGGATTCGACACGTTCCCTTGCACGTCCTGGTCGACGGCGCCGACCTGCTCGACGAGGTCGACGACGTGCCCTACGACGTCCACGACCGGCCGCATGCCACCACTGCGGGCGCCTCGCCTGCCGACCTGTCGCTGGCCTATCGGACGGCCCTGGCCGACAGCGGGGGCGACGGTGTCGTGGCGGTGCACCTGTCTGCCGCGTTGTCGAGCACGTTCAGCTCGGCCGTTGGGGCGGCGCGCGAGTTCGGTTCCGCCGTGCGCGTGGTGAATTCGCGTTCCGCGGCCGCGGGGGTCGGCTTCGTGGCGCTCGCCGCCGCGCGGGCTGCGGCCGACAGCGGCGACCTCGACGCGGTCGAATCCGCGGCGCGGTCGGCGGTTCCGCGCGGTCACGCCTTCATCGTGGTGCACCGCCTCGACAACCTGCGGCGCAGTGGCCGAATCGGCACCGCGGCGTCCTGGTTGGGCACGGCGCTGTCGCTGAAACCCCTCCTGTGCCTGGACGTCGACGGCCGGCTCGTGCTGTCGCAGCGGATCCGCACGGTGTCCAAGGCGCATGCGGCGTTGGTCGACGCGGTCGCCGAGGTCGTCGGCGAGCACCCGGCGACCCTGGCCGTGCACCACGTCGACGACTACGACGCCGCCGCCGAGATCGGGGCGGCTCTGACGGCCCGGCTGCCGCAGGTGAATTCGATGTCCGTGACCGACATGGGCCCGGTGCTGTCGGTGCACGTCGGCGGCGGCGCGGTCGGCGTCTGCGTGACGCTGGACGACTGAGGGGGAGTGGTGACGGCACTGGACCTGGCCCGCGCGGAGCGCGAGGAGTTCGCCGACTTCCTGAGCGGTCTGACGCCAGAGCAGTGGGAGCACCCGTCGCTGTGCGAGGGATGGTCGGTGCGCGACGTCGCCGCGCACTGCGTCAGCTTCGAGGGACTGTCGGCGCGCGAACTGGCGGCGTTGTTCGTCAGAGGCCGTCTGCAGACAGACCGCATCAACGCGCTCGCAGTCGCCGCGCTGGCCGACCGCCCAACCAGCCGACTCGTCGGCATCTTGGCCGACAACGCCGAGCCCCACGGCCTCGGCGGCGGGTTCGGTGGTCGGGTTGCACTGACCGACAACATGATTCATCAGCAGGACATCCGGCGGCCGCTACGACTGCCGCGCCGGATTCCCACCGAGCGCCTGTGCGCCGCGCTGGACTTCGTGCGATACGCACCGACGATCCGCGGTGCTTGGCGCGCCCGCGGGGTGCGGCTCGTCGCCACCGACGTCGACTGGTCGAACGGCAGGGGACCCGAGGTGCGGGGCCCCGGCGAGGCGCTGCTGATGATCATGGCGGGCCGCCGGGACGCGCTGGCCGACCTCGACGGGGCGGGTGTGGTCAGCCTCGCCGCACGCGTCCGGTGACCGGCGGCAGGTCCTTCAGGGTGACGATGCCCGGCGGCGCGGCGACCACGGCCGGTACCGCGTTCGTCACCGGCATCGCGGTGTAGATCATCCCGAGGCCCATGAACCCCGGCTCCTTCCAGTCCTTGGGAGGCAGGCAATGCAGCACGGTCCGCATGTTGGGGGTGCCGAACACCTGGATGACGTGACCGTGTTCGAGCGGCTTGGGTGGGGTGACGTGGCTGCCCATCGTCCAGTTGAACCCCACGCTGACCACGTTCCTGTCGCCGACCCAGCCGCGGTGATAGCCGAACACACCCCCGACGGTGCCCTCGGGAATCTGCATGAAGCCGAGATCGGAATCACCTGTCGCAGCGGTGAACTCGACGTCGAAGGTCATGCGGTCGAGGGTGGCGCCGATGGCGTCGGCCATCATCGCCGCCGACTCGGCGAACACCTCGCTCTCGCGCCGTACGCTCTCGGCGAGACCAGGGGTCTGCGGGTCCCGGCCGAACCCCATGGCGGACTGGGTACCCGCCGACTCGTAGGTCGAACAGTCCACCGACTCCGTGATCCGGATCTGGTCGACGTCCTCGCACGCACCCGAGAGCACCATGCCGACCATGTTCGTCATCCCCGGATGTGCCCCGCTGCCAAAGATGGTCGAATTGCCCGTCGTACAAGCCTTCTGGATGCGCTCCCGATCCTCGGGAGTCTGCTTGCCACCGGTGATCCACGCGGCGCTGGAGCAGACGTTGACACCCGCCTCGAGCAGGCGGACCAGTTCGTCGATGCTGGGCCACAGCGGGTTGTAGCAGCACGCGTCGGGCGCGAGGGCAATCAGGGCGTCGACGTCGTCGGTGGCGGTGATGCCCGTCGGCTCGGTCAGCCCGGCGAGTTCAGCGGCGTCGACGCCCACCTTGTCGGCACCGTGGGCGAACACGCCGACCAGCTCCATGTCGTCGCGCCCGATGATGGCGTGCAGCGAACGCCGCCCGATGTTGCCGGTGGTCCACTGAATCACCCGGAGGGCGGTCGTCGACGTCATGGGTGAACACTATTCGCGGGGTGTGCACTCGCGGGCCGAATCGGGGACTTCGTCGCCGCGCCGAGGTGGCCGTCCGCTGGCATGATCGCCGCATGCACCACTTCCTGCCCGCGACCCCGTCCACGGTGTACTGGGGTTTCTTCGACCCGCGCTTGCCCCCGGTCACCGTCGTGGCGTCCGGTGACCTGATCCAGATCGAGACGCTGACCCATCACGCGGGCGACGCCCCGGATCTGCTCTTCGACGACGGCGTCGCCGCGGTGTTCGACTCGGTCACCGACCGCGGGCCGGGACCACACCTGCTCACCGGGCCCATCGCCGTCGAGGGCGCCCGCCCGGGGGACGTCCTGCAGGTGGACATCCTCGAAGTGGTCCCACGGCTGCCCTACGGTTCGAACCTCGCCGCGCACTGGGGCCACCTCTACGACGTGCTGCCCGTCGAACGCGTGACGATCTACGAACTGGACTGCGACGCCCTGCTGGGCCGCGCCGTCTTCGGTTACGACTGGTCCACGACGGCACTGGCCGACCAGCCGGGCACCGTCGTCACTCCGGACGCCGCGGCCCGTGAACCCGCGCTGCCGGGTGTCGTCATCCCGCTGCGCCCCCACTTTGGCACCATGGGTGTCGCACCCGCCGAGCCGCAGCGGGTGTCGTCGGTGCCGCCCGGCGATCACGGTGGCAACGTCGACGACTGGCGGATCGGAGCGGGTGGGCGAATGTACTTTCCGGTGCAGGTGCCGGGCGCACTGCTCTCGGTGGGCGACCCACACGTCTCCCAAGGCGACGGCGAAGTCAGCGGGACCGCGCTGGAGGCCTCGCTGAACGGCTTGTTGCGCGTGACCGTTCGCCGCGATCTGCCGTTCACCGTCCCGGTGTTGGAAACCTCGACCGACGTGGTGGTGCACGGGTTCGGCGACACCCTCGACGAGGCGATGAAGGCGGCTGCGACGAGGACTCTCGACGTCCTCCAGCAGCACTTCGGCCTGACGAGCGTGGACGCGTACTCGTTCATGTCGGTCGCCGTCGACTTCACCGTGACGCAGGTGGTCGACCAACGCCAGGGTGTGCACGGCCGCATCGACAAGCGGTGCTTCCCGAGTTGGCGGCTCGCCGGATGACCGGCATTCGCCCGTTCACGTTCACCCCCGCCGACGGCGTGCCGCCCGGGGTCGCCCCGTTCGTCCACGCCACCGCCGCGGGACGGACGCTCTACGTCACCGGTCAGATGCCGACCGGGGTGGATGGCGCCGTGGTGGGCGACGACGTCGCCACCCAAACCGACCAGGTGCTGCGCAATCTGCTGCGCGTCACCGAACTCTGCGGCGGCGGCCTGGCCGACGTCGTCTCGGTCCGCGCCTTCCTGACGAACTGGGACGACTACGCGGACTTCAACACCTCCTACGCCGCCTGGTTCCCGGACCGGTTGCCGTCCCGTACGTGCGTCGGGGTCAACGGACTCGCGGTCGGCGCACTGGTCGAGATCGACTGGGTGTGCTGGCGCGAGCACGGTTGGCAGTAATCCACAGATCCCACTTCATCCACAGCGAGCGGTCGTCGGCCGCTTGGTGAGGCCGACGGGTCCGTGGCCGCGCCTACCGTCACGGCATGCGCACCGAACGACGAAACCTCGGGGTGGAACACCGACTCTCGGGGACCCGCACCCTCGACGAGGAGAACGCCGAGGCCGCCCCCGACGCCGTCCCCGGCGGTGAGGAATCCGACACGTCGCTGTCGCGATGGCTCCCCGAGGCCACCTCCGGCACGGCGGCGGGGTGGCTCGCGACCGTCCGGGCCGACCCGGGTCGCGCGGGTGTGGTCGGCCTCGGCATCGTCGGTGCCGTCGCCGTGTTGGTGACGGTGTTCACCCTGACCCGTGACGACGGGCCTGCCATCACGTCGGCGAAACTGCCTCCGGTGCAGATGGTGTCGTCCACGGCACCGGGTGCGCCGCCCGATGCCGCGGCCGCCGTCGACGTCACCGTCAGCGTGGTGGGCCTGGTGCACCAACCCGGATTGGTGACCCTGGGCGCCGGAGCCCGTGTCGCCGACGCGCTCACCGCGGCGGGCGGACCACTCGACGGCGCCGACCTGGTGGGGCTCAACATGGCCCGCCGCGTGGGGGACGGGGAGCAGATCGTCGTCGGCCTGTCGTCGCCACCGGGTGCCCCGCCGGCGATGGGCAGTTCCATCACGGCGCCGCCCGGTGCGGTGCCGTCGTCGCCCGCGGTCGGCGAGAAGTCCTCGGCGCCAGGCGGACTCGTCGACCTGAACACCGCGACCGTCGAGCAGCTCGACGCCCTGCCCGGCGTCGGCCCCGTCACCGCGGCTGCGATCGTCGCCTGGCGTGACGCCAA
>Ga0209051_1000581_pt1 | contig 43508 bp, 43 predicted proteins | sample AraplaCvi_mMS_r2_2_FD_184286 | JGI IMG/M metagenome (GOLD analysis project Ga0209051, IMG submission 184286) | Arabidopsis root microbial communities from North Carolina, USA - plate scrape MF_Cvi_mMS_r2 (SPAdes) (version 2) | ecosystem: Host-associated > Plants > Roots > Endosphere | place...
AGGCGCCCATGAACACGTGCTGGATGGCAGCGAGCACCTCGCGAATGGTCGTGCCGGTCACCAGCAGCAGGCCGAACAGGATGCCGATGATCAGCAGCGGCGTCGCGATCCACGGCGTCAGCCCGTCGGACAGTGGGCCGCCGATGGCGAACCCGACGAAGCCCGCCACCCGTTGACGGTCGGCCGAGTCCTGGGGCGCGCCGGACCACAGGTGCCACAGGCCGAGCACGGGCAGCGCGATCATCGAGGTGCCCAGCACGAGCCGGGGCCGCGCCTCGGGGTGCGGCTCGGTGCGCATCAGCAGAATCGCGACCGCGATCAGGGCCAGGGGCAGCAGCACGACCGCGGAGCCGATGACGGTGCGGACGCTCGCGTCGATCCACCCGCCGACCGGACGCGCCGCGTCGAACCACGAACTGGCGGCCAGCACGACGGCCAGCGCGAGCAGACCGAGTGCGATGCCGTCGCGACGATGACCGGGTTCGAGCTCGCGAGCCCGTCCCACCGAGCGTGCCGTGGAGCCCGCGCCCTTCGCCAGCACCAGCCAGCTCGCGCGCGCCCCCTTGCCGATCGCTGAGCCCGCGACGGCCACCGGAGAGGGATTGCGTCGTGGCGCGGGTTTGCGCCGCGGGGCGGCGGGGCGCGTCGTGCGCGCGCGGGGCTTTGAGCTGCTGGAACGAGCTCCCGAGCGGGCGGCGGTCTTACTAGCCATGCGAAAAGACTAGTCGCAACAACCCCACTTTCACCATCAGCCACACAGGTAACAATTGGCAAACGATCGCACGACGGATTCCGCCGGCTCTTGACTGCGCCACGAGCTGCGGCGACGCCCAACGTGGCCAGGGTCACGCCCTGGTGGCACGACGACATCCGTAGGCGTCGGTACTCTCGGCACGGTGACAGCATCGGTGCAAATTCGACATGTTAAGCCCTTGTTACACAACGTCTTTCGCTATGACGTTCCGGCGTCGCTGGTGGTCTTCCTGGTGGCGCTGCCGTTGTCGATCGGCATTGCCGTCGCCTCCGGCGCACCGGTGGTCGCCGGTTTGATCGCCGCCATCGTCGGCGGAATCGTGTGCGCGGCCGTCGGAGGGTCGCCCCTTCAGGTCAGCGGACCCGCTGCAGGGCTCACGGTCGTGGTGGCAGAACTCGTCGCACAGTTCGGCTGGAAGGCGACGTGTGCGATCACCGCGGCGGCGGGCGTGCTTCAAATCCTCCTCGGCCTCAGCCGCATTGCGCGCGCGGCGTTGGCAATCGCGCCGATCGTCGTCCACGCCATGCTCGCCGGAATCGGCATCACCATCGCCCTGCAACAGGTCCACGTCCTGCTCGGCGGCGGCCCGCGAAGCAACCCGTGGGCCAATCTGGTCGCGCTGCCCGGTCAGCTCGCCGCACCTCACTGGTCCGAGGTGCTGGTCGGCGGCGTGGTCATCGCCATCATGCTGACCTGGCGTTACGTTCCCCGTGCGATCCGCGTCGTCCCGGGCGCGCTGGTCGCCGTGGTGGTCGCGACGGCCGTCAGCTACCTCCCGGGCCTCGGCGTCGACCGCATCCGCCTCGACGAGTCCGTCGTCGACGCGATCGGCCTGCCCACGATGCCGCAGGGCTCCTGGTCGGCCATCGCGATCGCCGTCCTCACCGTCGCCCTGATCGCCAGCGTGGAGAGCCTGCTGTCGGCGAGCGCAGTCGACAAGATGCACGACGGCCCGCGCACCGACTTCAACCGCGAGCTGCTGGGGCAGGGCACCGCCAACGTCTCGTCGGGCCTGCTGGGCGGCCTGCCCGTCACCGGCGTCATCGTGCGAAGCTCCACCAACGTCTCGGCCGGTGCCAAGACACGCGCCTCGGCCGGGCTGCACGGCGTCTGGCTCCTGCTGTTCTCCGTGTTCCTCGTCGGCGTCGTCGAGATGATCCCCACCGCCGCATTGGCGGGGCTGCTCATCGTCATCGGCGTCCAGCTGGTCAAGCTCGCGCACGTCGACCTGGCCCGCCGCACCGGCGAGCTCCTGATCTACGGGGTGACGCTCATCGCGGTGGTGTTCCTGAATCTGCTCGAGGGAGTGCTGATCGGGTTGGTTCTCGCCGTCGGCATCGCCGCCTGGCGGATCGTGCGCGTCTCGATCGTCACCGAGGACCTCAGCGAGCGGTCCGCCGACGGGGGGCGCGATCAGTGGCACGTCGCGATCACGGGCTCGCTGACGTTCCTCGCCTTGCCCAGACTGACCGCGGCGCTGGGCGGCCTGCCGAGCGGCGCCGACACCTTCGTCGACCTGAACGTCGACTACCTCGACCATGCGGCGATGGACACCCTCGAGGAGTGGATCCGGCAGCGCCGCGCCACGGGCGACGAGGTCACCGTCACCGAAACCGGCACGGCCCGAATGGAGTTCGCGCACGATCGACCGCCGAAGCGCAACACCGAGGGCAGGCGGGTCGTCTCGGCACTGCGGCTGATCTGGCCACCGCACCTCGCCGGTGGCGTCGACAGGTTCAGCAACGGCGTCGCCCCGCTCCTGCGCGGGCGGATCGGCTCGGACGACGAGCATCGACCCCACACCATGCTGCTGACGTGTGCCGACGCCAGGATCCTGCCGAACCTGCTCACCGACAGTGGCCCCGGCGAACTGCTCAACGTCCGCAACGTCGGCAACCTGGTCCCCGGCGGATCGGCGGACGCGTCGGTGGAGTCCGCGCTCAGCTACGCCCTCGAGCGGCTGTCGGTGCACACGATCGCGGTGTGCGGGCACTCCGGCTGCGAGGCGATGGACGACCTCCTCCACGGCGGCGCCGACGGGGCGATCGGTCGGTGGCTCGACCACGGCCACGCCAGCGTCACCGCTCTGCGGGACGGCCACCCCGTGGCCAGCGCGGCGGCCGCGGCCGGCTTCGACGCCGCCGACCAACTCGGAATGGTCAACGTGGCGGTTCAGGTGCAGACGCTGCAGCGGCATCCGCTGGTCGCGCCGCGGTTGGCTCGGGGATCGGTCACCGTCGCCGGCTTGTTCCTCGAATTGAGTTCGGCGCGGCTCTATCTGGTGGGCGCGGACCACATCGCCGAGATCGGCCAGGGCGCCACGCGCGCCGACGGGCTCGGGGAGGTGGTCCGTTGACCCCCGCCTCTGCTGGGTAATGTGAGTCACGCCGATCCCACCTCGGCGCACACCACTCGATGAGGAGTCCCGCATGCCCGTCGTCGTCGTCGCCACCATGACCGCCAAGCCCGAGTCCGTCGACGCGGTGCGAGCCGCCTGCACCGAGGCGATCGAGGCGGTCCACTCGGAGCCGGGATGCGAGCTCTACTCGCTGCACGAGGCCGATGGCACGTTCATTTTCGTCGAGCAGTGGGCTGACGAGGACGCCCTCAAGACGCACGGCTCCGCCCCCGCGATCGGCAAGCTCTTCGGTGCCATCGGCGAACACCTGGACGGCGCGCCGGACATCAAGATGCTGCAGCCGGTCGTCGCCGGCGACCCCGCCAAGGGTCAGCTGCGTCCCTAGCATGGGAACCCTCGAGGGCAAGGTCGCCTTCATCACGGGGGCGGCCCGCGGTCAGGGTCGCGCTCACGCGGTGAGGCTGGCGTCGGAGGGCGCCGACGTCATCGCCGTCGACCTGTGCGACCAGATCGCCTCGGTGCCCTACCCGATGGCCACCCCCGACGACCTCGCGGCCACCGTGAAACTGGTGGAGGACACCGGGTCTCGCATCGTGGCTCTGCAGGCCGACGTGCGCGACCGCGCGGCGCTCAAGGCCGCGTTGCGGTCCGGGGTCGAGGAACTCGGCGGCCGTCTCGACGTCGTCGTCGCCAACGCGGGCATCGCACCCATGGCCGACGACAACGCCTGGCACGACGTGATCGACGTCAACCTCACCGGCGTGCACCACACGGTGGACGTCGCGATGCGGCCAATGGTCAAGGCGGGCAACGGCGGTGCCATCGTGCTGATCAGCTCCGTGATGGGGTTGGTGGGCCTCGGCTCGCCGTTCGCCGGCTCGATCGGCTACGCCGCCGCCAAGCACGGCGTGGTCGGACTGATGCGTTCCTATGCGAACCTGTTGTTTCCGCAGAACATTCGCGTGAACTCGATCCACCCGGCCGGGGTCAGGACGCCGATGGTCGACAACGAATTCACCCGAAAGTGGCTCGCCGAGATGACCGGCGACGACGACGGCGACCTGACCATGGCCAGCGTGGCCAACATGGAGACCGTCGAGCCGGAGGTCATCGCCGACACCGTGGCATGGCTGGTGGCCGACACCGGCCGGCACATCACCGGGGTCGCGCTGCCGGTCGACGACGGTTACGTCAACAAGCGCTGACGGCCCTAGATCTCGAGGACCGTCGGCACGATCATCGGCTGGCGGCGGTACTTCTCGGCCACCCACTTGCCGACGGAACGCCGGGCGGCCTGGGCGAACCGGGTCGGATCGGTGATCTTCTCCGCGACCAGTGATTGCAGTGCTTCTTCGACGAGGCGGGTGACCGGCTCGAGGGCCTTGGGGTCCTCGGAGAAGCCCTTGGACTGCAGGTGCACCGGCCCGGCGACCTTGCCGGTGGCCCGGTTCAGCACGATGGTGACGGCGATGAAACCGGACGACAGCACCAGCCTCTCGCCGAGGGTGGCGTCGCCGACGTCACCGGTGACCAGGCCGTCGACGAACATCTTGCCGACGGGCACCGCACCGGAGATCTTCGCGCGGCCCTTGACGAGGTCGACGCTGACGCCGTTCTCGGCCAGCACGATGTTCTCCTCGGGCACACCGGACTTGGCGGCCAGCGCGGCGTTGGCGCGCATGTGGCGCCAGGTGCCGTGGACCGGCATGACGTTGCGCGGCCGCACCCCGTTGTAGAGGAACAGCAGCTCGCCCGCGTACGCGTGGCCCGAAACGTGAATGCGCACTTGCCCGTTGGTGACGACGCGTACGCCGATCTTGGCCAACGAGTCCAGCACGTCGAAGATGGCCTCCTCGTTGCCCGGGATCTGCGACGAGGACATGATGATGAGGTCGCCGGTGGTGAGCGTGATGCTGCGGTGCTCGCCGCGCGACATCCTCGACAGCGCGGCCATCGTCTCGCCCTGTGTGCCGGTGGTGACCAGCGTGACCCGCTCGGCGGGCAACATCTCGGCGGCGGCGATGTCGACCACGTCGTCGTCGTCCACGGTGAGGAAGCCGAGGTCCCTGGCGATGCCCATGTTGCGCACCATCGAGCGGCCGACGAAGGACACCTTGCGGCCCAACGCCACCGAGGCGTCGATGATCTGTTGCACGCGCGCCACGTTGGAGGCGAAGCACGCGACGATGACGCGTCCTTCGGCACCGCGGATCAGCCGGTGCATGTTGGGCCCGATCTCACTCTCCGACGGACCGACGCCGGGGATCTCGGCGTTCGTCGAGTCGCAGAGGAACAGGTCGACGCCGGCGTCGCCGAGTCGCGACATGCCTGGCAGGTCGGTGGGCCGGCCGTCCAGCGGCAGCTGGTCGAGCTTGATGTCGCCGGTGTGCAGCAGCGTGCCCGCCCCGGTGTAGACGGCGATGGCCAGCGCGTCGGGGATCGAATGGTTCACGGCGAAGTACTCGCACTCGAATACGCCGTGGTTGCTGCTCTGCTTTTCGGCAACCTCGACGAACACGGGCTTGATGCGGTGCTCCCGGCACTTCGCCGCGATGAGCGCCAGGGTGAACTTCGACCCGACGACGGGAATGTCGGGGCGCAGCTTGAGCAGGTGCGGGATGGCGCCGATGTGGTCCTCGTGGGCGTGCGTGACGACCAGCGCTTCGATGTCGTCGAGGCGGCCTTCGATGTGCCGAAGATCCGGCAGGATCAAGTCGACGCCGGGCTCGTCGTGGCCGGGGAACAGCACGCCGCAGTCGATGACCAGGAGGCGTCCGAGGTGCTCGAGAACGGTCATGTTGCGGCCGATCTCGCTGATGCCGCCAAGGGCGGTCACCCGCAGCCCGCCCGGCTCCAACGGCCCGGGTGGGGCCAGTTCGGCGGTCATCGGAGCACGCCGGCTGTCCGCATGTCTGCCTCCAGCGCGTCGACTTGAGCGCTCGTGGCGGGGATCTGCGGGAGTCGCGGATCCCCAGTGGTGAAGCCCAACAATTGAAGTCCTGTCTTGGCCATGGTGACGCCGCCGAGACGGTTCTGGGCGTCGTTGAGGGTGCCGAGGCTGACGTGAATCTTGCGTGCCGTCGCAGGATCACCGGATGTGAACGCGGACAACATGTCTCGCAGCTGGCTTGCCGCGAGGTGGCCCCAGACGCTGATGAATCCGGTCGCACCCATCGCCAGCCACGGCAGATTGAGGGCGTCGTCGCCGGAATAGTAGGCCAGGCCGGTCTCGGCCATGATCATCGCGCCGCCGTGCAGGTCGCCCTTGGCGTCCTTGATGGCGACGATGTTGGGATGCGGCGCGATCGCTCGGATGGTGTCCCATTCGATCGGCACCACCGAGCGGGGCGGAATGTCGTAGAGCACGTTCGGCAGCGCGGTGGCGTCGGCGACGGCGGTGAAGTGCGCGACCAGTCCGGCTTGCGGCGGCCGCGAGTAGTAGGGCGTGACGACGAGAAGACCGTGGGCACCCTCGGCTTCGCAGGCCTTGGCGAGGTGCACGCTGTGGGCGGTGTCGTATGACCCCGCCCCCGCGATCACCCTGGCGCGGTCCCCCACGGCCTCGAGTACGGCGGCGAGCAACGCCAGCTTCTCGGCGTCGGTGGTCGTCGGCGACTCGCCGGTGGTCCCCGAGACCACGAGCCCGTCGCACCCGGAGTCGACCAGGTGGTTGGCAAGCTTCTTGGCGACGGCCAGGTCTACCGAGCCGTCCGGGCCGAACGGCGTCACCATGGCCGTCAGCATGGTGCCCAGACGGGCGCTGACATCGAATCCGCTGGTGGTCACGCGGTTGAGATTACCCGCTCGACACCGGCGATCACGAGCACCGGTGCTAGTCGTCGAGCACGCCTGCGCGCCGCATCGCGCCGGAGATGAGTTCGAAGTCGATGCCGACGTGGGCCCGGGCCACGGCGTCGGCGTCGTCGGCGCGGCCGTCGGCGATCGCCTCGACCAACTCCTCGTGCTCGTGCAACGACCGCAATTCCATGTCCCGCATGGTCAGCGGCTCACCCCACACATGGGCGGGCGCACCGATGCTGACCGAGGCCTCGAGGTCGAGGAGGACCTGCTTGAGCACCGCGTTGTGGGCCGTGTCCATGATCGCCATGTGCAACCGGCTGTCGGCTTGCTGGGCGGCCAGGCCACTCTCCGCCGTTCGGTAGGCCTCCAGCGCGGCGCGCAGCGCGGCGACGTCGGCCGCGGTTCGGGCGTCGGCCGCCGCGCGACACACCGCTCCATGGAGCCGGGCGATGGCGTCGCACCGGTCGCGCAGCTCGCCCAGGCGCATCGCGAGCGTGCGACGCACCGCGTCGGTGGACGATTCGGGCCACTGGTCGACCACGTAGGAACCACCGCCGCGGCCCCGGCGGGTCTCGAGCAGCCCGCGGTCGACCAGCCTGGCCAGCGCGGCGCGCACCGTCATGCGCCCGACGCCCAGCGCTGCCGCGAGGTCGCGTTCGACCGGCAGTCGGGCGCCGGGTAGGTACTCGCCGATGGCGATGGCCGTCACCAGGCGGTCGGTGATCTCGTCGACTCGTGTCGGCATTTCCAATTGCTGGGCGAGCAGGCCCGACGGCGGCACGGCGACACCCTCGGCCATCGGTGCGCTCCCCCCGTCGTCGGTACCGCAAATGTTAATTCGCATCGATTGGTCTTGCAGCAAGACCATTGTGGGTACATGCTGAGCGCCATGCTCGTCCAGACCCGCATGGTGCCCTTCCTCGACGGCGAGACCTGGGTGCAGATCACCAGTCCCGACGCTCCCCGCCCCGACGCGATTCCGTTGTTCGTCTTGCACGGCGGACCCGGGATGGCGCACGACTACGTGCGCAACATCGCCGAGCTCGCCGACGAGACGGGCCGCGTCGTCGTCCACTACGACCAGGTCGGCTGCGGCCGCAGCACGCACCTGCCCGATGCGCCGCGTGACTTCTGGACCCCCGCGCTGTTCGTCGACGAGTTCCACACCGTGCGCGCGGCCCTCGGAGTCGACCGGTACCACGTGCTCGGTCAGTCGTGGGGCGGCATGCTGGGCGCCGAGATCGCCGTCCGCCGGCCCGACGGCTTGGTCTCGCTGTCGATCTGCAACTCGCCCGCGTCGATGGAGTTGTGGATGGCCGCCGCCGCGCTGCTGCGCTCCGAACTGCCGGAGGACACGCAGCGAGCACTGGACCGCCACGAGGCGGCGGGGACGGTCACCGACCCGGAGTACCTTGCCGCGACGCAGGAGTTCTACCGACGCCACGTCTGCCGCCTGACGCCCACGCCGCAGGACTTCCTCGACAGCGAAGCTCAGATGGAAGCGGAGCCCACGGTGTATCACACCATGAACGGCCCCAACGAGTTCCACGTACTCGGAACGCTGAAGTCGTGGTCCGTCGAAGACCGGCTCGACCAGGTCACCGCTCCGACGCTGGTGGTGGCCGGCGAATTCGACGAGGCCACGCCCGCCACGTGGAAACCGTTCGTCGACCGCATACCCGATGCGCGCGAACACGTCTTCGCCGGTGCCAGCCACTGCACCCACCTGGAACAGCCAGCCGAGTTCCGGGCCGTCATCGCCTCATTCCTCACCGAACACGACCGATAGGAACCCGCACATGGTCCACCCCGACACGCAGCCTGGGCAGGGGCAGCGCACCCTCGAATCATTCGGTTACACGCAGGAACTCAACCGTTCGGTCTCCACCGTCGACCTGCTGGTCTACGGGCTGGTCTTCATGGTGCCGATCGCGCCGTGGGCCATCTTCGGCACGGTGTACAACAGCGCATCGGGCATGGTGCCGCTGGTCTACCTCATCGGCCTGATCGCCATGATCTTCACCGCGCTGGCCTACTCGCAGATGGCGAAGTCGTTCCCGCTGGCCGGCTCGGTGTTCTCCTACGTCGGTCGCGGCATCCATCCCAGCGTCGGCTTCTTCGCGGGCTGGGCGATCCTGCTGGACTACCTGCTGGTGCCGACGCTGCTGTACGTCTTCGCCGCCGAGTCGATGGTCGGACTGTTCCCCGGCACGCCGCGATGGCTGTGGGCGATCGTGTTCGTCATCGTCAACACCATCATCAACGTGGCGGGCATCAGCTTCCTCAAGGTCGCCAACCGAGTCTTCCTCGCGATCGAACTGGTCTTCGTGTTGGTGTTCGTCGTCATCGCCGTGCGCGCCATCAACGGACAATCCCTGCCGAACGTCGGCTGGAGCACGCTGCCGATCTGGGACTCCAGCACGGTCACCGCACCACTGATCGCGACCGCGCTGTCGATCGCGGTGCTGAGCTTCCTTGGCTTCGACGGCATTTCGACGCTGGCCGAGGAGTCGACGGGGCGCAAGAACCCGGCAGGCCGGGCGATGATCATCGCGCTGTTCGTCGTCGCGTTCCTGTTCATCACCCAAACGTGGCTGGCGAGCCTGCTCGCCGGCGGCCGCGAGTCGTTCAGCGACGACGAGGCGGGCAACGCCTTCTTCACCCTCGTCCAAGCGGCGTCCAACACCGGCTGGATGAACGCGTTCTTCGCCGTCAACGTGATGGCGGTGGGCTTCGCGAACGCGATGGCCGCCCAAGCCGCGACGAGCCGCCTGCTCTACTCGATGAGCCGCGACGGCCAACTGCCGAGCTTCCTGTCGAAGATCAGCAGCCGCAAGGTCCCCATCGCGGCCATCCTCGTCGTCAGCGCGCTGAGCCTGGTGCTGGTGCTGTTCTTCGTCGGTCAGATCGGTCTGATCTCCTCGCTGGTCAACTTCGGCGCGCTGTTCGGCTTCTGCCTGTTGCACGTCTCAGTCGTCTGGTACTACCTGGGCCGCCAGAAGTCGAAGAACTACCTGCTGCACCTGGTGGTGCCGACCCTGGGCTTCCTGATCATCGGCTACGTGTTGTTCAACGCGGATTCACTGGCCAAGATCGGCGGTCTGGTGTGGCTGGTCGTCGGCGCGATCGTCTTCGGCGTCAACGTCTTCCGAGGCAAGGGCGTCCCGGAATTGCCCGAGGAGAAGGCGGCGCACTGACATCTGGCTTAGGGTGAGCCATGCCAGCCAAGACGATCGCCGCTCGCCTGCTCGCCGTCATCGACGACGACGTCCTGCCCCTGACCGAGCGGGGCGTCGCCGCGGGCAACAAGGTGTTCGGTGCGGCCATCCTGCGCAAGTCCGATCTGTCCCTCGTCGTCGCGGGCACCAACGACGAGACCGACAACCCACTGCTGCACGGTGAGGTCAACACCCTCAACCAGTTCTACGCGCTCACCGATCGGCCACCCACGTCCGAGCTGGTGTTCCTCACCACCCACGAGCCGTGCACGCTCTGCATGTCGGCGATCACCTGGGCGGGATTCGACAACTACTACTACTTCTACAGTCACGAGGACTCGCGTGACAGCTTCGCCATCCCCCACGACCTGGTGATCCTCAAGGAACTGTTCGGTCTGGAACCAGGGGGGTACCGGCGTTCCAACGCGTTCTGGACGGCGTACGCGCTGGCCGACCTCGTCGAGTCCGAGGACGAGCCGCTGCGGTCAGAGCTGCGGGCGCAGACCGCGGGCATCAAGCAGCGCTACGCCGCGCTGTCGGACCGCTACCAGGAGTCCAAGGGCGACAACGACATTCCGCTCAGCTGACCGGCCGAGCTCCCCGGCCTACAGTCGGCGCCGCAGCGCCTCGACCAGATCGCCGCGCTCCCCCACCACGACGTCTGAGAGCTCCAACCACGTCGCCATGGTGCGCAACTCGCCGGCCAGCGCGTCGGCCACCCGACCGGGATCCTGGCCCGGTTCGGTGAAGGCGCCAACGGCGTGCAGTGCGCCCCTGACGCGATCGGCCTTGAGGTCGACCCGTCCGACCAGTTCACCGTCCAGCATCAGCGGCCAGACGTAGTAGCCGAACTGACGCTTGGGTTCGGGGACGTAGATCTCGATGCGGTAGTGGAAGTCGAAGAGCCGCTCGACCCGCGGCCGGAAGAAGATCAGCGGGTCGAACGGGCACAGCAGCGCCGTCCCCCGGTTGACCCGAGGCACCACCTGGCCGGCTCGGAGATAGGCGGGCGCGCCCCACCCGTCGACCTCGACGGGCTCCAGCTCACCCTCGGCGACCAGATCGGCGATGACGGGTTTGGCCTGCCCGGCGCCCAGCCGGAAGTAGTCACGGATGTCGGTCTCGGTGGCGACGCCCAGCGCGGTCGCCGACCGCAGCACCAACGCCCGCACCGCGTCGGCGTCGGCCACCTCGCGGGCGAACACCTCCGGCGGCAGCACCCGCTCGCTGAGGTCGTAGTGGCGGGCGAACCCGACGCGGGTGGCCGTGGTCAACGTGCCGGAGGCGAACAGCGCCTCGGCCACCCACTTGGTGTCGCTGCGGTCCCACCACGGGCCCTTGCGTCCGCGCGGTTCGGCGGCCAAGTGCGCTTCGATCTGACCGGCCGTCGACGGACCCAGCTCGCCGACCGCGGCGACGACGTCGGCCGCCAGCTGCCGGTTCTTGCGGACGATCTCCTTGCCCCACCTGCCGTCGGCGTACTCGCGCATGCGCCACCGCAGCAGCGGCCAGTCGTCGACGGCCATCAGCGCCGCCTCGTGCGCCCAGTACTCGACCAGCAGTCGTGGCGACCGTGCGGAATGACTCCACGCCGCCCGCTCGAGGACACCACGGTCATACGGCCCGAGCCGGCTGAAGATCGGCGCATAGTGCGCCCGCACGGCGACCGAGACCGAATCCAGCTGCAGCACCTGAATGCGAGACACGAGACGCCGCAGGTGCGACCGGGTCACCAGGCCGCTGGGCCTCGGCTCGGCGAAACCCTGCGCCGCGACGGCGACCCGGCGCGCCTGACCGCTGGTGAGCCTCACGCCCGGACGTAGCTCGAGAAGCGGTACCGCAGCCCCGACGCACTGGTGAGCCACTCACCCTCGGTGCCGACCCACGCCTCGTCGAGCACCGGCGCGACGGCGTCGTCGTCGTCACGGGTCAGCGCGACGTCGACCTCGGTGACCTCACAGTGGGTGGCCAGCGGCAGCGCGAGCGCGTAGATCTGCGCCCCACCGATCACCCAGACGTCGCCCGTGAAAGCCCCCGGGTCGCTTCGCTCCTGCCCAAGGGCCGCCAACCCGTCTTCCAGACTGCCCACCACCGTCGCTCCGTCGGCCACGAAGTCAGCTTGCCTGGTGACTACGACATTTCTGCGCCCCGGCAGCGGTCGCACCTTCGCCGGCAGGGACTCCCACGTCAGCCGACCCATGACCACGGTGTGGCCGAGGGTCAGGTCCTTGAAGCGCGCCTGATCCTCGGACAACCGCCACGGAATCCCGTTGGCCCGCCCGATGACACCCGACGACGACTGCGCCCAGATGAGACCAGTCCTCATACCGCCACGGGGGCCTTGATCCCCGGGTGCGGGTCGTAGTCGAGTATCGCGACGTCGTCGTAGGTGTAGTCGAAGATCGAATCCCGGTGTGCGAGAACGAGTTCCGGATATGGCCGAGGATCCCGGCTGAGCTGCAACCGGACCTGCTCGACGTGGTTGTCGTAGATGTGGCAGTCGCCGCCGGTCCACACGAACTCACCCACCTCGAGGCCGGCCTGGGCGGCCATCATGTGGGTCAGCAGCGCGTAGCTGGCGATGTTGAACGGCACGCCGAGGAAGAGGTCCGCGCTGCGCTGGTAGAGCTGGCAGGACAGTTTCCCGTCGGCCACGTAGAACTGGAAGAACGCGTGACACGGCGGCAGCGCCATCTGGGGGATCTCGCCGACGTTCCAGGCCGAGACGATGTTGCGCCGCGAATCCGGGTCACGCCTGAGCAGTTCGAGAGACGCACTGATCTGGTCGACGTGCTCACCGGACGGCGTCGGCCACGACCGCCACTGCACGCCGTACACCGGCCCCAGTTCGCCTGTCGGGCTTGCCCATTCGTCCCAGATCGTGACGCCGTGGTCTTGCAACCAGCCGACGTTGGAGTCACCGCGCAGGAACCACAGCAGTTCGTAGACGACCGACTTGAGGTGGACCTTCTTGGTGGTGATCAGGGGGAAGCCGGCCGCGAGGTCGTAGCGGAGCTGATGACCGAACAGACTGCGGGTCCCGGTACCGGTGCGGTCGGATTTGGGAGTCCCGGTCTCGAGCACCAGTCGCAACAGATCCTCGTACGGCGTCCGGAGGGCAGCAGCGGAGCGACCCGGGACATCGGTCGGAGATGGCACGGGCCTAGTTTACGGGCAGCGCCGGGGAGTACAACGGATGCCATGCCCACGATCACAGACGCCATCACCACCCACGACGGAACGTGTCCGGTCACCCTTGCGACGCCCGACGGCGAGGGGCCGTGGCCAGGGGTCGTGATGTACCCCGACGCCGGCAGCCGTCGCCCGGTGTTCGACGAGATGGCCCGCAAGCTCGCCGACTACGGCTACGCCGTGTTGGTACCTGACGTGTACTACCGGCACGGCGAGTACGCACCCTTCGACCTGAACACCGCCTTCAGCGACCCCGACGAGCGGGCCCGGGTGATGTCGATGATGGGCTCCCTCACCCCCGACCTGATGGCCGCGGACGCGGCCGCGTTCTTCGGCTATCTCGAGTCGCGACCCGAGGTCACCGGCACGGCGTTCGGCACGACCGGATACTGCATGGGCGGACGCACCTCCCTGGTCGTCGCGGGCCGTGTTCCCGAGCGGGTGGCCGCGGCGATGTCGTTCCACGGTGGCGGCCTGGCGACCGACGATCCGGGCAGCCCGCACCTGCTGGCCGACCAGATCAGCGCCGCGGTGTACGTGGCAGGGGCCGAGGACGACGGCTCGTTCACCCCGGCGCAGGCCGAGACCCTGGACAAGGCACTGACGGCCGCGGGCGTCGAGCACACCATCGAGACCTACCCCGCGGCGCACGGATTCGCGGTCTCCGACCACGAGGCGGTCTACGATCCCGCCGCCGCCCAGCGGCACTGGGACGCGATGGAGAGCTTCTTCGGCGCCAAGCTGGGCTGACGCCAGGCGGACCCGTTTTGCCTAGTCCTTGCGCCGTAGGCGACGATTGACCCGTGTACGACCAAGCCTCCACCGAATCCGATCCGTCCGACCCGGGGTTTCGCATCGACCCGGTCCTCGCCAGGAGCTGGTTGCTGGTCAACGGTGCGCAGCCGGACCGGTTCGCACCGGCTGCCCACTCGCGCGCCGACATCGTCGTCCTCGACATCGAGGACGCCGTCGCGCCCAAGGACAAGGACGCCGCGCGCGAGAACGTGCGCACCTGGTTGACGTCCGGCAACGACGACTGGGTCCGTGTCAACGGGTTCGGCACCCGGTGGTGGGCCGACGACCTGGAGATGCTGGCGGCGACGTCGGTCGGCGGGGTGATGCTGGCGATGGTGGAGTCCGTCGACCACGTCATCGAGACCGCGAAGCGCCTGCCGGACGTTCCGATCGTCGCCCTCGTCGAGACCGCCAGGGGGTTGGAGCGCATCACCGAGATCGCCGCGACCAAGGGCACGTTCCGGCTGGCCTTCGGCATCGGCGACTTCCGTCGCGACACCGGCTTCGGCGACAATCCGGCCACCCTGGCCTATGCGAGGTCGCGGTTCACCATCGCCGCGAAGGCCGCCCACTTGCCCAGCGCCATCGACGGACCGACCATCGGGTCGAGCGCGCTGAAGCTCATCGAGGCCAGCGCCGTCTCCGTCGAGTTCGGCATGACCGGCAAGATCTGCCTGACGCCGGATCAGTGCCCCGCGGTGAACGAGGGCCTGTCCCCGTCTCCCGACGAAATCAGTTGGGCGACGGAGTTCTTCGCCGAGTTCCAGCGAGACGGTGGCGAGATCCGCAACGGCTCGGATCTGCCGCGCATCGCACGGGCCACCAAGATCCTCGATCTGGCGAAGGCCTACGGCATCCACTCATCTGAGTACGGCGACGACCCCGACCACGTCCCGGCGCCGTCAGACACCTACCACTACTGATCCCGGTGACGGACGAATGACGCCAGGGCGCGGACGATTCCGCGTCCGGCGTACACCGCCGCCGCGACCGACACCACGATCATCACGATGAACATGATGAGCCAGTTGGTGCGGCTGTGGCTGACGTTCCACCACACGATGGTGAACAGGACCGCGCAGACGAACACGACGATGTCACGCCAGTTCCCGCGGTAGGACTGGGCGAGTTCCAGCAGCGAACGGTTCTTGTCGACGGCGGCGATGAGGTCGTCGACCCGGATGTCGATGACGCGTTGCAGTTCGGCACGCCGCTCGGTCTGCTCCGGTGGAAGTCGGTCCAGGAGGTCCATGTCCTGCTTGATCAGACCCCGTACGTCGGGTCCGCGCAGGTTCCCGGCGACGACGCCGAGAAGTGCGCCACCGGCGATCGGCGCTCCCGCGAGGGCCAGTTCGGCGAAACCAGGCATGATGATCTCCTCTGTCAGGCCACGAGCGTAACGGTCGGCCCGGCCCGGTCGGGTGCGATTACTGCGTCAGTTGGGCGGCGACCGTCGCTCCGAGATCCCCACCCGCGTGCGGGTCAGCCTCGGTCGGCCGTCCCGAAACCGTCACGTGCTCAGCCGCTTTCGCTCAGCCGAGCCCGGTCGCGGGGGCGTCGTCGTGCGCACCTTCCGCAACGGCAGCAACAATGCGATATTTGGTACGTGATCGTCACTGCCGCGCTATTCATCGCCGTGCTCGCGATCGTCACGACCATCGCACTCGCATGGCGTACGCGACGCCGCCACCGCGAAGCGCCCAAAGAACGCTACCGGCGGACGGTCGAGGACATTCGCGGGGAGCTTCCCACGCGCCCGGCCAACCCTTGGCCCGGAATGTTCGGCTCGGGCGGATAGACCCGACCAACCAAGGGCCGCTCAGTGCATCAGGTGAGCGGCGACCGTGGCAGCGAGGTTCCAGCAGGCGTCCACGTCGGCCTTCGTCGGCTTGCCCGTCACCACCACGTAGTCCGCGACCTTCACCCAACCCAGCCCGGTCGTGATGGCGGTGACGGCGCGCTCGGCTCCCTCCGTGCCCTCGTTGCCGTGCAGCCACAGCCCGAACGGCCGGCCACGGGTCGCGTCGAGCAGCTGGTAGTACGACTGGTCGAACGCCAGCTTGAGGGCGCCGCTGATGTAGCCGAGGTTGACCGGCGACCCCAGCAGGTAGCCGTCGGCTTCGAGCATCTCGACGGGCGACACGGTGAGCGCCGGTCGCCGGATGACCTCCACGCCCTCGATCTCGGGGTCGGTCGCCCCGGCCACCGCCGCCTCCAACATCTCCTGGCAGTGCGGGCTCGGCGTGTGGTGAACGATCAGCAGCGTCTTGCTCACCGTCGCTGCTCCTGCATGGCGACGGCCTTCTTCATCGTCTCCCTGGCCCGGCCCCGGTCACCGGCATAGTCGTACGCGCGGGCCAGTCGGTACCACCGCACCCACTCGTCGGGGTGTTCCTCGACCTCGGTTCGCACGGTGTCGAAGAGACGGTCGGCGGCCTCGCGCTCGATGCGTCCCGACGGTCGTCGGGGCAGTGCGTCGACGTCGAGCTCCATGCCCTGCTCACGCGCCAGCCGGGCGAGACGTTGGTGGGCGAAACCCGCGCGCAGCGTGGCGATCAGGGCCCACAACCCCACGACGGGCAACAGGAAGATGGCCACGCCGAGCCCGACCGCGGCGGGCCGTCCCGACGCGACGAGGAGCACGCCGGCGCGACCGAGCAGCACGAAGTACACCAGCATCGCCAGGCACATGAAGCCGATCAGCACCTGGATGCGCAGCGCGCGCGAGCCGTCCCTCTTGGCGGACTCGTTCACAGTCCCATGAGGGGTTCGATGCCGACCGTCAGCCCCGGGTGGTCGGCGACGTTGCGCACGCCCAGCAGCACGCCCGGGACGAACGACGTGCGGTCCAGGCTGTCGTGGCGGATGGTCAACGTCTCCCCCATGGTGCCGAACAGCACCTCCTGATGGGCGACGAGGCCGGCGAGTCGCACGGAGTGCACCCGCACGCCGTCGACGTCTGCGCCGCGGGCCCCGTCGACGCCGGTGCTGGTGGCATCGGGGCTGGGCGGCAACCCCTTCCGCGCCTCGGCGATCATCCGGGCGGTGCGGGTGGCCGTGCCCGACGGCGCGTCGGCCTTGAACGGGTGGTGCAGTTCGACGATCTCGGCGGACTCGAAGAAGCGGGCCGCCTGCCGGGCGAACTCCATCGACAGCACCGCGCCGATGGCGAAGTTGGGCGCGACGAGCACCGAGACGTCGGGCTTGTCGGTGAGCCACGACCTGACCTGGGCGAGCCGCTCGTCGGTGAACCCGGTCGTGCCGACCACCGCGTGGATGCCGGCGCCGATGAGGAACTGCAGGTTGTCCATCACGACGTCGGGGTGGGTGAAGTCGACGACGACCTCGGTCCGGCCGTCGACGAGGAGCGACAAGGGTTCACCGGCGTCGACGCCCACCGTGAAGGTCAGGTCGTCGGCGGCCTCGACGGCGTCGACGATCGTGGCCCCAACCTTGCCCTTGGCACCCAGCACTCCCACACGCATGGTGGCAGCCTACTTCCCCGAGCCGACGGGCCGTAGTCGTCCTCAGCGCGGCTGGGCGGCTCTGGCCTTTAGCGCCAGCCACAGCTCCATCCGGTCGTCACCGTCGTCGAGGCGCCTTCCCGTCAACGCGGCGATTCGGTCGACGCGATTGCGAACGGTGTTGCGGTGCAACGACAATCGATGTGCAGCCGGGTCCCAGGCGCCGTTGACGCGCAACCACTGGTCCAAGGTGCGCAGCAACTCGAGCCGGTCGCGGGGGTCGAGGTGGTCCAGTGGCGCCAGCACCGCGTCCGCGAAGCCGCGCACCACCTCCGGCGGTCCCAACGACAGCAGCAGCGACACCGTCTCACCCTCGCTGGCGGTGACGATGCGCCCGAGTTGCTCGCTGATGGGCAGCAGCGAGCGCGCTTGCATCGCCGAGACCGCCAGCGTCTCGGGGGCGGTGGCGGCGCCGATGCCCGCGGGCCGACCTGGCGCGTGCGCGGCGACGACGTCGGTCAGGGCCGCCAGATCGGGGTGCGCCACCTCCACCGTGGCGCCGTGGACCCGCACCAATGCGCCGTCCAGGCCGAGGTGGATGCGGAACGCGAGCGAGCCGGGGTCCTCGGCCGCGACGACCGCAACCTGGTAGTAGGCGCCGGTGAGCCCGACACTGGCCGAGAGATGCTGGGCGCGTTCAGGTTTGATTCCCGGCCTCAGCAGTTGGGAGAACACCTGACCGCGACGGCGCCACTCGGTCTGGTCGGACAGGTTGCGCCGCTCGACGTCCAACGCGATCAGCGACACCAGCACCGTCGACGAGTTGCGCGACGTCACGTCCATGTTCGCACCGAGCACCACGTAGGCCAGCGGTATGGCAGCCCCGACGACGTGGACCTCGACGTCGTCGACCATCGACCAGCTGCCGCGCTCGGCGCGCGGGTCGAACGGCGCCCGGCAGGCCCGTTCGACGAACGCCGCGTCGGCGTCTGCCGTCACCGCCATCAGGCGTCCCCGGCTGTCGCAGACCACGCACGGTATGTCGCTGGCCGTCGACCACGCCGACAGCAGGGCCGCCAGCGGCGCGGCGTTGGTGGCGACGGCGGTGAGCCTTCGGTTGATCTCCATCGCGGTCTGCAGGTCTTGGCGCTCCTGCGCGGCGATGGTCTCGAAGACCCACTTCGTGACGGCGATGAACGGCGTCTCGTCGGGCACCGTCAGCAGCGGGACCCCGACCTCGCCGGCCGCCTGCCGCAGCGCGTCGGGGCACTCCAGATGGGGCAACCCGTGGCCCAGCCCGAGCGCCACGCCCGCCACGCCCGCCTGGGCGCACTCCGCGAGGTAGGCCCGGCAGTCCGGCACGGTCATCGGCAGCAGCAGGCCGACGGTCATGAGCAGTTCGCCGCCGCGCAACCAGTCACCTGGTGACGTCAGCTCCGACACGTGCGCCGAGGTGACGTGCCTGTCCAAGCCAGCCGAACCTGCCACGACCTGCAAGTTCAGGGCGGGATCGGCGACCACGTCGGCGACGGTGATCATCGCGCACCTCCCAAGCTGTGCATTTTGCCCAATGGTAATGGACACTTTGAACAGAACGGCCATGGCGTACCGCCGTCGGCGAGCGCAAGGTGACGTGCACCACCCACCAACGTTGCGGGAGTCACCATGTCGTCCACCTCGCCCGAGATCGCCGACGGCCGCACGGGATCGATGATCGAAACCCGATCCATCGACTACGTGCCCGACGACGAGCGCCACGGGAAGGTCTCCCACCAGGGCCCGTTCTGGTTCGTCGGCAACTTCCAGCCGTTCACCCTCGCGCTCGGATTCGTCGGACCCAGCCTCGGCCTGTCACTGGCCTGGACGATCGTCGCGGGTCTCGCCGGCATCGCCTTCGGCACGCTGTTCATGGCCTTTCACGCAACGCAGGGGCCGGTCCTCGGTCTGCCCCAGATTATTCAGTCCCGGGCCCAATTCGGCTACCGCGGCGTGCTCCTGCCCCTGATCGGCACGCTGTTCACCTTCGTCGGCTTCAACGTCGTCGACGTCGTCATCATCAAGTCGGGACTCGAGTCCATCTTCGGCTGGAACCCGGTCGTGGTGGCGGTGGTCATCACGGTGATCGCGGCGCTGGTCGCCATCTTCGGACACGACTTGCTGCACAAGAGCTTTCGCGTGCTGTTCTGGATCTCGCTGCCCCTGTGGATCGTGCTCACGTGCGGCGTGCTCTTCGGCGGCGTGACCGGAACTGCCACCAGCACCGGCGGTTTCACGTTCGTGGCGTTCCTGGTCCAGTTCAGCGTCGCCGCCTCCTACAACATCACCTACGCCCCGTACGTGTCCGACTACAGCCGCTACCTGCCGCGCAATACCAAGCCGGCGGCGATCATCGGATCGGTCTTCGTCGGCGCCGCCGCGTCGCCCGCCTGGCTGATTCCACTCGGCGCGTGGATGGCCACCTACCTGGGTGCCAGCGACGCACTGGCGGGCATCAACCAGACCGGCAACGACGTCTTCTCCTACCTGGGCAGCGTGCTGGCGGTCGTCTCCACCCTGGTGCTGGTCGCCACGATGGGGCTGAACGCCTACAGCGGAATGCTCACCGTCGTCACCGGTTTGGACTCGCTGAAGTCGGTGACACCCACCCGCAACCTGCGGGTGGTCACCATCACCGTGCTGGCGGTGGCCTGGTTGGTGATGAGCTTGCTGCTGTCCGACGCGACGACCGCACTCAACACCACGCTGCTGATCATGCTGTACCTGCTTGCCCCCTGGACCGCGGTCAACCTGACCGACTACTTCTTCGTCCGTCGCGGGCACTACGCGATCGCCGACCTCTTCACGCCCAACGGCATCTACGGTGCCTGGTCCTGGCGCGGGCTGGTGGCCTTCACCGCCGGCGTCCTGGCCGAGATCCCCTTCGTCGACCTGCCGTTCTTCGTCGGACCCGCCGCAGCGGCGCTCGGCGAGGTCGACGTCGCCTTCATCGTCGGCCTCCTGGTGTCCGGCGTGGTGTACATCGCCGTCACCCGCACGCTGGACGTCTCCGGCGAACTCGCGTCCGTCGACTCCAAGGAGATCTCGTGACGATCATCGGACCACCCGACGCCAGCCGCGTCCCCCGCTACACCGACCCGGCCACCTTCGCCCGGCTGCCCCGCATCGACCAGGTCGACGACGCCGACGTGTGCATCGTCGGGATCCCGTTCGACAGCGGAGTGTCCTACCGGCCCGGCGCCCGTTTCGGCCCGGGTCACGTGCGGGCGGCCTCGAAGTTGTTGCGGCCGTACAACCCCGCCCTGGACGTGTCGCCGTTCGCCAATCAGCAGGTGGCCGACTGCGGCGACATCGCGGTCAACCCGTTCGACATCGAGGAGGCGATCGCCACGATCGACTCGTCGATCACCGACCTGCGCACCCACGGTTCGACGGTGCTCACCATCGGTGGCGACCACACCATCGCGTTGCCGATCCTGCGCTCGCTGGCCCGCGACCACGGGCCCATCGCGGTGCTGCACTTCGACGCGCACCTCGACACCTGGGACACCTACTTCGGTGCGCCCTACACGCACGGCACGCCGTTCCGGCGAGCCAGCGAAGAGGGCCTGATCGACATGGAGCGATCCCAGCACATCGGCATCCGTGGACCGCTGTACGGCAAGCAGGACCTCGAGGACGACGCCGTGCTGGGATTTCAGGTAATCCGTTCCGACGACTACGAATTCGACGGGGTGAAGAGCATCGTCGACCGAATGCGGGCCCGGCTGGACGGCGGCCCCGTCTACGTCTCGGTCGACATCGACGTACTCGATCCCGCCCACGCCCCGGGCACCGGAACGCCCGAGGCAGGCGGCATGACGTCGCGCGAACTCCTCAACACGCTTCGGGGGCTGGTCGGGCTCAACGTCGTCGGCGCCGACATCGTCGAGGTCTCACCCGCTTACGACCACGCCGAGATCACCGGCATCGCCGCCGCGCACGTCGGCTACGAGCTGTTGTCGGTGCTGGCGGCCAATCGCTGAAGGTCCGCGGCGGCCTCCGCGAGCGCCGACGCGGCGGCCTGCAGTGCCGCCGAGGCGGCCTGCGACACGCCCTGCGCCTCGCAGTGTTCGGCGTCGGCGACACCCAGGGCGCGTTCCGCGGCGCTCACCGTCTCGAGCACCTTCTCGTACCGTCGGCGCGCCGTCGCCAGGGCGGCCGCCCGGTCCGCCAGCACTTCGTCGGCGTCGGCCTTGGCCTGCTCGGCCGCCCGCGCGGCGCGGTCCGCCGAGGCGAGGCGCTCCCGCGCCGCGGCCACCTCGCGCTCGTCGGGACCGGCCTTGCCCGGCGGTGGCTTCGGCAGTGCGGACGCCTTCGCCGTGGGAGCGCGACCAGCCGCGGTGACGGTGCCGAATTCGCCGAACCCCGACCACCTTTCGGCCTTCTCCAGCCGACCAAGCCGGGCCGCGACGGTGCGATCTGCAACGGCGGCCTGCAGCGTGCCCACGACGTCGTCGCGCAGCGCAGCCGACGGCTGCGCAACGCCGGCCGCGGCGAAACCGGTCAGCACCAGTTCGTCGATCAACCTGCGTTGCGCCGCCGAGGACTCGCGAATCCTCGCACCGTCCATGGCCGCGTGGCTGTCCCGCAGCCGTTCGCCGATCTCGGAGAGCCGCGTCGTGGCGGCGCCGTCGGCGCGGACGAGGGCGTTGACCACCCACGCCGCCGTCGTCGGCCGCCGGGCCGCCGCGATGGTCCGGGCCGCCTCGCGATCCCCGCGCTTCTTGGCCGCGGCCACCAACTCCTTGCGCAACTCGGTGAACTCGCCCGGGTCGACGCCGTAGAGCCGGTCGAGGTCCTGGGACTCCGTCCCCCGGTCGCTTCGCTCCTGCCCGCCTGAACCCATCCCCCGGTCGCTTCGCTCCTGCCCGCCGGTGCTCATCCCCCGGTCGCTTCGCTCCTGCCCGCCGGGACTCACAGCGGGGACGCCCCGCGAAGGTGCTCGAAGATCAGCGACGTCTGGGTAGCCGCCACGTCGGCGTCGGAATTGAGATTCTCCACGACGAACGATCGAAGGTCGTCGGTGTCGCGCGCCGCCACGTGCAGGAGGAAGTCGTCCGCACCGGCGAGGAAGTAGACGTCCATCACCTGCGGACGCGTGCGGATGTTCTGGATGAAGCTGCCGATCTTGCCTCGCGCGTTCGCCTGCAGGCTGACCGAGATCATGGCCTGCATCGGCAGTCCGATGGAGGCCGGGTCGATGTCGGCGTGAAAGCCGCGGATGACGCCGATGTCCTGCAGCCGCCTAACCCGGCCGTGACAGGTCGACGGAGCGATGCCGACCAACTCTGCGAGCGCGGTGTTGGACAGCCGCGCGTCGCGGTGCAGGGCGGTCAGCAGGCGCCGGTCGGTCGCATCCAGGTCGGCGGGGCGAACATTCTTCGACGGCTCGGGCGCCGGCGCGACCATCTTCGAAGATCCTTCTGACATAGACGAATTTTATCGAATCTCCTGCGAACTCGTTGCCATCGAACCGCATGTTCTTCACAATTTATCCAACAGATGTCGACTGAAGGAGCTGTCATGCGCGTCGGAGTCCCGACCGAGATCAAGAACAACGAGTACCGGGTGGCCATCACCCCGGCCGGGGTGGCCGAACTGAGCCGCCGCGGTCACGACGTGCTCGTTCAGGCCGGCGCAGGCGAGGGCTCGGCGATTTCGGACACCGACTTCAAGGCCGCCGGCGCCCAGCTCGTCGACACCGCGGACCACGTGTGGGCCGAGGCCGATCTGCTGCTCAAGGTCAAGGAGCCCATCGAGGCCGAATACGGACGGATGCGCAAGGGCCAGACGCTCTTCACCTACCTGCACCTCGCCGCGTCGCGGCCGTGCACCGACGCGCTGATGGCGTCGGGCACCACGTCGATCGCGTACGAGACGGTCCAGACCGCCGACGGAGCCCTGCCGCTGCTGGCGCCGATGAGCGAGGTCGCCGGGCGACTCTCCGCCCAGGTCGGCGCCTACCACCTGATGCGCACCCAGGGTGGACGCGGCGTTTTGATGGGCGGCGTCCCCGGCGTTGCGCCGGCCAAGGTCGTGGTGATCGGCGGCGGCATGGCGGGCGACAACGCCGCGGCCGTCGCGTGGGGCATGGGCGCCCACGTCACCGTGTTCGACCTCAACGTCAACACGCTGCGCAAGATCGACGCCGAGTACGGCGGCGCCATCGAGACCCGGTATTCGTCGGCGCTGGAGTTGGAGGAGGCGGTCAAGCAGGCCGACCTCGTCATCGGCGCGGTGCTGGTTCCCGGCGCCAAGGCGCCCAAGCTGGTCACCAACGCCACCGTTGCAGGCATGAAGTCGGGCGCGGTCCTGGTGGACATCGCCATCGACCAGGGCGGCTGCTTCGAGGACTCCCGTCCGACCACCCACGACGATCCGACGTTCGCCGTGCACGACACGGTCTTCTACTGCGTGGCCAACATGCCGGGCGCCGTCCCGCGCACGTCGACCTTCGCGCTGACCAACGCGACCATGCCGTACGTGGTCAAGCTGGCCGACAAGGGCTGGAAGGCCGCCTGCGCCGCGGATCCTGCACTGGCCAAGGGCCTCTCGACGCACGAGGGCGCCCTGGTCTCCGAGCAGGTCGCCGCCGACCTGGGCCTGCCGTTCACCGACCCGGCCGGGCTGCTCGCCTGAGCAGAACTGGTTGAACTTGACACCTGTCAAGTACGCTGAGGGCATGCTGCTCACCGACGTCCTGCCCGACGCGCCCACGACCACGGCCGACGCCCTGGCCATCTACGACGCCGCGCCCGCCGTCGAACCCGACTTCATGATCGGAACGTGGCGCGGGGCCGAATTGCCGACGAACCACCCGCTGGACGGCATGCTCGCCGCCAGCGGGTGGTGGGGCAAACAGTTCGTCGACGCCGAAACCGTTCACCCCCTGTTGTTCCCGACCGCCGACGGTTCGGCGCTGTGGGCACTCAACCCCCTACTCGCCTTCGGCGGTCTCGGCGTGGCGACCCGCGTCCCCGGGATCAAGAACCGCAGCTTTGCCGGTGCCCTCGCCACGCTCAAGCCGGTGCTGGGTACGACCGCACCGAAGGCGCGGTTGCGCACGACGCGCTACCGCGGCGTCGACGCCGCCACCATGGTCTACGACCAACTACCGATCAACGACGTGTTCCGGCTGCTCGACGACGCCCCCGGGTCCGAGACCGTGCTCGGCGCGATGGACCTTCGCGGATCGACCCGGCCGTACTTCTTCGTGCTCCGGCGCGACGACCCCCTGCGCGTTCGCTAACCCGCGGACACGTACGGCAGGACCAGCCTGGTGACCTCGCCGACGAGATCCCGAAGGTCGTGGGCGTCGGGATCGGCGGCCTGCGACCTGGTCATGATCGACAGCACCGCACGCCGACCGGCGGGACCGTAGACGACGCCGACGTCGTTGGTGCTGCCGTAGCTGCCGCCGCCGGTCTTGTCGGCACTGGTCCACCCGGCCGGCAGCCCGGCCCGCAGGCTCGACGTCTGGTTGCCGCGCATCCAGCCTTCGAGTCGACCACGCTGCGCGGGCGCCAGGACGTCGCCGGTCAGCAAGCGCCGGAATCCCACGCCGAGCGCGCGCGGCGTGCTGGTGTCGCGGGGGTCACCGGGAACGGCGGAGTTCAGTGCGGTCTCCCACCGGTCGAGCCGGGTCCTGTCGTCGCCGAGCGTGCGCGCGAAGTCGGTGACCGCGGACGGGCCGCCGATGATGCGCAGCAGCCAGTTTCCGGCAGTGTTGTCGCTGCGCTGCAGTGCCGCCTCGCACAGCTCGCCGATCGTCATCGGCTGGCCGACCCGTTGCTCGGTGACGGGCGAATTCGCGACCAGGTCGGCGGCGTCGATCGTCACCTGGTCGGTCAGCTGCAGCTCCCCCGCCTGATCCTTCTGCAGCACCCGACCGGACGCGTACACCTTGAACGTCGAGCACATGGCGAACGGGTCGTCGGCGCGACTCTCGACCTGACGACCGGAGTCGAGGTCGACCGCCGAGACACCGACGAACGCACCAAATCGATTCTCCAGTGCCGAGATCGAGTCGGCGATCACGCGGCCGTCGTCGGTTGGCTCTGCCTGCGCGGGGGCGGCCGCCCACGCCGCCAGCCCCGTCAGTGCCCCCACGCCGACCAGCAGCCCGCGTCGTGAGATGGCGGCCCCCATCAGCCGGCGATCGACCGAAGTGCTTGCGGCAGTGACTTCTTGGAGCGGTGCGGCCCCAGCACCGCGGCGCCGTAGGGGCGGCTCAACAATTGTCTCGCCACCGCGTTGACCTCCTCGAGGCTGACGGCGTCGATGAGCGCCAGCGTCTCGTCGATGCTCCGGTGCTTGCCGAAGTTCAGTTCGCTGCGGCCAATTCGGTGCATCCGCGAACCGGAGTCCTCCAGACCGAGCACCAGCCCACCTCGCAACGACCCCTTGGCGATCCGGCATTCGGCGTCGGTGATGCCGTCACGGGCCACCTCGGCCAGCACGTTCGCCGACACCTGCGTGACCTCGTCGAACCGTTCCGGCAGACACGCGGCATACACCGACAGCGCTCCCGAGTCGGAGAACGTGTCGATGCTGGAGTACACCGAGTACGCGAGCCCGCGCGTCTCCCGGATCTGTTGGAACAAGCGCGAACTCAGCCCGCCACCGAGAGCACTGTTGAGCACCGAGAGCGCCCAGCGGTGATTCCAGTGCCGGCCAGGCGTCCGTACGCCGAGGAACACGTGCGTCTGCTCCCCGTCCCGGTTGACCAGCTGCAGACTCGGCTGACCCGGCACCCGACCCGTGCCCTTGCGGGGCGCCACGGGCTCACGGCCATTGCGCAGACGCGGACCGAAGTACTCCCTGACCAACGCGACCACCTGATCGTGGTCGACGTTGCCGGCCACCGCGACCACCATGCGTTCCGGTGTGTAGCGCCGCACGTGAAAGGAGTGCAGTTGGGTCCGGGTCATCGTCGAGATCGACTCGATGCTCCCGATCACCGGGCGGCCCACCGGATGCCGTCCGAACATCGCCGAGAGGAAGACGTCCCCGAGGGTGTCCTCGGGGTCGTCGTCGCGCATGGCGATCTCCTCGAGGACCACGTCACGCTCGACCTCGACGTCCTCCGCGGCGCACCGGCCACGCAACACCACGTCGGCGACCAGGTCGACCGCCAACTCGAGATCGGTGTCCAGGACGTGGGCGTAGTAGCAGGTGTGCTCGCGGGCGGTGAACGCGTTCAGTTCGCCGCCGACGGCATCGACGGCCTGGGCGATCTGCACCGCCGAGCGCGTCGGCGTCGACTTGAAGAGCAGATGCTCCAGGAAGTGGGCGGCGCCGGCCACGCTCTGACCTTCGTCGCGTGAGCCGACACCCACCCACACCCCCACGGACGCCGAGCGCACCGACGGGACGAACTCCGTGACTACCCGGAGTCCGCCCGGCAGTGTGCTGCGGCGAACGTGGTTAGTTGCTCGCTGTCGCGGCATCGGCGGGTTCGGCACCCGTCTCCGTCGGGACGTCGGTCGTGGTCTCGGCGGCGGCTTCGCCTTCTTCGGCCACCAGAACCAGCGAGATCTTGCCACGGTTGTCGATGTCGGCGATCTCCACGCGCAGCTTGTCGCCGACCTTCACCACGTCCTCGACCTTGGCAATGCGCTTGCCGCGGCCCAGCTTCGAGATGTGCACCAGGCCGTCACGGCCGGGCAGCAGCGACACGAACGCACCGAAGTCGGTGGTCTTGACGACGGTTCCGAGGAACCGCTCGCCGATCTTGGGCAGCTGCGGGTTGGCGATCGCGTTGATCAAGTCGATCGCGGCCTGGGCCGCCTCGCCGTTGGAGGCGCCGACGAACACGGTGCCGTCGTCCTCGATCGAGATCGACGCACCCGTCTGCTCGGTGATCGAGTTGATCATCTTGCCCTTGGGCCCGATGACCTCGCCGATCTTGTCGATCGGCACCTTGATCGTGGTGATGCGCGGCGCGTAGAGGCTCATCTCGTCGGGCTCGTCGATGGCCTCGGCCATGACCTCGAGAATGGTGATGCGCGCGTCCTTGGCCTGCGCGAGCGCACCGGCCAGCACCTTCGACGGGATGCCGTCGAGCTTGGTGTCGAGCTGCAGCGCGGTGACGAAGTCCTTGGTGCCTGCGCACTTGAAGTCCATGTCACCGAAGGCATCTTCGGCGCCGAGGATGTCGGTCAGGGTGACGAAGCGACGCTCCGTCTTGCCGTCGACCTCGACGTCGTCGGACACCAGGCCCATGGCGATACCGGCGACGGGGGCCTTGAGCGGCACACCGGCGTTCAGCAGCGACAGGGTGGACGCGCACACCGAGCCCATCGACGTGGAGCCGTTGGAGCTCAACGCCTCCGAGACCTGACGGATGGCGTACGGGAACTCCTCGACGCTCGGCAGCACCGGCATCAGGGCGCGCTCGGCGAGGGCGCCGTGGCCGATCTCGCGACGCTTGGGCGAACCCACGCGTCCGGTCTCGCCGGTGGAGAACGGCGGGAAGTTGTAGTGGTGCATGTAGCGCTTGGAGGTTTCCGGCCCCAGCGAGTCGATCTGCTGGGCCATCTTGACCATGTCCAGGGTGGTGACGCCCATGATCTGGGTCTCGCCACGCTCGAACAGGGCGCTGCCGTGCGCACGTGGGATGACGGCCACTTCGGCCGACAGCGCGCGGATGTCGGTGATGCCACGGCCGTCGATGCGGAAGTGGTCGGTGAGGATGCGCTGGCGAACCAGCTTCTTGGTCAGCGAACGGAACGCCGCGCCGATCTCCTTCTCGCGACCCGCGTAGGTCTCGGCCAGGCGATCGAGCACCTCGGCCTTGATCTCGTTGGTGCGGTCGTCGCGCTCTTCCTTGCCCGCGATGGTCAGCGCCTTGGCCAGCTCGTCGGTGGCCACCGAGGACACCGCGTAGAACACGTCGTCCTGGTAGTCGGGGAACACCGGGTAATCGGCGACCGGCTTGGCGGCACTGTCCGCCAGCTCCCGCTGCGCATCGCACAGGGCCGCGATGAACGGCTTGGCGGCCTCGAGGCCCTCGGCCACGACGGCCTCGGTGGGTGCACCCGCACCGCCGGCGATCAGCTCGATCACCTTGTCGGTCGCCTCGGCCTCGACCATCATGATCGCGACGTCGTCACCGGCCTTGCGACCCGCGACGACCATGTCGAACACGGCACCCTCGAGCTGCTCGACGGTCGGGAACGCGACCCACTGGCCGTCGATGAGCGCGACGCGCACGCCGCCGACGGGGCCCGAGAACGGGATGCCCGAGATCTGGGTAGACGCCGACGCGGCGTTGATGGCCAGTACGTCGTACAGATCCTTGGGATCGAGGCTCAGTATCGTCACGACGACCTGGATCTCGTTGCGCAGACCGGAGATGAACGTCGGGCGCAGCGGCCGGTCGATCAGGCGGCAGGTCAGGATCGCGTCGGTGGAGGGACGACCCTCACGACGGAAGAACGATCCGGGGATGCGACCCGCGGCGTACATGCGCTCTTCGACGTCGATCGTGAGCGGGAAGAAGTCGAAGTGGTCCTTGGGCTGCTTGCTGGCCGTGGTGGCGCTCAGCAGCATCGTCTCGTCGTCGAGGTACGCGACGACGGCACCGGCGGCCTGCTTGGCAAGCCGGCCGGTCTCGAAGCGAATGGTGCGGGTGCCGAAGCTCCCGTTGTCGATCACGGCGGTCGATTCGAAGACGCCGTCTTCTATTTCAGTTGCAGACATACGTGTGTCAGGCCTCTTTGGTTCTCGTGTGGTGCGCATTCGCACCCCTTTTTTCGCGCGCCACGCACGAGGTCCCGGGACATACCGACGGCCGTCGATCGAAGCGGTCGGAGCCTTCCCTTCTCGGGGGCTCCGGCAGCCACTACCGAAGACCGCCCATTGAAAAGACGGGTCCTGCCGGTGACGCACTGGAACGGTGCCCGCGGATATGCGCGAACCGCACCGACGTTCGAGCCAGAACAGGCTCAAAACATGTTCATGTTACACCGCGGCAACCGGCGAACCCGCCGATGGGGCTGCTTACGACACGTCTTCGACGCACACCGTGAACTGGCGCTCGTCGTAGGCGTACCCGGTGCCGGTGGCGCACTGGTCCACGTTGGCGACCTTGGCGATGATCTGGGTGGCGCGTTGACGATTCGGCACGGACCGGTCGGCGCAGTCCACCCTGACCGGATCACGACCGTTCTCCGGATCGACGCTCATGCAGCCGCCGACCACCCAGTCGACGTCCATGCAGATGGTCGAGCCCGACCCGCTGAACGAACTGTGCGTCGAGTAGTACGTGTCGACGTCGGTCGGGCAGTCGTCGGTGTTCTGCACCGCGTCCACCACGCGAAAGTTGGACTCCGGGCTGCCGCACTGCACGCGGGCGGTCTCCGGTCGGTCCGGCGGGCCACCGACCTTGAGACAGTCACCTGCCCGGATGTCGGCAGCCGCCGCGGACGAACACCCCGCCACCGCGATCGCCGCGGCGACGACGGCGAGCAGGGCCTTCACTGGGACTAGCGGCGCAGGCCCAGGCGCTCGATCAGCGAGCGGTACCGCGCCACGTCGACCTGGGCGATGTACTTGAGGAGACGACGACGGCGACCGACCAGCAGAAGCAACCCGCGCCGCGAGTGGTGGTCGTGCTTGTGCATCTTGAGGTGCTCGGTCAGATCGGAGATGCGCTTGGTCAGCATCGCGATCTGGGCTTCCGGCGAGCCGGTGTCGGTCTCGTGCAGGCCGTACTGGCCGAGGATTTCCTTCTTCTGCTCTGTGGTGAGCGACATGAAACAAACTCCATCCATGGGTTCGCGAATTACAACTGGGGCGCGGCCGCCGCGAACTGCAGCACACGCTGGGTCGCCCGGGAGTCTAACAGCGCCGAGACGCGAGAACCGAATCCTCAGGACTCCGCGAGTACCGCGCGGGCGCGCAGGGTGTCGCGGTCCATGGCCACGACGAGCTCGTCGACCGAGTCGAACTTCTCCTGCCCACGAAGGCGCGAGACGAAGTCGACGGCGACGTGCTGGCCGTACAGGTCGGCTTCGGTGTCCAGGACGAACGCCTCCACGGTCCGGGTGCGACCGGAGAAGGTGGGGTTCGTGCCCACCGAGACGGCGGCCTGGTACCGCTCGCCCGGCGTCACGGTACCCATCACGGGTCCGTGCCCGAGGACGGTGAACCACGCCGCGTACACCCCGTCGGCCGGGATCGCCGAGTACATCGGCGGCGCGACGTTGGCCGTCGGATACCCCAGGCCCCGGCCCCGGCCGTCCCCGCGGACCACGACCCCTTCGACGCGGTGCGGCCGACCCAGGGCCTCGGCCGCGGCGACGACGTCACCGGCGTCGACGCAGGATCGGATGTAGGTCGAGGAGAACGTGACGGTCTCGTCGCGGTCGGTCTCGGACACCTCGGAGACGAGCGACATGCTCTCCACCGCGAACCCGGCGCGCTCCCCCGCCTTGCGCAGCATGGTGACGTTGCCGCCGGCCTTCTTGCCGAAGGTGAAGTTCTCCCCGACGACGACCTCGACGACGTGCAACCGCTCGACGAGCAGTTCGTGGATGTAGCGCTCGGGCGTCAGCTTCATGAAGTCGGAGGTGAACGGCATGACGAGGAAGACGTCGACGCCCATCTCCTCGACCAGCTCGGCGCGCCGGGTGAGCGTCGTGAGCTGCGCGGGATGGTTGCCCGGGAACACGACTTCCATCGGGTGGGGGTCGAACGTCATCAGCACCGTCGGGACGCCGCGGGACCTGCCCGCCTTCACCGCGTGGTTGATCAGTTCGGCGTGCCCGCGATGGACTCCGTCGAACACCCCGATCGTGAGGACGCACCTGCCCCAGTCCGTGGGGATCTCGTCTCGGCCCCGCCAGCGCTGCACGACGGCAAGCCTACGACGCCGCTGTCCGGCCGGCACCGTCAGATGCCCGGATGACCGACCGATTGCCTAAACTCCTCTGACTATGAGCCCCGACGACACCGCTCGCGACTTGTCATCGGTTGCCGAGGACTACCTGAAGGTGATCTGGACCGCTCAGGAGTGGTCGGTCGACAAGGTCAGCACGAAGATGCTGGCCGAACGCATCGGGGTGTCGGCCAGCACGGCCTCGGAGTCCATTCGCAAACTCGCCGATCAGGGCCTGGTCGACCACGAGAAGTACGGCGCCGTGACTCTCACCGACGCCGGCCGCCTGGCCGCGCTGGCGATGGTCCGTCGCCACCGGCTGATGGAGACCTTTCTGGTACGCGAGCTCGGCTACGGCTGGGACGAGGTGCACGACGAGGCCGAGGTGCTCGAGCACGCCGTGTCCGACCGGATGCTCGACCGCATCGACGCCAAGCTCGGCTTCCCGACCCGCGACCCGCACGGCGACCCGATCCCCGCACGCGACGGCAGGGTGCCGGCGCCGGACGCCCGCCAGCTGTCGATGTGCCGGGACGGGGACACCGCCACGGTGGCCCGCATCTCCGACGCAGATCCGGAGATGCTGCGCTACTTCTCTCACGTGGGCATCAGCCTGGACGCCCGGCTGACGGTGCTGGCCCGCCGCGACTTCGCCGGGATGATCTCGGTGGGCGTGGAACATCCCGACTCCCCCGGGACCACCGTCGACCTGGGAAACCCTGCAGCCGAAGCCATTTGGGTGGTCTGACCGACGCCTACAGGGTCGACGGCCGAATGACCACGACGGACTTCGTGCGGGTGCCGTCGTCGGACAGCAGCGCGATCACCCGACCGTCGGCGGCGGTCGCGGCGTACACCCCGTCGATGCCGCCCGGCGCCAACGCCCGACCGTTCGACGCCGAGTCCGCCTCCGCCTCGGTCAGCGTGCGACGTGGGAACCCCAGCAGGCACGCCTCGTCCAACGAGTAGCTCAACCGAGGCGCGTCGGCCAGCTGCTCGAGGGTGTGCGCCTCGTCCAGCCCGTAGCGGCCCACCCTGGTGCGGCGCAGCGCGGTGAGGTGTCCGCCGACGCCGAGTGCCGCGCCGACGTCGCGGGCGAGCGCCCGGACGTAGGTGCCCGACGAGCAGTCGACCTCGACGTCGACGTCGACGAAGGACCCCAGCCGTCGGGCTGCGAGGACCTCGAACCGCTCGATGCGGACCCGGCGCGCGGCCAGCTCGACCGCCTTGCCCTCCCTGGCCAGCTTGTAGGCGCGTTGGCCGTCGACCTTGATCGCACTGACCGACGACGGGATCTGGTCGATCTCACCCCGGAGTCCGGCGACCGCCGCCTCGACGTCTGAATCGGTGACGTGGTCGGCCGACACGGTGTGGAGCACGTCGCCTTCGGCGTCCTCGGTGGAGGTCGTCTGACCCAACCGAATGGTGGCGGCGTAGGACTTGTCCGTCGCGGTCAGCAGACCGAGGATCTTGGTGGCGCGCTCGACGCCGACCACCAGCACCCCGGTGGCCATCGGGTCCAACGTGCCGGCGTGTCCGACCTTGCGGGTGCCAAACAGCCTGCGGCACCGGCCGACCACGTCGTGGCTCGTCATCCCGGAAGCCTTGTCGACGACGACGAGACCCGGGGGTGGCGGAGTGCTCACAACACGATCGCCGTCAGCACCAGACCGTCGTCGACCGACCAGCGACCCGACAGCGACGTCAGCGGCGGACCGGACTCGGCCTGGGGGTCGACGAGGATCCTCGATTCGAAGCCGCCCGCACTCCCCGACCCGTCGACGGTGAAGGTGATGTGCGCGTCCTCGAAGCCCAACCAGCGGTGCGTCAGGGGGAACCATGCCTTGTAGGTTGCCTCCTTGGCGCAGAACAAGATTCGGTCCCAGTGGGCCGCTCCGGGCAGCGCGCCCAGCTCGGCGCGCTCCGCGGGCAGGCTGATGGCGTCGAGCACGCCCTTGGGCAACACTGCGTGCGGCTCGGCGTCGATGCCGACGGAGCGGACGTCGGCCACGCGTCCGACGACGGCGCCGCGGAATCCCTCGCAGTGCGTCAGGCTTCCGACCACACCCTCGGGCCAGCACGGTTCACCCTTGTCGCCCTTGAGGATCGGCACCGGAGGCAACCCGAGGTCGCCCAGCGCCTGGCGGGCGCAGTAGCGCACCGTGACGAACTCGTTGCGCCGCTTGGCCACCGAGCGGGCGATCAGCGGTTCCTCCTCGGGCAGCGGCGTCAGGTCGGACGGGTCGGCGTACAGCTCGGCCGAGGCGATCACGGGGGGAACGACGGTGGACAGCAACTTGCCCGTCACGAGCGCCGGCTCCTGATCCGCTCCTGCATCTTCTCCGCGTTGGCGCGCATCTCGGCGGTGACCTCGAAGTGACCGCCGAAGTCGTTGAGGTAGCCGGGTGGGTACTGCGGATCGGGCAGAATCTGGCGCATCCACCGATAGGGCTTGCGGCGGCGCCACTCTCGCGGATAACCGACCGACACCTCCTCGAACCGCACCCCGTCGTACCACGTGGTGCGCGGAATGTGCAGATGCCCGTAGACCGAGCACAACGCGTTGTACCGGGTGTGCCAGTCCTTCGTCGCGGTGGTGCCGCACCACAGCGCGAACTCGGGGTAGTACATCGCCTCGCAGGGCTCGCGCACCAACGGGAAGTGGTTGACCAGGATCGAGGGCGTCAGCCAGTCCAGGTCTTCGAGCCGATCCCGCGTGACCTTGACGCGGTCCCGGCACCAGGCGTCGCGGGTGGCGTACGGCTCGGCAGAGAGCAGGAACTCGTCGGTGCCGACCACGTTGCGCTCGCGGGCGATCGCCAGGCCCTCGGCCTTGGTGGCCGTGCCCTCCGGCAGGAACGAGTAGTCGTAGAGCAGGAACATCGGCACGATCGTCGCCGGCCCGCCCTCGTCGTTCCACACCGGATAGGGGTGCTCGGGGGTGACGATGCCCATCTCGTCGCACATGTTGACGAGGTAGTCGTAGCGCGCCTTGCCGAAGATCTGCATCGGGTCCTTGGCGGTGGTCCACAGTTCGTGGTTGCCGGGCACCCAGATGACCTTGGCGAACCGTTTCCGCAGCAGATCCAGCGACCAGCGGATCTCGTCGGTCCGCTCGCCGACGTCGCCGGCGACGATCAACCAGTCGTCCGGAGACGACGGATGAAGCGACTCGGTGACGGGCTTGTTGCCGGTATGGCCGATGTGGAGATCGCTGATCGCCCAGAGCGTGGGATGGCGACGGTCTTGTGACAGCGGAGACACAACGGTCCAGCCTACGTGCGCCACGGCGGGAACTTCACCCGGCAACTAGAACGTGTTCTGCTTTTCGGCCCGGGCACCGACGCCGGACTTGTACACTCCCGGCAATGGACACCGAGCGCGAGGCACGTGCCGCACGGGGTGGCGTGGTCGGCCGAATGCGCCTGCTGTCGGCGATGTGCGCACTGGTCGCCGCGGTGATCGTGGTCTGGCAGACCAACCCGATCACCCCGGCCGACGCAGGACCCGTCGACCTGCGGTCCACGTCGCTACCCATCAGCGGGGTGTCCAGCAGCATCAAGTGGCCCGTGATCGAAACCACCGATCCGCGGCCGTTCGACCCGTGCGAGGACATCCCCATCGACGTCATCAACGGTCTGGGCCTGGGCTTCACCCCTCCCGAACACGAGGACGGCCTGCGCTGCCACTACGACGCGGGCAACTACCAGATGGCCGTCGAGGCGTTCGTCTGGCGAACCTACGAGCAGACGCTGCCCCCCGACGCCGTCGAGATGGACATCGCCGGCCACCGCGCCGCGCAGTACTGGATCCTGAAGCCGTCGGACCGCAACAACCGCTTCTGGTTCAGCTGCATGATCGCCTTCGACACCAGCTACGGCGTGCTGCAGCAGTCGCTGTTCTACGCACCGGTCTACAGCGCCGACGACGTCGACTGCATGCAGACGAACCTGCAGCGCGCCCAGCAGCTGGTGCCGTTCTACAAGTTCTGAGCGCGCCGCGGCGGTGCGTAACGTGGCGACCGTGGCTACCCGACTGAGCGCCAAGCGCATCGCCTCGCACACCCTGAGCCGAGTTCTCCACCTCCCACCGCCGACCTCGGCCTTCACCGTGGTCCGCGGAATGCGGGTGCCGATGCGCGACGGCGTCGACCTGGTGGCCGACCACTACGCGCCGCGGACCGCCACGCCGGCGGGCACGCTGCTCGTCCGCTGCCCGTACGGTCGCGCCTTTCCCTTCTCCAGCGTGTTCGGCACCTTCTACGCCGCCCGGGGCTACCACGTGGTGATCCAAAGCGTTCGGGGCACGTTCGGCTCCGGCGGCGAGTTCACCCCGATGGTTCACGAGATGGCCGACGGCGCGGACACCGTCGAATGGCTGCGCCACCAGAGCTGGTTCACCGGGTCGTTCGCCACCATCGGCCTGTCCTACCTCGGCTTCACCCAGTGGGCCATCCTGATGGACCCACCGCCGGAGTTGTCCGCCGCCGTCATCACCGTCGGCCCGCATGACTTCAGCCAATCAGCCTGGGGCACGGGGTCGTTCACGATCAACGACTTCCTCGGATGGAGCGACATGATGTCGCACCAGGAGGACGGGAGCCGGCTGCTCGGAGCACTACGGCAAGGCCGATCACGCCGCCGAGTGGCACACGCCGCCAATCAGGCGCCGATGGGACCATCCGGGCGGACCCTGCTCGGCACGGGGGCGCCGTGGTGGGAGTCCTGGGTCGAACACCCGAACCGCGACGACCCGTTCTGGAAGCCGTTGCGGTTGACCGACGCGCTCGACCGCGTCGACGTGCCGGTGCTGCTGTTCGGCGGCTGGCAGGACCTGTTCCTCGACCAGACGCTGGCCCAGTTCGCGCACCTACGCGACCGTGGCGTGACGACGGCGCTGACCGTCGGCTCGTGGACGCACACCCAGGTGATGACCAAGGGCGCCCCCGTCGTCCTGCGGGAGTCGTTGGCCTGGCTCGACGAGCACCTCGGCGGCAAGCCGGCACCCGCACGGACCGCGGTGCGGGCCCACGTCGACGGCGGCGACTGGCTCGACCTCGACACGTGGCCGCCGGTGATGCCCGAACTGGTGACGTATCTGCATCCGGCACACCGTCTCTCGGACGTCGCGCCGGACGAGTCGGCGGCTCCGTCGACGTTCGTGTTCGACCCGGCCGACCCGACGCCCACCGTCGGTGGTCGGCTGCTGTCACCGGAGGGCGGGTACCGCGACGACACGCGCCTCTCCCTGCGCCGTGACGTCCTCGACTTCACCGGCGACCCCCTGGCCGCCGACCTGTACCTCGTCGGCAGTCCGGTGATGGAGTTGGCCCACTCCTGCGACAACCCGAACCACGACGTCTTCGTCCGACTGAGTCAGGTGGACCCGGACGGCCGTTCGGTCAACGTCACCGACGGATTCGTCCGGCAGACAACCGATTCCGACATGGTCCGGCTCACCCTCGACGCCGTGGCGCACCGGTTCCCGGCGGGGTCGAGGCTGCGGGTGATGGTCGCCGGGGGCTCCCATCCCCGATTCGTCCGCAATCTCGGTACCGACGAACCGCCGATCTCCGGCCTGACGACGAAGATCCAGCGCCACACCGTCCACCACGGTGCGGGTGGGCTGTCGCGGCTGCTGCTGCCCGCCGGCTCGCAGCCGCCGTCAGCCCACTGACGCCCTGACCCGGTCGGCAATCGTCGCGAGCGTCGCGTCGTCGTGAACGGGATCGCCCCACCTCGCGTGAACCGGCACGTCGACCCAGCTCTTGCAGCCCGCGTACGAGGGGTCTCGCGGCAGCCGCACGGGCTCGCGCAGCGGACGCGCCTGCACGACCAGTACCGTCAGCCGGTGTCTGGGCCGGAAGTCCACCCGGTCCGAGCGCACCGACTCCGCGGTCCAGATGTGGGTGTCGGCCAGCTCCTCGAGCCCGTCCAGCCGGTCGACGGCCACCGCCGCGACGACCGTCGCGCCCGCCCGGAGCACCACCTCGTCCTCGGTGCTGTCCGGCCCGGCGGTCTCGAGCAGGTGGCGATGTTCGGGACGGACGCGTTCGGCGTGTCCGTGGGCGACGGTCGGAAAGAACACGAACTCCGTCGCCGCGACGTCGAAGCGCTTCTCGTGGATGCCACCCTTGCGCAACAGCACCGTCTGCCGTCCGTCCAGCATGGCTGCCACGGCCGCGCTCCACTCCTTGAGTGCCGGGGTGGTCACCTCGCGGCGAGCCTGGCCCGCACCTCGGGGCGCCGCAGCGGCGGCACGGTCTTCGGTGGTTGACGGCGCGGCGGCAACGCGGCCAGCAGCCGCGTCGTCGTCGCGGTGACCTCGGCGACAGCGGCCTCGAAGGCGTCGGTGTTGGCGGCCGTGGGCCGGGTGATGCCGCTGACCTTGCGGACGTACTGACGGGATGCGGCCTCGATCTCCTCGGCCGTCGCGGACGGCTCGAGGCCGCGGAGTTCGGTGATGTTGCGGCACATGCCGTCAACGATAGGTCGACCGGTCGATACGGTGAAGGCATGCCGAGCACCGAAGCCGAATCCGTCCTGCTGGTCGACACCACCGACCGCGTTCGCACCCTGACCCTGAATCGGCCGCAGGCCCGCAACGCCCTGTCCTCGGAGCTGCGCACCCGGTTCTACGCGGCGCTCGCAGAGGCCGAGGCAGACGACGCGGTCGACGTCGTCATCCTGACCGGTGCCGACCCCGTGTTCTGCGCGGGCCTGGATCTCAAGGAACTCGGCGACACGACCCAGCTGCCCGACATCTCGCCGAAGTGGCCGGCGATGAGCAAGCCCGTGATCGGCGCGATCAACGGGGCCGCCGTCACCGGCGGTCTGGAGCTGGCGCTGTACTGCGACATCCTGATCGCCTCGGAGGCAGCACGATTCGCCGACACCCACGCCCGGGTCGGGCTGCTGCCGACGTGGGGCCTGAGCGTGCGCCTGCCGCAGAAGGTCGGGATCGGCATGGCCCGGCGGATGAGTCTGACGGGTGACTACCTGACCGCCGACGACGCGCTGCGGGCCGGGCTGGTGACCGAGGTCGTCGCTCACGCCGAGCTGCTGCCCGCGGCCCGCGCGGTCGCCGCCTCCATCGTCGGCAACAACCAGAAGGCCGTCCGGGCGCTGCTGGAGTCCTATCACCGCATCGACGAGCAGCAGACCCACGCCGGGCTGTGGATCGAGGCCACCTCGGCCACGCGGTGGATGGCGGTGACCACCGGCGACGACGTCGCCTCGAGCCGCGCGGGCGTGCTGGAACGCGGCCGCACGCAGGTGCGCTAGATGTCGCCGATCAACCGGCGAACGGTGCTGGCCGGTGGCGCCGTCGCCGCGGGCGGGGCCGCCGCGTTCGGAGGTTACGAGTTCCTCCGTCGACCGGGTCGCACGGATGCCGCGGCCTCCGGCGGTGACAAGCCCAACATCCTGGTCGTCGTCGTCGACCAGATGCGGGCACCCCAGTGGTTTCCCGGCGCAGGTGAGCTCGACGCGCTGCTGCCCAACCTGGCACGGCTGCGGCAGGCCAGCGTCTCCTTCGGCGCGCACTACACCGCCTCCAATGCCTGCACCCCGTCTCGGGGGGTGCTGACCACGGGGCTGTACTCGCATCAGACCGGTTGCCTCTACACCGGCGAAGGCGCAACCGAGTCGAGTCTCGCCCCGCAGTTCCCCACCTGGGGCACGATGCTGCGTGAGCAGGGTTACCGCACCTGGTGGTGGGGAAAGTGGCATCTCGGCGCGGTCGCCGACACCACTCCCGACGGACTCGACGTCCACGGTTTCTCCGGCGGCACCTACCCCTCACCCAACGGCGCACCCAATCAGGGACTGCACCAGGACCCCGTCATCACCGACCAGTTCGTCGAATGGTTCGACGCCCACGCCGCAGACGGCCCCTGGTGCACGACGGTCTCCCTGGTGAACCCGCACGACATCATGTGGTGGCCGAAGACGCCTCTGCCAGAGGACGTTCCGCGCGTGTTCGACGCGAAACCGCCCAACTTCGAGACACCCGAGGACCTCCGGCGACGCGGCAAGCCCCGATTGCAGGTCGACTACGTCGACTTCGTCGCGCCGCTGCTGGCCGGCGCGCTTCCCTACTCCGGTCCCGACGTCGAGAGGCAGTGGGCGCGTGGTCTGGACGTCTACCTGTGGCTGCAGCAGCAAGTCGACCGCCAGATCGGCAGGGTCCTCGACACGTTGGCGTCCCGCCCCGACGTCGACCGCAACACCGTCGTCGTCTTCACCTCCGATCACGGCGAATACGGCGGCTCCCACGGCATGCGCGGCAAGGGCGCCGCCATCTACGACGAAGCGATCCGGGTGCCGCTCTACATCAGGGACCCCGCCGGTCGCCTCACCCCCACGCCCGGAGAGGTACGTACGCAGCTGACGTCGAGCGTGGACCTCGCGCCGCTGCTGCTGACGATCGGCGCCGGCGGGAACGGGTGGCGCGGTGACTCCCGCCTCGCCCACCTCACGAGTCGAGCCGACATCGCCGGAATCGCCGCGAGCGCGGCTGCCCGGGGTCGGCCCTGGGTCGCCCACGTCACCGACGACATCCTCGTCGAGGAGATGGCCGCCATGCTCACCAAGATGGGGGTGCCGACGCCGACGGCGGCGCCCGGGGAGGTCCCCACCTCGGCGCCCAGTCACATCGTCGCCGTGCGCACCCCGGCAGCCAAGTTCGGCGTGTACTCCTACTGGAAGCCCGGCGGCATGGTCGCCGACGCGTCGCGTGGCGTCGACCTCGAGCTGTACGACTACTCGTCCCCGGACGGCCTGCGGGAGCTCGACAACCAGGCCGGCCGAAGCCCGTTGCAGCCCAAGCTCCAAGCCCTTCTCGACACCGAGGTGACCTCCGAGATCACCGCGCCACTGCCCGCCGCGCTGCACCAGGCGCAGGAGCTCGGGTTGGCCAACATGCAACGGTTGACCGCCGCCCGCGGCGGCTGACTCGCGTACGCTGCCGCCATGAACGAGGCGCACGAGATGTGCATCTGACGGCGGTCGAAACGTCGACGAGCGATTCAGTGGCGCAACGAGTTTCCTGTTCGCCAAGACCGCACGGGTGCTGCGCCTCGGCGCGCCACTGGTGGCCAGCGACAGTCTGGGCAGCGACGAGCTGGCTGCCCACCACACCGACGACACATCCCTCCGGTTGGGCGGCCGTCGCCTACCGGAACTGGCGGGTCAGTGAGTCCCGGGCACCAACCACCGGCCCGAGAACGCACGCCACCCCACGAACACCAGTCGCAGCACCATGAACGAGGTCAGGCCCGACCAGATGCCGATCAGCCCCCACCCGTAGATCAGCGACAACCAGATCAACGGCAGGAACCCGACGAGCGCACTGGCCAGCGTCGCGTTCCGCATGAACGTGGCGTCGCCGGCGCCGAGCAGCACCCCGTCCAGGGCGAACACCACCCCGGCAATCGGCAACTGCGCCACCAGGAACCACCACGGCACACCGATCGCGTCGAGCACCGACTCGTCGGAGGTGAACAGCCGGGGCACCGTCGTGGCGCCCACCGCGAACGTCGCGGCCAGTACGGCTGCGGCGATCGTCGAGAAGATGGTCACCCGCCAGGCGACGGACTTGGCGTGTGCCAGCAGGCCCGCCCCGAGCGCCGCGCCGACCAGCGACTGCGCCGCGATGGCCAGCGAATCCAGCACCAGCGCCAGGAAGCTCCACAACTGCAGCACCACCTGATGCGCGGCGACCGCCGCCGCACCGAAGCGTGCGGCCACCGCGGCGGCGGACACGAAGCAGGCCTGGAACGCCAGCGTCCGCACCACCAGGTCGCGGCCCATCACGACCTGCGCACGCAGCACGGCGAGGTCCACCCGCAGCGGCACCCCCTCCGCCAGCAGCGCGCGGCAGAACAGCAAGCCGGCCAGCCACTGTCCGACCAGGTTCGCCACCGCCGAACCACTCAAGCCCAGCCTGGGTGCTCCGAGCCAGCCGTAGACCAGCACCGGGCACAGCACCGCGGACACCGCGAACCCGGCGACCACGTACCGCAGCGGTCGTGCGGTGTCCTGCACGCCGCGCATCCACCCGTTGCCCGCCAGGGAGATCAGGATCGCCGGCGCGCCGAAGATGGCGATCCGCACCCACGGCAAGGCCATGTCGGCGATCTCGCCGCCGTCGGCGATCAGCGCCAGGATCGGTACCGCCGCGGCCTGGACGACCACGATGACGACCGTTCCGAGCGTGACGCCGAGCCAGGTGGCCTGGACACCCTCGCCGACGGCGGACGCACGGTCACCGGCTCCGAAGAAACGGGCGGCCCGCGCCGTCGTCCCGTAGGACAGGAACGTCAGCTGGGAGGACAACAGGGACAGGATCAGGCCGCCGATGGCCAACCCGGCCAGGGCAACCGCGCCGAGGCGACCCACCACGGCGATGTCGAACAGCAGGTACAGGGGTTCGGCGGCCAGCACGCCGAGCGCGGGCAGCGCCAGTCCGGCGATGCGACGGCCGGTGACCTGTTCAGCCAATGCGCCCGCTGAGGGTCTCAGCCAAGCGCATCGGTCAGCGCCTTCACCACCGCGTCCACCGGCCCGGTGGCCGAGTAGCCCGCCGCGAGGCGGTGACCACCGCCGCCGAAACCGCTGGCGACCGCCGCCAGGTCGACCTCGGATTTGGCGCGCATCGACACCGTCCACTGCTGCGGCTCGATCTCCTTGAACACCGCCGCCACCTCGGCCTGAGCCGTCGTGCGCACGATGTCGACGATGCTCTCGACCTCCTCGGGCCTGGCGTCGCACCAATCCTGGTGCTCGACAACGGCATACACCAGGCCGCGGCCGGAGGCGGCTTCGGGCACCAACCGCGCCGACGACAGCACCCGCGACAGCATCGGAAGCCAGGAGAACGGGTGGGTGTCCAACAGGGTGCGGCTGATCGAGGCGTTGTCGACCCCGAGGCGCAGCAGGCGGGCCGCCAGGTCGTGCGCCCGCTCGCTGGCCCACCGGAACGATCCGGTGTCGGTGGTCAGGCCGGCGTACAGACAGTGGGCGACTCGCTCGTCGAGCGGCTTGCCCCAGGCGTCCAGCAGTTCGGCGATCAGCATCGTCGTGGAGTCGGCCGAGGGGTCGACGTAGTTGGCCGTGCCGAACAGCTGGTTGGAGGCATGGTGGTCGATCACCAGGACCTCCTGGCCCGATTCGGCGAGCCCATACAACTCGCCGAGCCGGTTGACGCTCGGGACGTCGACGGTGACAACGAGGTCGCTGTCGTCGCGCATCTCGTCCGGGTCGACCAGCAGATGGCCACCGGGGAGCGATTGCAACGACTCGGGGAGGCGCGACGGGGCGGCGAAGCCAACCTCGACGCGCTTGCCGGACCGCTCGAGGACCAGTGCCAAGGCCAGACCGGCGCCGATGGTGTCGGCGTCGGGAAACACGTGGCACACCACACTGACCGAATCCGCCGCGTCGAGCAGCTCTGCAGCTCCTCGACCATCGACGCGCAACGATGACCGAGTTACCTCAGTCTTCGGGTCGATCGCGGTCATAGGTGTCCTCAGGGTCGAGCACGTCGGTGTTGTCCTCGGGCCCCCCGGCCACGTCTTCCGCCCCCGTCACACGGTACGGGTCTGGATCGCCGGCCGGAGTGGCACCCTGCCGAATGCGCGCCAGATCGGCGTCCGCCTGCCGCGCGCGAGCCAGCAGGTCCTCCATGTCGCGTGCCGTATCGGGCAGCTTGTCGAGGACGAACGTCAACGTCGGCGTGAACCGAACGCCGGTGCCGGCCCCGACCTTGGACCGCAACACGCCCTTGGCACGTTCCAGCGCCGCGGCCGCTCCGTCGTAATCCGGTTCCTCGGAAAGGGTTTCACCCCGGACCGTGTAGAACACCGTCGCATCGTGGAGGTCGCCCGTGACCTTCGTGTCCGTGACGGTCACGAAGGCCAGGGGCGGATCCTTGATCTCGAACTCGATGGCCGAGGCGACGATGGTGGCGATGCGCTTGGACAGCTTGCGTGCCCGCCCCTCGT
>Ga0209051_1000582_pt1 | contig 43455 bp, 41 predicted proteins | sample AraplaCvi_mMS_r2_2_FD_184286 | JGI IMG/M metagenome (GOLD analysis project Ga0209051, IMG submission 184286) | Arabidopsis root microbial communities from North Carolina, USA - plate scrape MF_Cvi_mMS_r2 (SPAdes) (version 2) | ecosystem: Host-associated > Plants > Roots > Endosphere | place...
CGTAGTGCACGTCGGTCACCCTCCCCATCGCCGCGACCACCGGAATGGTGGCCTGGCCACCGCACGTCACCATGTTGAGGTTTCGCTGATCCGCGACGCGGGACATGTTGACCGAGGGCACGACGAACGGACCGATGGCGGCGGGGGTGAGGTCGACGACCCGCCTGCCGGACTCCGTCAGCGCCGCGTCGTTGACGTGGTGGGCGCCAGCGCTCGTCGCGTCGAACACCACCTCGACCTCGTCGAAGGCCTCGAGCCTCAGCAGACCGTCCACGCCGTCGGCGGTGACCGCCACGTCCAGTGCGGCGGCCCGCGCGAGACCGTCACTGCCCGAGTCGATCCCGGCCATGGCCGCCACGTCGAGCACGCTCGAGCGGCGCAGCTTCATCAGCAGGTCGGTGCCGATGTTGCCGGAACCGATGATCGCGGCCCGATGACGTCCGGTCATCACTCCTCCGTCCGTCGGCATCAGTTGGTGTGCGCGCGCAACGCGGGGCGCGGCTTCGGTGAGACCGCGACGTCGGGGGCGTTGGTCTGCACCAGCTCGTTGAGGATGGCGGCGTGACGGACCTTGTGACGAACGAGATCGGCGTGGAACTCCGGGCGAACCCAGCCGTTGTACATGACGGCCTCCGACTCGCCGGGCTCGATCTTGAAGTAGACCGGCCCCGCGACGCGGGCGATGTCGCCGGCCTCCCACAGCCGGTTCATGCCGCCGAAGGACTCGAAGGTCTCGGCCCAGACGTCGAGCGGCACGTCGACGGAGTTGCGAATGGCGGCCAGCATCGGGCGCGACAGGTCGCCGACGGGGTTGACGCTGTCGGCGCCGAGGTCCTGCAGGATCCGGATGGAGGCGGGGTTGGCGTGACCGGCGTAGACCGAGATCTTGAACTTCGCGTCCGCGGGGATGTGGCCGGCGTCGCGGGCCTTGTTCAGGATGTCGAGAACGCCTTCGTCCCAGACCAATACACCGCGGATGCCGGTGGAGAAGATGCGGAGGTAGTCGTCGAGCAGGTAGCGGATGTTGTCCAGGCCGCGGACGCGTCGCCCGCCGGCTTGGCCTTCCGTGCTCAGCGCCTGACGTCCGAGATCCCAGCCGGTGCGCGGCCCGGGAACGGCGATCAGTTCGATGCCGCGCTCCGATGCCAGCGCGGCCACGTCGGCCAGTTCCTTCGTCGTGAGCAGCGTCGTGCCGCCGCCGAAGGCGATCACCCGGTGAATGAACACCCCGTGCGCGTCGGCCTCGTCGAGCATGGCCTCCAGGGTCGAAAGGCGTTCTACGCCAGAGATTTCCAAGCGATACTTGCCTCCGTCGTCGAACGCCTTGGGTGACGGGGTGAGGGCGTAGTCGTCGGCCGTCATCAGGTCTTGTGCGGCCAGGATGCTGGCCCCGTCGACCTTGGACGTACGGCTGTCGGCTGCGGTGGGCATCGCATCTCCTTCGAAGGCCGGATGGCGCATCATCCGGAACTTTCACTGAGTGATATCTAACTGCGCTGAATGAAAACTTAGAAGGAGTGGGCGCGCCTGTCAACAGGAACGGGCGATTCACTGGGTACTGGTAATCTTCACTGAGTGAAAACAGCTGCGGCCACGGAGAAGTCCACCAGCCTGATCGGCGTCGAACGCACGGCCAGGATCCTCACCGCGGTGGCGGACTCCGAGATTGGCAATCTCACCGAAATCGCAAGGCGCACAGAGCTAAACGAAGCCACGGTGCTGCGTTACCTCAACAGCCTGTGCTCGCTCGGCTACGTCGAACGCTTCAACGCCAACCAGTATCGACTGGGCTGGGAGATCTTCCGGCTCGGTCAGCGGGCCTTCTCCAACCAAGTTCCCTCCGACGCGGTGATCCCCACGATGGAGCGACTGGTGAACGAGTTCAACGAGACGGTGAACTTCGCCGTGCACAAGGACCGCAGCGTCGTGATCCTCGAAGTCGTCGAGGGCAGGCGCGCGGTGAAGAAGGTCAGCGACGTCGGACAGACCGATCCCTGGCACGCCTCCGCCTTGGGCAAGGCGCTCATGGCCACCATGCCCGACAGCGTGTGGCACGACGTCGTCGCCTCGGCGGGGCTTCCGGAGTTGACCGCGCACACGATCACCTCGACGAAGAAGATGGCCGCCGAGATCAAGGACATTCGCGAGCGCGGCTTCGCGGTCGACCGCGAGGAGGCCGCCGAGGAACTCACGTGCGTGGCCGCCGCAGTGCCCACCCCGAACGGGGCGCCGTCGCGCTACGCGCTCAGCATCAGCTTCCTGACCCACCGGCTGACCGCCGAGAGCCTGGCGCACGCGGGTACCCAGGTCGTCGCGGGCGCCCGCGAGATCGCGGCCAAGTTGCCGTGACCGGTCGCCGTCACCCAGCGGCGGCGATCCGGCGTTCCTGCCACAGGATCGCGACCAGGCAGATCGCGGCGAGCACCGCGGTGGCGACCGCGAAACTGAGCCCGGCGGTGCGCATCCCGAGGTGCTGAGAGGCAAAGCCCTCGGCGATCACCGGCAGCGAGATCGCCACGTACGCCACCACGAAGTACGTCGAGCTGACCTCGGCGCGACGGTCGGCGGGCGCCAGTTCGGCGACGGCGGCCAGGCCGCGGCTGAAGCTGATGCCCTGGCCGATGCCCGCCACGACGCCGGCCACCACCAGCAGCGGCAGCGACGGCAACTCCAGCGCGACGGCCAGCACCACCATGCCGACGACGAGGATCGCGCAGCCGATCGCGACCGCTCGTCGCGGTGGGAGGCGACGCGCGAACAGCTGGACGACCGCCGAGGCGACGAAGATCGAACTCGCCACCAGACCGGCGACGGCATGGTTCTCGATGCCGATGACCGATCGGACGAACGTCGGCACCACCGCCATGAACAGGCCCGTGACGGAGAAGCCCGCGAACGCCGCGGTGGCGGCGGTCAGGAAGACGGGGCGCATCTCGGCTGGCACCGAGAGGCGTTGCAGCCCAAGTGTTCCGGTCCGCGACGACGTCTCAGGTGCGGCCCAGACCGCGCCTGCGGCCAGCAGCACCAGCACGATGTGCACGACGAACGACAGCTGCAGGGGGGCGGGGGCGTACTGAACCAGCACGCCGGCGAGCAGCGGACCTGCGCCCAAGCCGCCGATGTTGGCGATCGTCGCAACGGTCGTCGCCCGGTCGCGCTGATGCGCCGGCGCCGTCTCGACGACGGCGGCGGTCGCGGTCCCGGTGAAGATGCCGGCCGAGAGTCCCGACAGCACCCGGCCCAGCAACAGCAGCGCAACGTCGTCGGCGAACAGGAACACCACGGCGCTGGCCAGGGCGAACCCGGCGCCGGCCAGCAACACCGGCCGCCTGCCGAGCGCATCGGACCAGCGGCCGAACACCAGTAGCGCGGCGAGCACGCCGACGGCATAGGTGGCGAAGATGACCGTCGTGGTCAACACCTGAAAGTGCATGCGGTCGGAGTAGAGCGCATACATCGGCGTCGGCAGCGTGGTGCCCACCATGATCGCCGCGAACGCGTACGACAGCAGAGCGAACCCGAACCGCTGGCGCACGGGCGTGGGCTTCGGTTCGGTCACTTCGCTGATCGTAGGCACGTTGCCGTCAACGCGCCGAGGACGCCGGGGCTTCCCGGCGTCCCGTCGCGGTCAGTGTGAGATTGCCTTCTCCGCGCCGACGCCCGTGAGCGACCTGACCTCCATCTCGGCGTCGAGCACCGGATCGCCGGGCACCTTCGACGTCATCGTGCCGATGATGCCGAGCACGAACGCCAGCGGAATGGACACGATGCCGGGGTTGGCCAGCGGGAACCAGGCGAAGTCCACGCCGGGGATCATGGCCGTCTTGGCGCCGGACACCGCCGGGGAGAACACGATCAAGACCAGCGTCGAGATCAGTCCGCCGTACATGCTCCACAGCGCACCGCGGGTGTTGAACCGCTTCCAGTACAGCGAGTAGACGATGGTCGGCAGGTTGGCCGCCGCGGCGATCGCGAACGCCAGGGCCACCAGGAAGGCGACGTTCTGACCGTTGGCCAGAATGCCGAGCGCGATGGCGAAGATGCCCAACACGACCGCGGTGATCCGCGACACCCTGACCTGCTCGCTCTCGCTGACCTGGCCCTTCTTGATCACGCTGGCGTAGATGTCGTGGGCGAACGACGCCGACGCGGTGATGGTCAGACCCGCGACCACGGCGAGGATCGTCGCGAAGGCCACCGCGGAGATCACCCCGAGCAGGATGACACCGCCGAGCTCGAACGCCAGCAGGGGAGCGGCGGAGTTCTGCCCGCCCGCGGCCGCCAGGATCCTGTCCGGTCCGACGAGGGCCGCCGCGCCGTAGCCGAGCACCAGGGTGAACAGGTAGAACGCGCCGATGAGGGCGATTGCCCACACCACCGAGCGGCGGGCCTCCTTGGCCGTCGGCACGGTGTAGAACCGCATCAGCACGTGCGGGAGACCGGCCGTGCCGAGCACCAGCGCCAAGCCGAGCGACAAGAGGTTGATCTTGGAGGTGGTGCTGGCCCCGTACTGCGCGCCGGGGGCGAGGACGTCGCGCGCGGCGACGGCCTTGTCGGCCGACCCCGAGACGGCGGTCTGAGCGGCCCCGAGGATCTCGGAGAAGTTCAGGCCGAACTTGGCCAGCACCATCACCGTCATCAGCCCGGCGCCGGCGATGAGCAGCACGGCCTTGATGATCTGCACCCAGGTGGTGCCCTTCATGCCGCCGACGAGGACGTACACGATCATCAAGACGCCGACGACGGCGATGACGATCGACTGGCCGCCCTTGCTCTTCACGTCCAGCAGCAGCGCCACCAGCCCACCCGCACCGGCCATTTGGGCCAGCAGGTAGAACAGCGACACGGTCAGGGTCGACGTGGCAGCCGCCATCCGCACCGGACGCTGCTTGAGGCGGAAGCTCAGCACGTCGGCCATCGTGAATCTGCCGGTGTTGCGCAGCAATTCGGCCACCAGAAGCAGTGCGACCAGCCACGCGACGAGGAAGCCGATGGAATACAGGAAGCCGTCGTAGCCGTAGACGGCGATGGCACCTGCGATGCCGAGGAAGCTGGCCGCCGACAGATAGTCGCCCGCGATGGCGATGCCGTTCTGAGGTCCGCTGAACGCCCTTCCGCCGGTGAAGAACTCGTCGGCGGTGGCGTTCTTCTTGCTGGCGCGGATCACCACGATCATGGTGATGACCACGAACAACGCGAAGATGCCGATGTTGGCGATCGGGTTGCCGACCGTTTCGCCGGCTGCCAGGTAGGTCATCGTTCGGTGCCTTCCATCTCGGCGCGGATCGCGGCGGCCCGCGGGTCGAGGTCGCGATTGGCGAACCGGACGTAGAGCCCCGTGATGAGAAACGTGGTGAGGAACTGTCCGAGTCCGATGAGCAGGCCCACGTTGACGTTGCCGAACACGCGGATGGCCATGAAGTCGTGGGCGAATGCCCCGAGCAGGACGTAGGTGGAGTACCAGATGAGGAAGAACGCCGTCATCGGAAAGACGAAGCGGCGCAGACGTGTTCGCAAGTCCTGGAATTCGGGACTGGCCTGCATGTCGACGAACTGCTGAGCCGTGTTGGCCGTCGGCCGGTCGGTGGTCGCCACCGTGGTGCTCCTGACGCTGGAAGTGAGATCGCAGCCCTGAGCCTATTGAGACTCACGTCACACGCTCAGCACATTCGCAGGATCGGACGCCGAAGCCGGGACGACCTGCGGTGAGCGGTCGGCCCGTGGCGACGAGCGGTCCGGCGGGCAGGGCGCAGCGACGGGGGAGCGTCGTGCCTCACTCGCGCGGCAGCCGCTCCACCCCCATCCCGAGATGCTCCGGGACGTGCATCCGGGCGAAGATCCTGGCCACCTCCGGTGGTCGCGATCCCGCGGTCAGCAGGCTGGCGCCCATCATGGTCACGAACGCCAGGGGTACGGTCACCGCGGCGGGATATCCCACGACGACCGCGGGCCAGCCGCCGAGCAGCCGGTCGTCGACGCCGCCGACGACGGCCAGCGTCGTGGCTGCGCCCGAGGCGAGCCCGCCGACGACGAGGCCGCATGCGGCGCCGACGCTGGTCAGTCCGCGCCACCAGATGCCGAGCACCAGCAGCGGACACAGCGTGGACGCCGCCACCGCGAACACGAGGCCGACGCTGCGCGACAGCTCCAACGACGACGCCAGCAGGGCCAGGGGGATGGGCACCGTGCCCCCGACGACCGCCGCGACGCGGAAGTCGCGCACGCGTCCGCGCAACACGTCGGTCGACAGCGCGCCGGCGATGCTGACGAGCAGGCCCGACGAGGTGGCGAGGAAGGCGGCGATGGCCCCGGCGGCGACGAGCGCTGCCAGGACCGCACCCGCACCGCCGCCGATCGCGGCGCTGGGCAGCAGCAGCACGGCCGCGTCCGCGGTGCCGGTGATGAGCAGTTGCGGCACGAACTGCCTGGCGAACACCCCCAGCAGCGTGGGGAACAGATAGAACAGCGACAGCAGGGCGATCACCGCCAGGGCCGTCCGCCGGGCCGCCGTGCCGTCGGGGTTGGTGTAGAAGCGCACCAGCACGTGGGGCAATCCCATCGTGCCGAGGAAGGTCGCGATGATGATCGAGATCACCTGGTACAGCGGATGACTCCCGCCCAGCCCGTGGCCGGAGGCGAGCCAGTCGTCGCCCGAGCTGGGGGCGCCCGCGACCACCGGCGTCGCCGAGCCCGCGGCCAGCGTCAGCGTGGTCCCGTGGGCCAGCGTGTAGCGGCCGGGGGCGGCGAACGCCTCGCCCTCGACCTGGACGCCGTCGACGTCGCCGGTGACGGTGATGCCCGCGGGTTCGGCGACCTGGACGACCACGTCGGTCTCGACGGTGACCGTCGTCTGCTGCTGGACGACCGGCGGCAGCGGCCCTGCCAGCGTCGTGGCGTCGCCGAGGAAGAGGACCAGCAGTGCCAGCGCGGGCACCGCGATCGCCGTGAGCTTCAACCAGTACTGAAACGCCTGCACGAACGTGATGGAACGCATGCCGCCGCCGACGACGTTGACGACGACGATGGCGCCGACGGTCACCGGTCCCAGCCACACGGGAAGCCCGAGAAGGGTTTTGAGCGCCAGGCCGGCGCCCTGGTACTGCGGGACGAGGTAGAAGATGCAGATGACGACGACCACCAGCATCGCGACCTTGCGAAGCCGTGCCGACCCCAGCCGGAACTCGGCGAAGTCGGGCACCGTGTACGCGCCGGAGCGACGGAGCGGTGCGGCGACGAACAGCAGCAAGCCGAGGTAACCGGCGGTGAAGCCGACCGGATACCACAGGGCGTCGGCACCGTACTTCGCAATGAGGCCAGCCACCCCGAGAAACGATGCCGCCGAGAGGTATTCACCGGAGATGGCGGCCGCATTCCACTGCGGGCCGATGCTGCGCGACGCCACCAGGAAGTCCGACGTCGTCCTGGACAGCCGAATTCCGTAGAAACCGATCCCGATGGTGGCCACGGCCGCGGCCAGCAGGGCCGCCGCGGTCAGCGGTGCGCCCGTCATCGGTCGCCGTCCACCACGCGGACGAAGTCCCGCTCACCCTGCTCGGCCAGCCGGACGTAGAGCCGACCCACGCCGTAGAGCACCGGGTACGCCAGCACGGCGAGGATGAGCCAGTTCAGCCGGATGCCGACGAGCTGGACGTCGTCGATCTGAGGAAAGAGGCCCAGCAGCAAGGGAATCAGCGCGACCGCGCACACGGCGACCGCGGCGAGGCGCAGCGCAAGCCCGAGTTGGGCCCGCACCAGGCCGCGGACCAACGCGTCGCCGACCCGGGTCTGCTCCTGCACCTCCACCCGCGTGCGGATGACCCGCGCGCCGCGGCGGTTGGCCAGGATGACCCGTTCGCGCTGTGGGCGACCGCTAGTCATCGCCCACCAAGTCCCCGGCCGACGCGCCCTTGCCCTCCGCAGGCCTCAGGCTTCGCATCGGCTCCCGGATCACCCGGTCGCGGAGCTCGCGGGCTTGACGGCGACTCACCGGCAGCTCGATCGCGGGTGACGCCCCGTTGGCGCGCAGCCGGACGAGCACCGCACCGTCGGTCGTCCGCAACCCCACCACCATCCGAAGCGCCACCAGATAGGAGCGATGAATCCGCTGAAAACCCCGTTCCCGCCACCGGGATTCCAAGGCGCTCAACGGAATTCGCACCAGGTGTGCACCGGATTCGGAGTGCAGCCGGGCGTAGTCGCCCTCGGCTTCCACCCAGCCGATGGTGTCGCGCGGCACCAGGTGGGTGATGCCGCCCAGCTCGGCGGGGATGACGTCGTCGTCGGTGGAGTCGTCGCCGGTGCGGCTCTGTTCGACCGGTGCGGCGAGCACTCGCCGGACGGCCTCGTCGAGGCGGCTCTGACGGATGGGCTTGAGGAGGTAGTCGGTTGCGCCGACGTCGAACGCCTCGACGGCCTTGTCGTCGTGCGCCGTCACGAAGACCACCGCGGGACGGTAGGAGTAGTGGGCCAGCACCCCGGCGAGTTCGAGCCCGCTGAGGCCGGGCATGTTGACGTCGAGGAACACCGCGTCGATGGGGCGCCGGTTGAGTTCCCGCAGCGCCGAGGTCGCGTCGCCGGCCCGAAGTACCTGGCCGATGTCGGCATGCTGGTCGAGCAGGTACACCAGCTCGTCGAGGGCGGGCGCCTCGTCGTCGACCGCGAGCACCACCAGTGACCTCACCCGAACGCACCTCCGCCAGCCCGCACGCCCGACCTGAACTTCGGGACCCGCATCAGGACCTTGGTGCCCGCGCCAACGGCCGTCTCGACCACCAGACCGTAGTCGTTCCCGAACGCCGCGCGCAGGCGATGGTCGACATTGGTCAGCCCCACGTGCGCGGAGTGGCCGCTCGCGTCCGGCGCGCCGTCGGCCAGCGCGTCGGCAGATCCCGCCCGCAGCACGTCGGGGTCCATTCCGACGCCGTCGTCCTCGACGGTGATGACGCAGTCGGTCCCGTCGTCGCGCGCGACGATCTCGACGGTTCCCCCACCGCGGTCGGCCAGGCCGTGCCGGACGGCGTTCTCCACCAACGGTTGCAGCGCCAGGAAGGGCACGACCACTGCGAGCATCTCGGGAGCCACTTGCAGCCGGACGGTGAGCGCGTCGCCGAAGCGGGCCCGTTCCAACGTCAGGTAGCGGTCGATGTTGCGCAGTTCGTCGGACAGCGTGGTGAACTGGCCCGCCGCGCGGAACGAATACCTGGTGAAGTCGGCGAACTCCAGGATCAAATCGCGGGCCCGGTCGGGATCGGTGCGGACGAACGACGCGATCGTGTTGAGGGCGTTGTAGATGAAGTGCGGGCTGATCTGAGCGCGCAGCGCCAGCACCTCGGCGCGGTCGAGGCGGGCGCGCGACGCGTCCAGGTCGGCGAGCTCCAGCTGGCTGGCGGCGTAGCCCGCGACCTCGCCGATGGCGCCGACCATGCCGGGGCCCGGCTGGCGCGACGTGATCGCAACCAGCACGCCGAGCGCGTCGCCGTCACCGGTGCGCAGTGTTTGGGCGACCATGGCGCCCGCGCGATGACCGGACATCACGCGGCGCTGGCCGGTGAGGGCGTCGGCGGCAACGGTCCCGGCCTCGTCCAGCGCGTCGGCCGCGCCGGCCGGATCGTGCGCCAGGTGCTCGCCCGCGGCGTCGTAGACGACGACCGCGTCGGCACCGGTGAGCTGCCGCAGGAACGGCGCTGCGCGGTGCGCGGAGTCCTCGTCGAGCCCGTGCCGCAACGCGTGGGCCGCCAGCGACGCGGTGTGCAGCGCGGCGTGCACGGCGCGCTCGGTCGGGGTGGTCACGACGCGGCGGGTGCGCACCGCGACGACGGCGGCGGCGACGGCCAGGAGCAACGCTGCCGCCAGGGCGATTGCGATCTCGGCAGGCATGTCACCTCGCCCGGTTGGAGGGTCTGCGGAAGTGAACGTCACCTTAGACTGACGCCATGGCGAAACTGCAGCTAGTGCAAGATCCCGTCGCCGACGAACTGTTGGAGTCCAATCCCCTTGCGCTGCTGGTCGGCATGATGCTGGATCAGCAGATCCCGATGGAGGTCGCCTTCGCCGGCCCGGCCAAGCTGGCCGAGCGCATGGGCGGCCTGGACGCCCGCGCGATCGCCGACTACGACCCGGACGCCTTCGTGGCGCTGTTCTCCGAAAAGCCTGCGGTGCACCGGTTCCCGGGCTCGATGGCCAAACGCCTGCAAACGCTCGCGCAGACCGTCGTCGACGAGTACGACGGCGACGTCGTGGCGCTCTGGACCGCCGGGGATCCCGACGGTGCCGAGGTGTTGCGCCGGGTCAAGGCGCTGCCCGGCTTCGGCGAGCAGAAGGCGAAGATCTTCCTCGCGCTGCTCGGCAAGCAGTACGGCGTCACCCCCGAGGGCTGGCGCGCCGCGGCCGGCGACTACGGCACGGCGGGCACGTACATGTCGGTGGCCGACGTGGTGGACCAGGGCTCGCTGGAGAAGGTGCGCTCGTACAAGAAGGCCGCCAAGGCGGCGGCGAAGGCCGGGGCTGTGGGATCGTGATGGCATGGCGAAAACACACTTGAGCTGTCCCTGCGGCGAGGCCATTGTCGGCACCGACGAGGACGACCTCGTCGAGAAGGCTCAGTCGCATCTCTCCGAGGCGCACCCGGGCCGGGAGTACGACCGCGAGATGATCCTCTTCATGGCCTACTAGTAGCTCGCCGAAACAGCACTGGCTGTCGTCGAGGCCGAGGCCCGACGACAGCCAGCGCTGTCTCGCAGAGGGGTCAGGGGACGACGGTCGAACCGATCGTCGGCATGAACTGGCACTGCTTCTCGGTGGTGGTGACCTGACCGAAGATGGTCGACATGATGCTGCCCGATCCGGTGTCGGCGATAGCGGTCAACGTGGTCGGCCCCGCGGGGTTGATGTCGGCCTGCGGCTTGAGCGTGGTCGTACCCGACTTGCCGGTGGTCAGGTTGACCCAGGTGACGTTCAGCGGGAGCTTCTGGACGGCGGCCGGGCCGGGTGTGCCCATCGCGGTGAACACGTAGGCCGTCTGGCCGGCGACGGGTCCCGGCTTGGGAATCGACGCCGGGCCGGCGACCGAGATCGCCGCCGCCAGAACGTTTCCGCCGTCTGAGGCGCACCCGTTGCCGATCGACGGGTACATGAAGTCCTGGGTCGTGGGTGCGTCCGGTCCGAAGTTGGCCGCCGGCGCGGGTGCGGGTGCGCCGTCCGGGCCGGGGACGGTGGCCGCGGCGGGCACCGCGTCCGGGGCCGGCGCCACCGCGGCCTCCGGTGCCGGTGCCGGTGCCGGTGCCGGTGCCGCTTCGGGAGCGGGTGCCGGTGCGGCCTCGGGGGCCGGCACGGCCGCCAGCGGCGCGGCGTCGGGAACGGGTCCGACGGCATTGGCCGGGTCGATCCCCTGCGGCAGGTGCGCCTCGGTGCCGGGGATGGCACCCGCCGCAGGGACGTGCGCCACCTGGGGATCGGCGACGAACTGATTGACCGCTGCCGCAACGTTCTTCGACCCCGACGGCACCGCGCTGTTGCCGGCGAACGCCGCCGCGGCGGCCATCAGCATCGAGGCGGCGTTCGTCGGGTCACCGGCGGCCTGCTGAATCGCCGGACCGAGGCTCTCCATCGCGGGCAGTCCCGGTGCCTGAAGGCCGCTGATCGGCAGTGGCAACGGCAGCGGCGGCGCGGGCTCCGCGTGGGCGACCGGTTGGGCGCTCAGCGTCAGCGCGGCCGTCGCACCGAGTGCGATCAGAAGCGTTCTGGTCGATGGCATGACTCTCCCGTGATGTCGAAGGGTGGTGCGGGGTTACGCGGTGAGCGTCAGGGCAGCGCGGCGGTGGGGAAGAACAGTGGCGCCAGCGCACTGTCGGCCGCGGCGGGCAGGGCCGGCGTGACCGCAGCCGGGACGGCGGCGACGGCGGCGGGCGCCGCGGCGGTGGCGACCGGGACGGCGGACGAGGACTTCGGCAGCAGGCCAGCCAGCGGGAGGCCCGGGGGCAGCAGCGAGGTCAGGTCACCCGGGAAGCTCAGTTCCTTGGGCAAGGGCAGCGCGTTGTTGGCCACCTGGGGCAGCTGGACCTCTGCGGTCGGAACCAGTCCGGCCGGCTGTGCGGCGGGCGCGGCGGCAGGAGCGGCCGCGGCCGGCAGCAGACCCGTCAGAGGCGACGCCGCCGGTGCTGCGGCAGGTGCTGCGGCGGGTTGCGGCAGGGTGACCGACGCGGTGGCGGCCGGGGCCGGTGCGGCGGCGGGCGCGGCGGCGGTTCCGGTGAACGCCGATGCCAGGCCCTGCAACATCTGAGGCGCGCTGCCCGGGAGGCTGCTGAGGAAGGGGATGTTCGGCATGGCGGGCGCCGGAGCCGGAACGGGATCAGCCGATGCCGTGGCGCTGAGCAGCAGTGCACCCGGCACGGCGCACGCGGCGGCAATCACGCTGGTGGCAAGGGCTTTTCTGGCGAAGTGCATGGTTCTCCCGATCGGTTGGTGTCACGTCTGAAACGAAGCTACGGAGTTACTGGAGTTACTCAAGTGACACGTGTGGCATTTACTCAACCGTTATGGCTATGACGGCCGATGGTGACCGAAACGACCCGCACGCACCGGTGGGACGCGGGCGGAAACTACAGTCGGACGGATAACGAAGCAGACACAGGTCGACGGCCCCGCCGGCGTCACCGCGGCGCCGCGCCACCGGGTGGCCAGTGCCGCGCCGTACCTTCTCGCCCTCAGCCTCGTGGCGCGGTTCGCCGTGACGTATCTGGTGCCGAACGGCACCAACTTCATCGATCTCCACGTCTACGTCGACGGCGCGGCGACCATGCGCGACGGCGGACTGTACGACTTCGTCTACCACCCGGTGATCCCGCCGCTGCCGCTGCAGTTCACCTATCCACCCTTCGCCGGGGTGGTGTTCTACCCGTTGCACTTCGTGGCGTTCCCCGTCGTCGCCCTGTGCTGGCAACTGGGCACCGTGGCGGCGCTCTACGGCTCTGCGGTGCTGGTCCTGCGGTTGCTGGGCAGGCCGGACGCCCGGCAGGCGATGGCGTGGACGGCGCTCGCCATCTGGTTCGAGCCGATGCGGCACCTCTTCGAGCTCGGCCAGATCGGCGCCCTGCTCATGGTCGCGGTGCTCTACGCGGTGGTCAGCACGCGGTGGTGGGTGTCCGGACTCCTGGTGGGGCTGGCCACCGGGATGAAGCTCACGCCCGCGGTGGCCGGCGCGTACTTCGTGGGTGCGCGCCGATGGGGTGTCGTGCTGTCCTCGGTGGCGGTGTTCGGCGCCACCGTCGCGGCGTCGATCGCCCTGGGCGGGGCCCAGGCCCGGCTCTACTTCACCGACCTGCTGGGCAACGCAAGTCGGGTCGGCGTGGTCGACACGCCGATGAACCAGTCGCTGCGAGGGGTCGTGGGCTACGTCGAGGGACACGACGGCGGGTACGGCGCGCCGATGCTCGCCGCAGTGGCACTCACCGCGGTGGTGAGCGTGGCCGCCTGGTGGCGCGTCGGCGCCGACGACGCGCTCGGCCGGATCGTCGTGGTGATGATGTTCGGACTGCTGATCTCACCCATCAGCTGGACCCACCACTGGGTGTGGATGCTTCCGCTCGCCATGTGGCTGATCCTGGGCCCGGCCCGCCCGGGGGGTCGCTGGGTCGGCTGGGGCTGGGTGGCCCTGGGCTACCTCGGCGCGCCCTGGCTGGTGACGTTCGCCGGCGACACCGGCCGCATGGACGGACGACCCTGGTACGCCGACCTGTTCGGTTCGCTGTACGTGCTGGCGGCGGTCGCGACGCTGACCTACCTCGCGGTGGTCAGCCGACGATCCCGTTGACGTCGCCAGCCATCGCGACGTCCTTGGCCGTGATGCCGGCCTCGGAATGCGTGACGAGGACGAAAGTGACCGTCCGCCAACGGATGTCGATGTCGGGGTGGTGGTCTTCGCGTTCCGCGTGCTCGGCGACGCGACGCACCGCGTCGATGCCGTCGAGGAACGCGGGGAACTTCACGGAGCGCTTCAGTGCGCCGTCGGAGCGCTCCCAGCCTTCGAGGTCCGCCAGCGCGGCGTCCACCTGCTCATTGGTCAACACGGCCATCCCGCGACGGTATACCGTCGCAGCGTGCCGAACCAGATCGTCGTCGCGGGCGCGTTGATCGTCGGCCCGAATCTGCTGGTGGCCCAACGGGACCGGCCGCCGAAACTCGCCGGGCTGTGGGAACTGCCCGGCGGCAAGGCGATGCCGGGGGAGGGCGACGCCGCGGCCCTGGCCCGGGAACTCGACGAGGAACTCGGTGTCCAGGTCGGCGTCGGAGCCCAGCTGGGTGCCGACGTCGCACTCGACGGGTCGACGATTCTGCGGGCGTACCTCGTCACGCAGACCGGCGGCAGCGTGTCGGCTCGCGACCATCGCGCGCTGCGCTGGGTGCGCGCCGAGGAGCTCGACGCGCTCGACTGGGTGCCCGCCGACCGAGCCTGGCTGGCCGATCTGCGGGCCGCCATGGCGCCGCGTGACGTCGTCGACCGTGTGTCTCGTGGCGGAAGTCGGCGGCCGGAAGCGCCGTAGCGCCCACGGTCGGCGGCGGTGACATGGCGCACACCTGCCGGCAGAGCTCCGCCCGGCGCGGTGCCGCGGACTCAGACGTCCGGCCGCCGCCACCTGCGTCCGACGCGGCGCGCGGGCCCGGCCTCGGCCGCGGGCGCCCAGCTACCGTGGCGCGCTGCGGCCTGCGGCACCATACGGCCAGCTGATCAGGCCTTTCTGGCCCGCTTGAACACCTTGTCCAGCTCCTTGCCGCGCACCCCCGCCAGCTCGGCTTTGTGCACCTTGTGCAGGACGAGCGGGCAGCGCTTGCAGCGCGGTTTGCTGCGGCAGCACTTCTTCTTCGCCTTGACCGCGGCGAACTCCGACGGCTTCACTTCACGCTCTCCACGTCCGCGGGCCAACACCGCCGTTTTCGCGATTGCATACCTGCGCTGCGACAATCTGGTGGTGGATTCACGCCCCAACTTTCGCAATGTCGCCATCGTCGCTCACGTCGACCACGGTAAGACCACCCTCGTCGACGCCATGCTCCGGCAGTCCGGAGCGCTGACGCACCGCGGTGACGACGCCGTGGAACGCCTGATGGACTCCGGTGACCTGGAGAAGGAAAAGGGCATCACCATCCTGGCGAAGAACACCGCGGTGCACCGTCGCAACCCCGACGGCACCATGACGGTGATCAACGTTATCGACACCCCGGGCCACGCGGACTTCGGTGGCGAGGTCGAGCGCGGTCTGTCGATGGTCGACGGCGTGCTGCTGCTGGTCGACGCGTCCGAGGGCCCGCTGCCCCAGACCCGCTTCGTGCTGCGCAAGGCGCTGAGCGCGCACCTGCCGGTGATCGTCTGCGTCAACAAGACCGACCGGCCCGACGCCCGCATCGCGGAGGTGGTCTCCGAGAGCCACGACCTGCTGCTCGACGTCGCCTCCGATCTCGACGAAGAGGCGCAGAAGGCGGCCGAGTTCGCGCTCGGACTGCCGACGCTGTACGCCTCGGGTCGCGCGGGCATCGCGAGCACCAAGGAACCCGCCAACGGCGAGAATCCCGACGGTGAGAACCTCGACGTCCTCTTCGACGTGCTGCTCGAGCACATCCCGGAGCCCGAGGGCGACCCGGAGGCCCCGCTGCAGGCCCTGGTCACCAACCTCGACGCGTCGGCGTTCCTCGGCCGGCTCGCGCTGATCCGCATCTACAAGGGTCGGATCAAGAAGGGCCAGCAGGTCGCGTGGATGCGCGAGGTGGACGGCCATCCCGTCATCACGAACGCCAAGATCACCGAGCTTCTCGCCACCGAGGGCGTGGAGCGGACCAGCACCAGCGAAGCGGTGGCCGGTGACATCGTCGCCGTGGCGGGCATGCCCGAGATCATGATCGGCGACACCCTCGCCGACGTCGAGCACGCGCACGCGCTGCCGCGCATCACCGTCGACGAACCCGCCATCTCGGTCACCATCGGCACCAACACCTCGCCCCTGGCGGGCAAGGTCTCCGGACACAAGCTGACCGCCCGCATGGTCAAGGCCCGCCTCGACAGCGAACTGGTCGGCAACGTGTCGATCAAGGTCGTCGACATCGACCGCCCCGACGCCTGGGAGGTCCAGGGCCGTGGCGAGTTGGCGCTGGCGATCCTCGTCGAGCAGATGCGCCGCGAGGGCTTCGAGCTCACCGTCGGCAAGCCGCAGGTGGTCACGCGAACCGTCGACGGCAAGGTCCACGAGCCGTACGAAGCGATGACGATCGACTGTCCCGAGGAGTTCGTCGGCGCGGTCACCCAGCTGATGGCCGGGCGCAAGGGCCGCATGGAGGAGATGGCCAACCACGCCGCGGGGTGGGTGCGCATGGACTTCATCGTCCCCAGCCGTGGGCTGATCGGCTTCCGCACCGACTTCCTGACGCTGACCCGCGGCACCGGCATCGCCAACGCGGTGTTCGAGGGCTACCGCCCGTGGGCGGGCGAGATTCGGGCCCGCCACACCGGCTCGCTGGTCTCGGACCGCTCCGGCAAGATCACGCCGTTCGCCATGACCCAGCTGTCGGACCGCGGCCAGTTCTTCGTCGAGCCGGGTGACGACACCTACGAGGGCCAGGTGGTGGGCATCAACCCCCGCGCCGAAGACCTCGACATCAACGCGACCCGCGAGAAGAAGCTGACGAACATGCGGTCCTCGACGGCCGACGTCTTCGAGACGCTGGCCCGTCCGCTCGAGATGGGTCTGGAGCAGGCGATGGAATTCTGCGCCGAGGACGAGTGCGTCGAGGTGACCCCGGAGGTCGTGCGGGTGCGCAAGGTGGAGCTGGCTGCGACGACGCGGGCCCGCTCCAAGTCGCGCGCGAAGGCCCGCGGCTGACTCGGCGCGGCCCGTTAGCCTGAAGGGCGTGCCGACGACTTTGCGACGACTCATCTCCGTCGCCGGTGCACTGACGTCGACGTTGATGCTGGTGGCGGCATGTACCGTCAGCCCGCCGCCGGCGCCGCAGAGCACCGAGACGACGGAGAGCACACCCCCGCCGCCGCTGAAGGCGTCCCAGATCATCATGGCGATCGACTCCATCGGGCCGGGGTTCAACCCGCACCTGCTGTCGGATCAGTCGCCGGTGAACGCCGCAATCGCCTCGCTGGTGCTGCCGAGTTCGTTCCGGCCGATTCCGGATCCGAATTCGCCGACGGGCTCCCGGTGGGAACTCGACCCCACCATGCTGCTGTCGGCGGACGTGACGAGTGAGGATCCGTTCACCGTCACCTACCAGATCCGGCCGGAAGCGCAGTGGACGGACAACGCGCCGATCGCCGCCGACGACTACTGGTATCTGTGGCGCCAGATGGTCAGCGCGCCCGGCGTGGTCGACCCGGCGGGCTACGACCTCATCACCGGTGTCCAGTCACTCGAGGGCGGCAAGACCGCCGTGGTGACGTTCTCCCAGCCCTATCCGGCGTGGCGGGAACTGTTCAACGACATCCTGCCCGCCCACATCGTCAAGGACGTGCCCGGCGGGTTCGCGGCGGGGCTGCTTCGGGCGCTGCCGGTCACCGGCGGCCAGTTCCGCGTCGACGCCATCGACCCGCAGCGCGACGAGATCCTGCTGGCGCGCAACGACCGCTACTGGGGCCAGCCCGCCAAGCCCGATCAGATCCTGTTCCGCCGCGGCGGAGCGCCCGCCGTGCTCGCGGACTCGATCCGCAACGGCGACACCCAGGTCGCGCAGGTGCACGGCGGTCAAGCGGCGTTCATTCAGCTTGGTGCCATCCCCGACGTGCGGACGGCGCGGATCGTCACGCCGCGGGTGATGCAGGTGACGCTGCGCGCGCAGCAGCCCGACCTGCAGGACACCCAGGTGCGCCGGGCAATCCTCGGTCTGCTCGACGTCGACCTGCTGGCCGCCGTCGGCGCGGGCAGCGACAACACGGTGACCCTGGCGCAGGCCCAGGTGCGGTCGCCGTCGGATCCGGGGTACGTGCCCACCGCGCCACCGGCCCTGCCTCGGGAGGCCGCGCTCGACCTGTTGAAGGCCAGCGGCTACACCGTCGAGCAGGAGGTGTCCTCGACCAGTCCGATGCCACCCCCGACGCCGGGTTCCCCGCCGCCGACGAGGGGCCGGATCAGCAAGGACGGCGAGCAGTTGCGGTTCGTGATCGGGGTCGCCGCCAACGATCCGACGTCGGTGGCCGTGGCCAACACCGCCGCCGACCAGTTGCGCAGCGTGGGCATCTCGGCGTCGGTCCTGTCCCTCGACCCGCCGACGCTGTACGGCGACGCACTGGCCCAGAACCGCGTCGACGCGATCGTCGGCTGGCATCAGGCGGGCGGCGACCTGGCGACCGCGTTGGCGTCGCGCTTCGGCTGCCCGGCGCTGGAGGCCACCGCGGTGCCGACCGCCCCGCCGAGCGGCTCTCCGACGCCGACCAGTTCGTCGCCGACGTCGACTCCGCGCCCGACCACCACCACGCCGACGGCGACGCAGCCTCCGACGTCGTCGGATTCCGATCAGCTCGTCCAGGCCCCCAGCAACCTGACCGGCATCTGCGACCGCAGCATCCAGCCGAACATCGACGCCGCGCTCGACGGCAGCCAGCCCATCGGCGACGTGCTCACCGCCGTCGAACCGAGGTTGTGGAACATGGCTACCGTGCTGCCGATCCTGCAGGACACCACGATCGTCGCCGCGGCACCCAACGTGCAGAACGTGAGCCTGTCGGGCGCCGTTCCGGTCGGCATCGTCGGTGACGCCGGCAACTGGGTCAAGGGGCCTTGACGGCCGAATTCCTGTGGCGCAGAAGCATGATGCCGTGCGCCGTGAACGCCGAGGCCGAGAACACGACGAACAGCCACAGCGGTGGCCGCGCGAGTTCCCAGACGAAGAGCGCGGCGAACAGCGGCGCGCGTTGGGTGACGGCCAGCACGCCGGCGGCGCACGCGAGTGACACCGCGGCTACCTGAAAGTGCGTGCCCGCCAAGTGGTTCAGCGCCAACGTCGCGACCGTGCCCGCCGCGGCGCCGGTCGCCAGGGCGGGCGTGATCATCCCGCCGACCGCGCCGGCGCGCAGGAACAGTGCCGTCAGCAGCGGTTTGAGGATCAGGATCGCCGTGGCGCCACCGAGCGTCAGACCGGCGTCGACGCTGACGGTGAGGATGCTGCGCCCGTTGCCCGGCAGTTCCGGCCACCAGATCGAGCACACTCCAGTCGCCAAGCCCGCCAGCGCAATTCCGGGAATCAGCAGCCAGGATCGGAGCTGCGGGCGAGGACGCGCCAGCGTCGTCACGTGATCGAAGGCGAGGCCCACGCCGACCGCCAGCGGTGCGACGGCACAGGCGAGCAGGACGAACAGATAAGACAGCGTGGGGTCCGGCCACACCAGCGCGTGGTCGAGATGGGTGACCGGTGCGGACACCGCGACCGCGAGGCTCGAGGCGATCAGCGCCGTGCCGACCGCCCGCGGATGCCAGGTGCCCAGCACGATGCGGACCGCGAACAGCGCGCCGCCCAGCGGCACGCTGTACACCGCGCCGAGGCCCGCTCCCGCCGCGCACGCCAGCAGGATCTCGCGATCCCGAGGGGTCAGCGACCATCGCGACGTGCCCCAGTCGCCGAGTGCTGCGGCAAGCTGGCGCGGCGCACCCTCGCGGCCCAGGGACGCCCCGGAACCGACGAGGAGCACCTGCAACGTGGCGTCGACCGACATCCGCCACCGGGGGACCGGCCGGTGTTCGGCGATGGTCGCCGTCAACCCGGGGACGTCGCCGCGGCGCCGCAGCAGCCACCATCCGAAGCCGGCCAGCGCGCCGCCGATCATCGGTCCGACGACCCGCCGAACCGGGCTGCTGCCGCCCACGCCGGTCAGCAGTGTGCCGAACGAGTAGTGGTAGACGAGGTGTTCGACCCAGTGCAGCAGCAGTGTGGTCGCGGCACCCGCGACGCCGGCCAGCAGGCCGATCACCACGACCGCGCAGCCGTACTCAACGGTGCGCCGCGTCACGGGGTGAACCTATCTTGTGGGGATGGAGAATCCACGGTTGTTGTTCGTCCACGCGCATCCGGACGACGAGACGCTGACCACCGGCGCCACCATCGCGCACTACGCCGCCCGCGGCGCCCAGGTGCAGGTGGTGACGTGCACCCTCGGCGAGGAGGGTGAGGTCATCGGCGAGCGCTACGCACAGTTGGCCGCCGACGCCGCGGACCAGCTCGGCGGCTACCGCATCGGCGAACTGACCGCCGCGCTAGGGGAATTGGGGGTCGACGGTCCTTTCTTCCTCGGCGGCGCGGGTCGCTGGCGAGACTCCGGAATGGCGGGCACGGTCGCCCGCGGTGAGCGGCGGTTCGTCGATGCCGACCCGGCCGAGCCGGTCGCCGCGCTCGTCGCGGTCATCCGCGAACTGCGCCCCCACGTCGTCGTCACCTACGACCCGAACGGCGGCTACGGACACCCCGACCACATCCGCGCCCACGAGGTCACGACGGCCGCCGTGGCCGCGGCGGCCGCGCCCGGTCACCCCGGCGAGCCGTGGCGGGTGCCGAAGTTCTACTGGACCGTCACGGCGCGCTCCGCGGTCGAGGCCGGGATGCGGGAAATCGCCGACGTCGATCTGCCGTCGGACTGGATCCGGGTGTCGGCCGACGACTTGGTCGCCGTGGTCGGTGCGGTTGACGACGCGGACGTCGACGCAGTGGTCGAGGCGCCGGAGAGCCGGGCGGCCAAGGTCGCGGCGCTGCGGGCGCACGCCACGCAGGTCACCGTGGAACCGGGAGGCCGCGCGTGTGCACTGTCGAACGACGACGCCTTGCCGATCTCGGCCGACGAGCACTACGTGTTGGTCGAGGGCACGGCCGGCCCTCGGGACGGTCGCGGTTGGGAAACCGACCTACTCGCCGGCGTGAACCTGGGATAGCAACGCCTCGAGGGGGTATGGTGCGAAACAGTCAGCGGCCCCGAGGAAGGGATGGCGATGGACCCCGATCTGGATCCCAACCTGCAGCATTGGCAAGACCGCTTGGACAGCTTTCAGTGGGTCGTGGGCGGGATAGTGGGCCTGCTCGACAGCGTTCCCACCTGACCACTCGATCTTCGGACCGGTGGCGGTTCGCCGCGCTGGCCGTCCTCACTCTCGACGGGGTCTTGTCGGCGATCGCCGGCGCTTTCTTCCTCCCGCTCTACGTCGGCGCCGTTCCGCTGCCCGTCAGCGGGTTGATCAGCGGACTGGTGAACGTCGCACTCGTCTGGGCGGCGTTGCAGTGGGTGTCGTCGCCCCGGCTGGCGGCGCTGCCGCTGTGGGCCTGGCTGGTGACCACCCTGGGTCTCACGCTGGGCGGGCCGGGTGACGACATCGTCCTCAGCGGCGCCGGGATCATGCAATTGGCGCCGATCATCTTCGTGGTGCTGGGCGGCGGGCCGCCGGCGTACTTCCTGTGGCGGCTGACCTCGCGGGTCGGCGTCTAGCTCTCGCCGCCCGCGGCGGCACCCTGGGTGTCGGATCCGGTCGTGGCGTCCGTCGCCGCGGTGGCCGAGTTCGTGGTGGGCGTGGTGGCCGTCGTCGGGCGCGTCCCCGTCGAGGTCGTCGTCCCGGTCGTCCCGGTCGTCGTGGTCGTTCCGGTCGTCGTGGTGACCGTGCCCGTCGTGCCCGTCGTGCTGCCACGCACCTCACCCTGGGCCGCGACACCGTCGACCGCAGTGGTGGTCGGCGGCTTCGGCGCCTCGGTGGGTTCGGTGGTCTTGGTGGGCTCGGTGGTGGCGGACGGTTCGGTGGTCGTGGTGGGTTCGGTGGTGGCGGACGGTTCGGTGGTCGTGGTGGGTTCGGTGGTGGCGGGCGGCTCGGTGGTCTTGGTGGGCTCGGTGGTGGCGGGCGGCTCGGTGGTCTTCGTGGGTGTCACGGTGTCGGACGGCTCGGCGCCCGTCGCCGCCGCGGGCTCCTCCTCGACGTCCTGGACCGTGGCGACCTCCTCGACGGCCGGTCCCTCCTTGGCCGCTGCGACCAGCGGGCGCGGCGGCAGCGGCGGGATCAGCCAGCCGAAGAAGTAGTTGAACTCCGCCACGCCGGTGTTGATCGCGGCGTTGACCGCCGTCTGTCCGACGGCGATCAGACCGTTGACGTAGGACGCCAGATTCAGGGGGTCGTTCACCACGGGGACGACGAGGTTGTAGACGATGCTGTCCGAGATCGGCAGGATCAGGTTGTAGTAGAAGATGTTGACCTGATCGGCGACGGCGTACCCGAACGGGATGAAGCCCAGCACGTAGTCGGCGAGCTGAACCCCGTAGGTCACCCAGTACCGGAGGAATTGGTAGCCCGAGACGATGGCGTCGGACGCCGCGTTGAGGGGGACCGGGGCGGCCTGCACTGCCGCCGAGGTGCCCGCCGGGTCGATCCGCGCCATGGCTGCCGTCGCGGCGGCGAAGTGTTCGGGATTCGGTGGCGTCGTGACCAGCGAGCGCACCGACGCGGCGAGGTCGACGCGCGCCGCCGTCGGTACCCGCGCGGGGTGCGCGGCCGGCCCCACCTGAGTGGGGGCGGGCGGAATGCCCACCACGGCCGCAGCGGTCAGCGCGGCAACGCCGAGGCGAAGGCACGAACGAATCGATCCGGTCATCAAAGCGCTCCCCCGAGGTCCTCACCGCTGCCGATGCTCGGTAAGTTACGCGGCCGCGCGCGTCTGCGTAGCGAGATGGCCCTGCAACGCGAGGGCGTTCTGGCGCTACTGTGACCGGTATGGCAGGTGCAGTTATTTCGAATCGTGGGACGCGCGGATGATTCTGGGCGACCGCGGGGTTACAGGGGAGTGGCTCTGAACCCCCAGCGCGGTGCCGATCTGCCCATTCCCGTCGTCCCCTCCGCTCCGGCGGAGCCGAGCGCGCCGCCGTCTCCCGCCGCGGTGCGGCGAGTCTTGAGGCGCGCCCGCGACGGGGTGGCGCTGAACGTCGAGGAAGCCGCGATCGCGATGACGGCACGTGGCTCCGACCTCGAGGATCTGATGGCCAGTGCGGCCCGGGTGCGCGACGCCGGGCTGACGGCCGCGGGCCGGGTCGGCCCGACGGGCAAGCTACCCGTCAGTTACTCACGCAAGGTGTTCATTCCGGTGACACACCTCTGCCGCGACACCTGCCACTACTGCACCTTCGTCACCGTCCCCGGCAAGCTACGCGCGGCGGGCAAGGGCATGTACATGGAGCCCGACGAGATTCTCGACGTCGCCCGCCGCGGCGCGGAGTTGGGCTGCAAGGAAGCGCTCTTCACCCTGGGTGACCGGCCCGAGGCACGCTGGCCCGAGGCCAAGCAGTGGCTCGACGAACGCGGCTACGACTCGACGCTGGACTACGTCCGCGCGATGGCGATCCGGGTGCTGGAGGAGACGGGTCTGCTGCCTCATCTGAACCCTGGCGTGATGACCTGGTCGGAGCTCTCTCGCCTCAAGCCGGTCGCGCCGTCGATGGGCATGATGCTCGAGACCACCTCCCGGCGGTTGTACGAGACGAAGGGGTTGGCCCACTACGGCAGTCCCGACAAGGATCCCGTGGTGCGCCTGCGCACCCTCGACGACGCGGGCCGGCTGTCGGTGCCGTTCACGACGGGCCTGCTGGTCGGCATCGGGGAGAACCTCACCGAGCGCGCCGAGACCATGCACGCTATTCGCCGCTCCCACAAGGAGTTCGGGCACGTGCAGGAAGTCATCGTGCAGAACTTCCGGGCCAAGGACCACACCGCCATGGCGGGCACCCCGGACGCGGGCATCGACGACTTCCTGGCGACGGTGGCCGTCAGTCGGCTGGTGCTCGGCCCGAAGATGCGCATCCAGGCGCCCCCGAATCTGGTCTCCCGCGAAGAGTGCCTGGCGCTGATCGGTGCGGGCGTCGACGACTGGGGTGGCGTCTCGCCGCTGACCCCGGACCACGTCAACCCCGAACGTCCGTGGCCGGCTCTGGACGAGCTCGCCGCCGTCACCGCCGAGGCGGGCTACGACCTGGTGCAACGATTGACCGCGCAGCCGCAGTACGTGCAGGCGGGCGCGGCGTGGATCGACCCCCGGGTGCGGGGACACGTCGACGCGCTGGCCGATCCGGAGTCCGGCTTCGCCCGCGACGTCAACCCGGTCGGACGGCCCTGGCAGGAGCCCGACGAGGCGACCGAATCGCTGGGGCGCACCGACCTGCACACCGCGATCGACTCCGAGGGTCGCCTGACCGAGACACGCAGCGACCTGGGCAGCGCGTTCGGTGACTGGGAATCGATCCGCGAGAAGGTCAACGAGCTCGCCGCGCGGGCACCGGAGCGCATCGACACCGACGTGCTGGCCGCGTTGCGCGCCGCGGAGGCCAACCCCTCGGGTCTGAGTGACGACGCGTACCACGCGCTGGCCACCGCCGACGGACCGGCTCTGGACGCCGTTGCCGCGCTTGCCGATTCGTTGCGTCGAGACGTGGTCGGCGACGAGGTCACCTACGTGGTGAACCGCAACATCAACTTCACCAACATCTGCTACACCGGCTGCCGGTTCTGCGCGTTCGCTCAGCGCAAGGGTGACGCGGACGCGTTCTCGCTGTCCACCGACGAGGTCGCCGACCGGGCGTGGGAAGCGCACGTCGCCGGTGCCACCGAGGTGTGCATGCAGGGTGGCATCGATCCGGAACTGCCCGTCACCGGTTACGCCGACCTGGTGCGCGCGGTCAAGGCGCGGGTGCCGTCGATGCACGTGCACGCGTTCAGCCCGATGGAGATCTCCAACGGCGTCACCAAGAGCGGGACGTCGATCCGGGAGTGGCTGACCAGCCTGCGCGAAGCGGGTCTGGGATCGATCCCCGGGACGGCCGCGGAGATCCTCGACGACGAGGTCCGCTGGGTGCTGACCAAGGGCAAGCTGCCCACCTCGGCGTGGATCGAGGTCATCACCACCGCCCACGAGGTCGGTCTGAGGTCGAGTTCGACGATGATGTACGGCCACGTCGACACCCCGCGGCACTGGGTGGGGCACCTCAACGTGCTGCGCGACATCCAGGACCGCACGGGTGGTTTCACCGAATTCGTGCCGCTGCCGTTCGTCCACCAGTCCTCGCCGCTGTATCTGGCCGGCGGTGCCCGGCCAGGGCCGACGCACCGCGACAACCGTGCGGTGCATGCGCTGGCGCGAATCATGTTGCACGGCAGGATCGATTCCATCCAGACCAGCTGGGTCAAGCTCGGGGTCGAGCGCACCCAGGTGATGCTGCGCGGTGGTGCCAACGATCTGGGCGGCACCTTGATGGAGGAGACCATCTCCAGGATGGCGGGCTCGGAGAACGGGTCGGCAAAGTCCGTCGCGGAGCTGGTGGCCATCGCCGAGGGCATCGGCCGCCCGGCCCGTCAACGCACCACGACGTACTCGCCGCTCGCCGCCTGACGCCGCAGCCCTGCAGGCAAATCGGCCGAGTGGTGAACCTGGGTCGGGTTCGGCACGTATACACGAGGAGAGCACCGAAAGAAGGAGCATCCTTGACCACGATCGCCGGTCTTCCCGCCCATGCCCTGCTCGTCCACGCCATCGTGGTCCTCGCACCGCTGGTCGCGATACTCGAAATCCTCTGTGGCTTCTGGCTGGCCGCCCGTCGCCGCCTGGTGTGGCTGGTACTGGCGCTCGCCGCGGTCACGACGGTGTTGACGCCCATCACCACCGAGGCCGGGGAGTGGCTGTTGAAGAGTGGCGGTGAGCCGCGGCCGATCCTCCTCGAGCACGCCGAGCGCGGGGACTGGATGATCTACTTCTCCGTCGCGCTTCTGGTGGTCGCCGTCGCCCAAGCGGTGCTGCACGTGCTGGAGAGTCGGTCCGACGCGCCCCGGAAGGTCGCGACGGTGGTGCTGGCCGTGGTGTCGCTGGTCGTCGGGGTGTCGTCGATCGTGACGGTCGTCCGCATCGGTGACGCGGGCGCCCAGGCCGTGTGGGGCGATCGGGGCTGATTCGGGCGAGCCGGGCTCGGGCGTGCTACTCCTACGGAGTGACCTCACCTCAGACCCATGCCGCCGACGGCCGTCCCCGCGCTCGTGGACTCGCGATCCCCCTGGGCGGTCGGCCCGGTCCGCTCGACGCGATCACCGACGTCGCCGGCGTCGAGGTCGGGCAGGTCACCCTGATCGAGGGTGACTCGGTGCGCACCGGCGTCACCGCGATCCTGCCGCGCGGCCGGGACGGGGTCGGGCGTGCCTGCGCGGCGGGGTGGCACTCGCTCAACGGCAACGGCGAGATGACGGGCACCACCTGGATCGAGGAGTCCGGCGCCTTCAACCTGCCCGTGGTCCTGTCGAACACCCATGCCGTCGGCGCCTGCCACACCGGCGTGGTGAGTTGGGTGAACCGGGTGCGGCCACGGGTGGCACGGCAGTGGTTGCTACCGGTCTGCGCCGAGACGTGGGACGGCTACCTCAACGACATCAATGGTGCCCACGTGCGGCCAGAACACGTTGAGCTGGCGCTTGATTCGGCTGCCTCGGGCCCGGTGGCGGAGGGCTCGGTCGGCGGCGGCACCGGGATGAACTGCTACGAGTTCAAGGGCGGAAACGGAACCGCGTCGCGGGTCGTCGACTACGGTTCGCACGCGTTCACGGTGGGTGCCTTCGTGCAGGCGAACTTTGGCTCCCGTGCCGAGTTGACCGTGGCGGGCCGCCACGTCGGGCCGGCGCTGGACGTCGAGAATCCGATGGACTCCGACTGGTTCGCAGCCGACCTCGGACTGCGGCCGCCGCCGGGTGCCGGCTCGGTGATCGTCGTCGTCGCGACCGACGCACCCCTGCTGCCCGGCCAGTGCAAGGCGTTGGCTCGACGGGTGCCGCTGGGCCTGGCGCGGACCGGCACGACGGGCAGCCACTTCTCCGGCGACGTCTTCCTGGCGTTCTCGACTGCCGACGCGGACGGACTGGCGAGCGCCTTTCCGATCGGACCGCCCGCCGACGACGAGTTCGGCACCCTGCGGTTCCTGCCGTGGGGCCGGATGGATCCGTTCTACGAGGCCGTCGTGCAGTCGGTGGAGGAGGCGGTGCTCAACGCCCTCGTGGTGAACGAGGACATGGTCGGCAGGGACGGACACCGGTCACCGAGGTTGCCGACGGACGCGCTGTCGGCGCTGTTCGGCGGGGGTGGGAATTAATTCGGACCGCGGTCCGTTTACACTCGACGAGAGGTCGGGAAGGCCGGCCCCGAGTCGAGGAGAACAGACATGACTGCATCCGTAGCGAGCGCCCTGGGCGCCGGCACGTGGGCCATCGACCCCGCCCATTCGTCGATCGGATTCTCGGTCCGCCACCTGATGGTGAGCAAGGTGCGCGGCAGCTTCGAGTCGTTCAGCGGCGCGATCGTGGTGGGCGAGGACGGCAACCCCTCGGTGTCCGCCGAGATCGCCGTCGACTCGGTCAACACCGGCAACGAGCAGCGTGACGCACACGTGAAGGCAGCCGACTTCTTCGACGTCGAGAACCACCCCACCGCCACGTTCGTCTCGACCGACGTGCGCCCCGATGGTGACGACTACGTCCTCGGTGGCGACTTCACCCTCAAGGGCGTGACCAAGCCGATCGACCTGAAGCTCGAGTTCAACGGCGTCAACCCCGGCATGGGCCACGGCGAGGTCGCCGGCTTCACCGCCACGGTCGTGCTCAACCGCAAGGACTTCGGCGTCGACGTCGACATGCCGCTCGAGACCGGCGGCACGGTCATCGGCGACAAGGTCACCATCACCCTCGAGATCGAGGCGCTCAAGCAGGCCTAGTGTCACCGGCGAGCAGTCCGCAAGCTGGAGTCGCTTGCGGACTGCTCGCGTGGGTTCACAGCCGGGCGGCGAGTTCGGTGCCCTGACGGATCGCGCGCTTGGCGTCGATCTCCGCCGCAACGTCCGCCCCACCGATGACGTGTGGTTCGACGCCGTGGCGGCGCAGCCCGTCCGCCAGGTCCCGCACCGATTCCTGGCCGGCGCAGACGACGACGTTGTCGACGGCGAGCACCCGCCGGTTGCGGCGGTCGGAGCCAAAGCTGATGTGCAGGCCGTCGTCGTCGACGCGTTCGTAGTTCACCCCCGAGAGCTGGTGAACGCCCTTGGCCCGCAACGACGCACGGTGCACCCATCCCGACGTCTTGCCGAGGCCGCGGCCCTGGGCCCCCGCGGAGCGCTGCAACAGGTAGACCTCGCGAAGCGGCGGCAGCGGAATCGGCGTCGTCAGGCCGCCCCGGACGTCCGGGGCGTCCTGCGGGTTCAGCGAACCCCATTCCGCTTGCCATTCCTTGACGTTGGTCCCCGTCGGCGGGGTGACCAGGAACTCGCTGACGTCGAACCCGATGCCGCCGGCTCCCACCACCGCGACGCGATCGCCGATCGGTGCACCCAGGATCGCCTCGGCGTAGGACAGCACCATGGGGTGGTCGACGCCCGGGAAGTCCGGCATCCGCGGAACGACGCCGGTCGCCAGGACGACGTCGTCGAAGCCCGCCAGCTCGGCGACCTCGGCGCGGGTGTTCAAGCGCACGTCCACGCCGTGCTTGGCCAGCATCGTCGTGTAGTACCGGATGGTCTCGCCGAACTCCTCCTTGCCGGGAATCCTTCTCGCCAAGTCGAATTGGCCGCCAATGGCGTCGCCCGCCTCGAACAGCGTGACGGCGTGCCCGCGTTCGGCGGCCGTCACCGCCGCCGACAGGCCCGCGGGCCCGGCCCCGACCACGGCGATCCGCCTGGTGCGACGCGTCGGGCCCAGCGTCAACGTCGTCTCGTGCCCGGCACGGGGATTGAGCAGGCACGACACCGTGCGGTGCGCGAACGCGTGATCCAGGCAGGCCTGGTTGCAGGCGATGCACGTGTTGATCTCGGCGGCGGCGTCGGCGGCGGCCTTGTTCACCCATTCGGGGTCGCTTAGCAGCGGCCGGGCCATCGACACCAGCTGGACGGCCCCGTCGGCGAGGATCCGTTCGGCCGACTGCGGCATGGTGATCCGGTTGGACGCGACGACCGGTATCCGGACGTGCTCGGCCAGGGCGTTGCTGACGTCGACGAAGGCGCTGTTGGGCACCGAGGTGACGATGGTGGGCACCCGCGCCTCGTGCCATCCGATGCCCGTGTTCAGAATGGTTGCGCCGGCGGTTTCGACTTCGGTTGCCAGCGCGACGATTTCGTGCCAGGTCTGCCCGTCGTCGACGTAGTCGGCCATCGACATGCGGTAGCAGATGATGAAGTCGCGACTGACCGCCGCCCTGGTACGGGCCACGATCTCGACGGGCAGGCGGCGGCGTTTCTCCGGCGTGCCGCCCCACTCGTCGGTCCTCTCGTTGGTGCGCGGTGCGAGGAACTGGTTGAGCAGGTAACCCTCGCTGCCCATGATCTCCACGCCGTCGTAGCCGGCCTCCCGGGCCAGCCGGGCACAACGCACGAAGTCGTCGACGGTGCCCTGCACGTTGCGCAGCGCTCGCGGCCGGAACGGGTTGATCGGCGCCTTGATCGACGACGCGCTGACCGAAAGGGGATGGTAGGCATAGCGTCCCGCATGCAAGATCTGAAGCAGTATCTTGCCGCCCTCGTCGTGAACGGCGGCGGTGATGCGGCGGTGACGCCGGGCATCGGAGGACGACAGCATCTGGGCGGCGAAGGGGAGCAACCAGCCGGTGCGGTTGGGTGCGTATCCGCCGGTGATGATGAGGCCGACCCCGCCGCGGGCCCGCTCGGCGAAGTAGGCGGCCAGCCGGTCGGTGTCGCGGGCGCGGTCCTCAAGCCCGGTGTGCATCGACCCCATCACCACCCGGTTCCGCAGAGTGGTGAAGCCAAGGTCCAACGGAGACAGCAGGTTTGGATAGCTAGTCACGATCTCGGCCTCCCAGGGCGGTGAGTACTTCGTCGAGCCACAGCAGTGCTCCCTCTTCGGCGAGGATGCCGCCGCGCAGCACCAGGTGGTGGTGCACCGCGGCGCCGGTCAGGGCGGACGGATCGGGAAACTGGCGCTTCGCGAAACCGCGGTAGGCGTCGAGCTGCCGCGCTCGCTCGTCGCGGAGTTCGAGCACCTGCGCGCGTAACGCGTCGGGGTCGCCGTAGGCCGCTCCGCGAATCTTCACGGCGAGGTCGCGCGTGCGCGAGTCGGTGACCGCGCTGCCGCGCCCGGTCAACGGCTCACCGATCCAGCGCCGCAGTTCGTCGCGGCCGGCGTCGGTGACGCCGTACACCTTCTTGTCCGGTCGACCACTCTGGGTGACGACCTCGACGTGGACCCAGCCGTCGGCCTCCATCGTGCGCAGGGTGCGGTAGATCTGCTGGTGGGTGGCGGCCCAGAAGTGACCGATGGTGGCTCCAAACCGGTGGGCGAGTTCGTACCCGGAGCCGGCCCGTTCGCTGAGCGACACCAAGATCGCGTGGGGAAGTGCCACGAATCGAAGGGTAGGCGGTACCGGCGGTCCTATGCAATCAGTTGCATTCGCTGGCGACACGCGCCTTGGACTGGTCGACTTGTATCTGCTACGTCTAGTATCAGTAACCGTGCGCCACCTCGTGGGGCGGCGCGCCAAGTTAGGACACACTGAGACAGGCGTCCAGGTATGGGCATCGCATACTTGCCTTCTCGGTGGTCCGACCCAGGTCCCAACCGACCAGCAGCCCACTGGACAGGAGAGACATCAGTGACGTACACCATTGCCGAACCCTGCGTCGACATCAAAGACAAGGCATGTATCGAGGAGTGCCCCGTCGACTGCATCTACGAGGGCGCACGCATGCTGTACATCCACCCCGACGAGTGTGTGGACTGCGGCGCCTGCGAACCGGTGTGCCCGGTCGAGGCCATCTACTACGAGGACGACGTCCCGGACCAGTGGAGCGGCTACACGCAGCACAACGCCGACTTCTTCACCGAGCTGGGATCGCCAGGCGGCGCGTCGAAGGTCGGCCAGACCGACAACGACCCGCAGGCCATCAAGGACATGCCGCCTCAGGGTGAGGACAGCTGAGCCAGGTCGGGCGCCTCTCGGCGTCGCTGCCGGTCTTTCCCTGGGACACCCTGGCTGACGTCACGGCCACGGCCAGGGCACACCCCGACGGCATCGTCGACCTCTCGGTCGGCACGCCGGTCGACGACGTGGCACCGGTCATCCGCGACGCGTTGGCGGCGGCCAGTTCGGCCCCCGGCTACCCGACGACGGCCGGGACGGCCGCGCTCCGCGCCTCCGCGGTGGCGGCGTTGCAGCGCCGGTACGGCATCACCGGAGTGGCCGACGACGCCGTGCTGCCGGTCATCGGCACCAAGGAGCTCATCGCCTGGCTGCCGACGTTGCTCGGCGTGTCCCGTGGCGACGTGGTCGTGGTGCCGGAGCTGGCCTACCCGACCTACGACGTCGGGGCGCGCCTCGCGGGCGCCGAGGTGGTGGCCGCCGATTCGCTGACTCAGCTGGGACCGCGGGTGCCCACGCTCGTCTTCGTGAATTCGCCGAGCAATCCGACCGGCGCCGTGCTCGGCGTCGACCACCTTCGCAAGGTCGTCGAGTGGGCCAGGGCGAGGGGCGCGGTGGTCGCCTCCGACGAGTGCTATCTGGGCCTGGGCTGGGATCCCGATGCGCCGCCGGTGTCGGTGCTGCATCCCTCGGTGTGCGGTGGCGACCACACCGGCCTGCTCGCCATCCACTCGCTGTCGAAGACGTCGTCGCTGGCCGGATACCGGGCGGGCTTCGTGACGGGCGATCCGGCGATGGTCGCCGAACTCCTCGCGGTGCGCAAGCACGCCGGGATGATGGTGCCGACGCCGATCCAGGCGGCCATGGTCGCCGCGCTCGACGACGACGCGCACGAGGCGGTGCAGCGACAACGCTATGCCCGTCGCCGAGAGGTTCTCCTGCCTGCGGTGCGTGCCGCCGGGTTCACCGTCGACCACTCCGAGGCGGGGCTCTACCTGTGGGCCACCCGCGACGAGCCGTGCCGCGACACCGTCGCCGCGCTGGCCGAACTCGGAATCCTGGTGGCGCCCGGCGAGTTCTACGGTCCCCGCGGCGCCCGGCACGTGCGCATGGCGTTGACGGCCACCGACGAGCGGATCGACGCGGCAGTCTCCCGTCTTTCCTGACGCCGAGTGTGGACTTTCGCCACGCCCTCATGCGACTAGGCGTGGCATGACTGCACATTCGTGGAGCCACGGACACCCCGCAGCGTCGAGCGCGGCGAACACTCGCTGCAGGACCACCGTCCGTCGGTGCCGCAACAGGTCGGCACTGACGCGGACGATCCGCCAGCCAAGCGCAGTCAGGATGGCATGCCGCTCGATGTCGTGAGCAAAGCGGGCGGGATCGGTCCAGTGCTGGGCCCCGTCGTATTCGACCCCGACCCGAAATTCCTCCCACCCCATGTCGACGCGGGCGAATGGATGGCCCACGTCGTCGAGCACGTCGATCTGTGTGTGCGGCGCCCGAAAGTTCGCTCCGATCAACAACAGCCGAGTCCTGGTCTCCTGAGGTGATTCGGCGCCGCCGTTCATCACGTCGAGGACCTCGCGCAGCTGCACCAACCCCCGCGCCCCACGGTGGGCTTCGACCAGCGGGTACACCAGCCGCGCATCCACCCCGCAGGCGTTGGCGAGCGCGTCGACCCGAATCACCGCTCTCTCGAAACCCTTTCGCCGGCCGAGGTCGAAGACCGTTCGGGCAGGTGTGGTGACAGGAATTCCGTCGACCGTCGTCACCTCGTCGTCGAGCAGGGTCTCGCGGTGGACGACGATGCCGTTCGTGCTGGCCTCGGTCCTGGTGAGCTCCGCGGGCTCGTCGGGGGAGACCCACTGCGCACCGTGCAGTACCGAGGCCGAGAGCCCGGCGACCGTGGCGCGACGGCTGGACCAGAGCCATGCCGCAACGGCCCGATCTCGCGCGGTGAGTTCTTGGCCGGCGGGCAGGAACACGTTGCGATGGATCGTCTGGTTGCGACTGTGCAACGTACGTCTGGTGAATTGGCCTCGGGCCAGGGCCTCGGTGCCGACGAAGGGTCCAGTGATCGGGTGCACTCGTCCCACGCAACCGTCGACCACCGTCGGACATGGCTCGTCGTGGCCGACCTGACAGGGGTCTCGTGGACGAAGTCTCGACTGTGCACTACCCGCCGAGTGTGGACTCGTGTCACGCGGACGCCCCGGACGGCGTGACATAAGTCCACACTCGGCGGGAGGTGGGGTGGGTCACGGGACCCGCAGGCTCAACGAAAGCAGCAGCCGCACATCCGGATCGGCCAGTGACGTGTCCAGGAACTCCTCGATCCGCCGCACCCGGTAGCGCACCGTGTTGGGGTGTACGTGCAACCAGGACGCGGCCGCGGCGACGTCACCGAACGCGTCGAGGTAGGCCCGCAGCGTGTCCACCAGGGCGGGGTCCTTCGCGCGCAGCGCACCCACCCGGGGGTCGACGAGGCGGTCGTCGGCGGCGATCATGGTGACGATCTCGTCGAGCAGCACCGTGGTCCGCGACTCGGCCAGCGAGGTCACCTGACCGATCGCACCGGGATGGCGTTCGGCGCTGTCGAGCACGCGGTCCACCTCGGCGCGCGCGGCGGCGGCACCCGCCAGACCGGTCGTCGGGGTGGCGATGGCGGCCCTCAACTCGAGTCCCAGTTCGGCACGCAGCGCGCCGATGGTGCCCCGAATCCACGACGACACCGCCGACACCTTGCCGGCGTGGGGGAACAGTACGTAGACCCGTGATGGCCCGGCGGCGACCTGCGCATCCCGTCCAAACGCGCTGGCGCTCAACGCCAGAACGTCGGCGAGCCGGGTGGGCGCGCCCGCGGCTCCGTCGAATCCGATCACCGCGACTCGGCCGTCCGTCACGACGCCGAGTTCGCGGGCCACGGTCACCACCTGCGCGTCGTCGAGGGAGGTGTCGCCGAGGCCGAGCAGTTCCTGCACGCGCATCGCATGGGTCGACGGGGTGGCCGCCAGCCGGGAGATGATCCGCGCGGCCAGCACACCCGCGCCGCGCAGTACGTCGTCGGCGTCCTCGGCCAGCGGCCGGGAACCCTCCTGCAGCCAGATGGTGCCCGCGAACACCGGACCGCGGCGGCGGTCGGCCGCGACGTGATGGATGCCGACGGCGCGCCGCGGTCGAAGGCCGAGCTCGGGTCTGGCGTCGACGCGGACGACGTCGCCGGTGGCGCGCAAGGCGTCGAAGATGCCGGCCCGACCAATCCACGCCAGGTGCTCGGGCGGTCCCGCGCGGCCGAGAATCGACAGGCGCCGCAACTCGTCAGCCTCGTCGTTGGAGGCGGAGTAGGCCAGCACGTGGGACGAGACGTCTTCCACGCTGACCATGCCGTGGGTGCGGTCGGCGATGGACTGGGCCAGGCCGAACAGGTCGGTGCTGGGGTCGTGCAGCGGATCCGCCCGGTCGCCGTGATGATCGAAGACGTGGTCGACCAGCCGGTAGAGCCGCTCCCAGCGCGCCCTCGGTTCGACGGCCACGACGGCCGTGCCCACGGCGACCGCACGGGACACCACCGCGTCGGAGGGCTCCTTGACGAAGATCGCCGCAGGCACTCGCCGGGAGGTCTGCTGGACCAACCAGGCCAGCACGTCGTCGTCGCCGACACCGAGGATGAAGAACACGTCGGCCGAGCTGGCGCCGACCGCCAGCCCGAGGCGGACGTCGTCGGCGTCGATCAACGCGGCGGACGCGACCGGGAGGTCCAGCCCGCGCGGGGCCTCGACCAGGGTCACCATGGTCGCGTCGAGGGCGAGCAGCAGGTGGCCCAGTCCCACGCCGGCAGGCTTCACGTTGGCCGATGTTACTGACTCGTCCGACATTGTTTGTCCGATCGGCCAACGAGCGTCGGCCCGCGATGAGAGACCCTGATCACATGAGCGTCTCCGCCGTCACCGACGTACCCGTCCCCGCCAACGAACCGGTGCTCGAGTACGCGCCGGGCAGTCCGGAGCGCGCCACGCTCCTCGCCGAGCTGAGCACGCTCAACGCCGCCGACCCCGTCGACCTGCCGCACGTGATCGGCGGCAAGCACACGATGGGCGCCGGTGAGCGAGTCGACGTGGTGCAGCCGCACCGTCACAGCGCGGTGCTCGGCACCCTGACCAATGCCGGGCACGCCGAGGCGACCGCCGCCGTCGACGCCGCGATCGCCGCCAAACGGGCCTGGGAGGCGACGCCGTTCGACGAGCGCGCCGCGGTGTTCCTGCGCGCGGCGGACCTCCTCGCCGGACCCTGGCGGGCCAAGCTCGCCGCGGCCACCATGCTCGGTCAGTCCAAGAGCGCCTACCAGGCCGAGATCGACGCGTCGTGCGAACTCGCCGACTTCTGGCGGTTCAACGTGGCCTTCGCCCGGCAGCTGATGGCGCAGCAGCCCGTCAGTTCCCCGGGTGTGTGGAACCGCACCGACTACCGCCCGCTCGAAGGCTTCGTCTACGCGATCACCCCGTTCAACTTCACCGCCATCGCCGGCAATCTGCCCACCGCCCCGGCCCTGATGGGCAACACGGTCGTGTGGAAACCGTCGGTCACGCAGACGTTCTCGGCCTACCTGACGATGCAGCTCCTCGAGTCGGCCGGTCTGCCGCCGGGCGTGATCAACCTCGTCACGGGCGACGGCTTCGCCGTCTCGGAGGTGGTGCTGGCCGACCCGCGGCTGGCCGGCATCCACTTCACCGGGTCGACCGCGACGTTCCAGCACCTGTGGCGCGAGGTCGGCTCGGGTGTCGACCGCTACGACACCTACCCGCGGCTCGTCGGCGAGACCGGCGGCAAGGACTTCGTCGTCGCACACTCCTCGGCGCGTCCAGAGGTGTTGCGCACCGCCCTCGTTCGTGGCGCGTTCGACTACCAGGGGCAGAAGTGCTCGGCGGCCTCCCGGGCGTTCGTCCCTCGGTCGGTGTGGCAGCAGATGGGCGACGACTTCCTCGACGCCACCGACAAGCTCACCTACGGCGACGTGTCGGACCTGTCCAACTACGGTGGCGCGCTGATCGACGAGCGCTCGTTCACAAAGAACGTGAACGCCATCGAGCGCGCGAAGGGTGCGGCGGGGGTGACCGTCGCGGTCGGTGGCGAATACGACGACGCCGAAGGCTATTTCGTCCGTCCGACGGTGTTGCTCTCCGACGACCCGACCGACGAGGCGTTCGCACAGGAGTACTTCGGCCCGATCCTGGCAGTGCACGTCTACGACGACGACCGCTGGGACGACGTGCTCGGCGTCGTCGACGCCGGCTCCAAGTACGGGCTGACGGGCGCGGTGATCGCCGACGACCGCGCCGCGGTGCTCACCGCGCAGGATCGACTTCGCCACGCGGCAGGCAACTTCTACGTCAACGACAAGCCCACCGGCGCCGTCGTCGGACAACAACCCTTCGGCGGGTCGCGCGCCTCGGGCACCAACGACAAGGCGGGCTCGCCGTTGAACCTGCTGCGCTGGACCTCGGCACGCTCGATCAAGGAGACCTTCGTCGCGCCGGTGAACCACGACTACCCCCACATGAAGGGCTGACCGATGGGCGTCTTCCAGCAGTTCGCGCGGCCCGTGATCCTGGCCGCCGCGCGGTCCGACGGCCTGCGCCGCACCGCCGAGCGGATGCCGGTGACCCGCGAGGTGGTGCATCGCTTCGTCCCCGGGGAGACCGTCGAGCACGCGCTGACCTCGGTTGCGGAACTTCGTGATTCGCACCGCTTCGTCTCCATCGACTACCTCGGGGAGGACGTCACCGACGCCGACGCGGCCGACGCCACGGTGCGCGCCTACACCGACCTGCTGGGTGCTCTCGGTCAGCGGGGCGAGGCCCCCGGGGGACCGCGTCAGCTGGAGGTGTCGCTGAAGCTGTCGGCGCTCGGGCAGGCGCTGCCCCGCGACGGCGAGAAAATCGCCCTCGAGAACGCCCACCTCATCTGCACCACGGCGCGCGACGCCGGGGTCTGGGTGACCGTCGACGCGGAGGACCACACGACCACCGACTCGACGCTGTCGATCGTGCGCGAGCTGCGAGCTGACTTCCCCTGGCTGGCAACGGTTCTGCAGGCCTACCTGAAGCGCACCGAGGGTGACTGCCAGGAGTTCGCGGGCGCCGGGGCCAGGATCCGGCTCTGCAAGGGCGCTTACGACGAACCCGCCTCGGTGGCCTTCCGCGACGCGGAGGCGGTCACCGATTCCTACCTCCGCTGCCTACGCGTGCTGATGGCGGGGGACGGGTATCCCATGGTGGCGTCGCACGACCCCGCGATCATCGACGCCGTACCCGCCATGGCGCGCGAATTCGCCAGGAGCATGGACGACTTCGAGTATCAGATGCTCTACGGCATCCGCGACGCCGAGCAGCGCCGGCTCGCCGACGAGGGCAACCACGTCCGGGTGTACGTCCCGTTCGGCACGCAGTGGTACGGGTACTTCGTCCGCCGCCTCGCCGAGCGCCCGGCCAACCTCGTGTTCTTCCTCCGGGCGCTCGCCGAACGGCGGCACTGAGGCCTGGGTCAACGGCGGTCGGCGAGCCGCAACAGCATCCACGCCGCAATCGACTGGGCGTCGGTGATGGTGCCGTCGACGATCATGGCGTCGATCCGGTCGCCGGTGAACCACTCGCTGTGCATGTCCTGCTCCTCGAGCTCGCGTTCGTGCTCGCCCTCGGTGATCCCGGTCGCGAGGAACACCCACCCGCGCTGACTGCTCATGCCCGGGGCGACGTCGAGCTGGCCGAGCACCTCCATCGACTCGGCGCGCAACCCGGTTTCCTCCCGCAGCTCGTCGGCGGCGAGTTCGGCCGGGGGCGGCTCGTCACCGCCCACCGACCCCGGGGCGGTGCCCTGCGGGAACTCCCACCGGCGCAACCCGATGGGGTAGCGGAACTGCTCGACCAGCCGGAAGCGCTCCCCGTCACGGGCGATCACCAGCGCGTACGTCGGTTTGTCGATGACGCCGTAGATGCCGAGGCTCCCGTCGGGCCGGCGGATGTCGTCCTCCCGGACGATCATCCAGGGATTGCGATATACCTCGCGTGAGCTGACGCGTTCTACGGGATCCACGCGACCAGTATCACCGCCACGGTAGCGTCGCACCCGTGCTGTTGGCCTCCCTGAACCCGTCGGCCGTAGCCGCGGGCCGCGATCTCGCCGACGCCGTGCGCATCGGCGGGGTGAGCCTGAGCCGAAGCGACCTCGTCGGCGCGGCGACCTCGGTGGCCGAACGGGTGGGGGGAGCCCGCCGCATCGCGGTCCTCGCCACCCCCACCGCCGCCACGGTCTTGGCCATCGCCGGCTGCCTGATCGCCGGTGTGCCCGTCGTCCCGGTGCCCGCCGACGTCGGCGAGGCCGAACGCAGGCACATCCTGCGGGACTCCGGCGCCCAAGCGTGGCTCGGGGAGCTGCCCGACGAGACCGAGGGGCTCCCGCACGTCCCGGTCCGCCTGCATGCCCGGTCGTGGCATCGCTACGCGGAGCCGTCACCGGACGCCACCGCGATGGTGATGTACACCTCCGGAACCACCGGTCCGCCAAAGGGCGTGCTCATCAGCCGGCGCGCCATCGCGGCCGACGTGGACGCACTCGCCGAGGCGTGGGCCTGGACGCCGGACGACACGCTGGTGCACGGGCTGCCGCTGTTCCACGTGCACGGGCTGATCCTCGGCCTGCTGGGATCGCTGCGCGTCGGAAACCGCTTCGTGCACACCGGAAGACCCTCGCCAGGCGCGTACGCCGAGGCGGCGGGCTCGCTGTACTTCGGCGTCCCGACGGTGTGGTCCCGCATCGCTGCCGACCTCGACTCGGCGCTGGCCCTGTCCTCGGCCCGGTTGCTGGTGTCGGGCAGTGCGCCGCTGCCCGTGCCCGTGTTCGACCGGCTGGTCCAGCTGACCGGCCACGCGCCCGTCGAACGGTACGGCAGCACCGAATCGCTGATCACGCTGAGCACGCTCGCCGCCGGCGAACGGCGACCCGGTTGGGTGGGCCTACCGCTGGCGGGCGTACAGACCCGGCTGACCGGCGAGGACGGTTCGTCGGTACCGCACGACGGGGAATCCATTGGGCGCCTCGAGGTTCGAGGACCCATGCTCTTCGACGGCTACCTCGACCTTCCGGAGGCCACCGCCGCGGCGTTTGGTGACGACGGTTGGTACCGCACGGGGGACGTCGCCGTCGTCGACGCCGGGGGAATGCACCGCATCGTCGGGCGCGAGTCGGTCGACCTCATCAAGTCGGGCGGTTACCGCGTGGGTGCGGGCGAGGTCGAGACGGCGCTGCTCGGGCACGACGGCGTCGCCGAGGTCGCGGTGGTCGGAATGCCCGACGACGACCTCGGGCAGCGGATCGTCGCGTTCGTGGTGGGGTCGGCCGAGCCCGAGGCGTTGGTCGAGTTCGTCGCCGGTCAACTCTCGGTGCACAAGCGTCCGCGCGAGGTCCGGATCGTCGACGCGCTGCCCCGCAACGCCATGGGCAAGGTCATGAAGAAGGAACTGACACAGGGGGATTGACGATGGGCCTGAGGTTGACGGAGGTGTGCGTCGACGCTGCCGACGTGGAGGCGCTCGCGAGGTGGTGGTCGGAGGTTCTTGGCTGGCCGGCCGAAACCGACTCCGACGGCGACGTCCTCCTGCGCGCGCCCGCCGGACCGGACTGGTTGTTCCTCGAGGTGCCCGACCGCAAGGTGGTCAAGAACCGCATCCACTTCGACCTCACCCCCGACGACCAGGGTGCCGAGGTGGACCGCCTGATCGCGTTGGGCGCACGCCGCGTCGACGTCGGACAGGGCGACCAATCGTGGGTGGTGCTCGCCGATCCCGAGGGCAACGAGTTCTGTGTGCTCTCGGGCGAAGGCTGACCCGCTGCCGGTCCACAGCAAACTCAAGACTGACTCACAGATCGCGATGTCAGTATGACCGCGTGCGTCGACTGTGGATCGTGGTGGTCTGCGTCGCCGTGCTGGCCGCATGCGGGTCGCCGACCGCCACACCGCGCCCGGCCCACATCCCGCCGATGGGATGGAACTCCTGGAACTCCGGCATCCCCCTGACCGAGCGGGCCGTCGAGGACACCGTCGACGCCATGGTGTCCTCGGGCATGCGTGACGCCGGCTACCGCTACGTCAACCTCGACGCGGGTTGGGCCGCGCCCACCCGTGACGCGAACGGGAACCTGCGCGCCGACCCCGTCAGGTTTCCCCACGGCATCGCCGCGGTCGCCGCCTACGCCCATCAGCGCGGCATGCTCCTCGGCATCTATCACAGCCCGTTCAACCAGGGGTGCGGCCAAGACCCGCGGATCGGCGGCGCCGGGCACGAACAGGCCGACGCGCGCACCTTCGCCGCGTGGGGCGTCGACTACCTCAAGTACGACTGGTGCCGGCTGGACGCCGGCCACACCGACCAGGTGAAGTACTTCGCTGCCATGCGAGACGCGTTGCGGGACAGCGGCCGTCACATCATCTACAGCATCAACCCCAACAGTTCGGGGGACACCGACGCCGGAACCGAGTACGACTGGTCCCGCATCGCCGACGTCAGCCGCGACGCCATGGACCTGGTGCCGGCGTGGGGTGACCAGGAACTGTGGGCAGAGGGGCTCGCCGGCGTCACCCAAGCGTTCGCGGCCGCCGGACCCAGTGCGCCCCACGACGGACCGCGGCACGTCAACGACCCGGACATGCTGGTCGTCGGGATCGGCTGGTCGCAGTTCGTCCGCGGGCACCCCACGATGGCACTGGGGTCACCCCGGCCCGACCTGACCGACGTCGAACAGCGCGCGCACTTCTCGCTCTGGGCGATGCTGGCGGCGCCACTCCTCGCCGGCAACGACGTGCGGTCGATGGACGAGGACACCCGGGGCATCCTGACCAATCGCGAGGTCATCGCCGTCGACCAGGATCCGCTGGTGCTCCAGGGTCTTCCGCTCCTGGCGGATCCGAGGATCATCGTCAAGCCCCTGGCGGACGGCGCGGTGGCCGTCGCGCTGTTCAACTCCGACGCCGTGCCCGTCACGATTCGCACCGACGCCCATGCCGTCGGGCTGTCGGGCAGCCCGTGCTTCACCGTGCGTGATCTGTGGCAGCACTCCGAGACCACGACGACGGGAGACGTAGGCCAAACCGTGCCGGCCCACGGCGTCGCGATGCTGCGCGTGTCGCGATGCCGATAGGCGTCAGTTCGCGTGCAGGGCGTCGTTGAGGGTGATGCCGGTTCCGTCACGCGACACCACTTCGACCGCGCCGGACAGCGAATTGCGCCGGAACAGAAGGTTGCTCGCGCCGGAGAGGTCCCTGGCCTTCACGGTCTGGCCGTCCGAGGTGCTCACCTTCGTGCCGCCGGTGACGTAGAGGCCCGCCTCGACGACGCAGTCGTCCCCGAGGGAGATGCCGAGGCCGGAGTTGGCGCCCAGGAGGCACCGCTTGCCCACCGAGATGACCTCCTTGCCGCCGCCGGACAGGGTGCCCATGATCGAGGCGCCGCCGCCCACGTCGGAGCCGTCGCCGACCACCACGCCCGCGGAGATCCGGCCCTCGACCATCGACGTGCCGAGCGTGCCGGCGTTGAAGTTCACGAACCCCTCGTGCATGACCGTGGTCCCGGGCGCCAGGTGGGCACCGAGGCGCACCCGGTCCGCGTCGGCGATCCGCACGCCGGCCGGCATCACGTAGTCGACCATGCGGGGGAACTTGTCGACGCCGTACACGGTCACCGGTCCGCGGCGTCGCAGCCGCGCGCGCGTCAGTTCGAATCCCTCGACCGCGCACGGGCCGTAGTTGGTCCACACCACGTTGGCGAGCAACCCGAAGACGCCGTCGAGGTTGGCGCCGTGCGGGGCGATCAGGCGGTGCGAGAGCAGGTGCAGGCGAAGGTAGGCGTCGAACGCGTCGACTGGCCCGTCGTCGAGGGAGGCGATGGTGGTGCGCACGATGACCGTCTCGACGTCGCGTTCGTCGTCGCGACCGGTCAAGTCGCCCAATTCCTCGGTCACCTCGGCCACCGACAGCCGATTCGTTCCCGTCGTCGCGTCGCCGTCGCCGATCTCCGGCTCGGGAAACCACACGTCGAGAATCGTCCCCTCGGCCGCAATGGTCGCCACGCCTACGCCTGATGCAGAAGTCACGGTGCCAAAGGCTACTGGAATGTCCTCCCCGGTCGCGTCGCTCCCGCCCGGGGGGAACTAACCTCGACCACTGTGGGCCTGGACTTGCGTGCCGATCCGATCGAGTTGACCGCCGCGCTGGTCGACGTCCCCAGCGAGTCGCGCCACGAGCAACGCATCGCCGACGAGGTCGAGGCCGCCCTGCGCGCCCAGGCGCCCGGCTACGAGGTGATCCGCAACGGCGACGCCGTGCTGGCCCGCACCCACCTCGGACGGCCGTCGCGCGTGCTCCTCGCCGGCCACCTCGACACCGTGCCCGCCGCGGACAACGTGCCGAGCCACCGCGTCGGCGACGAACTGTTCGGCTGCGGCACCTCGGACATGAAGTCCGGCGACGCCGTCTTCCTGCACTTGGCCGCCACCGTCGCCGAACCGTCGCACGACGTCACGGTGGTGATGTACGACTGCGAGGAGATCGAGTCCAGCGCCAACGGGCTCGGACGCATCGAACGCGAGCTGCCCGACTGGCTGCGGGCCGACGTCGCGATTCTCGGTGAGCCCTCCGGCGGCTTCATCGAAGCCGGTTGCCAGGGGACCGTCCGCATGGTCGTCCGGACGACGGGCACCAGGGCGCACTCGGCGCGATCGTGGTTGGGCGACAACGCCATTCACAAGCTCGGTGCCGTCCTCGACCGGCTGTCATCCTACGAGGCGCGCAGCGTCGAGATAGACGGCTGCACGTACCGCGAGGGGCTGTCCGCGGTCCGCGTCGACGGTGGCGTGGCCGGCAACGTGATCCCCGATGCGGCGTCGGTGACGGTGAACTTCCGCTTCGCGCCCGACCGCAGCGTCGAGCAGGCCGACGCGCACGTGCGCGAGGTGCTCGACGGACTCGACGTCGACGTCGAGCGCACCGACGCGGCCCCCGGGGCATTGCCCGGCCTGACGAAGCCGGCCGCTGCCGCGCTGGTGAGGGCGGCCGGGGGTCGGGTACGGGCCAAGTTCGGGTGGACCGACGTCGCCCGCTTCGCCGCACTCGGCATTCCGGCGGTGAACTACGGTCCCGGCGATCCGAACATGGCCCATCGGGTCGACGAGCGCGTGGACGTCACGCAGATCACCGCGGTCACCGAGATGCTGCGCCAATATTTGCTTGACTGACGCCGCTACCATGGAACCCATGCTGGGTGACGACCTCTCCGGATAGTTCGGGGCCTCTTCTCCGTCGTCGTCGCGTGCCCAAGCGTCAGGGCACCAGCAAGAGAGTTCTGCCATGTCTTCCATCGTCTCGTCACGTCTGTCGTTCGGTTGGGCCGACGACACCCCGTTGTTCGACGACCTGTCCTTCACCGTGCCGGGTGGTCGTACCGGTCTGGTCGCGCCGAACGGTGAAGGCAAGAGCACACTGCTCAAACTCGTTGCGGGAGAACTGCATCCGACTGGCGG
>Ga0209051_1000583_pt1 | contig 43428 bp, 43 predicted proteins | sample AraplaCvi_mMS_r2_2_FD_184286 | JGI IMG/M metagenome (GOLD analysis project Ga0209051, IMG submission 184286) | Arabidopsis root microbial communities from North Carolina, USA - plate scrape MF_Cvi_mMS_r2 (SPAdes) (version 2) | ecosystem: Host-associated > Plants > Roots > Endosphere | place...
CCTTGGAAGCCCTGGATTCCCGCCTGCGCGGGAATGACGGAGGGGAGATCAGCGGACCGGCGTGGCCACCGCACCGCCGCCCGCGGGCGGCTCCGCGGCGGCTGCAGGGGCAGGCGCCGGCGCTGCAGGCGTGCCTGCGGGAGCGATGGTCGTCACGGGCGGGGCCGGCGGATTCGTGGGTGTCAGCGGCGTGCCGGGCGGGGGCGCGATGCCGGCGGCGCGCATTTCCTCGGCCGTCATCACCTCGAAGATCCGCACGACGCGCGTCACGCCGGGAATCTGCCGCGCGATGTTGGTGCCGCGCTCCGCTTCGCGGGCTGTCACGCGGCCCATCAGGTACACCGTCCCGCGCTCGGTGACGACGCGGAAGGCCTGGGCCTGCAGGTCGGCGGCATCGACGAACGAGGCACGCACCTTGCCCGTGATCAGCACGTCGCTGGACCGCTGGGTCAGCGACGTGGGGGGCATCACCGCCAGCTCGTTGACGACGAGGCGCACGCCGTCCACTTTCGACACGAGCTGCTCGACCTGCTGCTTGGCGGCTTCGCTGGGCACCTCGCCCGTGAGCAGCACCTGGCGGTTGTAGCTGGCCACGTTGACGTGGGCGCGATCGCCGAAGTATTCGCCGATGCGCGAGTTCGCGCGCATCTCGATCGTCTCGTCGTCGATCTGCGCGCCCGAGCTGCGGCGGTCGTTCATCATGATCGCGCCGGCGCCGGCGGCGGCGCCCACGGCCACGGCGGCACAGCCGGCGAGCGACGAAGCGATCACGGCGGCTGCGATGGCCGCGAGGGGAAGCGAGGTGTACAGCTTGCGGGTCATGCGGTGGTGTCCTGGTCTCCGAGCAATTGCGCGTCCACGCCGTCGCAGATGCAATGCAGGGCGAGGATGTGCACTTCCTGGATGCGCGCGGTGCGCTCGTGCGGAACGCAGATGTGCACGTCGGTCTCGCGCAGCATCGCGTTCATCTTGCCGCCGCCGCGCCCGGTGAGCGCGACGACGGTCATCTCGCGCTCGTGCGCGGCTTCGATGGCCGCCAGCACGTTCGCCGAGTTGCCGCTGGTCGTGATGGCGAGCAGCACGTCGCCCGCCTGGCCCAGCGCCCGCACCTGCTTGGAGAAGATGCGGTTGTAGTCGTAGTCGTTCGCCACGGCCGTGAGGATCGAGCTGTCGGTCGTCAGGGCGATGGCGCCGAGCTCGGGGCGCTCGCGTTCGAAGCGGCCCACGAATTCGGCGGAGAAGTGCTGTGCATCCGCCGCCGAGCCTCCGTTGCCGCAGGCGAGCACCTTCCCGCCGCTGGTGACGCAGGCGAGGATGGCCTGCACCGCCTGCGCGATGGGCTTGCTGAGGGTCTGCGCGGACTGGTACTTCAGGTCGGCGCTGTCGATGAAGTTCTGCTGTATGCGTTGCTCGAGCATGGCCCCTCCATGATACCGCCGTGCCTGCACGTGAAAAATGTCTGGACTATGCGCCCTTCGTGAACATGCGGTTACCCGCCTTGTCCCAATGTTTCGGTGGCACTGCAGGTGTAGTCCTTCTCGGACGACCGCGGGCACGAATGACCGACGCGGCGGCGGACGCGACCCGACACGAGCTTACGCGCGGAACTGACTTCGCCGCGGCTGGGGCTCACTAATCTTCCGTTGCTGGCTTCGATGCCCGCAGGTTCAGAGTTCCACAAATCAAGTTCTAGGAGAAGTTGCAATGGCTGTTCTGAAAAAGATTGCCGGTGTCGTCGTCGGTGCTTCCGCTGTCGCCGTGATCGGCTTTGCCGTGGCTCAGGGTGTCCCCCCGAACCCGTTCATTTCCAACCCCGCCCTGGGCGCCGGCCAGCAGAGCACGCACCTCACCTCCATGGGTGAGACGGGCGTGCCGGGCATCATCGACCAGGTCCAGACCGCCCAGGTCACCACCATCCAGGAAACCGCGCAGGTCGAACAGCCGGCGCAGGTCGCCCAGGCCCCGGTGGTGGAAGAGCGCCAGGAAATGGGCGCCGCTCCGGCCCCCGTGGAGCAACCCGCTCCCGCGCCGATGCGTCGCAAGCACGACCGCAACTAAGCACGTGCCTTTCTGCTGGGGCTCGTCCCTGCGGGCCAGCCTCAGCCAGCATCGAAGGCGGCACGCATCCACTGGATGCTGCCGCCTTCCATGCTGATGACGTCGAAGCGGCACGGCGGCGGGCTGGCGAAGCGCATCAGGTAGTGGCGCGCCGCGAAGACGATGCGCCGCTGCTTCCGCCAGCCGACGCTCGCGGCCGCGCCGCCGAAGGCGCGCGCCGAGCGCTCCCGCACCTCCACGAAGACCAGGGTGCCGTCGCGATCGCGCAGGACCAGGTCGACTTCGCCGCCGCCGCGTCCGGGCGTCCGATAATTGCGCGCCACCAGCGTGAGGCCGCGCGCGAGCAGGTGCGCGAGGGCCAGGTCCTCGGCCGCATCGCCTTGCTGCTTGGTGGTAGGCATCGTCACGAAGCAGGAGTCCCCTTTGAGCGTTTCCTTCGCCGCCGCGCTGGCCGCCGCGCGGGAGGCGGCCGGTGCGCAGCACTATCCGCCGTCCGCCCTTTATATCGTCGCCACCCCCATCGGCAACCTGGCGGACATCGGCCTGCGGGCCTTGCACGTCCTGCAATTGGTGGATGCCGTTGCCTGCGAGGACACGCGGCACACCCAGGCGCTGCTGCGGGCCTATGGCATCGAGAAGTCGGCCTGGCTCAGCGTGCACCGGCACAACGAGGCCGAAGGGGCGCAGGAGGTGGTGGCGCGCCTGCAGCAGGGCCAGCGCGTGGCCTATGCCAGCGATGCCGGCACGCCTGGCGTCAGCGACCCCGGCGCACGCCTGGTGGCCGCCGTGCGCGCGGCTGGGCTGGCGGTCGTGCCCCTGCCCGGGGCGAGCGCCATCACCACGCTGCTCAGTGCCACCCCGGCCCAGCAGGAGGACAGCGCCTTCGTGTTCCAGGGTTTCCTGCCCGCCAAGGGCGGCGAGCGCCAGCAGGCTGTGGATGCGCTGCGGCAGGAACACCGGGCGGTGGTGCTGCTGGAGGCGCCGCACCGCATCGCGGCACTGGCCGAGACGCTTGCGGCCCTGGGTGAGCGGGGGATCACCATCGGGCGCGAGCTCACCAAGCAGTTCGAGGAGATCGCCACCTTGCGCTGCGCGGAATTCCCGGCCTGGCTGCAGGCTTCGCCGCAGCGCACGCGCGGCGAGTTTGCGCTGGTGCTGCATCCGGTGGCGCAGCAGCGGGACGACGCGCAGGGGCAGCGGGTGCTGGAGCTGCTGCTCGCGGAGCTGCCGTTGAAGACGGCGGTGAAGCTGGCGGCGGAAATCACGGGGGCGTCGCGCAATGAGCTTTATGACGCTGCGCTGGCGTTGAAGAAGGAAGGGTAGGTCGCTTCGGTGGGGTTCGCTTCGCTCACCGCCACCCTACGAAAGCGCCGACAGACGGCCTCCCCGGAGGGTGGCGGCGGCAGCAGGCCGCCGGAAGGTGAGCGCAGCGAACCCCACCGCTCAGATCACCAGCGGATCCACATCCACCGCCCACCGGATCAGCCCCTTCATCCGCAGCGACTGCAGCACCGGCTGCCAGGCCGCAAGCAGCGCCTGCAGGGCCGGCCGCGAATTGCTTTCCAGCAGCAGCTGGGCACGCTCCACGTTGGCCACGCGCTGCACCGTCATGGGCACCGGCGAATAGACGACGACGCGGTCGCTTCCGGCCAGGTCCGCGCAGGCATCGGCCGCCGCCTGCAGGAAGGCCTGGGCGACCTCCTGCGTCCTGGCCTCGGCGCGCAGCAGCGCCTGGAAGGCGAGGGGCGGCATCGCGGCCTGCTGGCGCTCCTTCAGCTGCTGCCCCGCGAAGGCGGGATAGTCGTGGCGCTTGAGGGCACCGAAGAGGGGATGCTCCGGATTCCAGGTCTGCACCCACATCTCGCTCGCAGCGGCGTGGGCGGCATCGCGTCCCGCCCGGCCGGCTGCCTGTTCGAGCAGGCTGAACAGGCGTTCCGGCGCGCGGAAGTCGCTCGAGAACAGGGCGGCATCGGGATTGACGGCCGCCACCAGGGTGATGCCACGGAAGTCGTGGCCCTTGGTGACCATCTGCGTGCCCACGAGGACGTCCACCTCCCCGGCGTGCACCTGCGCGAGCTGCTGCTCCAGCGCGCCCTTCAGGCGCGTGCTGTCCGCGTCGATGCGCGCGATGCGCACGGGCTTGCCGTCGGGGCGGCGCGTGTCGGCGAGCAGCTCCGCCAGCTGCTCCTCCAGCCGCTCGGTGCCGCGGCCCAGCGGCGCGATGTCCACGTTGCCGCACTGCGGGCAGGCGCGCGGCACGCGCTCGGTGTAGCCGCAGTGGTGGCAGCGCAGCGTGCGGTCGATCTTGTGGAACACGCGGTACGCGCTGCAATGGCGGCATTCGCTGTGCCAGTCGCAGGCGCCGCAGGCCAGCACCGGCGCATAGCCCCGGCGGTTCAGGAACACCAGCGATTGTTCGCCCCGCGCGACGCGCTGCGTGATCGCGGCCAGCAGCGGCGGCGAGAACAGCGTGCCCTTGGGCTGGTGGTTCATGTTGACGATGCGCACGGCCGGCAGCGTCCCGGCGCCCACGCGCGTGGGCATTTCCAGCAGCCGGTAGCGGCCGCGGTCGCAGGCGTGCCAGCTTTCCAGCGACGGCGTGGCGGAGCCCAGGATCACCTTGGCGCCTTCCAGCCGGCCGCGGTAGACCGCCAGGTCGCGCGCGGAATAGCGCGCGCCTTCCTGCTGCTTGTAGCTCGGGTCGTGCTCCTCGTCGACGACGACGAGGCCCAGCCGCGGCAGCGAGGCGAACACCGCCATGCGCGTGCCGAGCACGATGCGCGCGCGGCCCAGGTGCGCGGCGATCCAGCTGCGCAGGCGCTGCGGGTTCGTCATGCCGCTGTGCAGGGCGACCACCGCGCCGGCGCCGAAGCGCTGCTCGAAGCGCGCCTGCAACTGGGGGGTGAGATTGATTTCGGGCACCAGCACGAGCGCCTGGGCCTGGGCGTCGCGCGCCAGCAGCGCGTCCACGGCGCGCAGGTAGACCTCGGTCTTGCCGCTGCCGGTGGCGCCGAACAGCAGGAAGGGCCCGGGTTCCGCGGCGATGGTCTCCAGCGCGTGGGCCTGGTCGGACGTGAGTTCCGGCTTGGCGTCCCCGGCCGGCGCCTCCGCGGACGGGCCGGTGCGGGCCAGCCGGCGCGCGAGTTGCGCCGCGTCCAGTTCGCGCAACTGCGGCGGCAGCGCCGAGAGCGCCACCTCGCCGAGGCTGCGCTGGTAGTACCCTGCCGCGAACGCCACCAGCTCCCGCCACGCGGCCGAAAGAGGCGGCAGACCGTCCAGCGGGCCGAGGATGGACTTGAGCTCGCCCGTGGCCGGCATCGCCTCGTCCGCCGGCGCATCCCAGACCACGCCGCAGACCTCCCGTCGGCCCAGCGGCACGCGGACGAGCGTGCCCGCCGCAAGTGGAAGCTCACTGCGATAGCTCAGGGCACCGCCCAACGTGCTATGCGCGGGCGTGGGAACGACGACGTGCAGGACCGGACTCATCTGAGCTGGAGCTTAGGCGCCTTGCTTAAGGTTCGGTCGCGAAAACCCGGGTAAGTCGTTGATTTCACGGGCCTTTGCAAAGATGTAACCGGTCTTGTGGATAACTTTGTTGATAGGGACCCTGGCCGCGCCGAGAAGCCCCCGAAAAATCAAGGGCTTGCCGGGACGCCGCTGAAATTGGCACGCCGCAGCAAGCCAGCAAAATCAAGGACTTACGTGCGCTACGGATTTCAGAGCGCGCCGCATGACCGCCAGTGCGCTTAGCTGCGCCGCAACAAGGCTTTTGTGCATAAGTCAAGCCGCGGCGCAGGTGAAATACGGCTTCATGTCATCTAGGGAACGTCCCGATGCGGATTCAGGGCCGCGGGGACTGACCGCGCATCCGCGACGAATGGTCGTGGACGGCCTCGACCAGCGCCTGCACGTGCTCCGGCGGCGTGTGCTGGCTGATGCCGTGGCCAAGGTTGAAGATGTGGGTGGGACCGGTCCCGCCGCCGGCATGCGGCGTGCCGAAATCCTCCAGCACGCGCCGTGCTTCGGCGGCGACCCGCTCCGGCGGCGCGAACAGCACCGCGGGATCCAGGTTGCCCTGCAGCGCCTTGCTGCCGCCCACCAGCGCGCGGGCGCGGCCGAGGTTGACCGTCCAGTCCACGCCGAGCACGTCGCAATCCAGCTCTCCCATCTGCTCCAGCCACAGGCCGCCGCCCTTGGTGAAGACGATGCGCGGGATGGTGGCGCCGTCATGGCTGCGGGGCAGGCGCGCGAGCACCTGCCGCGTGTACGCGAGGCTGAACTGCTGGAAGGCGCCGTCGGCCAGCGCGCCGCCCCAGCTGTCGAAGATCATCACGGCCTGGGCGCCGGCGGCGATCTGCGCGTTGAGGTAGGCGGCGACGGCTTCCGCGTTGACGGCCAGGATGCGGTGCATCAGGTCCGGGCGGCTGTACAGCATGCTCTTCACGCCGCGCCAGTCGTCCGAGGAGCCGCCGCCCTCCACCATGTAGCAGGCCAGCGTCCAGGGGCTGCCGGAAAAGCCGATCAGGGGCACGCGGCCGTTCAGCGCGCGGCGGATCGAGCTGACCGCGTCGAACACATAGCGCAGGCGATTGAGGTCCGGCACGCGCAGGGCTGCGACGGCGGCCTCGTCGCGCAGCGGATGCGCGAGCCGGGGGCCCTCGCCCTCGGCGAAGCTGAGGCCCAGGCCCATGGCGTCGGGCACCGTCAGGATGTCGGAGAACAGGATGGCAGCATCGAGCGCGAAGCGGTCCAGCGGCTGCAGCGTCACCTCGGTGGCGTACTGCACGTTCGTGGCCAGGCCCATGAAGCTGCCCGCGCGGGTGCGCGTGGCCTTGTATTCGGGCAGGTAGCGCCCCGCCTGCCGCATCAGCCAGAGGGGCGTGTAGGCGGTGGCCTGGCGCAGGCAGGCGCGCAGGAAGGTGTCGTTGGCGAGCGGCGGAAAGGACATGCCCCGATTGTCGCAGGGCCTATGATCCCGGCTCGCGCGAGGACAGACGCATGGACCCCAGCCTGGAACAGGCCCGCACGCTTTTCCTGGAAGGCGTGGCGCACTACGAAGCCGGCCGCTACGCGCAGGCGGAACGGCAGTTCGCCGGCGCGCTGGCGCTGGCGCCGGGACGGCCCTCCGTGCTCACCAACCTGGGCGCCGTGCGGCTGAAGCTGGGCCGGCCGGCCGAGGCGCTGCCGGTGCTGGAAGAAGCGCTCCACAGGGAGCCGGGCAACGCGGAGACGCTCGCCCATTGCGCGACCGCGCTGGCGGAGCTGGGTCGCACGCGCGAGGCGCTGCCCGTGTTCGACCGGGCGCTCGCCGCCGATCCACGCCCGCCGGCGCTGTGGATGTACCGCGGAACGGTCCTGCGCGAACTGGGGCGGACGGAGGAAGCCGCCGCGTCCTATCGCGAGTCGCTGGCGCGTGGTGGCGATGCGGAGTTGCTTGCCTACTACCTCGCCGCGCTGGAGGGCGGCGCGCCGCCGCAGCGGCCGCCCCGCCAGTACGTGCAGGCGCTGTTCGACGGGTATGCCGAAGCATTCGACGCGCACCTGGTGCGCACGCTGCGCTACGACGCACCGCAGGTGCTCGTCGAGCCGCTCGCCGCGGCGGGACGGCGCTTCCGGCAGGCGCTGGACCTGGGGTGCGGCACCGGGCTGTGCGGGGCGCTGCTGCGGCCGCTCGCGGACCGGCTCACGGGCGTCGATCTCTCGGGCGCCATGCTGCAACGGGCCCGCGCGCTCGGTGCCTACGACGTGCTGCAGCAAGGCGATGTCCTCGAGTTCCTGGCAGGCGCGAATGAACCCTTCGACGTCGTGGTGGCCGCCGACGTGTTCATCTACGTGGGCGCGCTCGACGAGGTGTTCGCGCGGCTCGCCGCGCGCATGCCGTCCGGTGGCCTCTTCGCCTTTACCGTGGAGGAGAGCACCGATGGCGAGCTGGTGCTGCGCGAGAGCCTGCGCTACGCGCATTCGGAAGCGGGGCTGCGGCGGCTCGCACAGCAGCATGGCTTTCGCATCGCGGCGATCGAGCGGCGGCCGGTGCGGGAAGACCAGCGGCGGCCGATCCCGGGCTTGTTCGTGTGGATGGAAGCAGGGTGGCGGTGAGCGAAGCGAACCCCACCGTGTGCGCGGTGGGGTTCGCTTCGCTCACCGCCACCCTACGGGTTCAGGCGATCATCCGCTCACCGCACTCCGCAACGCCTGGTCCAGGTCCCACAGGATGTCCTCGACATCCTCGATCCCCACCGACAGCCGGATCATGTCCGGCCGCACCCCGGCGCGCGCCAGTTCCTCCTCGTCCAGCTGTCGGTGCGTGGTGGACGCGGGATGGATCACCAGCGTCTTGGCGTCGCCGATGTTCGCCAGGTGGCTCAGGAACTCGCAGGCGTCGATGAAGCGCTCGCCCGCCTTCACCGCGTCGGCGGCGCGGATGCCGAAGGTGAGGATGCCGGAGGCCCCTGGCTGGCCGTCGATCGCGCGGAACTGCTTCTTCGCCAGCGCGTAGTGCGGCGAACGCTCCAGCCCCGGGTAGTTCACCCAGGCCACCAGCGGATGGTCGCCGAGGAATTCCGCGACCCGCAGCGCATTGCGGCAATGCGCCTGCATGCGCAGGTGCAGCGTCTCGATCCCCTGCAGGATCAGCCACGCGTTCAGCGGAGAGAGCGCGCCGCCGAAGGTGCGGTTCACCTCCATGCGCGCCTTCATCGTGTAGCCGAAGTCGCCGAAGGTCTCGTAGAACTTCACGCCGTGATAGGCACGACTCGGTTCCAGCATTTCCGGAAACTTCTCGCGCGCGAGGCCGCTGCCCCAGTCGAACTTGCCGGACTCGACCAGCACGCCCGCCATGGTGGTGCCGTGGCCGCCCAGGTACTTGGTCGCGCTATGCACCACGATGTCGGCCCCGAAGGCGAACGGGTTGCACAGGTAGGGGCTCGCCACCGTGTTGTCGATGATCAGCGGCAGGCCGTGTTCGTGCGCGATGCGCGCGACGGCTTCGATGTCGAACACGTTGACCAGCGGATTGCCCAGGGTCTCGCCGTAGACGGCGCGCGTGTCCGGCCGGATCGCGCGGCGGAAGTTCTCCGGGTCCTCCGGATCGACGAAGGTGGTCGCTATCCCGAGGCGGGCGAAGCCGATGCCCAGCTGTCCCACGGTGCCGCCGTACAGGGTGGAAGCCGCGACGAGATGGTCGCCGGCCTTCACGATCGCAAGGATGGCGGTCATCTGCGCTGCCATGCCCGTGGCGCAGGCGAGCGCGGCCCGGCCGCCTTCCAGCGAGGCGACGCGCTCCTCCAGCACGGCGACCGTCGGATTGCTGATGCGGCTGTAGACGTTGCCGAAGGTCTGCAGGTTGAACAGGCTCGCCGCGTGCTCGGCGGAGTCGAACACGAAGCTGGTGGTCTGGTGGATCGGCGTTGCGCGGGCGCCGGTCACCGGGTCGGGGACGGCGCCGGCGTGGATCGCACGGGTTCCGAAACCGTAGTCGTGGTCTTGTTCGGCCATGTCAATAGAACAGTTGCTGCGGCCGGCGGGCCGAGATCACCTTGGTGTTCACCCCGGCCCAATTCAATCCGCCGAACAGGCGGGCGTGCTCGATCTTCACGCAGCGGTCCATCACGACGTCCAGGCCCGCCGCCCGCGCCTTCGCCGCGGCTTCCTCGTTCACCACGCCGATCTGCAGCCACAGGCACTTCGCCCCGATCGCGATCGCCTCGTCGGCGATCGGCGGGATGTCGGCGCTGCGCCGGAAGCAGTCGACCATGTCGATCTTCTGCCCCTGCTGCGCGAGGGCTTGCGCCGCGGCCGTGACGCTGGGATAGCTGCGCTCGCCGAGGATCTGTTCCGCCACCGGATTGACCGGCACGATGCGGTAGCCGTGCTCCTGCATGTACTTGGCGGCGAAGAAGCTGGGGCGGTGCCATTGCGGCGACAGCCCCACCACCGCCAGCGTGCGGCAGGTCGCGAGGATGCGCCGCAGTTCATGGATGGTGCTCATCGCGCCAGTGTAGGCACGGGCACCACGGCGTGGCTAGTGCGCGGCCTCAGAGCGCGGGCGCGACCGCGCCCAGCACTTCCGGCACGCTGAGGACTTCCGACAACACCTGCGGAGCGCGGCCCGGCCGGTAGACCACGTAGACGGGCACGCCGCTGCGCCCCAGCTGGGTGAGCGCCGCCGTGATGGCCGGATCGCGCCGCGTCCAGTCGGCGCGCAGCAGCGTGTAGCGCCCGGCCTCGAAGGCGGCGTGCACGTCCGGGTGGGAAAGGGTCGTCCGCTTGTTGTACTGGCAGGTCACGCACCAGGCGGCGGTGAAGTCCACGAACACGGGCTGGCCGGCACCCACCAGTTGCTGCACGCGGTCCGCCGACCAGGGCTGCCAGGCGCCCTCGGCGGCGGTGACCGGCGCGGTGGTCGGCACGCGCGTGATCGCGGCACCGGTGGTCCAGGCAACGCCGCCCAGCGCGGCCAGCGCCAGCGCGCCCAGCGCGACGCGCGCGCGCCCGCGCAGCGTCAGCGCCCACACGACCATGCTCATCGCCACCAGCAGGGCCAGCAGGGCGCCGGCGCCATCGACGCCGGTCTGCTGCCCCAGCACCCACACCAGCCACGCCACGGCGGCGAACATGGGGAAGGCCATCAGCCGGCGGAAGGTTTCCATCCAGGGGCCGGGGCGTGGCAGCCAACGCACGACGCCCGGAACGAAGCCCGCGACGAGATAGGGCAGGGCCAGGCCCAGCCCCAGCAGCGCGAACAGGGCCAGCGCCTCCACGGCGGGCAGGCTGATGGCCAGGCCCAGCGAGGCTCCCATGAAGGGCGCGGTGCAGGGCGATGCGACGGCCACCGCCAACACGCCCGTCAGGAAGGCGTCGAGCACCGGATGCTTCGCCTGCAGGCTCGCGAGGCTGGAGGGCAGCATGCCGCCGAACTCGAACACGCCGGCGAAGTTGAGCGCAATCAGCGTGAACAAGGCGGCCAGGGCCGCCACCACCCCGGGGTACTGCAGCTGGAAGCCCCAGCCCAGTTGCTCGCCCGCAGCGCGCAGGGCCAGCATCGCGCCACCCAGGGCCAGGAAGGAGACGATCACGCCCGCGGTGTAGGCGAGGGCGCTGGCGCGCTGGCCGCGCCGGTCGTTCGCGTGCTGCGTGATGCCCACCACCTTGATGGCGAGCACGGGGAACACGCAGGGCATGAGGTTCAGGATGAGCCCGCCCACCAGCGCGAACAGCAGCGCGGTCGCGAAGCCGATGGCCGGCGCCGGTGCCGGTGCCGGCGTCGCTGCATTGGCGCGCAGCGCCTGTTCCAGCGCCGGCGACACCGTCGCCGGTGCCGCGACCGGCGGCCAGGTGCCCGTGACCTTCAGGGCCGCGCGCCAGCCCTGGTGGCCGGTCGCCAGCACCACGGGGAAGGTGTCGGGGCCGGCGCTGCGTTGCGAGGAAAGCGGCACGCGTGCTTTCCACACCGCGCCGTTCCAGGACTGCGTGATGGGAGCGGCGTTGTCGATGACCTCTCCGGTCTCGGGGAAGAAGTCCAGCGTCTTGCCGCGGACCGCCACCGGCAGGTCCTGCACCGTGAGCACCAGCGCGTCGCCGTCGATGCGGGCGCTGCTGGCCGGGACGATGCCCGTATCCGGCAGCGCCGGCTTGGGGACGGACGCCAGCGCCGCGTCGAAGGCAGGCCCGTTCAGCGCCGTGGTGCTGCGCACCGGCAGCTTCAGCAGGAACTCGCCCTCTTGCGGGATGCATTCCTTCTGGCACACCAGCCAGCTCGCCTTCAGGCGGATCGGAATCTCGTTGGCCAGCGGCGAGGCCTTGAAGTCCGGCGCGACGGTGAGCGGCACCGGCAGCAGCACCTTGTCCTCGTAGCCGAAATTCACCAGCGGACCGATCGGGATGCGCCGGGGCAGCGGCCAGGCGATGTCGCCCGCCACGATGCCGGCCGGCAGCGTCCACGCCAGCTCCGTCGGCAGGCCGGAGTCGCCGGGGTTCTTCCAGTAGGTGTGCCAGTGCGGCTGGTGCGTGATCTCCAGGCCCACCCACACCGGCTTGCCGGGTTCCACGCCCTCGGGCGCGTGGGCGAGGAGTTCGGCGCGCACCTGCGGCGTCGAGACGGTGGTGCCGGGCGTGGGCTGGGCCACGGCCAGCAGCGGCGCCGCGAAGGCCAGGCAGGCGGCAAGGAGGCGCGGGAACTTCATCGCAAGGTGGGAGCGCGACGGGACATCCGAGTTCCGCCCATTCAGGCGAAGCCGAGCACCACCCGTCGGGTCGTGGCGCTCTTCTTCTCGATCCTGGTGACCACCACGCCGCCGATCTCCGTGGTGTTGGCCACGTGGGTGCCGCCGCAGGGCTGGAAGTCGATGAAGGCGGCGGCGTCGCCGATGCGGATGGTGCGCACGCGGCCCGTGCCGCGCGGCGGCTGCACCGACATGCTCTTGACCAGGGCGGGGTTGGCGTCCAGCTCTTCGTCGCTGATGGAGCCGACTTCCACCGCGTGCGCGGCGGCGACCAGGCGCGCGATGCCTTCGCTCAGGGCGTCCTTGTCCAGCGGCTCGGTCATGTTGAAGTCCAGCCGCGCGTACTCCGGCGTGATGGAGCAGCCGTTCACGAGCTGCGGCACCAGGTGGCAGAGCAGGTGCGTGCTCGTGTGGAAGCGCATCAGCTTGTGGCGGCGGTCCCAATCGATGCGCGCGACGACCGGCGCGCCGGGCTGCAGGCGCGCGAGCAGGTCGTCCTGGCCGGCGGCCGGCACGTGCGCGATCTGCGCCGTGGGCCGGCCCTCGGCGTCCTTGCACTTGCGCGTATCGGCCACCTGCAGCAGGCTGCCATCGGCCAGGACCAGTACGCCGCTGTCGCCGGCCTGGCCGCCGCCGAGGGGATAGAACACGGTGCGGTCGAGGACCACGCCCTGCTCGCCGACGGCCACCACGGCCGCGGGCGTCTCGCGCAGGTAGGCATCCTGCCGGAACAGCTCTTGGGTCATGGCGCCATTGTCCCGCTTTCGCCCGCCCCACGTCCGGCGCGGGGCGATGCACACTCGGACATGATCCGCATGACCACCGCGTGCGTGCTCGTCGCCGGCTTGCTGGCCGCCTGCGGCGACACCGCCAAGCTCCCCGAATCCGCGACCCAGGGACCGCAACCGCAGTTGCCGCCGCCGGCGAGCGCGCTGCTGCCGACGCTGCACATCGCGCCGGCCGAAGGCTGGCCCGCCGGCGGCCACCCGCAGGCCGCAGCCGGCTTCACCGTCACCGCGTTCGCGCAAGGCCTGCAGCATCCGCGCTCGCTGCTGGTGCTGCCCAATGGCGACGTGCTGGTGGCCGAATCCGACCATCCGGCGCCGGCGCCCGGCGAGCAGGAGAAGCACGGCGTCAAGGCCTGGATCTCCAGGCAGGTGCAGAAGCGCGCCGGCTCCGGCACGCCGAGCGCCGACCGCATCACGCTGCTGCGCGACGCCAATGGCGACGGCGTCGCGGAACAGCGCAACGTGTTCCTCACCGGGCTGCATTCGCCCTTCGGCATGGCGCTGGTGGGCGACACGCTGTACATCGCCAACGCCGACGCGGTCGTGCGCGTGCCCTATGCGGCCGGCGCGCAGCAGTGGGCGCCGCCCCCGGCAAGGTCGTCGACCTGCCCGGCGGCCTCAACCACCACTGGACCAAGACGCTGGTGGCCAGCCCCGACGGCCGCCACCTCTATGCCAGCGTCGGCTCCAACAGCAACATCGGCGAGAACGGCCTGGAGAAGGAGGAAGGACGCGCGGCCATCTGGGAAATCGATCCTGGCAGCGGCCGCAAGCGCGAATTCGCGACCGGCCTGCGCAATGCCGTGGGGCTCGCGTTCGACCCGCGCACCGGCGCCCTGTGGACCGCGGTCAACGAACGCGACGAGCTGGGCAGCGACCTCGTGCCGGACTACCTCACGTCCGTGCGCGACGGCGGCTTCTACGGCTGGCCCTGGAGCTACTGGGGCGCGCACGTGGACGAACGCGTGCAGCCGCAGCGGCCCGAGATGGTGGCGCGGGCCATCGTCCCCGACTACGCGCTCGGCAACCACGTCGCGCCCCTGGGCCTGGCCTTCAACGCCGACGGTGCCTTCGTCGTCCTGGAATCGCAAGCCGCTCAGTGGCTACAAGGTGGTGTTCGTGCCCTTCGCGAACGGCAAGCCGGCGGGACTGCCCCGCGACGTGTTGACCGGTTTCGTGAGTCCCGAAGGCAAGGCCTGGGGCCGGCCGGTCGGCGTGGCGCTGGATCGCGGCGGCGCGCTGCTGGTGGCCGACGACGTCGGCGGCGCGGTGTGGCGCGTCGCGCCCGTGCGCTGACTCAGCTGAAGAACTGCGTCAGGACCATCGCCGTGATGGAGGGACCGCGGGTGCACTGGTCCAGGGCGATGGCGAGGCTCAGCACCAGGGAGGGCCACACGGCGCGGTTCCAGCTTTCCCGCCAGGCCTTGTCAGCGATGATGCGCAGCGTTTCCATGGGGTTCATGGTGCTGGATACGCCGCGTCCCGTGATTCGGATGCGGGCGCATGTGCAGGGTTGCGCGCAGGCTGCGCGACGGTCAGCGCGGTCTGCGGCCATGCGAGGCGCGCTGCTTACGTGTGTCGGTCAGGAACGGACGGGCAGGGGGAGCGCCGTCTTGTAGCGCACCTGCTTGAGCGCGAAGCTCGAGCGGATCTTCTCGATGCCGGGAATCGGCGTCAGCTGTTCGAGGATGAAGCGCTCCAGCGCCGCGATATCCGGCACCGCGACGCGGATCAGGTAATCGCTGTCGCCCGTCATGAGGTAGCACTCCATGACCTCGTCGTGTTCGGCGATGCGCCGCTCGAACTCCGCCAGCGCCTCCTTGGATTGCGTCTTCAGGCTGATGTTGATGAAGACGCTGAGGCCGAGCCCCAGCGCCTTGGCGTTGGCCAGCGCCACGTAGCGCTCGATCACGCCGGCAGCCTCCAGCGCCTTCACGCGCGCCAGGCAGGGCGAGGGCGACAGGTGGACCCGGCGCGCGAGTTCCACGTTGGTCAGTGATCCGTCCTGCTGCAGATGGGCCAGGATCCGGAGATCGATCGCGTCGAGCTGCATGAGGGCGGCATTTTATGCCGCAACTGGACCATTGTGAGCGATTTCCGGTAGCCCATGCGGCTCGCGGCAGCCTACAGTGCCGGCATGGCCGACCACAGCATCACCCGTTACCTCGCGGACCAGGGCGGCGACGCCGACCCCACCGAGACCGCCGAATGGCGCGACGCCTTCCAGGCGCTCGTGGCGACGCAAGGTCCCGCGCGGGCGCGCTTCATCCTCGACCAGCTCGCAGTGCTGGCCCGCCACCCCGGCGTCGCCTGGTCCCCCGAACTGGTCACGCCCTACGTCAACACGGTGCCGGTGGAGAAGCAGCCGGTGTTCCCGGGCGACCTCGCGATCGAGGAAAAGCTGGCCTCGCTCATGCGCTGGAATGCACTCGCGATGGTGGTGCGGGCGAACACGGCCTACGGCGAGCTGGGCGGCCACATCGCGAGCTATGCCAGCGCCGCCGATCTCTTCGAGGTGGGCTTCAACCACTTCTTCCATGCGCGCAACGACAAGCAAGGCGGCGACCTCGTGTTCTTCCAGCCGCACAGCGCGCCGGGCGTCTATGCGCGCGCCTTTCTCGAAGGCAGGCTGACGCAGGAGGACCTCGCGCACTACCGGCAGGAGATCAGCGCGCCGGCAGCCGGTGCGCGCGGGCTCTCCAGCTATCCGCATCCCTGGCTGATGCCGGACTTCTGGCAGTTCCCGACCGGGTCCATGGGCATCGGCCCGATCAGCTCGATCTACCACGCGCGCTTCATGCGCTACCTCACGCACCGCAACCTCCTCGATTGCGAGGGGGCCGGAAGCGACACAGAAAAACGCATCGACAAGCGACGCGTTTGGGGCGTGTTCGGCGACGGCGAGATGGACGAGCCGGAGAGCATGAGCGCGCTCACGCTGGCTTCGCGCGAGAAGCTGGACAACCTGGTGTGGGTGGTGAACTGCAACCTGCAGCGCCTGGACGGTCCCGTGCGCGGCAACGGCCGCATCGTCGACGAGCTGGAGAAGCTGTTCCGCGGCGCCGGCTGGAACGTGATCAAGCTGCTGTGGGGCAGCGACTGGGACGGCCTGTTCGCGCGTGACACGACCAACGCGCTGGTGCGCGCGTTTGCCCACACCGTGGATGGGCAGATGCAGACCTTCGCGGCCAAGGACGGCCGCTTCAACCGCGACAACTTCTTCGGCCAGGACGAGGAACTGGCGCGGCTGGCCCAGGGCATGACCGACGAACAGATCGACCGGCTCAAGCGCGGCGGCCACGACCTCGTGAAGATCCACGCCGCATACGACGCAGCGGCGAAACACCGGGGACAGCCCACGGTGATCCTTGCCCACACCAAGAAGGGCTACGGCATGGGCGCGGCCGGCCAGGGCCGCATGACGACGCACAGCCAGAAGAAGCTGGACGACGCGGCGCTGCTGGAATTCCGCAACCGCTTCAACCTGCCGGTCAGCGACGCGCAGGCGACGAGCCTTGCTTTCTTCAAGCCGGCCGACGACAGCCCCGAGATGCGCTACCTGCATGCGCGGCGCGATGCGCTGGGCGGCTACATGCCGAGGCGCGAGACGGCGTGCGACGTCGTTCCGGTGCCCGCGGCGAACACGTACGCGCAGTTCGCGCTGCAGGCCGCCGGCAAGGAGATGTCCACCACCATGGCGTTCGTGCGGCTGCTTGGCACGCTGCTGAAGGACCCGCAGCTGGGCCCGCGCATCGTCCCCATCGTCGCCGACGAGGCGCGCACCTTCGGCATGGCGAACCTGTTCAAGCAGGTCGGCATCTATTCCAGCGCCGGCCAGAGCTACGAGCCCGAGGACATCGGCTCGGTGCTGTCCTACCGCGAGGCGCTGGACGGACAGATCCTGGAAGAAGGCATCAGCGAGGCGGGCGCCATCGCGAGCTGGACGGCCGCGGCCACGAGCTACAGCGTGCATGGCGTCGCCATGCTGCCCTTCTACATCTACTACTCGATGTTCGGCTTCCAGCGCGTGGGCGACGCGATCTGGGCCGCCGCCGACCAGCGCGCCCGCGGCTTCCTGCTCGGGGCCACGTCCGGCCGCACGACGCTGGGGGGCGAGGGGCTGCAGCATCAGGACGGCAGCAGCCACCTGGTCGCGGCGACGATCCCCAACTGCAAGGCCTACGACCCCGCGTTCGCGGGCGAGCTGGCGGTGATCGTGGACCACGGCATGCGGGAGATGCTGGTGGAGCAGCGCGACGTCTTCTACTACGTCACGCTGATGAACGAGAACTACGCGAACCCGGACCTCCCGGAGGAAGCGCGGGACGGCGTGGTGCGCGGCGGCTATCGGCATGCGTCCTTCGGTGACGCTTCCGCGTCGCGGCGCGTCACGCTGCTGGGATCGGGCGCCATCCTCACGGAAGTGCTCGCGGCGGCGCGGCAGCTCGCGGCGGAGGGCATGGCCGTGGACGTGGTGAGCGTGACCAGCTGGAGCGAGCTGGCGCGCGAAGGGCGGGCTTGCGAAGAGCAGGCGAAGGTGCCCTACGTGACGCAACTGCTCGCGGGCAGCGGCCCGGTCGTGGCCGCGAGCGACTACGTGCGCGCCGTGCCGGAAAGCATCCGGGCCTACGTGCCGCAGGGGCGCCGGTATGCCACGCTGGGAACCGACGGCTTCGGGCGCAGCGACACGCGGGCGGCATTGCGGGCGTTCTTCGCCGTGGATGCGGCGAGCATCGCGAAGGCGGCGCGGTTCGCGGGTGCGTGAATCGGTGGGGTTTGCTTCGCTCACCACCACCCTACGGGATGGACCCGGATCGTAGGGTGGTGGTGAGCGAAGCGAACCCCACCGTAAACTCCCCCCATGGCACCCCCCTCCCGCTACTGGGCCGACCTCGCCACCACCGATTTCGCCGCGCTCGACCCCGCGTCCACCGTCGCCGTGCTTCCCCTCGGCGCCACCGAGCAGCATGGCCCGCACCTGCCGCTCGCCGTGGACCACTGCCTCGTCGACGGCATCGTGCAGCGCGCGCTGCCGCTGCTGCCCGCGCCGCTGCCGGTCCTGGTGCTGCCCACGCAGCAGGTGGGCTACAGCCCGGAGCACGCCGACTTCGCCGGCACGCTGACGCTTCCCATCGAAACCGTCATCGCCACCTGGGTGGCCCTGGGCGAAGGCGTCGCGCGGGCCGGCGTGCGCAAGCTGCTCCTGTTCAACGCCCATGGCGGGCAGGTGAGCGTGATGGACATCGTCGCGCGCGAGCTGCGCATGCGCCACGGCCTGATCGTCTACAGCTGCAGCTGGTGGAACCTCCCGCTGGGAGATGAAGTCACCGGCCTGTTCCCTCCGGACGAACACCGGTTCGGCGTGCATGGCGGCGACATGGAGACGTCGCTGATGCTGGCGCTCGCCGCCGACCGGGTGCGGATGGCGCAGGCGCGCGACTTCCCGTCGACGTCGCGCGAACGCGCCGCGCAGTTCGCCGTCCTGGGCAACGGCCGCAGCGCGAAGCTGGGATGGGCCATCCAGGACTACAACACCCAGGGCGCGGCGGGCAACGCCGCCGCCGCCAGCGCGGAGAAGGGCCAGGCCGTGCTGGACGCCGCGGCCAAGCAACTGGCACTGCTGCTGCAGGAACTGGCGCGGCTGCCGCTGGCGACCGCCGTCCAGCGCCCGTCCCGCTGAAACTTTCCCTCGCCCGCCGCGCCGCAAGACGCTAACATCGGCTGAAACTGGTTTCAGTCTTCATGCCGTCCAAGCCCGCATCGCCCGCCGTCAACCCAGCCGTTCCCGGGGGCCGCATGACCATCGCGGACGTGGCCGAGAAGGCCGGCGTCTCCAAGGCCACGGTCTCGCGCTTCCTGAACCGGCGCGACGAGCTGCTCACGCCCGAGATCGCGCAGCGCGTGCAAGCCGCGATCGCGGCGCTGGACTACTCGCCCAGCCCCATGGCGCAGGCCCTGAAGCGGGGCCGTTCGCGGCTCATCGGGCTGGTGGTGGCCGACGTCACCAATCCCTTTTCCGTGGCCGTCCTGCGCGGCGCCGAGAAGGCCTGCCAGGAGGCCGGCTACCTGCTGATGCTGTTCAACCTGGGCGACGACGGCCAGCGCGAACGCGACGCGATCGAGACCCTGGCGTCCTACCAGGTCGAAGGGCTGATCCTCAACACCCTCGGCCGCGACGAAGGCGCCGCGGCCGCCGCGGCCCGACAGGGACGGCCCGTGGTGCTGGTGGACCGCCGCCACGCGAACATGCAGGCGGATTTCGTCTCCCTGGACAACGCCGGCGCCGTGCGCCAGGCTGGAGAGCACCTGCTGCAAGGCGGCTGGGACACGCTGCTGTTCGCGAGCGAACCCATCGCCGGCGTCAGCTCGCGGCAGGAGCGCGAGGCGGCCTTCCGCCTGTTCCTCGTCGAACACCCGCAGGTCCAGGGCGTCAGCTTCGAATCGAGCGCCGAACACCCGCAAGCCCTGGACGCGGAGCTGCAGCGTCTGCGCGCGCGCGGCCGCCGCCCTGCCGTCCTGGCGAGCAATGCCGTGATCACCCTGCGGGTCGCCGACGCCGTCGCCCGCCTGCGCTGGCGCTTCGGCGCGGACCTGGGCTTCGTCGGCATCGACGAGACCGACTGGGCACCGCTGGTGGGCCCGGGGCTCACGACCATCGCCCAGCCCACCGACGCCCTGGGCCGGCTGGCCACGTCGTGCCTGCTGGAACGCCTGCAAGGCCAGGCCATGCCGCCGCGCCAGATCCTGCTGCCCGGCACGCTGGTCGTGCGTCGCTCCTCCCTCCCGGAGGGGTCTTAAGGGAAACTACGGATGAATCCCTGAAACCGGTTTCTATAATGACGCCCAGAAACCGGTTTCAGTCGTGCATTACCAATTCCAGTTCCAGGATGTGTTCGCGGCGTGGCCCCTGCTGCTGCAGGGCACCTGGATCACCATCCGGCTCTCGCTGACCGCCACCGTCCTGGGCCTGGCCGTGGCCATCGCCTGCGCCTGGGGCAAGACCTCGGGGCCGAAGTGGCTGCGTTTCCCGATCAACGCGTACATCGAGTTGATCCGCAACACGCCCTTCCTGGTGCAGCTGTTCTTCTTCTTCTTCGCCCTGCCGGCACTGGGCCTGCGCTGGTCGGCGCACGCGGCGGCGCTGGTGGCGATGGTCGTGAACCTGGGCGCGTATGCCACCGAGATCATCCGCGCCGGCATCGAGTCCATCCCGCGCGGCCAGATCGAGGCCGGCCTGGCGCTGAACCTCAGGCGTCACCAGGTGTTCCGCCACATCATCCTGAAGCCGGCGCTGAAGGCGATCTATCCCGCGCTCACCAGCCAGTTCATCCTGCTGATGCTCAGTTCCGCGGTGGTGTCGGCGATCTCCGCCGACGACCTCACCTCGGTCGCGGCCAACCTGCAGTCGCAGACCTTCCGCAGCTTCGAGATCTACATCGTCGTGGCGCTGATCTACCTGGCGCTGGCGCTGGCCTTCTCGGGCCTGTTCCGCCTGGTCTACCGCCTCGCGCTCAACTACCCGGACCGCCGCTGATGCGCACCTTCGGCTTCCCCGATTTCCTGTTCATCCTGCAGGCGGCGCAGTGGACCATCGCGTTGTCGCTGATCGCCTTCGTGGGCGGCGCCATCGGCGGCCTGCTGGTCGCGCTGGGGCGTACCAGCGACAACGCCTTCGCGCGCCGCGCGGCGACGGTCTTCGTGCAGGTGTTCCAGGGCACGCCGCTGCTGCTGCAGCTGTTCCTGATCTTCTTCGGCTTCCCGGTGATGGGGATCGACGTCAATCCGTGGGTCGCGGCCGGCACTGCGCTGGTCCTCAACACCAGCGCCTTCCTCGGCGAGATCTGGCGCGGCTGCATCGAGGCCATCCCGCATGGCCAGCGGGAAGCGGCCGATGCGCTGGGCCTGCACTACGTCGCCCGCATGCGCGACGTGATCCTGCCGCAGGCCTTCAAGATCGCCCTGGCGCCCACCGTGGGCTACATGGTGCAGGTGATCAAGGGCACCTCGCTCGCCGCGATCATCGGCTTCACCGAGGTGACGCGCGCCGGCCAGATCGTCAACAACGCCACCTTCCAGCCGCTGATCGTGTTCTCGCTGGTGGCCGGCATCTATTTCGCCCTGTGCTGGCCGCTGTCGCTGCTGGCCGCGCGCATGGAGCGCCGCCAGGCGCAGGCCCTGGCGCGCTGAGCACCTTTTCCTTTCCATCCACCGGAGACCTTCCCGCAATGCAATCCCTCTCCCGCCGTGCCTTCGCTGCCCTCGGCCTTGCCGCTGCCGTGACGCTTGCCGCCGCTCCCGCGTCCGCGCAGACCGTCGAAGAACTGAAGAAGAAGGGCGAGATCAACGTCGGCCTGCTGGTGGACTTCCCGCCCTACGGAACCACCAACGCGCAGAACCAGCCCGATGGCTACGACGCCGACGTCGCCCGCCTCCTCGCCAAGGACTGGGGCGTCAAGGTGAACCTGGTGCCCGTCACCGGACCGAACCGCATCCCCTTCCTGCTGACCAACAAGGTCGACGTCCTGATCGCCTCGCTGGCCATCACGCCCGAACGCGCCAAGCAGGTCCAGTTTTCCAAGCCGTACTCCGCCGCGACCATCGTGCTGTACGGCCCCAAGAAGTCCGCCATCGCCGGCCCGGCCGACCTCAAGCCGCTGAAGATCGGTGTCGCCCGCGCCAGCACGCAGGACGTCGCGCTGACCGCGATCGCCCCGCAAGGCACCGAGATCCGCCGCTTCGACGACGACGCGTCCGCCATGCAGGCCCTGATCTCCGGCCAGGTCGACGCGATCGGCTGCTCCACCACCGTGGCCGCGCAGATCAACAAGCGCCAGCCCGGCGCCTTCGAGCCCAAGTTCGTGCTGAAGCAGCAGGAGATGGCCGTCGCGATGCGTCCCGGCCAGGAGCCGCTGCTGAAGGCGGTGAACGACTTCGTCGCGAAGAACACGGCCAACGGCGAGCTGAACAAGCTGTACAAGAAGTGGCTGGACACCGACCTGCCGAAGATGCAGTAACGAGTGGGGAACACCATGTTCGACCGGTCCGCCGCCGAACCCATCATCCGCCTCGAAGGGGTGGAGAAGTGGTACGGCAAGTTCCAGGTGCTCTCGGCCATCGACCTCACGGTCACGGCCGGCGAGCGCATCGTGGTCTGCGGGCCTTCGGGCTCCGGCAAGTCCACGCTGATCCGCTGCATCAACGGCCTGGAGCCGGTGCAGAAGGGCCGCGTCATCGTCGACGGCACCGACCTCACCGCCGGCAAGCGCAACGTGGACAAGGTGCGCTCCGAGGTCGGCATGGTGTTCCAGCAGTTCAACCTGTTCCCGCACCTGACCATCCTGCAGAACTGCACGCTTGCGCCCATGCGCGTGCGCGGCGCCAGCAAGGAGGAGGCGGAAGCCACCGCGATGAAGTTCCTCACGCGCGTGCGCATTCCGGATCAGGCGAACAAGTACCCCAGCCAGCTCTCCGGCGGCCAGCAGCAGCGCGTGGCGATCGCCCGCGCGCTGTGCATGACGCCGCGCATCATGCTGTTCGACGAGCCCACTTCCGCGCTCGATCCCGAGATGGTGAAGGAAGTGCTGGACACCATGATCAGCCTCGCGGAAGAAGGCATGACCATGCTGTGCGTGACGCACGAGATGGGCTTCGCCCGCAGCGTCGCCGACCGCGTGATCTTCATGGCCGACGGGCGCATCGTGGAACAGGCACCGCCGGAGCAGTTCTTCACGGCGCCGCAGAACGAGAAGACCCGGCAGTTCCTGGGGCAGATCCTGAGCTCGCATCACCAGCCGGTGAGCGCCTGATGCAGCAGGTCCTGGTCTCCCTGACGTCCTTCGGGGCGTCGGAAGTGCGCCGCCACGGCCAGCTGTGGTTCGCGCAGCTCGCGCTGGACGGCGGCGCCGACGGTGTCGAAGTGCGCGGCGAGCTGCTGAACGACGCGGCGTGCGAACTGCCGCAGATCGCGGACCTCGTGCGCGAGCGCGGCGCCGCGCTGGTCTATTCCAGCCCCGAAGGCCTGTGGGCCGCGGACGGATCGCTGGACCGGCAAGCGCTCGAACATGCGCTGGCGGCGGCGGGCCTGCTGGCTGCGCCGCGCCTGAAGATGTCCGTCGGCGGTTATGGCCCGGCGTCCGCCGGCACCTTCGCGCAACTGGCGGGTGCACTGGAAGGCCGCGGCGTCGAACTCGTGATCGAGAACGACCAGACCGTGGCTGCCGGCAGCCTGCCGGCCCTGGTCGCCTTCTTTGCCCAGGCGCGGGCTGCGGGCACGCCGCTGGGCATGACCTTCGACCTGGGCAACTGGCACTGGGTCGGCGAATGCCCCATGGAGGCGGCGCGCACGCTGGGCCAACGCGTGGCCTACGTGCACACCAAGGGCGTGCAGCGCCTGCCCGCCAAGTGGGTCGCGGTGCCGCTTGCGGAGTCGGCCGCGCCGTGGCGCACGGCCCTGCGCATGTTGCCGCGCGACCTGCCCTGGGCTATCGAATACCCGCTGGTCGGTGACGACCTGCTGGCCGTGACCCGCAAGGAGATCGGCCTGTTGCGCGAGGTGATGGCCGCCCTGGGAGAGCCGCTGTGAGCGAAGAAACCCGCTGCGACGTCGCCCTGTTCGGCGAGATGATGACGATGTTCGTGGCGGACCGCCCCGGTCCGCTGGAACACGTGCCGGCCTTCCACAAGCGCACGGCCGGCGCCGAAACCAACGTGGCCATCGGCCTCGCGCGCCTGGGGCTGCGCGTGTGCTGGGTCAGCCGCCTGGGCACCGATTCGCTCGGCCGCTACCTGCTGGGCGAAATGCAGCGCGAGGGCGTCGACTGCTCCAAGGTCGCCTGCGATCCGGCGCAGCGCACCGGCTTCCTGTTCAAGGGCCGCGTCACCGACGGCAGCGATCCGCCGGTCGAATACCACCGCAAGGGATCGGCCGCCAGCCTGATGACGCCGGACGACGTGGATGCCGAATGGCTGCGCTCCGCGCGCCACCTGCACGCGACCGGCGTGTTCCCGGCCATCTCCGCCACCGCGCGCGCGGCGGCGCGGAAGACATTCGAAGTCATGCGCGCCGCCGGCCGCACGATTTCCTTCGACCCCAACCTGCGGCCGACCCTCTGGGCCAGCCCCGAGGAGATGCGGCGCGAGATCCATGCCCTGGCCTTCCAGGCCGACTGGGTGCTGCCGGGGCTGGAGGAAGGCCGCTTCCTCACCGGCGAGGAAACGCCGGAAGGCATCGCGCGCTTCTACCGCCAGCACGGCGCGAAGGTCGTCGTCGTGAAGCTCGGGGCCGAAGGGGCCTGGTACGACAGCGAGGAAGGCAGCGGCCATGTTCCCGGCTTCCCCGTGAAGGAAGTCGTGGACACCGTCGGCGCCGGCGACGGCTTCGCCGCGGGCGTCGTGAGCGCCCTGCTGGAAGGCCGCAGCGTGCCCGACGCCGTTCGGCGCGGCGCCTGGATCGGCGCCCGCGCGGTGCAGGTGCTGGGCGACACGGAAGGCCTGCCCACGCGGGCCGAACTGCAGGCCGCCGGGCTGTGAGCGCCGCGCGCAAGCGGGTGCTGGTCTTCCGGGAGCTTCCCGACGACCAGCTCGCGCGCATCACGGCGTCGCACGACGTGGTGGTGGCCAACCCGCGCAAGCCGGAACAGAAGGCCGCCTTCGATGCGGCCCTGCCGACCGCGCAGGGCCTGGTCGGCTCCAGCTACGCGATCACGCCTGCCCTGCTCGATGCGGCGCCGGCGCTGGAGGTGATCTCCAGCATTTCCGTCGGCGTGGACAACTACCCGATCGCGGAATTGCGCCGCCGCGGCATCCTGCTCACCCACACGCCCGGGGTGCTGACCGAGACGACCGCCGATACGGTGTTCGCGCTGCTCATGGCGACCAGCCGGCGCATCGTCGAACTGGCCAACCTCGTGCGTGAAGGCCGCTGGGACCGCAACATCGGCGAGGACCTGTTCGGCTGGGACGTGCACGGCAAGACGCTGGGCATCCTGGGCTTCGGCCGCATCGGCCAGGCCGTCGCGCGGCGCGCGGCGCTGGGCTTCGGCATGCCCGTCCTGTACCACGGCCCGCGCGCCGTGGGCGTGCCGGAGCTTGCCGGCCGCGCCACGCACATGCCGCTGGCGGAGCTGCTCGCGCGCAGCGATATCGTCGTCGCGACGCTGCCGCTGACCGAACAGACGCGCGGGCTCATGGGCGAGCGGGAATTCGGCCTCATGAAGCCGGGCGCCATCTTCATCAACGGCGGCCGCGGCGCCACCGTGCAGGAGCCGGCGCTGCTCGCCGCCCTGGACAGCGGCCGGCTGCATGCCGCCGGGCTGGACGTGTTCGCGGTCGAACCGTTGCCGCTCGCGTCGCCACTGCGGACCCATCCGCGCGTGACGGCGCTGCCCCACATCGGCTCCGCGACGCACGAAACGCGGCAGGCCATGGCCAGCCTGGCCACCACGAATCTCCTCCAGGCCCTGGCGGGCGAGCGGCCCGCGGCGACTTACGGCGGCTGAGCCCGCGTCCGCCTTTTTTTCCTACGCCAGCTTGGGAGGGCGCCGACAGCGCATTTGCGCCGCGCCGCTAGATTGGGAGGCAGTCGGTGCGAACGCGCACCGAAGGAGGACACCATGCCCAAAGCCTGGAGAGCCAAGCGCGAACGCCAGTACGAGCACATCCGGGACAGCCTGGAGGAGCGCGGCAAGGGCGAAAAGCTCGCCGAGGAAATCGCCGCCCGCACGGTCAACAAGGAGCGCGCCCAGCACGGCGAAGCCAAGGAGGCGAGTGCCGCAACCTTGCGCGACCTGCCCGCACCCAAGCGGGGCGGCCAGCGCTCGCACCGGGGCGAAGGCGGCCGCACGCGCGACCAGCTGTACGAGGAAGCCAGGCGCAAAGGCATCGCGGGCCGCTCCACCATGACCAAGGCGGAACTGGAGCGCGCGGTCGACAGCTAAGGGTCTGGGGAAGCCGAGTTGGCGCGCGTCCACAGCCTTGCGAACTGTGTCGCGCTCCCCCGAACGGGTCATGTCCTTGTCACGAGGTCCTGCCTACACTGCCAGGCAGGTGATCCTCATGCGCTTCTCCTCCGTCTTCCAGTCCGTCTCGCCGCAACCTGAAGTCCGGCGCGAGGAGCCGTTGCGCGAAACACCCCAGCCCGCCGGCGTCCCCGCCACGGACCTGCCCGAGGACCTGGACGCCCGCGTTCGCCTGATCGGCGAGTGGCAGCTCGGCGAAGCCTGATCCTTTCCCCGCCGGCATGCCGGTTGCCTTCGGGCTCACGAGACCTGCTCAGGGCAAAAAACAAGGCCGCGTGTGCGGCCTTGTCGGTGGGGCCGTCATCGGACGCTCATTGGTTCTCCGAGCCGCCGCCGCTGTGCGAACTGGTCCCGCCGCTGCTGCCGCTCGCGTGCGAGCTGCCCTGGCTCATCGCGCTGCGACGGTTGGCACTGCGGGCCATGCCGCCCTTGCGGCCGGCTTCGCGGGCTTCTTCGGACGTGAACTCATGCGCGGTGCCCTTTTCGTGGGCAGCGCGGCCGCCTTCGCTGGCGATCTCCCGTTGCCGCTGCGGGTCCATGGAGGCGAATCCACGGTTGGATTTGCCGCCCTGGTTGCCCTGGTTGTTGGAAGCCATGGTCAAAATCTCCTTGCAAGCTGAAATGTTGGAACTGCATGCCCGGTCTGCGCCGGCCATGGAGTGATTGAGCTTGCAAGTGCGCACTACGCTCGTCAGGCAGGGATGCTGCCGGATGTAGGAGCTTCCCTACCTCGTCAGACGAGCGTGCGCGGGAGGACGTCGGTGCGCAGGCGCGCCAGCAGCGCGTCGGCTTCGGGCGGGACGCCCGGATCGGGGCGAGGCTGAGCTCGCAGGCGGGCCACGAGGCGGGTGAACTGCGTGGCGAACGGCGGGATGGGGGCGAGGTACAGCACTTCGTCGCCGCGCGCGATCAGCAGCGTGGGGAACGTCTCGATGTCGACCTCGCCCATGGTCTCGTCCTCGTCCTCCACGTCGACCCACGCGAAACGCATCTCGGGATGCGCGCGGGCTTGCTCCGTGAACGCGGGCAGCCATTCGCGGCACACGCCGCACCAGGCGGCACACAGGCAGGCGACCCACCACGTGGGCTGCCCTTCGTCGCCGGTGGTGCTGTCCATGCGGCCAGTGTAGCGAAGGCCGCTCACCGGCGTGGCGGCCCGTCTTTCAGGTGAAGGTGATCCAGTCGCGGTACGCCGGCGCATCGAGGTGCGGGACGGCGTTGAATCCCGCCAGCATGTGGCGCTTGGGCGTGAAGACGAATTCCGTCACCGCGGTGTTGCGGATGCGCAGGTTCAGGTCGATCGTGACTTCCGGCTTCGTGCCCAGGACGTGGCCGACGGCGGTGGCGATGGGGCCGCCGCTGGTCACGACCAGGACGTTCTGGCCGTAATGGTTGGAGCGCACGTGATCGAGAGCGCCTGCCACGCCCGCCACGAAATCGGCGTAGGGCGGCATGCCCGCGGGCGCGGTGGTACCGGCCATCCACTGCGCGAGGCCGTCGCGCAGCAGGCGGAAGTGGTGGCGCACCATTTCGGGCGAGGTGGGCTTCTGCAACTTCCCGGGATGGATGGAGGCGATCAGCGCCTCGCTGTCGTATTCGTTGAGGCCTTCCCACGACAGCTGCTCGCCCGCGTGGTTCATGCCTTCCAGGATGCCGGCCAGCGTCTGCTTGTGGCGGCGCAGGGTGCCGGCGATGAGGCCGTCGAAGCGGATCCCGCGCTCGGCGAAGTACTCGCCCAGGCGCACGCTCTGGCGGTGGCCGAGCTCGCTCAGCTGGTCGTAGTCGTCGGCGCCGAAGGAGGCCTGGCCGTGGCGGACGAGATAGAGGGTGCCCATGCAGCGATTCTGGCAAAGGCGGGTGGCCCGCTGCGTCCCACCAGCGACTTCCCGTCGCCGCCGCGACTAGTGCGACCGCGCGGTGCCCAGCACGCGCGCGAACACATCGGTGTCCACGTTTCCACCGGTGAGGGCAAAGCCCGCGCTGCGTCCGCCGGTGCGCGCGCGATCACGCATCAGTGCGGCCAGTCCGGCGGCGCCCGCGCCTTCCGCGACGTTGTGCGTATCGGCAAAGAGGATGCGCATCGCTTCGGCCACCTCGTCGTCGCTCACCGCCACGATGTCCTCGGCCTCGCGCCGCACGATCTCCAGCGCTTCCGCGTCCGCGATGCGGCAGGCCATGCCGTCGGCGAGCTGCGTGGTCACCGGTGACTCCACCACGCGGCCGGCGCGGAAGGATTCGAGATAGGTGGTGGCGTGCGCCGACACCACGCCCACCAGCAGGCTGCGCCGGCCCGTATGGGCGCGCGCGGCCGCGGCGGCGCAGAAACCGGAGCCTTGGCCGATGGGCACGTAGACCACGGCCGGCTCCTCGCCGGCGGGGAAGCTCTCGAAGAACTCGACCCAGTACGTCATCACGCCGAGCACGAGGTCGCGATGGTAGGAAGGCACCATGTGCAGGCCGCGCTCCTGCGCCAACGCGATGGCGCGCTCGCGCGCCGCCTGGAAGTCCTCGCCGTGTTCCAGCAGGGTCACGCCCAGGGCCCGCATCGCGGCGTTCTTCTCCACCGAGTTGCCATGCGGCACGACGATGGTGGCCTGCAGCCCGTAGCGGCGCGCGCCCCAGCCCACCGACTGGCCGTGGTTGCCGCGCGTGGCGGAGATCACGCCGCGCACGCCGGGTTCGCGCCGCACCAGCGCGTCGAAGTAGGTCATGCCCCCACGCACCTTGAAGGCCCCGGCGGGCGTGTGGTTCTCGTGTTTCACCCAGACCGGCAGGCCCAGGCGCTCGCGCAGCAGGGGCCACGCGAACTGCGGCGTGGGAGGCACGAAGCGGCGCACCGTCTGCTGCGCCTGTTCGACTTCTTCGCGGTGGAAGTTCATTTTTGCTCCATGAGCGCCATGCGCACCGCGAGCGCGCCCAGCACCGTTCCCATGAGGAAGCGCTGCGCCGCCAGCCAGCCGCGGCTGCGCGCCAGGAAGGCGGCGATGCGCGCGGCGCCCAGCACCAGCATTGCGTTGACCGTTCCGCTCACCAGGATCTGCACCGCACCCAGTTGCAGCGCCTGCGCCGCCACGCTGCCGCGCTCCGGGTGCAGGAACTGCGGGAAGAACGACAGGTAGAAGATCGCGACCTTGGGATTGAGCAGGTTGGTGAGCAGGCCCATGCGGAACAGCTTGCCGGGCGGGTGCTCCGGCAGCGCGCGCGGCACGAAGGGCGAACGGCCGCCGGGACGCAGCGCATCCCAGGCGAGCCAGGCGAGGTAGGCCGCGCCGGCGACGCGCAGGGTGTCGAACGCGAACGGCACGGCGGCCAGCAGCGCCGTGAGGCCCAGCGTGGCCGCCAGCAGGTGCGCGACGAATCCGAGCAGCACGCCCGCCAGCGACAGGAGCCCGGCGGCCCGTCCTTGCGAGAGGGCACGCGAGACGCAATAGACCATGTTCGGTCCCGGCGTCAGCACCAGGACGAGGGCGGTGAGCGCGAACAGCGCGATCTCGGGCAGCGTCAGCATCAGAGTCCTTCCGAGGCCAGCTTCCGCCGGCCCTTGGGTGTTTCGAGCACGGCGCACAGGTTGGCGCGGCCTTCCTTGACGGCGACGCCTTGCAGGCCCACCGCTTCGCAGGCCGCGCGCAGCGTCTCGGTCTGCGGATGCGCGATCGCGAGCGACTGGAGCGTCACGCCCGACTCCGGCAGCGCCGAGGCCGGATGCACCTGGCCCCACTCGATCAGCGTCGGCAGGACGCCGTCGAACAGCCGCTGGCCGTCGTCGCGCAGCGTGACCTGCCATTCGAGCAGGCCGCGCGGCGTCATGCGCGAGGCCGCCGTCGGCGTGCCGCGCCGGATCCCGAGGCCGCTCCAGGCCTGCACGGCGGCCTGCACGTCGGGCACGCTGGCCACGAAGTGCAGCAGCCTCGGGCCGCCCTGCGCCAGCTTGTCGCGCACCGCCTCGTCGTCCAGGTCGAACCAGCGCCGACCGCGCTGCGGGTGGCGACCCGGCTGCACCGCGATGATCTCGAGATAGGCACGCGGATAGTCCACCGTCGCGATGCGCAGCAGGCGGTTGTGCGTGCCCATGAGCAGGTGCTCGCCGCCCGGCGCCGGCATGACGCCCAGCGTGGCCTCGCACCAGGCCACGCCTTGTTCCAGGCTGGCCGCGGCCACGACGAGATGGTCGACGCGCGCGCTCATGTCAGAGCAGCACCTCGCCGCGCACGCAGGTCACGGACGCGCCGCCGATCCAGGTCTCGCCGGCATCGTCGCGCTCGACGTGCACGCGTCCCGCGCGGGCGAGCGCCGTGCCTTGGCTGGCGACGTAACTGCGCGGCGCGATGCCGGCGCCGATCAGCCATTGCGCGAGGGCGGCATTGAGGCTGCCGGTCACCGGGTCCTCCGCCATGCCGTTGTTGCCGGGGAAGAAGGCGCGCACTTCGAAGGCGCAGTCGTCGCCGGCCGGACGCGAACCCACGACGCCCACCTTGCCGCGGGGACCGACCACGCCGATGTCGAGGCCGGCGAGGATGGCGGCATCGGGTTTCAGCGCCAGCACCTGCTCGGCCGACTTCAGCAGCACGCCGCGCCAGTTGGGGCCGTTGTCGCACCACGCGTGACCGACGATGTCGGCGCGCGCGACGCCCAGGCCGCGGGCGATCAGTTCCACGTCCGCTTCCGGCAGCGGTCCGCTCTTGCGCAGGGGCGGCGCGGCAAAGGCGAGACGATCGCCTGTGCGGCGCAGCTTCACCAGGCCGACGCCGCATTCCTGCACGATGGTGTCGCCGCGCGGCCGGCCGCCGCCCTGCAGCCACGCATGGCAGCTGCCCAGCGTGGGATGGCCCGCGAAGGGCAGCTCGCGGCCGGGGCAGAAGATGCGCACGCGGTAGTCGGCACCCGCCTGCGTCGGGGGCAGCAGGAAGGTCGCCTCGGACAGGTTCGTCCAATTGGTGAAGTGCTGCATCTCGGCGTCCGACAGGCCCTCGCCATCGAGCACGACGGCGAGCGGGTTGCCGCGGTAGGGCACTTCGGTGAAGACGTCGACTTGCTGGAAGGGACGCAGGCGCATGGTCAGCTCAGGGGAACGTCGAGGGCGCCGCGGGCGGCCGGGCGTTGCAGCAGGCCGTCGTACCAGCGGCGCAGGTGCGGGTGGGCCGGATGCTCCAGCGGCAGGCCCCACCAGCGATGCATCTCGCAGGCGATGGGGATGTCGGCCATGGTGAGGCGGTCGCCGGCCAGGAACGGCCGTTGCGCGAGCTGGGCGTCAAGCATGGTGAGCAACGGCTCGGTGGCGGCCACGGAGGCGGCGATCCGCTTCGCATCGCGCTGTTCCGCCGGCGTGCGGATCCACTGCACGAACGCGTCGCGGCCGGCGTTGTTGAGCGTCGTCTGCTGCCAGTCCATCCAGCGCTCGGCATCGAAGCGCGTGCGCAGGTCTTCGGGGTACAGGCCGCGATCGGCGTGCTGCGCGCAGAGGTAGCGCACGATCACGTTCGATTCCCACAGGAAGAAGCCGCCGTCTTCCAGCGTGGGCACCAGCGCGTTCGGGTTGTGCGCCAGGTACTCGGGCGTCTTCGTGATGCCGAAGGCGGCCCCGGCGTCGATGCGCTCGAAGGGCAGCTCCAGCAGCTGCGCGGCGAACACCACCTTGCGCACGTTGATGGAGGAGATGCGGCCCCAGATGCGCAGCATCACGCGCTCCCGGCCTGCGCGCGGATCGTGGCCGCCAGGGCCGCGATGCCGCGGTCGATCTCTTCCACGGAGGCGGTGACGAAGGACAGGCGCAGGGTGCGCGCGTCCGCTGCGCCGGGATAGAACGGCGCGCCGGGCACGAACGCCACGCCGCGCTCCACCGCCTGCGGCAGCAGCGTCACCGCATCGCAGCCGGCCGGCAGCCGCGCCCACAGGAACATGCCGCCCGCGGGCGCGTTCCATTGCACGTCGAGGCCGCGCATCTCGCGCTCCAGCGCTGCCAGCATCGCGTCGCGCTGGGTCTTGTACAGCGCGCGGATGGTGGGCACGTGCCGCTCCAGGAAGCCGCCTTGCAGCACCTCGGACACCATGCGCTGGTTGAAGCCGGGCGTGTGCAGGTCGGCGGCCTGCTTCGCCTGCAGCAGCTTCGGGAAGATCGCGGGCGGGGCCACCAGGTAGCCGAGGCGCAGCCCGGGCGCCAGCACCTTGGAGAAGGACCCGAGGTAGATGGTGCCTTCCGGATAGCGCGAGGAGATGGAAGCCGGCGGCGCGGCGTCGAACCAGAGGTCGCCGTAGGGGTTGTCTTCCACGATGGGCAGGGCCAGCTGGCGCGCGGCCTGCACCACGGCCTGCCGGCGCGCTTCGCTCATCGTGCGGCCGGTGGGGTTCTGGAAGTTGGGCAGCAGGTAGAGGAAGCGGGCGCCGGCGCGCTGGCGGGCCAGGTCGGAGACGTCCAGGCCTTCCGCGTCGCCGGCGACGCCGGCCGGTTCCGGCTCCATCGGCGCGAAAGCCTGCAGCGCGCCCAGGTAGGTCGGGGTCTCCACCAGCACGCGACTGCCTTCGTCCAGCAGCACCTTGCCCACCAGGTCGAGGCCTTGCTGGGAACCGGTGGTGATCAGGACCTGGTCGGCGTCCACGGGCCAGGGCAGCATGCGTGCGACTTCTTCGCGCAGGGGGCGATAGCCTTCGCTGGCCGCGTACTGCAGGGCGCCGGCGCCATCGCTGCGCAGCACCTGCGTGCATGCATCCGAGAAGGCGTTGACGGGGAAGGTGCGCGGCGAAGGCAGGCCGCCGGCGAAGCTGATGATGCCGGGGCGCTCGGTGACCTTGAGGATCTCGCGCAGCACGGAAGGGTTCATGCGCTCGGCGCGGCGGGCGAGGGTCCAGTCCAGGGTGGGCGGAAGGTCGCGCGGGTTCATCGGGGCTCCAGGGCAGGTGACAAAGAGGGGGCGGGGCGGGCCGCGGCGCGCACGGGCATGCGGCGGCCCACGAAGACGGTGGCGATCACGCCGGCCGCGAAGCCGAGGGTGAGCGCGTCCAGGCGCTCGCCGAGCAGCGGCACGGCGAACAGCATGCTGAGGAAAGGCTGGACCAGCTGCACCTGGCTCACGCGCACCGTGCCGCCGAGCGCGAGGCCACGGTACCAGGCGAAAAAGCCGATCCACATCGAGAACAGGGAAACGTAACCGAACGCCCACCAGGCGCTCGCGGGCATAGCCGCGACGGGACGCAGCCACCAGGACAGCGGCAGCGTCAGCGGCCAGGAAAGCACGAGCGCCCAGCAGATCACGTGCTCGGCCCGCATGCGCTGCGACAGCCGCGCGCCGTATCCGTAGCCGACCGCGGCGCAGGCCATGGCCGCGAACAGCAGGGCGTCAGCGACGTGCAACCGCAGGCCATCGCCCGCATGCAGCAGCGCAAAAGCGATGACCAGCGCGCTGCCCAGGGCGGCGCACGCCCAGAAGCCCGTCGACGGACGCTGGCGATGCAGCAACGCGCCAACGAGCGCGGTGGCGAGCGGCAGCACGCCGACGATCACGCTCGCGTGCACGGCCTGCACGTGGCGCATCGCCACCGAGGTGAGCAAGGGGAAGCCGAACACCACGCCCGCTGCGGTGAGCGCGAGCGGCCACCAGTCCTCACGACGAGGCAGCGGCGCCCGCGTGGCCAGCAGGAACACGGCCGACAAGGCCGCGGCGACCGCGGCGCGCCCCAACGCGACGAAGGTGCCGGACATGAGCGGGACCTCCACCGTGCCGACGGCAAGGCGCGTCATGGGCAGCGTCAGGGCGAAGATCGCCACGCCCAGGAAACCGAGCCAGAGGCCCTTGCGTTCGGCGCTGTTCATACGGTCACCATCCAGGCGGCCGTGCCGGTGAGCACCAGGGCCAGCATGCGGTTGAACCACAGCAGGCGGCGACCCTGCGCCAGCCACTCACGCAGCATCGAACCGATGCAGGCGTAGAGGAAGTTGCTCGTGAAGGCGAACACCAGCATGAATGCGCAGATGATCGCGAGCCGCTCCCCAGGGTTGGACGCGGGCTGGCCCGCGGCGTTCACCACCCAGCCGGCGGTGAGCGTGAGTGCGAGCATCCAGGCCTTGATGTTGACGAACTGCAGGCCCACGCCCTGCCAGAAGGTGACGCGCAGCCTGCGCACGTCGACTTCGGCGAGCTGGCCGGCGGCCGCCAGCTTCCACGCGAGCCACAACATGTAGGCAACCCCCACGCCCTTCACGGCCCAGCGCAGCGCCGGCACGCCCAGCACCAGTGCGCCCAGGCCGAGACCGCTGGCGATCATCAGGAGGGTCCAGCCGGTCGGCACCGCGACGCAGAAGCGCAGCGCGCGGCGCAGTCCTCCGTTGGCGGCCAGGGCCGTCGACAGCGTGGTGTTGGGCCCCGGCGAGAAACTCATCGCCGTGCAGAACAGCAGGAGCGCGGTGACCTCGGTCGCGCTCATGAAAGGCTGGGGGATTGCGCAGGCATGGGACTCAATGTAATCTGCGGCACCAATACACGACCAGTACAGTTTTCCAGATCACCACCGCAACTGTACTGGCCGGCATGCCAGTACAGAAGGAAGCCCGCCATGCTGATGAAGGCATCGTCCCAGTCGCTCACCGAGCAGCTGGCCAGCCGTTTCTCGGAGCGCATCCGCAATCGCCTGCTCGCGCCCGGCGCGCGCCTGCCCTCGGTACGCCAGTGCGCGGAGCAGCACGGGGTGAGTCCGTCCACGGTCGTTGCCGCGTACGACCAGTTGCTGGCGCAGGGGCTGGTGGAGGCGCGCAAGAACCGCGGCTTCTTCGTGCGCGAACTCCCCGGGCCGAACGGCGCGGAGGTGCCGGCCGATCCCCCGGCCGCACCCGCCTTCACCGCGGCGCACTGGATCGTTGCCCGGCGCGGCCCGGCGCCGGTCAATGCGACGTCGCTGATCCGCGGCATGTTCCACAAGATCAGCGACAAGCCGCAGCCGGGGATGGGCGTGTTCCCGTCGGAGTGGCTGGAATCGACCTTCATGCCGGCGGCCGTGCGCAAGGTGACCGGCACGCGGGCCCTGCACGAGTTCTCGCTGCAATACGGCGAGCCTCTCGGCGACTCCGGCCTGCGCCGGGCCCTGTCGAACAAGCTGCAGGCGCTGGCCGTGCCGGCCTCGCCGGAACAGATCATCACCACGGTGGGTGCCACCCACGCCCTGGACATCGTGAGCCGGACCCTGCTGCGACCCGGCGATCCGGTGATGGTGGAGGAGCCGGGCTGGGCCGTGGAGTTCGCGCGGCTCAACGCGCTGGGCATGCACCTGCTGCCGGTGCCCCGGCGCGCCGACGGCCCCGACCTGGACGTGATGGCGAAGTACTGCGAGGTGCACAAGCCCAAGCTGTACGTGAGCGTGAGCGTGTTCCACAACCCGACCAGCTACTGCCTGAGCCCGGGCAGCGCGCACCGCCTGCTGCAGCTGGCCAACCAGCACGACTTCCACATCGTCGAGGACGACACCTACAGCCACATCGCGCCGGCCCACGCGACGCGCCTGACCGCGCTGGACGGTCTGCGCCGCACGATCTATGTCGGCGGCTTCGCGAAGATCCTCGCGCCCAACTGGCGCATCGGCTTCCTGGCGGCGCCGCCGCGGCTGGTGGAACAGCTCCTGGACACCAAGCTGCTGGCGACGCTGACCACGCCGGCGCTGCTCGAACGGGCGCTGGCCCTGTGCATCGAGCAGGGCCAGCTGCGCCGCCATTGCGAGCGCATCCGCACCCGCCTGGACCTGGCGCGTGCCCGCAGCGTGAAGCTGGCCCTGAACGCCGGCTGCCGCTTCGCCGCCGAACCGGCAGGCCTGTTCGGCTGGGTCGACACCGGCGTGGACACGGACGCGCTGTCGCAGCGCATGCTGGACGAGGGTTACCTGCTCGCGCCCGGCGCGCTGTTCCACGCCGAGCGCACGCCCAGCACGCTGATGCGCATCAACTTCGCGACGACGCAGGATGCCGCGTTCTGGAAGAAGTACGTGGAGCTCGTGAAGCGGATGTAAGGCCGGGTCAAAGCATCTGGTCGGGCGCGAACGGCCCGATGGCCTTGACCAGCAGCTTCTGCTTGGTGCTTGCGTCCGGTTCGCTCGTGGCGTCGCCGAACGACGCGCCCGGCGGCGCGCGCCAGAAGAAATGGCCGTCGCGAAGCTCCAGGCGATAGGCCGCCGTCGCCAGCGTGTCCTCGATCTGCTTCGTCGCCTGCTGAGCGAGCGCGGTGCTGCGCACCAGCAGGCCGACCTCGCTGTTCTTCAGCTGCGAGCGCAGGTCGAGGTTCATGGATCCGATCACCGTCAGGCGCTGGTCGATCACCACGACCTTGGAATGCAGGCTGGCGCGCGACCGGGTGCCGCTCTTGGAGCCGCCGGCGCCGCTGCCCAGCCCGGCGCCGGAGCCGTGTCCGCCACCGGAGCCGCCGGAGGCCCGCAGCTCCGCCGCGGTCTCGGGGTCCGAACGCATCTCGTGGATCTCGATGCCCAGCGCGAGCAGGTCCTTGCGATAGCGCGCGTAGCCGGCATGCGCTGCGGGGGCATCGTTGGACGCGAGCGAATTCGTCAGCACGCGGATGCGCACGCCGCGCTGCCGCATCTCCCGGAACACGGCCATCATGCGGTCGCCAGGAACGAAATAGGGAGAGATGATCAGCACGTCGCGCTGTGCGCCCCGCATCAGCTGCAGCAGGCCGTCGACCACGGTCTCACCCGCGTTCACCTCGTCGTCGCCGGGCCCGATCTTTCCGGGTGCGTCGGACAGCAGGACCGACGGCGCCCACACCAGCGGGATGCTGCGCAGGTCCAGCGGCGGCTTCTCCGCCTGCTGCGCCTGGCCGGGCGTCACGGAGGGCAGCACGGTGGGCGACACGGTCACCGGCAGCGTGGCCTTGACCTCCTGGACCTGGCCTTCCTTCGGCGGCGCCGCCGGTACGGGCTTGCGCAGCGCGTCCAGGTCCTCGGGGTCGAGCAGCGTCTGCACCGGGTACGCGAGCGGGTCGTTCCAGTAGCGGTCGAAGCTGGCTTCCATGTCGCGCACGATGCGCCCGGCCGCCAGCACGTCCAGGTCCACGAAGTTCTGCTTGTCGCCGCTGCCGAAGTAGCGGTCGCCCAGGTTGCGCCCGCCGGTGATGCCCCATGCGCCGTCCGCCATGAACAGCTTGTTGTGCATGCGCTTCTGCATGCGGTCGACGTCGCGCAGCGAGACGAGGAGCCGGCCCACCATGTTGTCGCGCGACCCCGGCAGGGGGTTGAACAGGCGCATCTCGACGTTCGGCTCGAACGCCAGCCGCAGCACCTGCGCGTCCTCGCCCACCGTATTGAAGTCGTCCAGCAGGATGCGCACGCGCACGCCGCGCCGCGCGGCGTCGCGCAGGCGCTGCAGGATCGCCTCGGTGCTGGCATCGGCATGGATCGCGTAGTACTGCAGGTCCACGCTGCGCTGCGCGGCGTCGATGAGGGTCAGGCGGCTCGCGAGCGCCGCGTCCACGCTTTCCAGGAGGAAGAAGGCGGAGTCGCTGCGGGCACCGGACTCGGCGCGCCGCGCGGTCGCCAGCTGGCCCAGCGCGGTCTCCTCGGGCTGCGCGAAGGCGCTGGACGGCGTCCGGTTGGCATTGGCCGGCAGGCTCGCGCAGCCGCTCGCCCACCCGAGGAAGAACACCAACACGAGCCAGCGCAGGGGACGGGGTGCGGTGGCGTGCGTTGCGAGGGCGTTCGAGCGGTCGGGCATGACTGCGACGACTTTAGCCGCCGCCCGAGGGCGGCGGGTCTCCTCGCAGGTCAGCAGGGGCCGCCAATGGGTGACGGCCGACGCCTACAGCTGACCCAGGGCCTCCCAGCGTTCGAGCGCCGTCATGAGTTCTTCCTCGATCCGCTCGCTGCGGACGGCGAGCTCCGCGGCACGTGCAGGGTCCTCGCGGTACACGACGCCGGCAGCGAGTTCGTCCTGGATCGCCTTCTGTTCCTTCTCGAGGGCCTCGATCAGGCCGGGTAGCGCTTCGAGTTCGCGCTGCTCCTTGTAGCCCAGCTTGCGCCTGGACGCGGGCACCGGTGCGGGTGCGGCCGCCGCAGCAGCCTGCGGCTTCTCGCGTTCGGCGGGCGGCGCGGGCACGCGCCCGGCTTCGACGAGCGCGCGTGCGCGCCGCGACTGCGTCAGCCAGTCTTCCACGCCGCCTTCGTATTCGCGCCAGCGGCCGTCGCCTTCGAAGGCAATGGTGCTGGTGACCACGTTGTCCAGGAAGGCGCGGTCGTGGCTCACGAGGAACACCGTGCCTTCGTAGTCCTGCAGGAGTTCCTCCAGCAGTTCGAGCGTGTCGATGTCCAGATCGTTGGTGGGTTCATCGAGCACCAGCACATTGGCCGGACGCGCGAACAGGCGCGCGAGGAGCAGGCGGTTGCGCTCGCCGCCCGAGAGCGAGCGCACGGGCGAGTTCGCGCGCGCCGGCGAGAACAGGAAGTCGCCCAGGTAGCTCTTGACGTGCTTGCGCTGGCGGCCGATCTCGATCCACTCGCTGCCGGGGCTGATGAAATCCTCCAGCGTGGCGTCGGGATCGAGTGCCGTGCGCATCTGGTCGAAGTACGCGACCTGCAGGTTCGCGCCGAGGCGCACGCGGCCGGTGTCCGGGGCGAGCTCGCCGAGGATCAATTTCAGCAGCGTCGTCTTGCCCGTACCGTTCGGGCCGATCAGGCCCACCTTGTCACCGCGCAGGATGGTGGTGCTGAAGTCGCGGACCACTGTCCGGTCGCCGAAGGACTTGCTGACGCGCGTGAGTTCGGCCACGATCTTGCCGCTCGCCTGGCCCGTGGCCACCTCCATGCTCACGCGGCCGAGGGCGTCGCGCCGGGCGACGCGGCGCGCCCGCAGCTGCTCGAGGCGCACGATGCGGCCTTGCGCACGGGTGCGGCGCGCTTCCACGCCCTTGCGCACCCAGACCTCCTCCTGCGCCAGCAGCTTGTCGGCCTTGGCGTTGATGACGGCTTCCTGCGCCAGCTGCTCCTGCTTGAGCGCCTGGTACCGGCTGAAGTTGCCGGGATAGGTCTGCAGCCTGCCCCGGTCCAGTTCGACGATGCGGGTGGCGACGCGGTCCAGGAAGGTGCGGTCGTGCGTGATCAGCACGACGCTGCCGCGGAACTCCAGCAACAGGTTTTCCAGCCACTCGATGGAGTCCAGGTCCAGGTGGTTGGTGGGCTCGTCCAGCAGCAGCACGTCGGGTCGGCGCACCAGCGCCTGGGCCAGCGCCACGCGCTTGCGGTTGCCGCCCGAAAGCGAAGCGATGCGGGCCTGCGGTTCCAGGTGCAGGCGGTGCAGGGTCTCGTCGACGCGCTGCTCCCAGTTCCAGCCGTCCTGGTGCTCGATGCGGCTTTGCAGTTCGTGGAGATCGCCGCGGCCGTGGGTGTAGTCGTCGATCAGGGCGATCACATCCGCAAGCCCGGATTGCACCGCTGCAAAGACGGTGGCGTCTTCCGCGAGCGCGGGCTCCTGCGCGACGAAGGCCGTGTGCAGGCCCTGCTGGCGTTGCACCTCGCCGTCGTCCGGGCGCTCCGTGCCGGCCAGGATGCGCAGGAGCGACGACTTGCCGGCGCCGTTGCGGCCGATCAGGCCCACGCGCTCGCCGGCCTCCAGGGAGAAGTCCGCGTGGTCCAGCAACGGGACGTGGCCGAAGGCGAGCTGCGCGTCGGCAAGGGTGATCAGGGCCATGGATCCGGGGGGAAAAGGCAACGAGCGTAGCACCGCCGCCGCACCTTCCGGCGCGGCACTATCGCTTTGCAGAGGGGCTTGGCTATAGTGGGCCTTGGTGCCGAGGAGGGAATCCGTCGTGGAGCTGAAAGTCAATGGCGCGCGCCTGCAGGTGGAGGCGGATCCGGCGATGCCGCTGTTGTGGGTGTTGCGCGACCTCCTGCAGATGACCGGGACCAAGTTCGGCTGCGGCATCGCCGCGTGCGGCGCGTGCACGGTGCGCATCGACGGCCAGGCGGTCCGTTCGTGCGTGATGCCGGTCGGCAGCGTCGCCGGCAAGGCGATCCAGACCATCGAGGGCCTCGGCAATGCCGGCCGCCCGCATCCGCTGCAGGCCGCATGGATCGCCGAACAGGTCCCGCAGTGCGGCTATTGCCAGAGCGGCATGCTGATGGCGGCGGCCGCGCTGCTGGAAAGGAAGCCCAAGCCCACCGATGCGGACATCGACGAAGCGATGACCAACATCTGCCGGTGCGGCACCTACCAGCGCGTGCGCGTGGCCATCAAGCGGGCTGCCGGGACCAAGACATGAAGCGGCGCACCTGGCTGCTCGGCACGGCCGGCGTCGGCGCCCTGCTGGTGGGATGGGTGGCGCTGCCGCAGCGCTCGCGCCTGGGGCTCGCTGCCATGATGGCGGCCGGCGAAGGCGATATCGCGCTCAACGGCTGGATCAAGATCCTTCCGGATGGCAGCGTGGTCCTCGCCATGCCGCGCAGCGAGATGGGCCAGGGCGTGCATACGGCGCTGCCCCAGCTGGCCGCCGAGGAGCTGGACGTTCCGCTCTCGCGGGTGCGCATCGAACAGGCGGGCTGGGATTCCGTGTACGGCAACGTGGCGATGCTGGTTGGCAACCTGCCCTTCCACCCGTCCGAGGAAGAGCGGGAGCGCGAAGGCGGCTTCGGCCGGGTGAAGGCCGGGCGCTGGATGGTCGGCAAGGTCGCACGCGAGCTGGGCTTGAATGCGACCGGGGGCTCGTCGAGCGTCGCGGATGCCTGGGACGTGGTGCGGCTCGCCGCGGCGACGGCCCGCGCTTCGCTGGTCGGCGCCGCGTCGCTGCAGTGGCGGCTGCCGGCGGACGAGTTGCAGGTGAAGGAGGGGGTGGTTTCGCATCCTTCGGGGCGCTCCATCGGCTATGGCGAGCTCGCGCGCGAGGCGGCGGCCACGCCACCGGGCAGCGTGCAATTGAAGGAACGCAAGGACTGGCGGGTGATCGGCCGGCCGGCGCCGCGCCTGGACGTGCCGGCCAAGGTGGACGGGACCGCGAAGTTCGGGCTCGACGTGCGGCTGCCGGGCATGCTCTTTGCCGCCCTGCGTCTTGCGCCGGTGCTGGGCGGGGCGCCGGGACGCGTCGACGCGCAGTCAGTGCTGTCCATGCCTGGGGTGCGGCGTGTCGTGACCTTGCCGGCCTATGCCCGATCGACCGCCGGCGTGGCCGTGGTGGCGGACAGCTTCTGGCAGGCCCGCCAGGCGCTGCAGGCGCTGGACGTGGACTGGCTGCCGGGACCGAACGCGAAGCTGGATTCACAGGCCATTGCCGATACCTTGCGGCAGGCGGTGGAGGCCAGAGAGGGTTACCGCTTCTACGAGAGCGGCAACGTGGAGCGTCCCCTGCCCACGGGGGCACACACGATCGAGGCCTGGTACAGCGCGCCCCACCTCGCGCACGCGACGCTGGAACCCATGAACGCGACCGCGCGCGTGCAGGATGGCCGCGTCGAGGTCTGGGCGCCGACGCAGGTCCCGCAGATGTGCCGGGCGGCCGCCGCGCGGGTCGCGGGTGTGCCGGAGGACAAGGTCGACCTGCACGTGACACTGTTGGGCGGCGGGTTCGGTCGCAGGCTGGAAGTGGACTACGTGGCCCAGGCAGTCCGGGTGGCCATGGACGTGCCGGGGGTGCCGGTGCAGCTGATCTGGCCGCGCGAAGAGGACATGCGCCACGACTTCTACCGCCCGATGCACGTCGCGCGCCTGCGGGGGGTGCTTGCCGGGAACGGCGAGCCGCTGGGCCTGCAGATCAAATCCGCGGGGGATGCGATCTCCCCGCGCTGGATGGAGCGGGGACTGCCGGCGCTCTCCGGGCCCGTCGACGTGCCGGACAAGACGGCGTCCGAGGGGCTGTTCGACCAGCCCTATGGTTTTGCCGACCAGCGCATCGAGCACGTGTTCACGCATACCGGCGTGCCGGTGGGGTTCTGGCGTTCGGTGGGGCATTCGCACAATGCCTTCTTCATGGAGTCCTTCGTGGACGAGCTTGCGGCGGCGGCAGGACAGGATGCGGTGGCATTCCGGCGCTCGCTCCTGAAGCAGTCTCCTCGCCATCGGGCGGTGCTGGACCTGGCGGTGGAGCGTTCCGGCTGGGGCTTGCGTCCGTTGCCGCCCGGCCGCGCCCGGGGCGTGGCGCTGCATGAGTCCTTCGGCTCGGTCGTGGCACAGGTGGTGGAAGTCTCCCTGGAGAAGGGACAGCCGCGCGTGCACCGCGTGGTCTGCGCCATCGACTGCGGCACGGTGGTCAATCCGCAGATCGTCGCCCAGCAGATGGAGGGTGCCGTGGTGTTCGGCCTCACGGCTGCACTCCATGGACGCATCGACATCCGCGGCGGGGCCGTGCAGCAGGGGAACTTTCCCGATTACCAGATGCTCACACTCGCCTCTGCGCCGCTGGTGGAGACGTACATCGTCGCTTCCGAGCGGGCGCCGTCGGGAGTCGGCGAGCCGGGGGTGCCGCCCATAGCGCCCGCGGTGGCGAGCGCGCTGTTCGGCCTCACGGGGCGGCGGCACCGTTCGTTACCAATCGTGGTCTAGCGCCCCGGGTTTTCCCTGTGCTATAGTCGCGGGCTCCGCTGACGACGGCGCTGCGAAAGCAGTAACGACGGCGGCAGAGAAAAAAGATGCCTCGGGCTCGACGGACGATCAAAAGTCGGTATAGAATCTAAGGCTCCGCTGATGACGCAGCGAGACGCGACGAAAGAAGCGAATCGCAAGCGAAGCAGCAAAAAGAGTTGACCGGTCTCTAAAAAATCTGTCATAATCGAGGGCTTCGCTGATCGCAGCGAAGACGGCAAGAAAGCAGAAGGCGCAACGCTGGAAGGTTCTTGCAGGATCGTTAACAACATACAGCCGATAAGCGTGGGCGTTTGATGGCGATTGCCAAGTTCTTCGGAACAAATCAAACGCTCATGAATAGACAAGAAGGTTCAGAAATGAGCCGTCTTTGTCGATTCCTAAATGAGCAAAATTCAAGATCGAACTGTAGAGTTTGATCCTGGCTCAGATTGAACGCTGGCGGAATGCTTTACACATGCAAGTCGAACGGCAGCACGGGGGCAACCCTGGTGGCGAGTGGCGAACGGGTGAGTAATACATCGGAACGTGCCCAGTCGTGGGGGATAACGTAGCGAAAGCTACGCTAATACCGCATACGAACTCTGGTTGAAAGCGGGGGATCGCAAGACCTCGCGCGATTGGAGCGGCCGATGGCAGATTAGGTAGTTGGTGGGGTAAAGGCCTACCAAGCCGACGATCTGTAGCTGGTCTGAGAGGACGACCAGCCACACTGGGACTGAGACACGGCCCAGACTCCTACGGGAGGCAGCAGTGGGGAATTTTGGACAATGGGCGCAAGCCTGATCCAGCCATGCCGC
>Ga0209051_1000590_pt1 | contig 42835 bp, 41 predicted proteins | sample AraplaCvi_mMS_r2_2_FD_184286 | JGI IMG/M metagenome (GOLD analysis project Ga0209051, IMG submission 184286) | Arabidopsis root microbial communities from North Carolina, USA - plate scrape MF_Cvi_mMS_r2 (SPAdes) (version 2) | ecosystem: Host-associated > Plants > Roots > Endosphere | place...
ATTTCGATTTCGTAGTCGAGCAGTTTCTGCCCGTCGACGATGGCCAGGCGGCGTTCTTCGGCCTGCGTGGCATTGATCAGCATCCGCTTCATGATGCGTTGTCCTTATATGTATCGTTCTACCGGCTCATGACGAGCCAACGATGCACGGACGACGCCCGCGAAACCAGGGAATTGCCGCTTGGCCCCGGATGCTGTGACTGCCGCGCCAGGCGCGAGCAGGCCTCTCGAGCGTCAGCTCAAGAAGACAGCCGGGGTGGGGGCGCGTGGATGGGCGCGAGCCAGATTCGGTGTTGGGTGGCTGCCTTTTTGACAGCCGGTTGCGCAAGGGTGGCGCGCACTGCGGGCGATTCAATGCCTGAGGCGACTGGTCGAAACCAGGTCGACCAGCGCAGACATATTTGAATCAGCAGCATCAACACAACAAGGGACTCGCTTCGATCCGCCTGCAGCTTGGAAGCTGCAGGCTGGGTATTCCGTATCGGTGTTTCGTGGGTGTCGGCTTGACTTGGGTGCCTGGCCTGCCACTTTGCGCGATTGCGCGGGGTTTGCGGGCTGGACGCCAAAGCGGCATCGACCTCACAGCATGGTCGTCAGTGCTCTAAACTTCTGTCTAATCAAGCACTTACACGACCGCGCTGGTGAAAAACATTATAGGTGCGAAGAAAAGCCCCGCGGGGGCTCCAAATCCCGCAGATCGACCCGCGGGCGCTGACACCGGCACGCCGCACGCCGCCATCCACTTCCTGACCGTCGACGCCGAATCGGCCGGGCAGCGGCTCGATAATTTCCTTTTTCGCCATCTGAAAGGCGTGCCGAAGACGCACGTCTACCGGATCATCCGGTCGGGCGAAGTGCGCATCAACAAGGGCCGGGCCCAGGCCGAGACCCGCATCGAAGACGGTGACCTGGTCCGGATTCCGCCGGTCCGCATCTCGCCACGCGCCGAAGAGGGCGCCACGCCGCCCGCGCCGGCGCGCGAGTTTCCGGTGCTGCTCGAAGACGAGGCCGTGCTGGCCATCGACAAGCCCGCCGGTGTGGCGGTGCACGGCGGCAGCGGCGTGAGCTTCGGCGTGATCGAGCAGTTGCGCACGGCGCGCCCGGGCGCCAAGTTCCTGGAACTGGTGCACCGGCTCGACCGCGAAACCTCCGGCATCCTGCTGGTCGCCAAGAAGCGCAGCGCACTGGTGGCATTGCAGGACCAGTTTCGCGAGCGCGAAACCGGCAAGACCTACCTGGCGCTGGTCGAAGGCGACTGGCCCGCCAACAAGAAGGTGCTCGATGCGCCGCTCGCCAAGTACCTGCTGCCCGACGGTTCGGGCGCCGGTGCCGGCGAGCGCCGTGTGCGCGTGGTCGCCAAGGACCACCCCGACGCGATGCGCGCCGTCACGCTGGTGCGCGTGCTGGCCCGCTTCAGCCTGCCGGGCGACGCCACGCCGCTGTCCTTGCTGGCGGTGACCATCAAGACCGGGCGCACCCACCAGATCCGCGTGCACCTGGCCTCGGCCGGGCATCCGATTGCCGGCGATGACAAATATGGCGAGTCCGATCGGCAGCGTGCCCTGCACAAACTCGGCCTCAAGCGCATGTTCCTGCATGCGTGGCGGCTGCAATTCAACCACCCGGCCAGCGGCGAGCGCATTGCGCTGCAGGCCGGACTGCCACCCGAGCTGCATGCGCTGATGTCGCGCGCGGCGCTCGAGGCGATGGCGCAACACCCCACCCCCACGGCCCATGACTGATTCTTCCGCCAGCTCTGTTCGTTCCCCTCGCTTCGACCTGATCGCCTTCGACTGGGACGGCACGCTCTACGACTCCACCCGCCTGATCGTGCGCTGCATCCAGGCGGCCGTGGTCGATGTCGGCGGTGCCAAGCCCAGCGAGGACGATGCCGCCTGGGTGATCGGCCTGGGCCTGGCCGAGGCGCTCGCGCGCGCGGCGCCCGATGTGCCGAAGGAAAAATACCCCGAGCTCGGCGCCCGCTACCGCTACCACTTCCTGCAGCACCAGGACGACCTCGTGCTGTTCGACGGCGTGCTGCCCATGCTCGATGCGCTGCGCGCGCGCGGCCACAAGCTGGCCGTGGCCACGGGCAAGTCGCGTCGCGGCCTCAACGAGGCCCTGAAGACGGTGGCGCTGCGCGACCGCTTCGACGCCTCGCGCACCGCCGACGAAACCTTCGGCAAGCCGCATCCGCGCATGCTGCTCGAACTGATGGAAGAGCTCGACGTGCCGGCCGAGCGCACGCTGATGATCGGCGACACCACGCACGACCTGCAGCTGGCGCAGAACGCCGGCTGCGCCAGCGTGGGCGTGGGCTTCGGCGCGCATGCGTCGTCGACCTTCGACGAATTCAAGCCGCTGTACGTGGCGCAGTCGATCGCCGAGCTGCAGGCCTGGCTGCTCGAGAACGCCTGAGGGCCAAGGCATGAGCGACTCGCGCATCCCGCTGTGCAATGCCTCGGACCTGGTCGAGGGCGGCAACGCCGTGCCCTTCGACGTGGTCCACGGCGGCGAAACCTGCCGCGCCTTCGCGGTGCGCTTCGAGGGCCTGCCGCACGCGTACCTCAACCGCTGCAGCCATGTGGCGATGGAGATGGACTTCCAGCCCGACCGCTTCTTCGACGACAGCGGCCAGTGGCTGCTGTGCGCCACCCACGGCGCCGTCTACAAGCCCGACACCGGTGAATGCGCGGGCGGGCCCTGCCGCGGCGGGCTCGTGAAGATCGCGCTGAGCGAAGAAGACGGCGTGGTGCACTGGCATACTGACTGGAACCTCCAACCTCTTTCCTTCTGACATGACCGATCCGAATCGCAGGGAACCCCAGGGTTTCGAACCGCTGGAGCCGGCCGTCCCCCTTACGACATCCCAAGACAGCCCCCGTACCATGGCCCAAGATCCCACGCAGCGCCCCGGGTGGGAGCGCTCCACGCTCGAGAAACTCGCGTTCGCCTCCCTGAATGAGCAGAAGGCCACGCGCCGCTGGAAGACCTTCGTGCGCCTGGGCTGGCTGGCCTTCTTCGTGTTCCTGGCCTGGTTCGCGTTCTCGCGCAGCACGCCCAGCACCGCCAAGACCACGGCCCACACGGCCGTCGTCGAGATCAAGGGCGAGATCGCCAACGGCGGCGACGCCAGCGCCGAGTTCGTGATCGCCGCCATGAAGACGGCCTTCGAGGACGAGGGTGCCAAGGGCGTGGTGCTGCTGATCAACTCGCCCGGCGGCAGCCCGGTGCAGGCCGGCATCATCAACGACGAGATCAAGCGCCTGAAGGCCAAGCACAAGAAGCCGGTCTACGCGGTGGTCGAAGAGACCTGCGCTTCGGCGGCGTACTACATCGCCGCGGCCGCCGACAAAATCTTCGTCGACAAGGCCAGCATCGTCGGCAGCATCGGCGTGCTGATGGACGGCTTCGGCTTCACCGGCGTGATGGAAAAGGTCGGCGTCGAGCGCCGCCTGCTGACGGCCGGTGAAAACAAGGGCTTCCTCGATCCGTTCAGCCCGATGAACGACGCGCAGCGCGCGCATGCCCAGTCGATGCTCAACCAGATCCACACGCAGTTCATCAACGTGGTGAAGGCCGGCCGCGGCGACCGCCTCAAGCTCGACACCCCGGGCCTGTTCAGCGGCCTGTTCTGGAGCGGCGAACAGGCCGTCGAGTTCGGCCTGGCCGACCAGCTGGGCAACGTCGACTTCGTGGCACGCGAGGTGATCAAGGCCGAGGAAGTCATCGACTACACGCGCCGCGACAACGTGGCCGAGAAGCTGGCCAAGAAGTTCGGCGCCGCCATGGGCGCGGCCTCGGTGAGTGCGCTGAAGACCTCGCCGGCGCTGCGCTGAGCGCGGCTTTTATCAGGCGGTGCTGCTGTCGCCGCTGCCGGTGAACCGGGCCGAGGCTGCCAGCGCGGCGGCAAAGGCCACCACCACATAGAGCGCGGCGGTCAGCGAGCTGACCCGCGCCAGCAGGCCGATCACCGCGGGCCCTGCCATGAACCCCAGGTAAGCGATGGCCGACACGGCGGCGATGCCGTTGGCAGGCGCCACGCCCGGCGCGCGGGCCGAGGCGCCGAACAGGATCGGCACCACGTTCGCAAAACCGACGCCGACGCCTGCGAAGCCCAGCAAGGCGAGCCAGGGCAGGTCGGTCAGCAGCACCAGCGTCATCGCCCCCGCCGCGAGCAGGCCGCTGCCGCGCAGCAAGGCCGTGGGTGAGAAACGGGCGCGCATGGCATCACCGCCGAAACGCGCGGCCGCCATCGCGGCGGAGAAGCTCGCATAGGCCAGTGCGGCCTGCTGCTGCGGGCTGCCCAGTTCCTGCTGCATGTAGAGCACACTCCAGTCGTAGATGGCGCCCTCGGCGATCAGCCCCAGCGCGGCCAGCACGCCGAGCACCGCGAGCACGCCGCGCGGCAGGCGAAAGCTATGGTCCGTTGCGGCCGCGCCGTTGGCGGGCGCGGCCGGCGTGGGCAGCATGCGCGTTGCTGCAATCGCGACCACACCGATCATCACCACGGCCACCGTCCACAAATGAGTCTGTGGCGCCATGCCGGCCGCCAGTGCCGCGCTGCCGCTCGCGGCGCCGACCATGCCGCCGAGGCTGAACATGCCGTGCATGCCGCTCATCAACGGCCGATTGCCGCGCAACTCGAGCTGCGCAGCCTCGGTGTTGATCGCCACATCGAACACGCTGGTGACCAGGCCGAACACCGCCAGCAGGCCCAGGAGCGCGGCATAGCCGGGCATCGCGATCAGGCCGGCGATCAGCAGTGCGTAGACGCAGCCGCACAGCGCGGCCATGCGGCGCGGGCCGTGGCGGCCGATCCAGCGACCGGCGCTCGTCAACCCAACCATCGCGCCAGCGCCCGCCGCGAGCATGGCGAGCCCGAGCTGCGCCTCGTCGATGGCGTAGTGCGCTTTGACCGTCGGCACGTGCACGCCCCAGGTCGCGAAGATGAAGCCCGACGCGAAGAACTGGGCGCGCGACGCCCAGCGCGTACCGGCCGTGACGCCCGGCCCCACCCTCAGCGCCCGATCGCGAACACGGCGGGCAGGCGCTCGTCGGTCGTGGCCTGCGGCTTGGCGGCGCGCCAGGCTTTCACCGTCTCGCTGCGCACCTGCGCGGTCGCCAGCGTCAGGCCGCGCGCGACCGCGAGCCGGGTGTTGTGCTGCAGCGTCTGCACCAGCGCCTGCAGCAGGGCGGCATTGCGGTACGGCGTTTCGATGAAGAGCTGCGTCTGGCCGGTCTTGAGTGCGAGCGCCTCAAGTTCGCGGATGCGCGCCTGGCGCTCGCCACCGTCCTGCGGCAGGTAGCCGACGAAGGCGAAGTTCTGTCCGTTCAGGCCGCTTGCTGCGAGGGCCAGCAGCAAAGACACCGGTCCGGTGAGCGGCACGACGGTGATGCCCAGGTCGTGCGCGGCGCGCGCCACCGACGAGCCGGGGTCGGCCACGGCGGGCATGCCGGCTTCGCTCAGCAGGCCGACGTCGTGGCCTTCGAGTGCGGCGGCCAGCAGCGGGCGGGCGTCGAACTGGCCGGCGTGGTCGCCTTTCTTGTGCACCTCGCGCGGCAGTTCCTGGATGTTCTGCGCCTGCAGCGGCGCGGCCAACGGCACGACGGCGTCGATGCGTTTCAGGTAGGCGCGGGCCGACTTGGCGTTCTCGCAGATCCAGTGCGTGATGCCTGCGGCGGCCTGCAGCGTGCCCAGCGGCAGGGCGTCCTGCAGCGGGGCCTGGAGGTCGCAGCCGAAATCGAGCGGCGCGGGGACGAGGTAGAGCTTGCCTTTTGTGGTCACAGCAGGTCGACCCCCGCGGCGCGCAGCATCCGGCAGGTGCGGATCAGGGGCAGACCGACCAGCGCGGTCGGATCGTCGCTGTCGATGGCGTCGAGCAGCGCGATGCCGAAGCCCTCGCTCTTGGCGCTGCCGGCGCAGTCGTAGGGCTGTTCCGCTAATAGATAGCGCTCGATGGCGGCGTCCGAGAGGTCGCGGAACACCACGCGCACGGGGGCGATGTCGCGCTGGACGAAGCCCGTCGCATGGCAGACCACGGCCACGGCGGTCTGGAAGATCAGCGTCTGGCCGCGCATGCGGCGCAGCTGGGCGGTGGCCCGTGCGTGGTCGCCGGGCTTGCCGAGCGCTTCGCCCGCCAGGTCGGCGACCTGGTCGGAGCCGATCACCACCGCGTCGGGAAAGCGCGTGGCCACGGCATTGGCCTTTTCCAGCGCCAGGCGCTCGGCCAGCGCGCGGGGCGTTTCGCCGTCGTGCGGGGTTTCGTCGACGTCGGGGGCGTGCACCTCGAAGGGCAGATGGAGGCGGGTGAGCAGTTCGCGGCGGTAGCGCGAGGTCGAGGCGAGGATCACGGTGCGTTGCATGCAGCGATTGTGCGTGAGCGACCGGACCCGACCCGTGCGGTGGGTTGCTTGCCGAGGAAGCCGGCCGGCGCGCTAGACTGGGGCGGATGAAGAGAGAATTTGCCCCCGAAAGGCTCAATGTGCCCGCGTTCACCGCGGCGGCTGCCACGCTGGATGGTGCCGATCCGGTCCCGGGTTTCGCACGCCTGGTCGCCGAACTGGCGACGCCGGCCACCGATGCCGTGGTCCGCTGGGAAGCGACCGGCGAAGAGCGCCTCGGCGCCGACGGCAAGGCGACGCCTTGGCTGCACCTGGATGTCGAAACCACCGTGCCCCTGGTCTGCCAGCGCTGCCTGTCGCCCGTCGACACCGAACTGTTCGTGGACCGCTGGTTCCGCTTCGTGGCCGACGAGGCCACGGCCGAGGCGGAAGACGAGGAATCCGACGAAGACCTGCTGGTCGTCAGCCGCGATTTCGACCTGCGCGGGCTGATCGAGGACGAGCTGTTGATGGAAATCCCCGTCATGCCGGTCCACGACGTGTGCCCGACGCCGGTCCGCCTGTCCTCCAGCGACGACGATTTCCAGGCGGCCGAAGAGGCCAAGCCGAACCCCTTTGCCGTGCTCGGTGCGTTGCGTCCGCGCAAGCCGGAAGAGGGCAAGTAGCCCTTTCTCTCTGGCTGGGCTATAATCATGGGCTTCGCGCGCGCCGCCGTGAGCAGCAATGCATACAAGGCAAAGGCAGAACGTGGCATTCCATGCATGCCGCCGGAGCTTTCGCCTCATTGCCACCGCTTGAGCCCGCATCCAGTCACCCACCTAACCGTCCAGGAGCCATCATGGCCGTCCAGCAAAACAAGAAGTCGCCTTCCAAGCGCGGCATGCACCGTTCCCACAACGCCCTGGGCGTGCCCGGCATCGCTGTCGAGCCCACCACCGGCGAAACGCACCTGCGCCACCACATCAGCCCGAACGGTTTCTACCGCGGCCGTCAGGTGCTCAAGAACAAGTCCGAAGCCTGATCTCGAATCCCAAGGCCAAGGCCCGAAGCTACTTTTGCTGTAGCGTCGGGCCTTTGTTTTGATGGCTGCGCCTTTTTCTCCCGAACTCACTGCTGCGCCCGCCGCAATCACGCTCGCCGTGGATTGCATGGGGGGTGACCATGGGCCGCGTGTCACGCTCGCGGCCTGCCGCGCGTTTCTCGAGCGACACAGCGAAGCCTCGTTGCTGCTCGTTGGTGCGCCGGCCGCGCTCGCGGGGTTTGCCGACCATCCGCGCGCCCGCATCGTGCCGGCCAGCGAAGTGGTCGGCATGGACGATCCCATCGAAATCGCCTTGCGCAAGAAGAAGGACTCTTCGATGCGCGTCGCGATCCAGCAGGTCAAGGATGGCGCGGCGCAAGCGGCGATATCTGCCGGCAACACGGGTGCATTGATGGCGATCGCGCGCTATCTGCTCAAGACGCTCGACGGCATCGACCGGCCTGCCATTGCGCCCCAGCTACCGAACGTGAAGGGTGGGGCGACCACCGTGCTCGATCTCGGCGCGAACGTCGATTGCGATGCCGAAGACCTGCTCCAGTTCGCCGTGCTCGGCTCGGCGCTCGTTTCGGCATTGACCGGTAACGAATCGCCCTCGGTAGGTCTGCTCAATATTGGCGAAGAGGCCATCAAGGGTAGCGAAACCATCAAGAAGGCCAGTCAACTGCTGCGTGCTGCTGCCAACTCCAAGGATCTGAACTTCTACGGCAACGTCGAAGGGAATGACATTTTCAAGGGCACGACCGACATCGTGGTGTGCGACGGGTTTGTCGGCAATGTGGCGCTGAAGGCCAGCGAAGGCGTCGCGTCGATGATCGGAGAGTTCATTCGCGTCGAGTTCTCGCGAAACATTCTCACGAAACTGGCGGCTATTGTTGCTTACCCGGTTCTAAAAGCGTTCAAAGGTCGTCTGGATCACCGTCGCTACAACGGCGCGGCCCTGCTCGGCCTGCGCGGGCTGGTGTTCAAGAGCCATGGCTCGGCCGACGAAGTGGCTTTCGGCCATGCGTTGGATCGCGCTTATGATGCCGCTCGCAACAACCTGCTCGATCGCGTGCGGGCCCGCATCGCCCACGCCGCGCCTTTGCTCGCGCGGCAGGAGTCGGCGGCGCCGGCCGACGCGACAGCCCTTCACGCTTGATGACCCCTTTTTCGCGCATTACCGGCACCGGCAGCTACCTGCCCCCTCGCCGCGTCACCAATGACGACCTTGCCAAGGATCTGGCGACACGCGGCATCGAAACTTCCGATCAGTGGATCGTCGAGCGCACCGGCATTCACGCGCGCCACTTCGCGGCGCCCGATGTCAGCAGCAGCGATCTCGGCCTCGAAGCCGCGAAGCATGCGCTGGAAGCCGCCGGTCGCAAGGCCAGCGATGTCGACCTGATCATCGTCGCGACCTCGACGCCGGACATGGTGTTCCCGTCGTCGGCCGCGATCCTCCAGCACAAGCTCGGCATTGCCGGCTGCCCGGCCTTCGACGTCCAGGCGGTCTGCAGCGGTTTCGTCTACGCACTGACGGTGGCCGACGCGATGATCCGCACGGGCACTGCGCGCTGCGCACTGGTGATCGGCGCCGAAGTGTTCTCCCGCATCCTCGACTTCAACGACCGCACCACCTGCGTGCTGTTCGGCGACGGCGCGGGCGCGGTGGTGCTCGAGGCCTCCGACGAGCCCGGCATCCTGGCCAGCGACCTGCATGCGGACGGCAAGCACGTCGGCATCCTGTGCGTGCCGGGCCATGTGTCGGGCGGCAACGTGCTCGGCACGCCGCTGCTGCACATGGACGGCCAGGCCGTCTTCAAGCTGGCGGTCCGCGTGCTCGAAGATGCCGCACGCGCCACGCTGGCCAAGGCCGGCAAGACCGAGGCCGACATCGACTGGCTGATTCCGCACCAGGCCAACATCCGCATCATGGAAGGCACGGCCAAGAAGCTGAAGCTGCCGCGCGAGAAGCTGGTCGTCACGGTGCACGAGCACGGCAACACCTCGGCTGCCTCGATCCCGCTGGCGCTCGACGAAGCCGTGCGTTCGGGCAAGGTGAAGAAGGGCGAGACCCTCATGCTGGAAGGCGTGGGCGGCGGCTTCACCTGGGGCGCGGTGCTATTGAATCTGTAGTGCGTCGCGACGCCCCGAAGCGGGCGTCGGCGCGGTGACGAAGAAACAACAATGAAATCCTTTGCTTTTGTCTTTCCGGGTCAGGGCTCGCAGGCGGTCGGCATGCTCGACGCCTGGGGCGATCACCCGGCCGTGGTCGAGACCTTGCGCGAAGCCTCCGAAGCGCTGGGCGAAGACATCGGTGCGCTGATCAAGAACGGTCCCAAGGAAGAGCTGGCGCTCACCACCAACACGCAGCCTGTGATGCTGGTGGCTGGTGTGGCCGCATGGCGCGCCTGGCTGGCCGAGGGCGGCGCGACGCCGTCTGTCGTCGCCGGTCATTCGCTGGGCGAGTATTCGGCGCTGGTGGCCTCGGGCGTGCTCACGCTCGCGCAGGCCGCGCCGCTGGTGCGTTTCCGTGCGCAGGCCATGCAGCAGGCGGTGCCGGTCGGTGTCGGCGCGATGGCGGCGATCCTCGGCATGGCGTCCGACAAGGTGGTCGCCGGCTGCACCGAAGCCACCGCCACGTTCGGCCCCGGCAGCGTCGAGGTAGTCGAGGCCGTGAACTTCAACGATCCGATGCAGACCGTGATCGCCGGCAGCAAGGCTGCGGTCGACAAGGCCTGCGAGCTGCTGAAGGCCAATGGCGCCAAGCGCGCATTGCCGCTGCCGGTGTCGGCGCCGTTCCATTCGAGCCTGATGAAGCCCGCGGCCGAAGCCCTGCGCGAGAAGCTCGCGAGCGTGGCGCTGGCCGCGCCGCAGATTCCGGTGCTCAACAACATCGACGTGGCCGTCGAGACCGATGCCGACCGCATCCGCGACGCTCTGGTGCGCCAGGCCGCCGGTCCGGTGCGTTGGGTCGAAAGTGTTCAGGCCTTGAAACTGCGTGGTGCAACCGCCATCATCGAGTGCGGTCCCGGCAAGGTGCTGGCCGGCATGGTGAAGCGCATCGCCCCCGAACTGGACGCCGCGTCGGTGTACGACCCGGCGACCCTCGCGGACGTCCGACAATCGCTCGCCGGCTGAACGCCGCCAGGCCCCGATACTTTTTCTCTTTTATGAGCACTCCCAAATTCGAAGGCCAGGTCGCCCTGGTCACCGGCGCAACGCGCGGCATCGGCGCTGCCATTGCACTCGAACTCGCGCAGCGCGGCCTCAAGGTCGTGGGCACCGGCACCACCGACGATGGCGCCGCCAAGATCACCCAGGCGCTGAGCGCGTTCGACGGCCGCGGCCGTGCGCTCGACGTGAACGATGGTGCTGCCGTCGAAGCCCTGATCGACGAGATCGTGCAGGCTTACGGCGCGATCCACGTGCTGGTCAACAACGCCGGCATCACGCGCGACACGCTCGCCATGCGCATGAAGGACGACGACTGGGACGCGGTGCTTGACACCAACCTCAAGGCCGTCTTCCGTCTCTCGCGCGCGGTGATCCGCCCGATGATGAAGCAGCGCTATGGCCGCATCATCAGCATCACGAGCGTGGTGGGCGCGTCCGGCAATGCCGGCCAGGCCAACTACGCGGCCGCCAAGGCCGGCGTGTCGGGCATGACCCGTGCGCTGGCCCGCGAACTCGGCAGCCGCAACATCACGGTCAACTGCGTCGCGCCGGGCTTCATCGAAACCGACATGACGGCCAGCCTGCCGGAAGCCCAGCAACAGGCGCTGCTCTCGCAGATCCCGCTGGGCCACCTGGGCAAGCCGGCCGACATCGCGCATGCGGTGGCCTACCTCGCATCGCCGCAGGCCTCGTACGTGACGGGGCAGGAACTGCACGTCAACGGCGGCATGCACATGTAGCCGAAAGGCGCAATCTTTTTCCGTACCGGAGCGCGGGGCAAATGCCACGGGCCGCCCGGCTAAAATCCACCAGTTACCTACAACCCTTAGAGGGAATCAAATGAGCGATATCGAAGCACGTGTCAAGAAAATCATCGCCGAGCAGCTCGGCGTGGAAGAGTCCCAAGTGACGAACGAAAAGGCTTTCGTGGCCGACCTCGGCGCTGACTCGCTCGACACGGTCGAACTCGTGATGGCACTCGAAGACGAGTTCGGCATCGAGATCCCGGACGAAGACGCAGAGAAGATCACGACGGTGCAGAACGCCGTCGACTACGCCACCAAGAATCAAAAGGCCTGATCGGCCAGCTGACACTGCAACGACGGCCGGCGGCTCTTTTTTCAACCGCCCGCGCCGATCGGCAGCTGTCCAGCGCTTCCAGAAAGGTTTGCCGGCATGACCAAACGCCGCGTCGTCGTGACCGGACTCGGTTGCATCGCTCCTGTCGGAAACACCGCAACCGAATCCTGGGCCAACCTGTTGGCTGGGAAGTCGGGCATTGCGAACATCACCGCGTTCGATGCAAGCGCCTTCGCCTGCAAGTTCGCCGGTGAGGTCAAGGGTTTCGACATCACCCAATACATCTCGGAGAAAGAAGCGCGTCACATGGACCGCTTCATTCATCTGGGTCTCGCTGCCGCCATCCAGGCGGTGCAGGACAGTGGACTGCCGACCGGCGACGCGCTGTCCTATGAAAAGGCCGTGCGCATCGGCTGCAACATCGGTTCGGGCATCGGCGGTCTGCCGATGATCGAACAGACGCATGGCGAATACGCGAGCCGCGGCCCGCGCCGCATTTCGCCGTTCTTCGTGCCGGCGTCGATCATCAACATGATCTCGGGCCACGTCTCGATCAAGTACGGCTTCAAGGGCCCGAACATCGCCGTCGTGACCGCCTGCACCACCGGCCTGCATGCCATCGGCACGTCGGCACGCATGATCGAGTACGGCGATGCCGACGTCATGATTGCAGGCGGTGCCGAATCGACCATCTCTCCGCTGGGCATCGGCGGCTTCACCGCGCCTCGCGCGCTGAGCACCCGCAACGACGATCCCACCACGGCCTCGCGCCCGTGGGACAAGGACCGCGACGGCTTCGTGCTGGGCGAGGGCTCCGGCGTGCTGGTACTCGAGGAGTACGAACACGCCAAGGCGCGCGGCGCCAAGATCTACGCCGAGGTCTCTGGCTTCGGCATGACCGGCGACGCGTACCACATGACCGCGCCCGACGTCGACGGCCCGCGCCGTTCGATGGCGATGGCGCTGGCCAATGCGGGTGTCAACGCCGACGAGGTCCAGTACTTGAACGCGCACGGCACCTCGACGCTGATCGGCGACCTCAACGAGACCAATGCGGTCAAGCTGGCGTTCGGCGATCACGCGAAGAAGCTCGTCGTCAATTCGACCAAGTCCATGACTGGCCACCTGCTGGGCGGCGCGGGCGGCATCGAATCGGTGTTCACGGTGCTCGCGCTGCATCACCAGAAGAGCCCGCCGACGATCAACATCTTCAACCAGGATCCGGAGTGCGATCTCGACTACTGCGCCAACGAGGCGCGCGATCTGAAGATCGACGTCGCGGTCAAGAACAACTTCGGCTTCGGCGGTACCAACGGTACGCTGGTGTTCAAGCGCGCTTGAGCGTCGCTCTCCCATGCACAGCGCACCGTCGGTGACCTATCCGGTGGGGCGCACCCGCGGCGCAACCCGGATTCTCCTGGCCCTTTGGACCCTGGGCGTCTGCTGCGCGGGCGCGGCTTGCTATCTGTTCGATAGCAATGGCTGGCGCCAGCTGCTGCTGCTCCTCAGCGTCGTCTTTTCCGGTGTCGCCGCGGGCTTTGGCCTGCGGCGGGACGGTGCAGCCACGCTGCACTTCGACGGATCGCACTGGTCGCTGACCGGTGCCGATCCGACGCGTGGCGTGCTCGCCGCGCGCGCCGTCGTGGCGCTCGATTTCCAGTCGCTGCTGCTGATCCGCCTGGCCGAGCCTGGCCGCGCGGCGCGTTGGGTCTGGCTCGAGCAGCGGGCCATGCCCGAACGCTGGCGCGACGTGCGCCGCGCGGTCTACGCGCGGCCCCCGGCGGCCGAACCGGCCGGCGACCCCTGGCGCGCGACCGCTCCAGCCGATGCGCCCTGACCCGTTTCGATGACCACTTCCTTGCCGCCCGCGCCCCCGGAATCCGCGCCGCCCGATGGGGCAGCCGAGGCGCCGCGCCCGGGTGAGGTCGACTTCCAGCTGGTCCAGCGCACCGTCGCGGGCGACCAGAAGGCGTTCGAGTTGCTGGTCATCAAGTACCAGCGCCGCATCGAACGGCTGATCGGGCGCATGGTGCGCGATGTCGACCTGATCGAGGACATCGCCCAGGAAACCTTCATTCGCGCCTACCGCGCGCTGCACCAGTTCCGCGGCGAGGCCCAGTTCTACACCTGGCTGTACCGGATCGCCGTGAACACCGCCAAGAAGGCGCTGGTGGACATGAAGCGCGATCCGACCGTCTCCGAAAGCGCACTGCGTTCGTCCTCGGACGACGAAGATGAAACTTACCGTCCTGGAAACGAACCAACCAGCGATGAAACCCCCGAATCGGTCATGGCGGCGAACGAAATCGCCAGTGCCGTCGAGGCTGCCATGGAAGCGCTCCCCACCGAGCTGCGCCAGGCGGTCACGCTGCGCGAGATCGAGGGGATGAGTTACGAAGAGATTGCCGAGGTCATGGATTGTCCGATCGGCACGGTGCGCTCGCGTATTTTCCGGGCGCGCGAGGCCATTTCGGCCAGGGTCAAGCCGCTGCTGGACAACCAGTCCGGCAAGCGTTGGTAGATCAGCAGGTGAATGACATGAATCAGACGATGACGGTTCGGGAACAGGTGTCCGCGCTGGCGGACGGCCATTTGCAGGGCGAGGCGTTCGCGCGTGCGATCGAATCCGTCTGCGCCGAGGAAGACTCGCGCGACGCCTGGCACGCGTACCACGTGGTGGGCGACGTGCTGCGCTCGTCGGCGCATTCGCGCTGCAGCGACACCTCGGCCTTCCTGGCGCGTTTCCAGCAGCGGCTGGCGCAAGAGCCGGTCGTGATCGCTCCGCCCGCGGCCGTGGCACCGCTGGCCGCCGTGCCGGCCGCGATGCCTGTGCGGCAACGCGCCGAGGCGGCCAACGAGCCGGTGTTCCGCTGGAAGCTGGTGGCCGGCGCTGCGTCGCTGATGGCCGTGGCGGCCATCAGCTGGACGCTGGTCGGCAATGGTGCCGCGGTGCCGAACGGCGGTGCCCAGTTGGCCGCGGTGCAGCCGCCCGTGGCGAACTCGGTGCTGGCGGCCGCAGCCGGTGGCAGCGCGGCGCCCGGCAGCGGCGCTCTGACGCCGACCCGCGTGCTGGTCGGCAATGGCAATCCGCAGGTCATGCTGCGCGATCCGCGCCTTGACCAGCTGCTCGAAGCCCACCAGCAGGCCGGTGGTGCGTCGCAAATGCCGTCCGGTTTCCTGCGCAACGCCACCTTCGAGGGCCCCACGCGCTGATTGCGCGACCGTCGCCGCCTGCAATGACCGTTGTTCACATGCCGATTTCCGCACGCACCCTGGTGCTCGCGTTTGCTGTTCTTTGCCTGGGGCAGATGGCCACCGCGCAGACCCGCTACGGTGCGGCGAACACGAAGAGCGTGCCCTCGGCGCAGACCGACGAACCGCCGGCCATGGGCGTGACCGAATGGCTGCAGCGCATGCATGCGGGCGCACGGCAGCGCAGCTACGTGGGCACCTTCGTGGTGTCGGCCCCGGGCGGAGACCTGTCGAGCGCGCGCATCTGGCATGTGCGCGACGGCGATCACCAGTTGGAGCGCATCGAAGCGCTGTCGGGCCCGCCGCGCTCGACCTTCCGGCGCAACCGCAACGTGATGACCTTCCTGCCCGAGGCGAAGGTCGTGAAGGTCGAGAAGCGCGAGAACCTCGACCTCTTCCCCAACCTGCCCGACAAGCCCGATTCGTCGGTGGGCGACTACTACGACGTGCGCGCCATCGGCAAGGACCGCGTCGCGGGCTTCGATGCCGACGTGGTGCAGCTGGTGCCGCGCGACGGCCTGCGCTTCGGCTACCGCATCTGGAGCGAACGCCGCTCCGGCCTCGTGGTGAAGCTCCAGACCGTCGACAGCGACACCCGCGTGGTCGAGCAGTCGGCGTTCTCCGAGTTGCAGCTCGATGCGCCCGTGAAGGCGCAGGCACTGGCGCAGATGATGGCCAACACGAGCGGCTACCGCATCGAGAAGCTCGAACTCGAGCGCAGCACGGCGCAGGACGAAGGCTGGATGCTGCGCACACCCGTGGCCGGATTCAAGCCCCGAAGCTTCTTCCGACGCCCCGCGCTGCCCGCCGGCGACGGCAAGCCGCTCAAGCCCGAGGCGACCACCGTCCAGTGGACCTTCTCCGACGGCCTGGCGACGGTCTCGCTCTTCATCGAACGCTACGATCCCGCGCGCACGCCAGGCGATGGCGTGCTGACCATCGGCGCCACCAACGCGATCCGCCGGCGACTGCCCGCACCGGCCAGCGACTGGTGGTTGACCGCGGTCGGCGAGGTGCCGCAGCAGACGCTCAATGCCTTTGCCCAGAGCCTCGCGCGCACGCGCTGACGGGCGATGCGCTGACGCCGTGCAGGCGTTCGGGCTGAACCAAGCCGGCGCCGGGTACTCATAGCCTCTGTCGTTATTTGCAGCTCTGTTCTTTTTGAAAGACAACCGATGATGTTCAAAGTCGAGGGACACAAGCTTCGTTCCGGTCTGCTGGCCTTCGCGCTGGCGCTGACGGCCGGCGCCACTTTCCTGCCGGTCGAGTCGGTGCATGCGCAGACGCGTACGCTGCCCGACTTCACCGACCTGGTCGACCAGGTCGGTCCGTCCGTGGTCAACATCCGCACCGTCGAGAAGGTCGCGCAGCGCGGCGGCGGCAACGGCGAGATGGACGAGGAGATGCAGGAGTTCTTCCGCCGCTTCTTCGGCCAGCCGCTGCCGGGCACGCCGCGCCAGGGGCCGCGCCCGAACCGTCCGCAGCAGGAAGAAGAGCGCCCGCGCGGCGTGGGCTCGGGCTTCATCCTGACGGCCGACGGCTACGTGATGACTAACGCGCACGTGGTGGAAGACGCCTCCGAGGTGCTGGTCACGCTGCCCGACAAGCGCGAGTTCAAGGCCAAGATCATCGGCGCCGACAAGCGCACCGACGTGGCCGTGGTGAAGATCGAAGCCACGGGCCTGCCCGCGGTGAAGGTGGGCGACATCTCCAAGCTGCGCGTGGGCGAGTGGGTGATGGCGATCGGTTCGCCCTTCGGCCTGGAGAACACCGTCACGGCCGGCATCGTGAGCGCCAAGCAGCGCGACACGGGTGAGTACCTGCCGTTCATCCAGACCGACGTGGCCATCAACCCCGGCAACTCGGGCGGTCCGCTGATCAACATGCGCGGCGAAGTGGTGGGCATCAACAGCCAGATCTATTCGCGCTCGGGCGGCTTCATGGGCATCTCGTTCTCGATCCCGATCGACGAGGCGATCCGTGTCAGCGAGCAGCTGCGCACCTCGGGGCGCGTCTCGCGCGGGCGCATCGGCGTGCAGATCGATCAGGTCACGAAGGACGTGGCCGAGGCCATCGGCCTGGGCAAGGCGCAGGGTGCGCTGGTGCGCGGCGTCGAAGCCGGTTCGCCGGGCGAGAAGGCCGGCGTGGAGCCGGGCGACGTCATCACCAAGTTCGACGGCAAGGCGATCGAGAAGCCGAGCGACCTGCCGCGCCTCGTGGGCAACACCAAGCCGGGTACCAAGAGCACGTTGACCGTGTTCCGCCGTGGCAGCTCGCGCGACCTCAGCGTGACCATCGCCGAGATCGAGCCCGAGAAGCCCGCCAAGCGCGCAACCGACCGCGATGAGCCGGCTGCGAAGCCGTCTGCTTCCGCGGCCCTCAAGTCGCTCGGCCTCGCGGTCAGCGACCTCAGCGATGCGCAGAAGAAAGAGCTCAAGCTGAAGGGCGGCGTGAAGGTCGATGCCGCCAACGACGCCGCGGCGCGGGCCGGCCTGCGCGAGGGTGACGTCATCCTGGCCGTGGGCAATCTCGAGGTGGCGAATGCCCGCGAATTCGAGGCGGCGGTCGCCAAGGCGGACAAGGCCAAGTCGCTCAGCGTGCTCTACCGCCGGGGCGACTGGGCGCAGTACGCCCTGATCCGACCCGCACGCTGATACGGCGGCGGCGTCAAGTGGCCCCACCCGGCAGTCGGGTTTGGGGCCATTTTTTCGAGGTGTTTACGACGCTTCGGCGCCAGCCTCTAAAAAAATCCTGGGCCTCGAAAACGCCAGGATTTGTGTGCGATCACTAACTTATAAAAGGGCTAAGGACGAATTTCGGTAGAATAGACAGCTCCTGGCGGCCAGTCAGCGCATAAAGAGGGCGATGGCCTTCACGATGCGAGATGTCACACAGCCGTCCACCGGTGCTCCACAGATCGCCCACAAGTTGTTCAGCTACTGCTCCACCGATCCTGTTGATAAGTTGTGAGTATCTTTGATGTTGTGGACCTGCAACGAGCCCTTTGGACCCTGTTCCCGGATGTACGTGCTTCCCTTTTTGCCTACAATGAAGTTCCAACTACTGCAGTTGCCATTGCTTGTTGGTTCAGGGCGCGTCTCCAGAAGACGCGCCCTTTTTTCTTGGCCCCGCCCCTCGGCGCCCGAGCCAATTCAAGTACTTAAGCGTTCCCGTTGATGAATCACATCAGAAATTTTTCGATCATTGCGCACATCGATCATGGCAAGTCGACGCTCGCAGACCGTTTGATCCAACGTTGCGGCGGCCTCGCGGAACGCGAGATGGAAGCGCAGGTGCTCGACTCGATGGACATCGAAAAAGAGCGTGGGATAACCATCAAGGCGCAGACCGCCGCGCTGCACTACAAGGCACGCGATGGACAGGTCTACAACCTCAATCTGATCGACACGCCGGGCCACGTCGACTTCTCGTACGAAGTGAGCCGCTCGCTGTCCGCATGTGAAGGCGCATTGCTCGTCGTCGATGCATCGCAAGGCGTCGAAGCGCAGACGGTGGCCAACTGCTACACCGCGCTCGACCTCGGCGTCGAAGTGATCCCGGTGCTCAACAAGATCGATCTGCCGAACGCAGACCTCGACAACGCGCGCACTGAAATCGAAGACGTGATCGGCATCGACGCGACCGACGCGATTCCGTGCTCCGCAAAAACCGGTGTTGGCATCGACGACATCCTCGAGACCATCGTCGCGCGCATGCCCGCACCGCGCGGCAATCCCGACGGCCCGCTGCGCGCGATGATCATCGACAGCTGGTTCGACCCGTACGTCGGCGTCGTGATGCTGGTGCGCGTGGTCGACGGTCGCCTCGTGAAGGGCGAGCGCATCAAGATGATGGCGTCGGGTGCGATGTACAACGCCGACAGCATCGGCGTCTTCACGCCCGCCAACGAAGCGCGCGCGTCGCTCGAAGCCGGCGAGGTGGGCTACATCATCGCGGGCATCAAGGAGCTGCAGGCGGCCAAGGTCGGCGACACGGTCACGCTGATCCGTCCCGGCACCGGCGGCGCCGCCGCCACGGCCACCGAGGCGCTGCCCGGCTTCAAGGAAATCCAGCCGCAGGTGTTCGCGGGCCTGTACCCGACCGAAGCCAGCGAGTACGACTCGCTGCGCGACGCGCTCGAGAAACTCAAGCTCAACGATTCGTCGCTGCGCTACGAACCCGAAGTGAGCCAGGCGCTGGGCTTCGGCTTCCGCTGCGGCTTCCTGGGCCTGCTGCACATGGAGATCGTGCAGGAGCGCCTGGAGCGCGAGTTCGACCAGGACCTGATCACGACCGCGCCGAGCGTGGTCTACCAGGTGGTGCGCAACGACGGCGAAGTGATCATGGTCGAGAACCCGTCCAAGATGCCCGACGTCGGCAAGATGGCGGAAATCCGCGAGCCCATCGTCACCGTGCACCTGTACATGCCGCAGGAATACGTCGGCTCCGTCATGACGCTGGCCAACCAGAAGCGCGGCGTGCAGCTGAACATGGCCTACCACGGCCGCCAGGTCATGCTGACCTACGAGATGCCGCTCGGCGAAATCGTGCTCGACTTCTTCGACAAGCTGAAGTCGGTGAGCCGCGGCTACGCCTCCATGGACTACGAGTTCAAGGAGTACCGCGCCTCCGACGTGGTGAAGGTCGACATCCTGCTCAACGGCGACAAGGTCGATGCGCTGTCGATCATCGTGCACCGCAGCCAGTCGCAGTACCGCGGCCGGGCGGTGGTGTCGAAGATGCGCGAGATCATTTCGCGCCAGATGTACGACGTGGCGATCCAGGCGGCCATCGGGGTCACGATCATTGCGCGTGAGACAATCAAGGCACTTCGCAAGAACGTGCTCGCCAAGTGCTACGGCGGCGACATCTCCCGCAAGAAGAAGCTGCTCGAGAAGCAGAAGGCGGGCAAGAAAAGAATGAAGCAGATCGGCTCCGTCGAAGTCCCGCAAGAGGCCTTCCTCGCGATTCTGCAAGTCGAAGACTGATCACCACGAACATGGCATACCTCACCACCCTGGTTCTCGCGGCGTTCGCCAGCTACGTCGGCGCCTGGTATTTCGGCGCGCTCGAAGGCAACTTCGCGCTGCTGCTGTTCGTGGCCACGGTGGTCACCGGGGTCTACTGGCTGGCCGAACGCTTCTACTTCCTGCCGCAGCGCGAACGCGCCGCCGCCACGCTCGAGAGCTCCATCGCCGAACGCAACACGCGGCTGGCGGGGCAGGGCATCACCCAGGTCGACACCACCGATGCCAAGGCCAGCGAGCGCCTGCTGATGCAGCCCTGGTGGCTCGACTGGACCGCGGGCCTGTTCCCCGTGATCCTGGTGGTGTTCCTGCTGCGCTCGTTCCTGTACGAGCCCTTCAAGATTCCCTCGGGCTCGATGATGCCCACGCTGCTGACCGGCGACCTGATCCTGGTCAACAAGTTCACCTACGGCCTGCGCCTGCCGGTCGTCAACACCAAGCTCACCGACGGCACGCCGCTGGCGCGCGGCGACGTGGTGGTGTTCCGCTATCCGCCCAAGCCCAGCATGGACTACATCAAGCGCGTGGTCGGCATCCCGGGCGACGAGGTGGCCTACCTGAACAAGAAGCTCACGATCAACGGCCAGCCGGTGGGCAAGGCCCCGATCGCCGACTACCTCGATGGCGAGTCGATGCGCATCCTGAAGCAATTCGACGAAGACCTGGGCGGCAAGCAGCACAAGATCCTCAACGACGAGAACGCCCCCGCCTTCGTGCCAGGGGCCAGCGACTTCCCGTTCCGCGAGAACTGCCGCTACTCGGTCGAGGGCGTGGTGTGCAAGGTGCCCGAAGGCAACTACTTCATGATGGGCGACAACCGCGATAATTCGGCCGATTCCCGTTTCTGGGGATTCGTACCGGACAAGAACATCGTGGGCAGGGCCTTCTTTGTCTGGATGAACTTCGGCGATCTCGGTCGCATCGGTCCGTTTCAATAATTAATCAACAGTCAACGTTACTGTTCGAGGGGTAAGAGGGCATGAGAACCAACAGTCGGTCCGTCCGTGGCAGTGCCGCGCACCAGCGCGGCATCTCGTTCATCGGCCTGGTGTTCGTCGCGGCGGTGCTGGGCTGCGTGGGCGTTGTCGTCGCGCAGGTCATTCCGACGCTGATCGAATGGCAGGCCATCGACAAGGCTGCCAACAAGGCCAAGGAAGGCGCCACGGTGCCCGAGATCCGCGCGATCTTCGACCGTGCCCAGGCCATCGACGACTTCAAGTCGGTCAGCGGCCGGGACCTCGAGATCAAGAAGGTGGGCGACAAGGTCGTCGTGTCGTATGCGTACGAGCGCGAGATCCCCCTGTTCGGGCCGGCCTACCTGACGCTCAAATACAAGGGCGCGTCCCGCTGACCGCGGTGTCGAACAAGAAGGTGGACGGCAGCCTCGTCGCGCTGCAGGCGCGCCTTCAGTACACGTTCTCGGACCCGCGCCTGCTCCAGCTCGCGCTCACGCACCGCAGTTTCTCGGCCGACCACAACGAGCGCCTCGAGTTTCTCGGCGACTCGGTGCTGAATCTGGCCGTCTCACACCTGCTGTACATCCGCCTCTCGGAACTGCCCGAGGGCGACCTGTCGCGCGTGCGGGCCAACCTGGTCAAGCAGGACACGCTGCACCGGCTCGCGCTGGGACTGGCGCTGTCGCCGCTGTTGCGCCTGGGCGAAGGCGAAGCCCGCTCGGGCGGCCCGAACCGGCCCTCCATCCTGGCCGATGCGCTCGAAGCGCTGATCGGCGCGGTCTACCTGGACGCCGGCTTTGCCGCCGCGCAGGCGCTGGTGCACCGGCTCTACGAGGCGGTCGAGATCAATCCGCGCATGGAAGCCGCCGCGAAAGACCCGAAGACCGAATTGCAGGAATGGCTGCAGGGCCACAAAATGAAGCTGCCGGTGTACCGCGTGGCAGCGACGCTGGGTGCAGCGCACAAGCAGACCTTCGATGTCGAGTGCGAGGTGCCCGAGCTGGGCCTTCGCGAGCGCGGCATCGGCGGCTCGCGCCGCGCCGGCGAGCAAGCTGCCGCGGCCGCCATGTTGATCCGGCTCAAGGCACGCGGCGCCGCGTGAAATCAGAATGAACGATGTAACCAATCCCGCAGCGGGACCCGAAGACACCGCAGGCGACACGCCTGCCACCGGGCCGCAGCACTGCGGCCTGATCGCCATCGTCGGCAAGCCCAACGTGGGCAAGTCGACGCTGCTCAATGCGCTGGTCGGCCAGAAGATCAGCATCACCTCGCGCAAGGCGCAGACCACGCGCCACCGCATCACCGGCATGCGCACGCTGGGCGCCACGCAGTTCGTGTTCGTCGACACGCCGGGTTTCCAGACCCTGCATGCCAACGCGCTGAACAAGTCGCTCAACAAGACCGTGCAGGGCGCGGTGGGCGATGTCGACCTGATCCTGTTCGTGGTCGAGGCCGGCAGCTTCACGCCGGCCGACGAGCGCGTGCTCAAGCTGCTCGGCAAGGGCATCCCCACGGTGCTGCTGGCCAACAAGCTGGACAACGTGCACCGCCGCGGCGACATCGCGCCGTGGCTGCAGACGATGCAGGCCAAGCACAGCTTCGCGGAGTTCGTGCCGATGTCGGCCAAGAACTCGAAGGACGTCGAGCGCCTGTTCGGCATCTGCGAAAAATACCTGCCCGAGCAGCCCTGGTTCTACGACGAGGACGAGCTCACCGACCGCAGCGAGAAATTCCTCGCCGGCGAGCTGGTGCGCGAAAAGCTCTTCCGCCTCACGGGCGACGAGCTGCCCTACACCTCGACCGTCATCATCGACAAGTTCGAGGAAGAGCCGCCCCAGAAGAAGGGCCAGAAGCGCCTGCTGCGCATCGCCGCCACCATCGTGGTCGAGCGCGACGGCCACAAGGCCATGGTGATCGGCGACAAGGGCGAACGCATCAAGCGCATCGGCATGGAAACCCGCGTCGAGCTCGAGAAGCTGGCCGACGCCAAGGTGTTCCTCGAGCTGTGGGTGAAGGTGCGCTCCGGCTGGGCCGACGACGAGGCCCGCGTGCGCTCCTTCGGCTACGAATGAAGTGGCCGCCGCTCATCGCGTTTCGCATGAACCGGCCTACGTGCTCCATCGCTACGACTGGAGCGAGTCAAGCCTGATCCTCGAGGTCTTCACCCGCCACCACGGGCGCATCGCGCTCGTGGCCAAGGGGGCGAAGCGGCCGAGTTCCAATTTCCGTCCCGTGCTGCTGCCGCTGCAGCCGCTGCAGCTCAACTACGGCGGCGACGCCGAGATCCGCACGCTCAAAGGCGCCGAATGGATGGGCGGCCACGTCATGCCGACCGGCGAGGCGCTGCTCTCGGGCTACTACGTCAATGAGCTGCTGCTGCGCCTGCTGGCGCGCGACGACGCACACGAGGCGCTGTTCGACGCCTACGCCGGCGTGGTGCAGGTGCTGGCCGGCGACCATGCGGGCGCCCAGGCCGCGACGCAGGCCGCCGCGCTGCGCGCCTTCGAGCTGCTGCTGCTGCGTTCGGTCGGCCTGCTGCCCTCGCTCGACGTGCAGACGCTCACCCTGGAGCCGCTGGCGGCCCGCACGCGCTACACCCTCGTGCCCGAAGCCGGCCTGCGCCAGGCGGCAAAGGACGAGGCCGCGCTGGCCGGTGCCGACTGGCAGGTGTTGCAGAGCGTGCTCGACGACCGCACGCCGTTCACCGCCACCCTGCGCGAGGTCGCGACGATGAACGCCGGCAGCAACAGTGCCCTGCGCAACCAGCTGCGGGCCTTGCTCAACTACCATTGCGGCGTGACCACGCTGCGCACGCGGCAAATGATGAGAGATCTGCAAGCACTATGAGCACTTCTTCGGGCGATGCCGGTACCACGGCCCTGTCAGTCAATCTCAACAAGGTCGCCCTGGTGCGCAACACGCGCCACCTGGGCATCCCGAGCGTGGTGGGCGCTGCCCAGGCCTGCCTGGCGGCGGGCGCGCAGGGCATCACCGTGCACCCGCGGCCTGACGCGCGCCACATCCGCGCGCACGACGTGAGCGACCTGTCGGAACTGCTCGCCAAGGACTGGCCGGCCATCGAGTTCAACATCGAAGGCAACCCCTTCCACAACCTGATGGACTTCGTGCGCGACCTGAAGCCGCACCAGGCCACCTTCGTGCCTGACAGCGAGACCCAGTCGACCAGCGACCACGGCTGGAGCTTCCCGGAAGACGCCGAGCGCCTGCGCCCGTTGATCGCCGAAGCCAAGGCACTGGGCGTGCGCGTGAGCCTGTTCATGGACCCGATCCCCGAGATGATGGCCGCCGTCAAGGCCGTGGGCGCCGACCGCGTCGAGCTCTACACCGAGGGCTACGCCGCCTCGCGCGGCACGCCGCAGGAAGCCGCCGTGCTCGCGCGCTACGTGGCCGCGGCGCAGGCCGCCCATGCGGCGGGCCTGGGCGTCAACGCCGGCCATGACCTGAGCCGCGACAACCTCACGCCGTTCCTGCGTGCCGTGCGCGGTGTGCACGAGGTGTCGATCGGCCACGCCTTCGTCGCCGATGCACTCGAACTCGGGTACGCCGCGACCACGCGCGACTACCTGCGCTGCATCGCCGACGCCGCATGATCTACGGCATCGGGACCGACATCTGCGACGTGCGCCGCATCGCGGCCACCTTCGAGCGCCAGGGCGAGCGCTTCGCCCGCCGGGTCCTGAGCGATGCCGAGTTCGCCATCTGGCAGGCCCGTGCCGCACGCTGGCCCAAGCGCGGCCTGAGCTACCTCGCCACGCGTTTTTCCGCCAAGGAAGCCTTCAGCAAGGCCATCGGCCTGGGCATGCGCATGCCGATGAGCTGGCGCCTGTGCGAGATCGCCAACCTGCGCAGCGGCAAGCCGGTGATCGTCCTGCACGGCGAACTCAAAGACTGGTTCGAGGCGCAGGGCCTGACGGCACACGTGACCGTCACCGACGAAACCGAGTACGCCGCCAGCTTCGTGGTGGTGGAAAAGGCCTGAAGACTCCCGGCGGCCACGCCGACCGACCGACAGACACCGAGACATGACCGACCTGAACCACGCGCCGCTCCTCATCGATGTGGCCGGCACCGAACTCACCCCCGCCGACCGCCGGCGCCTCGCGAACCCGCATGTGGGCGGCGTGATCCACTTCACCCGCAACTGGCAGGATCGCGCGCAGATGACCGCGCTGAACGCCGAGATCAAGGCGATCCGGCCCGATCTGCTGATCTGCGTCGACCACGAAGGCGGACGCGTGCAGCGCTTTCGCACCGACGGCTTCACGCGGCTGCCCTCGATGCGCAGCCTGGGCGAGCTGTGGATGCACGATGCCCTGCGCGCTACGCAGGTCGCCACTGCGGCCGGGCAGGTGCTGGCCGGCGAGCTGCGCGCCTGCGGCGTCGACTTCAGCTTCGCGCCGGTGCTCGACCTGGACTACGGCGGCAGCAGCGTGATCGGCGACCGCAGCTTCCACCGCGACCCGCGCGTGGTCGCGCTGCTCGCCAAGAGCGTGATGCACGGCATGCTGCAGATGGGCATGCGCAACTGCGGCAAGCACTTTCCGGGGCATGGTTTCGTGCAGGCTGACTCGCACGTCGAGATCCCGGTCGACCGGCGCAGCCTGAAGGCCATCTTGGCCGACGACGCGCGGCCCTACGACTGGCTGGGCGGCACGCTCGCGGCCGTGATGCCCGCGCATGTGATCTACCCGAAGGTCGACAAGCGGCCGGCGGGTTTCTCGTCGAAATGGCTCAAGGCAATTCTGCGCCAGCGCTTCGCGTTCGATGGCGCCGTGTTCAGCGACGACCTGAGCATGGAGGCGGGGCGCTACATCGATGGCGAGCTGCTGAGCTACACAGATGCGGCCCTGGCTGCGCTCGAAGCCGGATGCGATCTGGCGCTGTTGTGCAACCAGAGTGTGGGAGACGGGCGTTTGCTGGACGACTTCCTCGACGGCTTCGAGGCTGCCGTGCGCGCGGGCCGATGGCAGCCGGACACGAACAGCGAAGCGCGCCGACAGGCGCTGCTGCCGACGGGCGCCGCCCCCGGCTGGCAGACGCTGGTCGCCTCGCGCGGGTACCGCGACGCAAGGCGGATCGTGGACATCTGAGCGCTGCTGTCCCGCCAATCCAGAGCCCGCCATGCGCCCCTGTGCCTCAGTCTTTTTCAGCGCATGGATGAGGCTGTGCTGCGCAACCATGCGCACTACTGTCGCCTGTTTGGTTACCCCCACCAATGGCTGGAGAGCGACAAGCTGATCCATCCGACGCTGCGTGCCAGCGCCAAGTACAGCCAGATCCTTCGCCATTTGCGGACGCTGGACGAGGGTGACTGGCTGCTTTTTCTCGATGGCGATTCGGTGATCTTTCACCCCGTGGCCATCGACACCCTGGTGCAAGGCTTCGACCTGCTCGCGGCGGAAGGGCCGCCAACCGACGGTCGACCGGGTCCGGCCATGACCAACACGCTGGTCGTGCGCAACACGGCGGCCAATCGGGCGTTGCTGCACCAGCTGATCGTGGACTCGGGCCATGTCGTTGCACTGGAGTCTGACCGGCTCGACGAGACGGCACGGCTGCGTCCAGCAGGACTGCTGGCGTGCAATGGCATCGTGGCCGATGTCTACTTCAACGTGTCCTGGCGCATTGCGCAGTGGCACAACGCGCGGGTCTTCGTGGTCAATCTGGCGCCATTGCCTGTTCCGTTGCCAGGCGGTGGATGGCGCGACGAGGTCCTGCACGACGTGAACCTGCAGGCCTTGCTGGTGCGCGAAGTCAACGGCGCGCTGATGCACGGTCGGCCCGTACTGCAGCCACCCCAATACCCCTCGCTTGGCGACGAACCTCTCAGCAGCCTCAACCCCGGCGCACGCATCGCGTTTGTGACGCTTTACACCCACCACGTGCAGACCTATGCCCGGGTCTCGGAGCACAACGTGCGCCGCTACTGCGACGTGCACGGCTACGCGTATCACGTGTATCGCGAGGTTCCCCACGAGATCGGACCGGGCATCAACGGCTCCTGGGTCAGGAGCTGGCTGCTGCAACAGCACCTGCCAGATCACGACTGGGTGATCTGGGTCGATGCCGATGTGCTCTTCTTCAACCAGTCTCGTCCGATCGAGCCCCTGCTGCAGGGGCGTGACCTGCTGCTGGCCAAGGATGTGGGCGCGTGGTTCTTCAATTCCGGCGTGATGGGGTTCCGCAGTACGCCGCGCAACCTCGAATTGCTGGCGCAGATCTGGTCGCGGATCGGCGAGGTGGCCGACAAGTCGGGCGTCTACAGCAGCATGGGCGACCAGTACTACACCAACGAGGTGTTGAGCCAGGCGTCGCTCCTGGACGAGCGCAGCGTGCTCGACAACCTGACCATCAACACGCCACCCTTGCTTGCAAGCGAAGACACGTTGCTCGTGCATTTCGTGAGCCTCGCCGAGCCTTATCGGTCCGTGTACATGGCTGCGATGGACGCCGCGTCGCAGCAGGTCCGGTAGGCAGGCACGACGCCGGCGCATTGCCACAAGCTGGGAAGCACACGCTACTACCAGATTCTTCCGATCACGGCTGACAAGCTCCCTGAGCGCAGCAACGATCTTTACGACGTGGTGATCCTGGGCGATGTCATCGAGCAGATGCTCCACTCGCAAGGCCGCGACCTGCTGGAATTTCTCAACTACCGGTCGCGCTATCTCATCGTTTCCGCACCGGAATGGGACATGACAACTGGGCCGGGCCCGGCCTGGCCGAGGTGGTGAGTGCGGTCAAATGGGGCCGGACTTTTCAACGGACATTCCAGCGGCCAGAAGCTGCCGGTCAACCTGACGATTCGCGACACGCGCTACAAGGAACAGACCGACGGGCACAATGTGGTGCTGTATCGCCCCCTCTGACAAGCGTTGTCCCATGGCCGAAGCCGACAAGATTTCCCTTCGTGATATCGACATCATCGTCTCCTACCGGGAGGCCAATGAAGAGCGGCGAGAGAACCTCTACGCCGTGCTGGCGCATCTGGGCCGCACCTATACCGACTACCGGTTGTGGTTGATGGAGGCTGCGCCGACTCCGCGCTTCGAGTGGCAGAGGTTGAACGATCCGAAGATCCGGCATGTCTTCATCCACCACGACGGGCCGTTTCCCAAATCGATGCTCTACAACACGGGCGTTCGGCTGGCCCGCAGCCCTGTCATCTGCTTTCATGACGCCGACTCCATTGCCCAGCCGTCAACGCTGCGCGGCTGCGTCGATGCGCTGCTGGACCGCGGCGACAGCGACGTGCTGTGCCCTTACTGGAACGTCATCAACATTGCCGGCGAGCTCAAGCGCAATTTCATGCAGTCGCCCGACTACGCATGGTTCGCATCGATCAACGCGGAGCAGTTGCCTGCGGACACCAGCGTGCTGTACTCGAATGCCAACGGGGGCATTGTGCTGTTCAAGCGCAGCGAGTACATCCGCGTCGGCGGATACAACGCGCGCCTGGAGGGGTGGGGCGGCGAGGACGATGAACTGCTGCGCAGGGCGGGGCGGCTGGGGTTGCGCTGGCACTCGATACCCGTGCCCCTCTTCCATTTGCACCACGACTCGGGTTCGCGCAATGCATTGATCGAGAGCATCCGCGACTCCGACAACTTGCGCGCGTCGAACGCCATCGAGAGCATGTCGCAGGAAGAGTTGGAAACACTCGCGCGTGAGCTGGCCGATTTTTTTCGCTGAAACCGAGCGGCAAACCCGCCTCAACCGTCGACTGAATCAACGCGCAGCCTGGTTCTCGCGCCAAGCGAAGAATTGTTTCAATGCTGGCTGAATGAACGAAGCCTGGGACTTCGCGGTAAATAGCCGATGCCCCAGGTCGGCGCGTTCGCGCAACTGCTCGGGCGTGGAAATCAGTCGCTCTGCTGTGTCGACCAGCTGCTCGTAGGGGACGCCGAAAAGGCCCTGACGCAACTCGGTGCGCAATTCGCTGTCATCGTAGATCTCCGTGAGGATGGCTTTCCTTGCGACAAATCCTACGGCCAGCCGCGGAAGCTCCACGGTTCGCGTGGTGTCAAGATAGCTCACATTGAGCATCAACTTGCTTCGCATCAGGAGCGCAGACCTCTCTTCGGCAGGAATCGAGTGATGTGCTTCGACACGCAACCCTCGCTCGCGCATTTCATCGAGAAGGCGATGTCGCCGCGCATTCAGGCTGCCGAAGAAAAGCACATCGATGTCTTCCACGGGAGGGGCCTGAGCTTCCGGCGGTGCCAGGATCGCCCCGGCCTGGTAGCCGAGTGGAACCAGGCTGGCGTGCGGTATGCCGAGTTCCGCGTACCTTCTAAAGTTCAGCTCGCTGTACTCCCACACGTAGCTGTTACGCAGAACTTCCAGATAGATCGGATTGAAGGCGTTTCCACCCTCCACGAGTTGCTCGATATTCACGACGATGCAGTTCGGCGCCAGATGAGCGAGATCCTTCCACTTCAGCGATGCGGCCCCGAACATGATGATGTTGACCCGAGCCGCATCGATCTGAGCGTAGTTGCACGTGACGTCGTACCCGAGCTCGCACAATCCCAGCCGGAAGCCTTCGACGATCTCCCCGACCATTTGCGGGTCACCGACAGAAGTGAGATGCAGTTTTGGATTCATTGAAGGATCACGCGCTAGGGGCGCTGCCTGCGAGCAAAGGTGTCGGGGCGGGCTCGATCAAGATTTTCGTTGGTCACAGCATTTTTCCTGCAAAACCCGTTGATGCCTTTGATCAGGAGTTTCATTTTTTCACTCCTCGCAGTCACTCGGGATCTTGCCCAACGCCTGCGAGCTGAAAAAGTTTACGCCCCGTTTGACTCGGCGGCCAGACGATGAGCGTGGCCGTTCGATGCCCAGAGCGGCGTTCCGTCTGAATCCAGGTGCGTCAGATACAGCCGCAAGTCGAATTCAAGCTGCCGATAGTCCGGCTCCATGTGCATGCACAGCGCGTAAAAAGCCTTGTCGTGGTCGCGTTCCTTCATGTGCGCGAGCTCGTGCACGACGATCATCCGCAACAACGCCAGGGGCACGTCCTTGAACAGGCTCGCCACCCGAATCTCGCGCTTGGCCTTGAGCTTCCCGCCCTGCACGCGCGACACCGTGGTGTGCGTGCCCAGCGCATTGCGGATCACGTGCAGCTTGTTGTCGAACATCACCTTCGACAGCGGGGCGGCCTTGCGCATGAACTCGTTCTTGAGTTCGGTCACGTAGTCGTAGAGTGCGCGATCGGTCTGGATGCCGTGCACGCCGTCGGGATAGCGCTTGCCGAGCAGCACCCCCAGCTTGTCTTCGGCGACCAACTGGCGGACCTGGTCCAGCAGGGGCGCCGGATAGCCCGCCAGGTACTTCATGCGCGACGGCGCTCCGTGTGCGCCGCGCAGGCCAGCCCTGTGGCCACGCCGCCGAACAGGTCGCCTTCGACCAGGTTCACGCCCGCAAAGCTCTTGCGCAGGGCGTGCTGGAATGGCCGCAGCGCCGAGGAGCCGCCGGTGAGGTAGATCGCATCGAGGTCGCTGCTGCGCAAGCTGGCGCGCTTGACGCACGCATGTGCGCAGGCGATCACGTTCTCGAGCGGGCCGGCCAGCTGCTGAGCCATATCGTCCGGTGTGAGCGAGGCCACCAGCCCGCGCTCGGCGCAGGAGAGGTCGATGGCTGTCGCCGCGTCGGTCACTGACGCATCGATCTTGGCCGCTTCCACCGCGCTCGCGATGCGGTGGCCGTGCCGTTCTTCGAGCACGGTCATCAGCCGGTCGTGCAACCGCGTGTCGCTGTAGCTCGTGCGCAGGTCTTTCGCCTGGCGCACCGCCTTGGCGGCGTAGAGCCAGTTGATCAGGTGCCAGGACGAGAGTTCGAAGAACACCTTGCTCGGCACCTCGCGCCCTTGCGGCCCGGTGTGGCGAAAGCCGAACTGCGGCATCACGCGTTCGAGGTTCAGGCGCTGGTCGAAATCGGTGCCGCCGATGTGCACGCCGCTGGTGGCCAGCACGTCGTCGGTGCGGTCCTCGCGTGCAGCTCGCTCGGGTCCGACGCGCACGACGGTGAAGTCGGAGGTGCCGCCGCCGATGTCGACGATGAGCACGATCGACTCTTTCGTGATGCGCTGCTCGTAGTCGAAGGCGGCTGCGATCGGTTCGAGCTGGAAGCCGATCTCGCGAAAGCCCGCGGCGCGCGCCGCGTGACGCAGGCTTTCCTCGGCGCGTTCATCGCGTTTCGGATCGTCATCCACGAAATGCACGGGTCGCCCGATCACCACGCGCTCGGGCGTCTGGCCGAGCTCGCGGCTGGCGCGCACGGCCAGTTCGCGCAGGAAGCGCGCGATGATGTCCTCGAAGCTCACCAGGCCGTCGTAGATCGCCGTCTTTTCCTGCATCAGCGCGCTGCCGAGCAGGCTCTTCAGCGAGCGCATCAGGCGGCCTTCGGTGCCCGAGAGGTACTGGCCGATGGCGTCGCGACCGAAGTGGGTCGTGCGGTCTTCGGCGTTGAAGAAGATCGCGGTGGGCAGGGTGGTGGCCGCGCCTTCGATGGGCAGCAGGCGAGCCACGCCGTCGACCCGGCAGGCCACGGCGGAGTTGGAGGTGCCGAAGTCGATGCCGATCGTCGGCAGCGACGACGGTGACAACACGCTCAAGATTCCCTGCGCAGCGCCGGGAACAGGATCACGTCGCGGATGCTCGGCGAATCGGTCAGCAGCATCATCAGGCGGTCGATGCCGATGCCGCAGCCGCCAGTGGGCGGCATGCCGTATTCGAGGGCGCGCACGAAGTCGTGGTCGTAGAACATGGCTTCGTCGTCGCCGCTGTCCTTGGCGGCCACCTGCGCGTTGAAGCGCGCGGCCTGGTCTTCGGCGTCGTTCAGCTCGCTGAAGCCGTTGCCGAATTCGCGGCCGGTGATGTACAGCTCGAAACGCTCGGTGACCTCGGGGCGCTCGTCGTTGGCGCGTGCCAGCGGCGAGATCTCGGTCGGGTGCTCCATGATGAAGGTCGGCTGCCAGAGCTTCTCTTCCACGGTCTCCTCGAAGTACATCACCTGCAGGCTGGCGAGGCTGCGCTGCGAGAGCTTGTCTTTTTCTTCGCTCAGGCCGAGCTTGCGCAGGGCGTTGATGAGCCAGGCAGTGTCGTCCACGCCATCACCGGCGTCGGTGTGCTTGAGGATCGCTTCGCGGATCGTCAGGCGCTCGAAGGGCTGCGTCAGGTCGACGGCCTTGCCGCCGTAGGTGAGCTGCTGCGTGCCCACGGCCTTGTCGGCGATGGTGCGGATCAGCGTCTCGGTGAAGTCCATCAGGTCGCGGTAGTTCCAGTAGGCCGCGTAGAACTCCATCATCGTGAACTCGGGGTTGTGCCGCACCGAGATGCCCTCGTTGCGGTAGCTCCGGTTGATCTCGAACACACGCTCGAAGCCGCCGACGATCAGGCGCTTGAGGTACAGCTCGGGCGCGATGCGCAGGAACATCTCCTGGTCGAGCGCGTTGTGGTGCGTCTTGAACGGCTTGGCGTTCGCGCCGCCCGGAATGGGGTGCAGCATGGGCGTCTCGACTTCGAGGAAGTCGTTGGCCACCATGAACTCGCGCAGTGCGCTCACGGCCTTGCTGCGCGCGGTGAAGCGCACGCGGGCCGACTCGTCGGTGATCAGGTCGACGTAGCGCTGGCGGTACTTCTGCTCCTGGTCGGCCATGCCGTGGAACTTGTCGGGCAGCGGGCGCAGGCTCTTGGTGAGCAGGCGCAGGCGGCTGACCTTGATCGACAGCTCGCCGGTCTTGGTCTTCATGAGCGTGCCTTCGGCACCGAGGATGTCGCCGAGGTCCCAGCGCTTGAAGTCGGCGTACGCCTCTTCACCGATGGCGTCGCGCGTCACGTACAGCTGGATACGGCCGGTGGCGTCCTGCACGGTCGCGAAGCTGGCCTTGCCCATCACGCGCTTGAGCATCATGCGGCCGGCCACGCTGACGGCGACGGCCTGTGCTTCGAGCGCCTCGGGCTCGGTGCCGCCATGCTGTTCGACCAGCACCGCGGCGCGGTGGCCGGGTTTGAAGTCGTTCGGGAACGCGACCCCCTTGCCTTCGGTCTGCGCCGTGCGCAGCAGCTTGAGCTTTTCGCGGCGTTCGACGATGAGCTGGTTGTCGTCGACGGCGGGTGCAGAGGAGGGGGCTGCAGCGGGCGCGGGAATGGGAGGGGTGAGGTGATCGGACATGAGGAGCGGATGAGGCGCAACCGGAGCGTGCGCGAGCCCGGCATTTTAGCCGATCGCTTTCGAATCAAACCGCCCCTGAGCGCCCGTCAATCCTGCACAAGACGCTATAAAAAAAGAAGCAAACTATTCAGTGATGCCGGTGCGTGCCAGCAGGTCGCTCACCAGCTCCAGCCGCATCAGCGGGCTGTCGAGTTCCATCAGCCGCTGCTTCAGCTCGACCTGCATCGGCACCAGCTCGCACCAGCGGTTGGCCACCCACCCGCAGTCGTCGAGGCGATAGGGCGCGCCGATCGGCAGGCGCACGGTGTCGCCCTGCGCGTGGCGGCGCTCTTCGAGGGTGTCGATCAGGCGGCGCAGCGCGGTGGCGGTGTGGCGCAGGTCGTCGGGGATGTCGAGCGCGACGTCGTCGGCAATGGCCTCGACCTCCGCGACCCACAGGCCGTGTTTCTGCAGCTCGCTGCTGCGCACGCGAAAGCGCTGCGTGCCGACGCATTCGATCTGCAGCAGGCCGCTTTGCGGCGCGTCGAAGGTGCGGATGTCGGCGAGCGTGCCGACGGCGGCAAAGCTCTCGGCTTCGGCGCCGGCCTTGCGCACCTCGGCGCCGCTCGTCAGGCTGACCACGCCGAAGGGGGCGCCGGCCTTGCGGCACTTGCCGATCATGTCGAGGTAGCGGACCTCGAAGATGCGCAAGGGCAGCAGGCCGCCGGGGAAGAGAACCGTGCCGAGTGGGAACAATGGCAGTGAATGCAAAAGGGGTTGTGTCGTCATCGAAGAACCTTGCGTGGCTATCATCGCATTCCGCTCACGGCTGCGCCCCATGCTCTATCAGATTCCTTCGTTTCTTCTCGACGTGATCGTCGGCCTGCTCGGAGGCGCCTGCCTGCTGCGCCTGTACATGCAGTACCACCGCGTGCCCTTCGGCAATCCGCTGGGGCGCTTCGTGTTCGCCATCACCGACTGGATCGTGCTGCCGCTGCGGCGCATCGTGCCCGCGGTGAAGCGCTGGGACCTCGCGAGCCTGATCGCGGCCTGGCTGCTGGTGATGCTCAAGTTCCTGGTGTTGTGGCTGCTGGCCGGCAGCCTGGCGCGGATCACGGCGCTGCCGCTGGTGTCGCTGGTCGGCCTGCTGCAGCTGGCGGTGTCGGGCCTGACGGCGCTGCTGGTGGTGTACGCGGTGCTGTCGTGGATTCCGGGCGCCTCGCCCATGCTGCTCGACCTGATCTCGCGCCTGGCCGAGCCGCTGGTGCGGCCCTTCCGCCGCTTCATTCCGCTGATCGGCGGGGTCGACCTGTCGCCGCTGGCCGCCATCGTGGTGCTGCAGGTGGTGGCGATCGTGCTGGGCAACCTGCTGGTCTTCGCGTTCCGGCTCGGCGCCTGACCTGAGGACACCACAGACAGCAAAACGCCCGCATCGCCTTTCACAGCGTGCGGGCGTTCAGGCCGAGGCCTGTAGCGATCAGAGCACCGCGTCGGCCGGCTGGCGCAGCAGCATGGCCAGCGTGCTGGCGATGGTCTTGCGCAGTTCGCGGCGGTCGCTGATGAAGTCGATCGCGCCCTTGGTCTGCAGGAACTCGGCGCGCTGGAAGCCTTCGGGCAGCGTCACGCGCACGGTCGACTCGATCACGCGCGGGCCGGCAAAGCCGATCAGCGCCTTGGGCTCGGCGATCACCACGTCGCCCACGAAGGCGAAGCCGGCGCTCACGCCGCCCATGGTCGGGTCGGTCAGCACGCTGATGTAGGGCAGGCCCTTCTTCGCCAGGCGCGTGAGCGCGGCGTTGGTCTTGGCCATCTGCATCAGCGAGAGCAGGCCTTCCTGCATGCGCGCGCCGCCGGTGGCGGTGAAGCACACGAAGGGCACCTTCTGCTCGATGGCGGTCTCGACGCCGCGCACGAAGCGCTCGCCGACCACGCTGCCCATGGAACCGCCCATGAACTCGAACTCGAAACAAGCCACGACCACGCTGATGCTGTGGACCGAGCCGCCCATGACGACCAGCGCGTCGGTCTCGCCGGTGTTCTCCAGCGCTTCCTTCAGGCGCTCGGGGTACTTGCGGCTGTCCTTGAACTTCAGGGCGTCGACCGGCAGCACTTCCTGGCCGACTTCGTAGCGGCCTTCGGCGTCCAGGAAGGCATCGAGCCGGGCGCGGGCGCCGATGCGGTGGTGGTGGCTGCAGCTCGGGCAGACGTTCTGGTTGTGCTCGAGGTCGGTCTTGTACAGAACGGTCTCGCAGGCCGGGCATTTGATCCACAGGCCCTCGGGCACCTGGCGGCGCTCGGACGGGTCGGTTTGTGCGATCTTGGCGGGTAGCAGTTTTTCAAGCCAGCTCATGGGGGCTCCTTGTGAGGGCAGTGATTATCGACCAGCCGCGTTCTTGGCCGTGGCGGCCGGCAGGGCGTCGAGCGCCTCGCGGATGCCGGCCAGGAATTCGCGCACCGTGGGCACCACGTTGTCGCGGGGCTGGTCTTCGATGAGTTGAATGATCTTCGTGCCGATGACCACGGCGTCCGCCGCCGAGCCGATGGCCTGCGCCGTGCGCGCGTCGCGGATGCCGAAGCCCACGCCGACGGGGATGCTCACGTGCTCGCGGATGCGCGGGATCATGCGACCGACCGCCTCGGTGTCGAGGTGGCCGGCACCGGTCACGCCCTTGAGCGACACGTAGTACACGTAGCCGCTCGCGATGCGCGCCACCTGCGCCATGCGCTCGGCGGTGCTGGTGGGGGCCAGCAGGAAGATCAGGTCGATGCCGGCGGCCTTCAGGTCGGCGGCGAAGTCCTCGCATTCCTCGGGCGGGTAGTCGACGACCAGCAGGCCATCGACACCGGCCGCGGCCGCGTCGCGGATGAAGGCCTTCTTGCCGTGCACGAGGTCGTAGCGCTCGACCGGGTTGGCGTAGCCCATGAGCACGACCGGCGTGGTCGTGTCCTGGGCGCGGAACGCCGCCACCATGGCGAGCACCTGCTTCATGCCGACGCCCAGCGCCAGCGCGGCCTCGCCGGCCTTCTGGATCACGGGGCCGTCGGCCATCGGGTCGGAGAAGGGCACGCCCAGCTCGATCACGTCGGCGCCCGCCTCGACCATGCCGTGCATGAGCTCGGGCGTGATGTCGGCGAAGGGGAAACCGGCGGTGACGTAAGGGATCAGTGCGCGACGGCCTTGCGTTTGCAGGGCCTGGAACTTGGCGGCAATGCGGCTCATCACTTGCCTCCCTTCACGCTCAGACCGCGCATCGAGGGGCGGTCGTAGAAATCGACGCCCGACAGGTCGGCGACGGTGCCGATGTCCTTGTCGCCACGGCCCGAGAGGTTCACGAGGATCGACTGGTCGGGGCGCATGGTCTTGGCGAGCTTCAGGGCGTAGGCCATGGCGTGGCTGGATTCGAGCGCGGGAATGATGCCCTCCGTGCGGCACAGGTAGTGGAAGGCTTCGAGCGCCTCGACGTCGGTGATGCCGACGTACTCGGCGCGGCCGATGTCGGCCAGGTAGGCGTGCTCGGGGCCCACGCCCGGGTAGTCGAGGCCGGCGCTGACGCTGTGCGTCTCGGTGATCTGGCCGTCGTCGTTCTGCAGCAGGTAGGTGCGGTTGCCGTGCAGCACGCCGGGGCTGCCGCGCAGGATCGAGGCGGCGTGCTTGCCGCTGTCCAGGCCTTCACCGGCCGCTTCCACGCCGATGAGGCGCGTGCCCGCGAACGGAATGTAGGGGTGGAAGATGCCGATCGCATTGCTGCCGCCGCCCACGCAGGCGACCACCACGTCGGGCTGCTTGCCCTCGGCTTCGCCGGTGATGCCGTCGGCCGCGAGCATGGCGGGCATCTGCGCGATGCACTCGGTGCCGATCACGCTCTGGAAGTCGCGCACCATCGTCGGGTAGGGGTGCGGGCCCGCCACCGTGCCGATGATGTAGAAGGTGTTTTCGACGTTGGTGACCCAGTCGCGCATGGCCTCGTTGAGCGCGTCCTTCAGCGTCTTGCTGCCGGATTCGACGGGCACGACGGTCGCGCCCAGCAGGTTCATGCGGTAGACGTTGGGGCTTTGGCGCTTCACGTCCTGGCTGCCCATGTAGACCACGCATTCGAGGCCGTAGCGCGCGCAGATGGTGGCCGTGGCCACGCCGTGCTGGCCGGCGCCGGTCTCGGCGATCACGCGGGGCTTGCCCATGCGGCGCGCGAGCATCGCCTGGCCGATCACGTTGTTGATCTTGTGCGCGCCGGTGTGGTTCAGGTCCTCGCGCTTCAGGTAGATCTGCGCGCCGCCCATTTCACGGCTGGTGCGCGCGGCGTGGTAGATCGGCGAGGGGCGGCCGACGAAGTGCTTCAGCTCGTAGTGGAACTCGGCCAGGAAGGCCGGGTCGTCCTTGAACTTGGCGTACGCGTCGCGTAGTTCGTTGATCGCGTGCGTGAGCGTTTCGCTCGCGAAGGTGCCGCCGTAGGGGCCGAAATGGCCGCTGGCGTCGGGTTGCTGGTAGTCCTGGAATTGGCTTTGCATGGTTCTCGATCGATGGGCCGCAGCCCGAATGCGATCAGGTGCGGCGGCTAACTGGAGAAGGACGAAGCGTTGGCTGCCGAGGCTTTGACAGTGTGCGCCGCATCTGCGGCTCTCACGGCGGCGACGAATGCCCGGATCTTTCCGGCGTCCTTGAGGCCCTTGTGCCCGGGACCGTCGATTTCGACGCCCGAGCTCACATCAACGGACAGCGTCTTGCAGCGCGTCCGCAGGCTGTGAATGCCATCGCTCACGTTTGCAGGTGTGAGCCCACCACTCAAGACGAGGTGAGCGTCGACGGCGGGTGGAAGAAGTGACCAATCGAAAGCCTTGCCGCCTCCGCCATAACCTTCGACATGGGCGTCGAGCAGGATGGCCTGGGCGCGGGAGTAATCGGACGCGTATTTTACGAGGTCGAAGCCGGCCCCGGCAGCCCCCAGTGGAATCCGGGCGGCGCGCATGTAACGAAAGCGTCCCGGGCCGGTGGCTTCCTCGCACTGATCGGGCGTTTCTTCCCCGTGGAATTGCGCGATGGCGCCTTTCACGCGGGCCAGGGAGGCCAGGACTTCGGGAGCGTCCGCGTTCACGAACAGCAGCACAGGCGTGATGAAGGGCGGCAGGCGCGAGGCCAGTTCGGCGGCGCGCTCGGCGCTCACGGCGCGCGGGCTCTTCGGGTAGAGCACGAAGCCGATAGCGTCGGCGCCGGCCTCGACCGCCGCGTCCACGTCGGCCTCACGCGTGAGGCCACAGATCTTGATGCGGGTGCGCGGGGCGAGAGGAGCGGGAGATGTCATGGCGGGCCATCATACGAAGCCCGCTCGCCCTGGAACGTGGCCTCGGCCGGCAGACCCCACTTGGCGTCGTACAACGGGCCGAGGAAGTACAGGCCGTCGGCGGAGAAGGTGGGCGCGGCCACCTTGCGGCTGCGCGCTTCGAGCACCTCGGTGATCCATTCGGGTCGCTCGTCGCCGCGACCGATGCGCACCAGGCTGCCCATCAGGTTGCGGATCATGTGGTGCAGGAAGGCATCGGCCTCGAACTCGAAGTGCCAGCGGCAGCGCTCGCCGTTGCCCACACGGGTGATCTCGAGGCGCCGCAGGTCCTTGACCGGCGAGAGGGCCTGGCAGGCCGAGGCGCGGAACGAGCTGAAATCGTGCCGGCCCACCAGCAGCGCTGCCGCGGCGCGCATCGCATCGCCATCGAGCGGGTACATCGACCAGCCGACCCGGCCCGCATCGAGGCTGGGTCGCACGGGCGACTGCGAGAGCACGTAGACGTAGCGGCGCGCCAGGGCGCTGGCGCGGCAATGGAATTCGTCGGGGACCGGGTGCGCCCACTGCACCGCGATGTCGTCGGGCAGGTAGCGGTTGGTGCCGCGCATCCAGGAGAAAGGGGCGCGCTCGATGTCGGTGTCGAAATGCACCACCTGCATCAGCCCGTGCACACCGGCGTCGGTGCGGCCGGCGCACAGCGTGCTGACCCGACTGCCGGCGGGCAGGCCGGCGAACTTTGCGAGGGCGGCTTCGAGCTTGTCCTGCACCGTGCGGCCCGAGCGCTGGCTCTGCCAGCCCTCGTATGCCTGGCCGTTGTAGCGGATGCCGAGTGCCAGCCTCACGAAGCGATCAGAAGGGCAGTCGGCAACCGGCTCAGCGCAGTTCGGCGAGCAGCTGCTTGGCTTGCGACTTGAGGTCGCCGGCGCTTTCGGCTTCGACTTCCTCGACCAGCGAGCGGGCGCCTTCGACGTCGCCGATGGCCTGCAGTTCGCGGGCCAGCGAAAGCTTCACGGCGTGCGGGTTGTCGTCGCCGTCGTCGTCCAGGGCGGACGGCGAGGTGGCCACGGCCGCCGAGCGCGGTGCCTCGGCAGTGGCGGAGCGGGCCGGCAGGCCGGCGAGGGCGCTCATGTCGAACTCGATGAAGCCGGAGTCGGCAGGCAGCGTGTCGCGCAGCATGGCCGGGCGGGTGTTGTGCTCCGCGTCGTTCAGCGACGAGGGGCGCGTGTGGGCCGTCAGCGCGCCGGGGGCCGTGTCGAAATCGTTTTCGAGGTCGACCGGCGCTGCGGCATGGCCGTTGCTCAGCGGGGCCGGTGCAGCCGTCGGTGCGTAGACCGACTTCGGCAGGCTGGCACCCACGGGGGCGGGCGCCGGTGCGGGCGGCTGGGTCAGGTCGAGGTCGAAGTCCAGCGGCGCGACCGAGGGCATGAAGGCCGGCGGGGCCGACGCCACGGGCGGTGCGGACGGGGGCGGCGGTGCCACGACGGCGGCTGCGACTGCGGCAGCCGGCTTGGCGGCAGCGGCCAGCGCGCCGGCGAATGCGGCGGTCTCGGCCTGGCTGGCGCCACGCGCGGTGCTCGTTCCCGATTCGTACAGCGGGTTGCCCGGGTCGAGGTCCTTGCCCATGTCGACCACGCGGTTCCATTCGGAGCCCGCGCCGTTGGTCAGCTTGTGCACTTCGGTGGCGAGGCCGTCGAAGGCGCGCACATCGCGGCGCTTGGCGTGGATCTCGAGCAGCTTGAGGTGGATGGCGGTGCGGTCCGGGTTCAGGCGCAGCGCTTCGCGCAGGATTTCCTCAGCCTGCAGGTCGCGGCCGTAGGCGAGGTAGACGTCGGCCTCGGCGACCGGGTCGACATCGCCCGCGTCGAGCTGGCTCGGCGAGTACGACAGCGACGACACGGTGGAATCGCCGCGGTTCTTGGTGTCGACCGATTCGCCGCCGCTGGCGCCGAAGAACGAGTCCTTGGGAATGCGGCTCTCGAGGAACACGCTTTCGCTCATCTCTTCGCGGCGGCGGCCCAGCACGCGGTACAGCAGGAAGCCGACCAGCAGCGCGATCAGCGCTGCGCCGGCGAGCATCAGCGGGTTGTCGAGCAGCTCGTCGAGGAAGCTGCGCTCCGGCGGGGGCGGCGGCGGTGCGGCCTTGACCACAGGCTTGGGAGCGACGATGGGCGCGGCGGCGGCTGCAGCGCTGGCTGCGGCTGCCACGGGCAGGGCGGCTGCGTCGGTGGCCGACGGTGCGGCGGCTGCTGCAGCGGAGGCCGCGGCGACCGGGGGCGTTGCAGCAGCCACTGGCGCGGCTGCAGGCGCCGGCGTTGCCGGTGCGGGGGCTGCGGCGGCAGGGGCCGCAGGAGCGGCCGCGACCGCTGGCGTCGGCGTCGTGGCCCCGGCCAGCGGCGCGGGAACGGCGATACCGGGCGTGGTGGCCGGCGCTGCAGGCGCGGCGGCCGCAGCGGACGAGCCGGTGCCCGTGCCAGCACCGGACTTGAGCTTGTTCAGCTCGTTGATGTTCTTCGTGAGTTCTGCGACGCGGTTGCTGCTGTCCTGCGCCTGGCGGGCCTGCGCGACCTTTTCATCGGCGGCGCGCGCGGCGGCGTTGCCTTGCGACACTGTGAGCTTGTCGGGGGCGCTGGCGGCGGCATTGCGGTCTTCCACGCTGGCCTGCAGCTTGCCCGAGGCCTGGCGGCTCGCGGCGGCGACGTTGGTGGTCGGGGCGTTTTCGGCGAGGCGCTGGCGGTAGCTGCCGAAGTCGCGGCTTTGTGCGGTGATCGTGCGGCGTGCGTCGGCGGCCGGCACGGCGCTCGCTGCGGCGGCATTCGGCAGGTCGAGCACGGCACCGGCCTTCATCCGGTTGACATTGCCGCCGACGAAGGCGTCGGGGTTGGCGTTCAGCAGCGCGACCAGCATCTGGTCGAGCGACACATCGGCGGGCTTGTGGGCGGAGGCGATCTTGCCGGCGGTGTCGCCACGGCGCACCGTGACTTGCTCGCCACTGCCGCCGCTGGGGGCGGCGACGGCGGCACGTGCCGGCGCGGGAGCCGGTGCGGCCGCAGGGGCCGGCGCAGCCGCAGCGGGTGCGGGCGTTGCAGTCACTGCAGGCGCGGGCTCGCGGCGCACGCGCGGGGCGGGCGCGGGGCGCTCGACCGGCGTGGCGATCTGCGGTGCGATGGGCGTCACCGGTGCGGCTGCCGCCTGGCGCGTGGCCGGCGGATCGAGCAGCACGGTGTAGTCGCGCACGATGCGGCCCGAGGCGCCGTTGGCTTCGAGCAGCAGGTCGATGAAGGGGTCGTTGAGCGGGCGGTTGCCGGCCAGGCGCACCACGTACTGGCCACCGGCGCGGCGCTGCAGCGTGGCTTTCACGTCGCCGAGGGCTGCGTTGTACGGGATGCCTGCGTTCTTGAAGGCTTCGGCCGTGGCGATGTTGATCTTCAGGCCTTCCGCCTCGTTGGCGGCCATTTCAGTGACATCGATCTCGGCGCGCAGCGGTTCGCCCAGTGCCGACTGCACCCGCAGCGGTCCCAGCGCGAAGGCGCTGGCGTCGGCGCTGGCCAGTCCCAGCGTCAGGGCCGCAGCGGCACCCAGGATGGAAAGGCGCCAGCCATTCGACGGCAGGGCGGGGCGGGCGGCCGAAGGGCGGGCCGCGGGCAACAGATGTCTTGTCATGCTGATAGGGGCGGCTCAGGCCCTGAATTTGTAAGAGGACGTTAGCATCATCAACATGCACTGACAAGGCAATGCGCCTGATCTACCCAGTGCGCGCATACTTCCGATGACATCCTGTGTTGCCTTTCGGCAACATTTTTGTATTTCAAGGCCCTGAGCTGCCCGCATCAGGCTTCGAGCAGGATGCGCAGCATGCGGCGCAGCGGTTCGGCCGCGCCCCACAGCAGCTGGTCGCCGATGGTGAAGGCGCCGACGTACTCGGGGCCCATCGCCAGCTTGCGGATGCGGCCGACCGGGATGTCCATGGTGCCCGTCACGGCCACCGGCGTCAGGTCCTTCACGGTGGCTTCGCGCGTGTTCGGCACGACCTTGGCCCAGGGGTTGTCGGCGGCGATCATCGCTTCGATGTCGGCCACCGGCACGTCCTTCTTGAGCTTGAAGGTCAGGGCCTGGCTGTGGCAGCGCATGGCGCCGATGCGCACGCAGAAGCCGTCCACCGGCGTGGCGGCGGTGCCGAAGCCCGCGCCCTGGCCGAGGATCTTGTTCGTTTCGGCGCCGCCCTTCCACTCTTCCTTGGACATGCCGTCGCCCAGGTCCTTGTCGATCCAGGGAATCAGCGAGCCGCCCAGCGGGGCGCCGAAGTTGGCGATTTCGGAGGCGCTCAGGTTCTGCTGCTTGTGCAGCACCTTGCGGTCGATCTCGAGGATGGCCGACTTCGGGTCGTCGAGCAGCGCGCGCACTTCGGCGTTCAGGGTGCCGAACTGGGTCAGCAGCTCGCGCATGTGCTGCGCGCCGCCGCCCGAGGCTGCCTGGTAGGTCATGCTGGTCATCCACTCGACCAGGCCGGCCTTGTAGAGGGCGCCCA
>Ga0209051_1000592_pt1 | contig 42784 bp, 33 predicted proteins | sample AraplaCvi_mMS_r2_2_FD_184286 | JGI IMG/M metagenome (GOLD analysis project Ga0209051, IMG submission 184286) | Arabidopsis root microbial communities from North Carolina, USA - plate scrape MF_Cvi_mMS_r2 (SPAdes) (version 2) | ecosystem: Host-associated > Plants > Roots > Endosphere | place...
CCGACGGACGTCTTGGCGGTGTTGACCAGTCCGTTGATTTGGGTCAGCTGCGCCATCGTCTGATCGGTGATGCCGCCACACTCGGGAATCATGGGCCCGTGCTTGGCGTCGGCGGCGGGCGCGGGCGCCGACGAACTGCCGGGACCGGTGGGCTCCTCGGAGCTGCCGGAGCAGGCCGCAACCAGTGGAATCACGGCGGCGGCCAACACCGCGAACGCCTTCGTCGTGCGTCCGTCCAGGCGGTGGCCGCGTCTTCCCGTCACGCCCGACACTGTAGCGGCAGGCTCGGGGCACAACCACCGACATGCCGACTGACCTGGAGTTTTCTAAGGAAATCCACGGGTGTCGGCGGACGACGAGCGGTGTGCGACAGTTGCGGAATGCTCTGGGCGTTGCTGCGACGGTACGCGGGGCCGTACCGCGGGTCGGTCGCCGTCGTCGGCGGCCTGCAGATGGTCAGCTCGCTGGCGTCGCTGTACCTGCCGACGATCAACGCCGCGATCATCGACGACGGCGTGGCCAAGGGCGACACCACCACGATCGTCGAGTTGGGCGCGATGATGCTCGGCGTCACCGCACTGCAGGTGCTCTGCGCGATCGGCGCCGTCTACTTCGGGTCCCGCGTGGGCATGGGCTTCGGTCGCGATCTGCGATCGGCGATGTTCCACCACGTCACCGGGCTGTCCGCCGAGGAGACCGCCCGCTTCGGTGCCCCGACGCTGCTGACCCGCACCACCAACGACGTCCAGCAGATCCAGGTACTGCTGCAGATGACGTGCACGATGCTGATCGCCGCGCCGATCATGTGCATCGGCGGCATCGCGATGGCGATCCACCAAAACGCCGGCCTGTCATGGCTGTTGATGGTCAGCGTGCCCCTGCTGGTGTTGTCCAACTACGTGATCGTCTCGAAGCTGCTGCCGATCTTCCGCCGCATGCAGCGGCTCATCGACGGCATCAACCGGGTGATGCGCGAACAGCTCGCCGGAATCCGGGTGATTCGGGCCTTCGCCAGAGAGCCGTTCGAGCGCAGCAGGTTTCGCGAAGCCAACGAGGCGCTTGCCGACACGGCGATGACGGTCGGTCGGCTGCAGGCCCTCATGCTGCCGTTCACCACGCTGGTCATCAACCTCTCGAGCGTCGCGCTCATCTGGTTCGGTGGCATACGCATCGACTCGGGCGAGATGCAGGTCGGCTCCCTGATCGCGTTCCTGTCCTACTTCATGCAGATTCTGATGGCCGTCCTCATGGCGACGCTTCTGGTGGTGATGTTGCCGCGCGCCTCGGTGTGCGCCGAACGCATCAGCGAGGTGCTCGCCACCACGCCCGCGATCACCAGCCCCGATACGCCCACCACCCCGGCCGTCGCGAGGGGCGCGATCGAGATCGTCGACGCCACCTTTCGCTACCCCGGTGCGGACCGCCCTGTGTTGCAAGGGGTTTCCCTGGTGGCGCGGCCAGGCACCACGACCGCCGTGGTGGGGTCTACCGGCTCCGGCAAGTCGACGCTCATCTCGCTGATCTGCCGACTGTTCGACGTCACCGAGGGCTCGGTGGCCGTCGACGGGGTCGACGTCAGGGACTATGACGTCGAGAGGCTGTGGTCGACCATCGGGCTCGTTCCCCAACGCGGCTATCTGTTCTCCGGCACGGTCGCCGAGAACCTCCGCTACGGCAAGGCCGACGCGACCGACGACGAGATGTGGGCCGCGCTGCGCGTCGCGGCGGCAGAGGAGTTCGTCGCCGCGCACGCCGACGGGCTGGAGATGCGGGTGGCCCAGGGCGGCATCAACTTCTCCGGCGGCCAGCGGCAGCGGCTCGCGATCGCCCGCGCGGTGATCCGACGCCCGGCGATCTATCTGTTCGACGACGCGTTCTCCGCCCTCGACGTCCGCACCGACGCGCGGGTCCGGGCCGCGCTCGGCGAGGTGTCCGCCGACTCGACGGTGCTCATCGTCTCCCAACGCATTTCGACGGTGATGGGCGCCGACCAGATCGTGGTGATCGACGACGGCGCCGTCGTGGGCACGGGCACGCACGAATCACTGCTCGTCGACTGCCCGGTGTATGCGGAGTTCGCGGATTCCCAGGCCGTGACCGGGGCCATCCGGTGACCGGGCCGGTAGGCCGCAGGCTCAACGCCGGCCTCGACGCGCCGACGGAGCGTTCCAAGGACTTCCGCGGAACGGCGACCAGATTGCTGAGGAGGCTTACCCCGCAACGGCTTCCCACGGTCATCGTGCTGTTGCTCGGTGTCGTCGGCATCGCGATCGGGGTGGTCGGGCCGCTGATCCTCGGGCACGCCACCGACCTGCTGTTCAGCGGGGTGATCGGCCGGGGGCTGCCCGCCGGCATCACCAAGGAGCAGGCGGTCGAGGCGGCCAGGGCGCGCGGCGACGGCACCTTCGCCGACCTGCTCTCCGGGATGAACGTGGTGCCGGGTCAGGGGGTCGACTTCAGCGCCGTCGGCCGGACGTTGCTGCTCGCCCTGGTGTTGTACTTGGTTGCCGCCCTGATGATCTGGATCCAAGCCCGGCTGCTGAACGTCATCATCCAGCGGACGATGGTGGCGCTGCGCTCCGACGTCGAGGACAAGGTGCACCGGCTGCCGCTGTCCTACTTCGACTCTCGGCAACGCGGCGAGGTGCTGAGCAGGGTCACCAACGACGTCGACAACATTCAGTCGTCGTTGTCGTTGACCATCAGCCAGCTGTTGACGTCGATCCTCACCGTCGTCGCGGTGCTGGCGATGATGCTGACGATCTCTCCCGTGCTGGCCCTGATCACCGTCCTGACGGTGCCGCTGTCGCTGTGGTCGACCCGCACGATCGCGCGCCGCAGCCGGGACCAGTTCGTCGCACAGTGGCGCAACACCGGCCGCCTCAACGCCCACGTCGAGGAGACCTACAGCGGGTTCACCGTCGTCAAGACCTTCGGCCACCGCGCCATCGCCGAGGACCGGTTCCGCGAACTCAACGGCGACGTGTACCAGGCCAGCTTCCGGGCGCAATTCCTGTCCGGCCTGGTGTCCCCCGCGACGACGTTCGTCGGCAACCTCAGTTACGTCGCGGTCGCGGTCGTCGGCGGCCTGCAGGTGGCGACCGGCCAGATCTCGCTCGGCAGCATCCAGGCCTTCATCCAGTACGTCCGCCAGTTCAACCAGCCGTTGACCCAGGTCGCGTCGATGTACAACACGCTGCAATCCGGAATCGCCAGTGCGGAGCGGGTATTCGACCTCCTCGACACCGACGAGCAGACACCGGACCCGACGGGCTCGGCACCGGGGCGGCGCGGGCCCGGCCGGGTGGAGTTCGAGCACGTCGGGTTCGAGTACCGGCCGGGCACCCCGATCATCGAGGACCTGTCACTGGTGGCCGAACCGGGCAGCACCGTGGCGATCGTCGGCCCCACCGGGGCGGGCAAGACGACTCTGGTGAACCTGCTGATGCGGTTCTACGAGGTGGATTCGGGGCGCATCACGATCGACGGCGTGGACGTCACCGCGATGAGCCGCCACGCCCTGCGGTCCAGCATCGGCATGGTGCTGCAGGACACCTGGCTCTTCGGCGGCACCATCTACGACAACATCGCCTACGGCCGCCCCGAGGCCACCGAGGAGCAGGTGATCGAGGCCGCGAAGGCCGCGCACGTCGACCGGTTCGTCGCGACGCTGCCCAACGGTTATCACACGCGGATCACCGACGACGGCGGCAACATCAGTGCCGGGGAGAAGCAGCTGATCACCATCGCCAGGGCGATTCTGGCTCAGCCGAGCCTGCTGATCCTGGACGAGGCCACCAGCTCGGTGGACACCCGCACCGAGTTGCTGATTCAGCAGGCCACGGCCGAGCTTCGCCGCGATCGGACGAGTTTCATCATCGCGCATCGCCTTTCGACGATTCGCGACGCCGACGTGATCCTGGTGATGGAGGCGGGCCGGATCGTCGAGCGGGGCAGTCACGACGAGCTGATGGCCCGCCACGGCGAGTACTGGTCGATGACCCAGGCCTAGAGCTGTGGGCCCTCGGCGCGGAGGTCGTCGACCGTACTCATCGCGTCACGCAACTTGCCGAGCCATTCGTCGGCGTGCTCGCCGACCAGGCGCACCGACCAGGCCAACGCGTCGGAGCGTGACCGCGCCACGCCGGCGTCGACGAGGGTGTCGAGCACCTGACGCTCGGGCTGCCGCAGGCGCGTCATGACCGGTACGGCGATGTGGGTGAACAGAATTCGTTCCGACCCCACCTCGACGCCCCACGCCACCTTGCGGCCGTAGCGGTGCTCGGCCTCGTCGGCGATGCGCATCCGCTCCGATCGGGTCTCCTCACGGAAGCGTGCGGCGCGACCCGAGGCGCGGGCGTCGCTCTCCTCGCCGTCGGCGTCGGGCAGGTGGCCGACGACGGTGATCTCCTCGCGGTCGACGACGACCGTCGGATCGCCCGAGAACCAACCCTCGGGCAGGCGTCCGGCGATCCAGTCGGGGGCGTCGGAGGCGTCGGGCTGTTGGGACTGTTGCCAGCCGCCGGAGCGGCCGCGGTGATGTTGTTTCATGATTACATGATTACGTTGTTACAGACCCGACGGGGCAGACTTCTCCCAGGGCGAACGGACGACGCCGTCAGCGCAGCTTGCGCGACACCGCCACACCCCCGCCGACGACCAGCGCGAGCAGCAGCAGGATCCCCCACCCCGCGCCGGCCAGCAGCCAGACCGCGACCACCGCCACGATGCCCGGCGAGGCGAGGAACAGCACCATTCCGGGATGTTGCTTGACGACCTCGAGGGCACTGCGGGCACGCGCCGGGTCGATCTCCTTGGACATCTGCCCAGCATGCCAGCACCCGCCCCTCGACCCATGGGACTTGGCCTAGGGTCTGGGCAAGGAGACGCCGACATCGAACCGAGGAGCGACACGGTGACTGGACCCGGACAAGGAAGCTGGCAACCCGATCCCGAGGGCCGATACGACTACCGGTGGTGGGACGGTCACGGGTGGACCGATCAGGTCTTCCACCAGGGCCAAGCCGGTCAGTCGCCGCTCGGCGGTGCGGCCGCGCCGCAACCGCAGGCCCAAGCCCAGGCCCAGGTGCAGACCCAGGCCCCGCAGGCGTCGGTCTACGACGCCGGCCAGCCTGCCGGCGACGGCTTCGAGGGCATCACCGGCGACCTGGTCGACGGCCGGTTCACCGAGAAGGAGTCCAAGCCGATCGCCAACCAGAACGCGAAGCTGCTCCGCGTCCGCCTCGGCGAGCCGTTCATGGCGCGACAGGGCTCGATGGTCGCCTACCAGGGCAACGTGGACTTCGCCTTCGAGGGCGGCGGCGCGTCGAAGTTCATCAAGAAGGCCCTGACCGGCGAGGGTGTCCCGCTGATGCGCTGCCAGGGGCAGGGTGACGTGTTCCTCGCCGAACTCGCCCACGACGTTCACCTTCTGAACCTGACCAACTCGGGCCTGTCGATCAGCGGCAAGAACGTGCTGGCGTTCTCCTCGAGCCTGGACTGGAACATCGAACGGGTGAAGGGCGGCAGCATGGCGACGGGCGGGTTGTTCAACACCACGCTGCGCGGCACGGGCTGGGTGGCGCTGACCACCGACGGACCCCCCGTGGTGCTCAACGCCGGGGAGGCGCCGACGTTCGCCGACACCAACGCCGTCGTCGCCTGGTCGGCGAACCTGCAGACCCAGTTGAAGGCCAGCTTCAAGGCGGGCGCACTCATCGGTCGCGGCTCCGGCGAGGCCGTGCAGGTCTCGTTCCACGGCCAGGGCTTCGTCATCGTCCAGCCCTCGGAGGGCATCCAGATTCCGACGCCGTGACGGGCGCGTGGGGAACCGAGGTCCGGATGAGCAGCTACGGCGGCCACCCGGGGTTGCTCTACGACCGCACCCCCGACGGCTTCGCCGAGCTGATGGCCGGTACCGAGGTGTGGACGGACCGAACCTTCCTGGTCCACGGTGAGCGCCGCGTCACCTACGCCGGCTTTCGGGCCGCCGCCCAGACGGCCAGAGCCCAGCTCGCCGGCCTCGGTGTCCGGCCGGGCGACCGGGTGGTGGTCTTCGGCTACAACGGCCCCGAGTGGATCGTCGCACTGTGGGCGCTGTGGCTGGGGGGCGCGGTGCCCGTGCTGGCCAATCGGTGGTGGAGTGCGAGCGAAATCGACCACGCCGTAAGCGTTCTCGCGCCCGTCCACGTGCTGGCCGACACGGCGCTCGACGTGCCGGTGCCAGTGAGCCCGCTCGGCGACCTGCGCGCCGCGTTCGACGCCCCCGCGGGCCAAGCCAGCCCAGCGGTCGCGTCCGACGGCGACGCGGCCGCACTCATCCTGTTCACCTCCGGCAGCTCCGGCATGCCGAAGGCCGTCGAGCTGTCGCGTCGTTCGGTGATCTGCAATCAGCACGACATCATGCAGCGCACCGGCCGGCTGCCCCACCTGCTCAACGACCACTCGGCTCAGGTGGTCAGCCTGGCGACGACGCCGATGTTCCACGTCGGCGGGTTGTCGAGTCTGCTCACCCACTTCCTGACCGGCGGCAAGATCGTCATGACCGAGGGCCGGTTCGACGCGGGCCAGATTCTCGCCCTGATCGAGCGCGAGGGCATTCAAGTGTGGGGGGCGGTGCCCACCATGGCCATTCGCATCCTGGAGCACCCCGACTTCGCGTCGTACGACCTGTCGAGCCTGAAGTCCTGGCCCTTGGGCGGGGCGCCGGTCACCACCGCCCTGCTGGATCGCATCCGCACCAAGCTGCCGAAGTTGCGTGAGCGCGGACTGAGCAACACCTGGGGCATGACCGAGGCCGGCGGCTTCCTCACCGTGGCCGACGCCCGCGATCTCGCCGCGCACCCGGGTTCGGTGGGACGACCGTATCCCGTGGTCGAGATCCGGATCGCGAACCCGGACGCCGACGGCGTCGGCGAGGTCCTGGCCCGCTCGCCGACGGTGATGAACGGTTACGTCGGCGTCGACGCCGCCGTGAACGCCGAGACCGTCGACCGTGACGGCTGGCTGCACTCCGGCGACCTGGGGCACCTCACCGAGGACGGCTACCTGTTCATCGACGGCCGGAGCAAGGACGTCGTCATCAGGGGTGGTGAGAACATCGCCTGCCCGCACGTCGAGGCGGCGATCGCCACTCATCCCGCCGTCGTGGAGGTGGCGGCCATCGGCGTGCCGCACCCCGACCTCGGTGAGGAGTTGGTGGCGGTGGTGGTCCACCGGGACGACGACGAGCCGCCGACCGCGGCCGATCTGGCCGGTCACGTCGCGGGGGTGCTGTCCTACTTCGCCATCCCGACCCGCTGGGAGATTCGAGCCGAGCCACTGCCCACCCTGGCCGGCGAGAAGGTCGACAAGAAGCGGCTGGCCGCCACGTTCACGGGTGACTGACGACTCAATTACCCATACCCCCTATGGGTATATAGTGGCGGCATGAGCGTCTTGTTGGAAGTGCACGGCATGAGCTGCGCGCACTGCGTCGCCTCGATCACCTCCGCGGTGTCCCCCCTGCCGGGGGTGACGGCCGTCGACGTCGCGCTGGCCGACGGCACCGTGCGCGTCGAGGGCAGCCCCGACGTCGCGGCCGTGACGGCGGCCATCGAGGACGTCGGCTATGACGTGGCGGCTCCGCCGCCCGAGGGTGCAGCGGCTCTGCCGCCCGAGGGTGCAGCGGCTCTGCCGCCCGAGGGTGCAGCGGCTCCATGAGCACCGTCACCCTTGCCGTCGACGGCATGACGTGCGCGTCGTGCGCGGCGCGAATCGAGAAGCGGCTGAACAAGATCGACGGCGTGCGGGCGAGCGTCAACTACGCCACCGAACAGGCCGCCGTCGACTTCGACCCGGGTGTCACCACCGAGGATCTGGTGGCCGCCGTGCAGGCCACGGGGTACACGGCGACGATTCACCGCTCCGACCGCAACCACGACGACGACTTCCGCGGGAGGCTGGTCGTCTCCGCGGCCCTGAGCGTTCCGGTGCTGGCACTGTCGATGGTCTCGGCGTGGCAGTTCACCGGCTGGCAGTGGTTGGCGCTGGCGCTGGCCACTCCGGTGGTCAGCTGGGGCGCATGGCCGTTTCACCGGGCCGCGATCACCAACCTGCGCCACGGCGCCACGACCATGGACACCCTGGTCTCGATCGGGGTGCTCGCGTCCTACCTCTGGTCGGCGTGGCAGGTCGTCGCGGGTGCGGGCCACCATCAGCTGTACCTCGAGGTGGCATCGGTCGTCACCACCTTCATCCTCGCCGGACGCCACTTCGAGACGCGGGCCAAGACCCGGTCCGGTGCGGCCCTGCGCGCGCTGTTGGACATGGGCGCCAAGGACGTCGCCGTCATTCGGGACGGCACCAAGGCGAGCGAAGCGACGGGAGAGGGCGCTCGCGAGGAGCGCATCCCCGTCGACCGCCTGGCGGTCGGCGACGTCTTCGTGGTGCGTCCCGGTGAGAAGATCGCCGCCGACGGCGTGGTCGTCGCAGGTGCATCGGCGGTCGACGCCTCGATGCTCACCGGCGAGTCGGTGCCCGTCGAGGTCGCGGTCGGCGACGAGGTCACCGGGGCCACCGTCAACGTCAGCGGTCTGCTGCACGTCCGGGCCGGCCGCGTCGGCTCCGACACCCAACTGGCTCAGATGGCGCGCCTCGTCACCGACGCCCAGAGCGGCAAGGCCGACGTGCAGCGGTTGGCCGACCGCATCTCGGCGGTCTTCGTGCCCGTCGTGATCGCCGTCGCCGCCCTCACCTTCGCGGGCTGGCTGCTGGCCGGCGACTCCGTCGGCGCCGCTCTCACCGCGGCCGTCGCCGTGCTGATCATCGCCTGCCCCTGCGCACTCGGCCTCGCGACCCCGACGGCGCTGCTGGTGGGCACCGGCCGCGGTGCGCAGCTCGGAATCCTGATCAAGGGACCGCAGGTGCTCGAGTCCACCCGCCGCGTCGACGCCATCGTGCTCGACAAGACGGGGACCGTCACCACGGGCCGGATGAGCGTCGCCAACGTGGTGGGCGACGACGACGTCCTGCGGCTCGCGGGCGCACTCGAAACCGCGTCCGAACACCCGATCGCCCGGGCCATCGCGGGGCACGCCGCCGCCACGGGCGCACTGCCCGCCGTCACCGAGTTCGTCAACCACGGCGGCAGCGGCGTGCGGGGCTCCGTCGACGGCCACGCCGTCGCGGCCGGCCGGTTGACCTGGCTGGGCGACGGGCCCGCGCCCACCGACTTGCTCGCCGCCGCCGAGGACGCGGAGGCGTTGGGCCAGACCCCGGTGTGGATCGCCGTGGACGACGAGATCCGCGCCGTGATCGTGGTGGCCGACACCGTCAAGAGCACTGCGGCAGAAGCGATTCGGGACATGCGCCACCTTGGGCTGACCCCGATCCTGATGACCGGGGACAACGAGCGGGCGGCCCACGCGGTGGCCGTCGAGGTCGGGATGGACCCCGCCGTGGACACGGTGATCGCGGGGGTGCTGCCGGCCGACAAGCTCGACCACGTCAAGCGGCTGCAATCCGAGGGCAGGGTCGTCGCGATGGTCGGCGACGGTGTCAACGACGCGGCCGCCCTCGCTCAGGCCGACCTCGGCCTGGCGATGGGCACGGGCACCGACGTCGCCATCGAGGCGTCGGACCTGACGCTGGTCACCGGTGACCTCCGCGCGGCCGCCGACGCCATCCGGCTGTCCCGCGCCACCCTGCGGACCATCCGCGGCAACCTGTTCTGGGCGTTCGCCTACAACGTCGCGGCCATCCCGTTGGCGGCACTCGGGTTGCTCAACCCGATGATCGCCGGCGCTGCAATGGCTTTCAGCTCGGTCTTCGTGGTGAGCAACAGCCTGCGGCTGCGGCGCTTCACTCCGTCGCGCTAGCCCTGCGGACCCGGAACAGCTTCACGTCGTCCTTGATGTTCTTGAGGCGGCGCGCCCCGGCGAAGGACCAGGTGAACTGGTCGACCTCGCCGACGGCCTCCCGGGTGGACTCCGAGACCAGGATGGCGCCCGGCCGGGCGGCTCCCGTCACGCGGCTGGCGAGGTTCACCGAGTTGCCGAACCAGTCCCCCGCCCGACTGACCGCCATGCCGGTGGCCAGACCGACCCGCAGCCGAGGGAAGTCCTCGTCGGTCTCGGTGGCCTCCAACAGGTTCAGCACGGCGTGCAGCATGGCGACGGGATCGCCACTGACGAGCATCACCTCGTCGCCGATGCTCTTGACGTACCGGACCGGGGGTTCGGCAACCTCGCGCGCCAGGTCGACGAGCCGGTGCGCCAACTTCTCGAGATCCTCCGGCGGCACGGCCTCCCCGAGTCGGGTGAAGCCGACGAGGTCGGCGAAGGCGATCGTGACGAGCCGGGCGCCTGGCAGCGGAAGTCCTTCGGCCCGTTCGGTATTGGTGACCGCCTCATTCTCCATGATGTGCAGCAGCTGCAGCCGCAACGTGTCCTCGATCATCGGGCCGAGCAGTGGTGCCACCTGACTGACCAGCGCCTCGGAGGCCTTGGCGGTCTCCAGCTCGGTCGCGCCCGGTTTCAGCACGGCGGCCAGTGCGGCGTACCGCATCACCTCCGCCGCCCGCGTCAACCCCTCGGCGAGCACCTGCAGCACGAGCACCACCTGGTCGGCGGTGATGCCGAGGTCGAGGAACTTCCGCGCTCGCGCGAAGGCGGCACCGTCGGACGCGGGAAGGACCACGGCATCGGGATCGTCGACCCTGGGCAGTCCGACCGCACGCATCATGCGTTCCAGCAGTGCGAGATCCAGACCGGCGGCCTCGCTGATCTGGCGGGCCGAGACCAGGGTGCCGTCGTCGCCGATGGCCGCACGGGTGGCCAACAGCATCGGGGCGAACGACTCGCGGATCTGGGCGATGCTGTAACCCTTGCCGAGGAGCCACTCGACGAGCTCGGCCCGCTCGGTCCGCGCCGTTCCCTCCACACCGTCCAGTAGGCCGGCCGCGTCCAGGTCCTCGAGGTCCTCCACCGGGTCAACGTATCCGACGACTTCCGGGCCGCGATGAGTTCCGGCCCCTGGAATCGTCCATACCGGTATTCGACCTTCGAGGAGACTCCATGACCATGTCGACCGGCCACCCACCCATCGTCGACGCCGCCACCTGGCAGGCTGCCCGTGACGAGCTGCTGATCCGCGAGAAGGCCCACACCCGCGAGGGTGACGCCATCGCCGCCGCCCGTCGCCGGCTTCCGATGGTGGAATTCGACGGCACCGTCCCCGTCGTCGGACCCCACGGACCCGTGCCGTTCCTCGAATTGTTCGACGGCCGCGACGAACTCGTCGTCTACAAGCACATGTGGCACGACGGTGCCCCGCACCAGGGGCAGTGCGAGGGCTGCACCACCACGGCCTGGCACATGAAGGACGCCGTGTACCTCAACGCCCGCGGCGTCTCGTACGCCGTCCTGACCGAGGGCGCGTGGCACGAGGTGGCGCCCTACGTCGAGTTCATGGGCTACACGGTGCCCTGGTACTCCGTCCGCGGCGTGGACGGACCCGCCGGCGGCCCGATGGGGTACCTCACGTCCTACCTGCGTCTCGGCGACCGGACGTTCCTCACCTACCTGACGACGGCCCGCGGCAACGAACCCGTCAACGGGTCCATGGGCCTGCTCGACATGACGCCCTACGGTCGCGGCGAGGAATGGGAGGACAACCCCGACGGCTGGCCCGAAGGACGGCACTCGTGCTGGTCCTGGCGTGCCGACGTGGACGGGAACCCCACCTGGGGTGCGACCAGCCGTCCGGTACCGCAATGGACCCGCCCCGGCGCCACACCGGCGACGACCCTGGGGCGGCGCGCCGGCGACTGACCGGCGTTCTCTGCGAAGATCGCAGTAATGACCGAACCACTGCGAGAAGGCCTGCCGCCCGTCATCGGCGACGACGCCCGCGTCCTCATCCTGGGCTCGTTCCCCAGTGAGCGGTCCCTGGTCACCGGCGAGTACTACGCCAACCGGCGCAATCAGTTCTGGCCACTGATGGCCGCGCTCTTCGACGTGGACGTGGAACTGCCGTATCGGGAACGGGTCGACGCGCTGACCGGTCACGGCGTCGCGCTGTGGGACGTCGTCCACAGCTGCCGTCGAGTGGGCAGCCTGGACGCCAAGATCGACAAGGCGACGCTGACGGTCAACGACTTCGGACCGCTGTTGGCCCGCCACCCGGGCATCCGGCGGGTCTTCGTCAACGGGTTGACCGCCTTCGAGCTCTTCGAGGCACGGGTCCAGGTCACGCTCCCCGCGGTGCGGCTGCCCTCGAGCAGCGGCGCGTTGCCGATGTCCTTCGCCGACAAGCTGGACCGGTGGCGCGAGGTGGTCTGACGACCCCATGCGTGGCAAAGGCCGCGCAAACCTCGACGGCGGTATAGTCGTATGACTACGCTTGAGTTCGTTGGCTTTGGTTAACTCGTAGCTAACGCCATGTCGTCGGGTGGAGGTTATCGGCCCCATGTCGATCGCGGTGCAGTTCGACCAGCCGCTGGGCGGCCGCGTCCGACGCGCCCTGGTCCACGGCGGGGCGGTCAACGTCACCTCCCCGTCGACCACGTCCGTCGCATTGGCCTCGTTTGCCCGAGAGTTGACCGGGGACGCGTTCGGCGGTCGGGATCCCGAGTTGGCGCAGTTCGACCTGCCCGTCGCCGACCACGAGGCCATCCTCGCTGCCCTGACTCGACGGTTCACCGTCCACCCCGAGTCGACCCGCCTCCTTCGAGACCTCCTGCTCGAGCGGGGCTGCGACCCCGAGACCACCTACGTCGGCGTACCGCGCCTGTGCGTGTCCACCGGCAACGTGACGGGAGCAGCCGCCTGGCGTCCGCACCGCGACACCTGGCGCTCGGCTCCGCCGGCGCAGCTCAACCACTGGATGCCGGTATACGAGGTCGACGAGGACAACGCGGTGGCACTTCACCTGGAGTACTTCAGCCAGGCGATCGCCAACGACTCCGCCGGATACGACCACCACGACTGGACCCGCGCGGTCGGGGCGACGCGGCCGCTTCCCGCGGCGACCGAGACGGTTCCGTTCTCGGCGAGCACGTTCGTCACCCCGGTCGGCAGCGTGCTGCAGTTCTCCGGTCAGCACCTGTACTCAACCGTCCCGAACGAGGCCGACCGGACCCGCTTCTCGATCGAATTCGCGACCCTCGACGTCGGCGACGTCCGGGCCGGCCTCGGCGCCCGCAACGTCGACGGCCGCTGCACGGGCTCGACGGTCCGTGACTTCGTCCGTGCCGTCGACCTGTCGCCGGTGCCCGAGGACGTGGTCGCCCTGCTCGACCATCGCGGCGACTCGGGCGACGACCGGGCGCACGTCGCCCACCCCCGGCCCGCCTTCACGAAGGCCTGACGCGACGGCCCACTACGGTGGTCCCGTGTCCTGCGTGTTCTGTGCCATCGTCGCCGGTGAAGCTCCGGCGATCCGGGTCTACGAGGACGACGGGTACCTCGCCATCCTCGACATCCGTCCCATCGTGCGCGGGCACGTCCTCGTGATCCCCAAGACGCACACCGTGGATCTGACCGACACCCCGCCGGACACCGTCGCGGACATGATGCGCATCGGCCAGCGCGTCGCGAGGGCCGCCCGCGCCTCGCAGTTGCACGCCGACGGCAACAACGTCGTCGTCAACGACGGAAGGGCGGCGTTGCAGAGCGTCTTCCACATCCACCTGCACGTCGCGCCCCGCAAGACCGGGGACAAGCTGTCCTTCGCCAAGGGCCTGGTGGTGCGCCGCGACCCCGACCGGGAGGCGACGGCCGCCATCCTGCGCGACGCGCTGGCCGCCCTCGACGCCTAGAATCCGAGAAAGCGTCGTGCGTTGCGTTCGAGGGTGAGGTCGTCGATGCCGACGCCGTTGGGCAGGTCCTGCGGGCGTGCCACCCCCATGTCGAACGGGTAGTCGCTGCCGCACATCAGGCGCGAGGGATCGGCGTGAGCGCGCAGCAACTCCAGCGCCGCGGCGTCATGGGTCAGGGTGTCGAACCACAAGCCGGCGAAACCCTCACGCGGTGAACGGGTTTGCGCGCTGCGCACGTCGGCGCGCTTCTCCCACCCGTGTTGCCATCGTCCGACCAGGGCCGGCGCACAGCCTCCACCGTGCAGCAGGCAGATCCGAAGGTCGGGAAGTTCCTCCAGCACACCGCCCAACACCAGGGCGGCTGCGGCCGTGGCCGTTTCGACGGGATTGCCAATCAGGTTGACGAGGTAGTAGGACGACCACTCCGGCCGCGGCAGCTGCATCGGATGCACCAGCACGGCGAGGTCACGTTCGGCGGCGGCCCGCAGCAGTTCCCGCATGGGGGCGACGTCGAAGGACGTGGGTCCGAGCAGCGGCGGCACGGCGATGCCGCGCACGACGTCGGTCGCGGCGATCTGGTCCATCTGCGCGCGGGCCGCATCGGGGTCGTGCAGCGACACCAGCCCGAGCCCGAGGAGCCGGTCGCCGCTGTCGCGGCACACCCTGGTCAGCGCGTCGTTGAACCGTCCGACGTAGTCGTCGACCCCGTCCGAGGCGGCGACGGGAAAGGCGAACGGCGGCGCGGAGATCACCCTGGTGCCCAGCCCGGCGGCGTCGGTGTCCGCGAGCACCCGGCGAGGGTCGGTCATCGCCTCGGTCTCGATCGACAGCGGCAGGTCCCCGAGGTGAAGTTCTCCGTCGCGGCCGTGCAGCGGCGGCACCGGCGATCCGGGTGGCAGGCCGAACAGTTCCTCGGGTAGCCAGTGCGCGTGTACGTCGATCGGACCGGTCGTCATGAGTCCACGATGCGCGCCGTGACGGCGCTCGACAATGTCAGGCGCTACACATCGCCCCGGCGAGCTATGGCCGAACCTCCACACGACCCGCGGATGACAGACTGAGGCCCATGAGCACCATTCCCGTCTGGGAGCGCTACCTCGGCATTCCGCTACTCAAGGTCCACGACGCGATCTACCGCAAGACCAACGGCTGGGTGGGGCACAAGATCCCGGGTCAGGCACCGATCCTCCTGCTGCACACCGTCGGCGCGAAGACCGGAATCGAGCGCACCAACGCACTCAGCTACGCCCTCGACGGCGGCGCCTACCACGTCGTCGCATCCAAGGGCGGTGACCCCAAGGCGCCCGGCTGGTACTTCAACCTCAAGGCCAACCCCAAGGTCGAGATCAACGTCGGCCCCAAGCGCATGCCTGCCACGGCTCGCATCATCGGTCCCGACGACCCGGACTACGCCCGCCTATGGAAGTTGGTCAACGACAACAACTCCCATCGTTACGACGGGTATCAGAAGCGGACCTCGCGACCGATTCCGATCATCGCGCTGACGCCCTAGAACAGTTCCTTGGCGAGCAGTTCCAGGGTGTGGTCGCGGGCCGGCGCGAGCCGGGGGTCGACGCCGCGGAACGCCGAGCCGACGGGGTTGACCATCACCTCGTCGACGCCGAAGTGGGTGGCCAGTTCCCGTACCTGGTCGGCCGCCTCCGTCGGGGATCCGACGATGGCGCGCTCCAGGCCGGCGTCGACGATCGCCTCCTGCTGGAAGCTCAGCTCGACCTGCTTCGCGTCCTCGACCAGATCCAGGGCGCGCAGCGGCTGACCCGTCCGCAGGAACGCCATCATGTGCAGGTTGGGCAGCATCAGGTCCATCGCCTCCTCGCGGGTGGGCGCGACCGACGCGTTGACCGTCATGAAGGTGGTGGGCTCGGCGAGCAGGTCACTGGGCCGGAACTCCGAGCGGTAGGTCGCGAGCGCCTCCTCGGTGCCCTGGCCGGAGAAGTGGTGGGCGAACACGTACGGCAGACCCTTCGCCGCCGCCAGGTGCGCCGAGTACAGCGACGACCCGAGCAGCCACAGCCGAGGTTCGCTCTTGGCCGCGGGCGTCGCCTTGAGGACGTAGTTCTGGTCCAGCAGACCCCGGCTTCGCACGGCCACCCGGACGCCGGTGGTGCTCATCAGCGCGGCGACGTCGTCGAGGTACTGGGGGAAGTTCTCGATGTCCGAATCGTCGCGGCCGGCGGCGCCGCGCAGCGCCATCGAGGTCACCGGGTCCGAGCCGGGCGCCCGCCCGATGCCCAGGTCGACGCGACCGGGCGCGGCGGCCTCCAGGAGCGCGAACTGCTCGGCGACCGCGAGCGGCGCGTGGTTGGGCAGCATCACCCCGCCGGAGCCGAGCCGCAGCTGCCGGGTTTGCGCGGCGAGATAGGCCAGCACGACGGGCGGGCTGGTCGCCGCCACCGCGGGCATGTTGTGGTGTTCGGCCACCCAGTAACGCGTGTAGCCCAGCTCATCGGCGGTCTGGGCGAGGTGCACCGTCGCCGCCAGCGCATCGGAGGTGGTCTGGTCACTGCGGACCGGGACGAGGTCTAGTACCGAGAGTCGCACGCTTCATTCAACCCCCGTGCCTCGTCGATCGTTCCCGTCCCGCGCGATTCGTGTGCGTTCAGGAGCGCCAGGCGCTCCTCACCCGCCACGAATCGCGACGGCACGGGTGAACACGTCGTCGAGCATGGCCGGGGTGAGCCGCCCGGTGAAGGTGTTCTGCTGGCTGGGGTGAAAGCAGCCGATCAGCGTCACGTCGCCACGCCCCGACTGCAGGGTCGCCTCCGCGAGGTGGCCGAACTTGGGCTGCGGCCGGGGCACGGTGCCACCGCCGGCGCGCACCATGTCCAACGCCACCTTCCAGGCGAACCCGCCGAGCGCGACGATCGCGCTGACGCCGGGAAGCACCAACTGCCACTCGGCAGCCAGCCAGGGCGCACAGGTGGCGCGTTCCTCCGGTGTCGGCGCGTTGTCCGGCGGCGCACACCGGACGGGCGCCACCATGCGGGTGCCGGTCAGCGTCAAGCCGTCCGCGGAGTCGACGCTCAGCGGCGAGCTCGCCAGGCCGGCCCGGTGCAGCGCGGCGAACAGGACGTCGCCGCTGCGGTCGCCGGTGAACACCCGGCCCGTCCGGTTGGCGCCGTTGGCGGCGGGTGCGAGGCCCACGACGAGGATCGTCGGCGTGGTCGAACCAAAGCTGGGCACCGGCCGGCCCCAGTACGGCTCGTCGGCGAAGGACCGGCGCTTCTCGACCGCCACCCGTTCTCGCCAGGCGACCAGCCGCGGGCACGCCCGGCACACGCTGACCGCGGCGTCGAGAACCTCCAGGGACCGGGCCCCCTTGGCCAGCCGGCGCACCCCCGCCGGTGTCCGCGCGGCCACGGCGTCGGGGCGGGCGGGATCGCCCGGCCATCCGGTGCCGGCCGGCACCGGTGAGTCGAAGAGCTCGCCCGTTCGCGGATGCGCCAGTCTCACCCCCTCACTGTGCACCGGAGGGAAAACCGATGGCCGAGCGGGCGGACCCGCTGTTAGATTCAGCCGCGATACCTCATGATCACCACCACCCGGCGGCCCCTCTTCCTGATCTTCTTCGCCGCGTTGACCGCCGGGGCGGGCAACGGCATCTCGCTGGTCGCCTTTCCGTGGCTGGTGTTGCAGCGCAACGGTTCCGCGGTGGACGCGTCGATCGTCGCGATGGCGGGGACGTTGCCGCTGCTGATCGCCACCCTGATGGCTGGGGCGGCGGTCGACTACCTGGGTCGACGGCGGGTGTCGATGATCTCCGACGCGCTGTCCGCCGTCTCGGTGGCCGCGGTCCCGGTGATCGCCCTGACCTTCGGCGCCGACGCAATCAACGTGACCGTGCTGGCCGCACTGGCCGCACTCGGCGCGTTCTTCGACCCGGCCGGCATGACCGCGCGCGAGACCATGCTGCCCGAGGCATCCCAACGGGCGGGCTGGACGCTCGACCACGCCAACGGCGTCTACGAGGCGGTGTTCAACCTGGCCTACATCGTCGGACCCGGCGTCGGAGGCCTCTTGATCGCCACCCTCGGCGGCGTCGACACCATGTGGGTGACCGCAGGCGCGTTCGTGCTGTCCATCTCGGCGGTCGCGGTGCTGCGGCTCGAGGGGGCCGGCGTCCCCAATCGCGAGCACATGCCGCAGGTGTGGGCGGGCGTCGTCGAGGGTCTCAAGTTCGTGTGGCACACCCCGGTGTTGCGCACGCTCGCGTTCGTCGACCTCACCGCCACCGGGCTGTACATGCCGATGGAGAGCGTGCTGTTCCCCAAGTACTTCACCGACCGCAGCGAGCCCGAACACCTGGGGTGGGTGCTGGTGGCGCTGAGCGTGGGCGGACTGGTCGGCGCGCTCGGCTACGCGGCGATGTCGAAGTACTCCAACCGTCGGACCATCATGCTCGTCGCGCTGCTGGTGCTCGGGGTGGCGATGACCGTCATCGCCTTCCTGCCACCGCTGCCGGTGATCCTGGTGCTCTGCGCCCTCGTCGGTTTCGTCTACGGGCCGATCGCCCCGATCTACAACTACGTCATGCAGACCCAGGCGCCGGCGCACCTGCGCGGCCGGGTCGTCGGGGTGATGGGCTCGCTGGCCTACGCCGCGGGACCGCTCGGATTGATCGTGGCGGGTCCGCTCGCCGACACCGCGGGCCTGCACGCCACGTTCCTGGCGCTGTCGCTGCCGATGCTGCTGCTGGGGGTGGCGGCGATCTTCTTGCCCGCGCTGCGGCACCTGGACCGCGACCAGGACGCGACGGTTTCCGACTAACCGGTGTGGGTATCCCCCAGGCGGATGTGACACACACCACAATCGAGGTCCGCCGTGTACCAGCAAGTTCTCGATCCGGTCGCCAATTCGCTCGCCTGGAGCGCGGTCGTGGCGGCCATCCCGCTGCTGCTGTTGTTCGTCCTGCTCGGCGCGCTGAAGATGACCGCGTGGGTGGCGTCACTGATCTCGCTGGCCGTGTCGCTCGCGATCGCGATCGTCGTCTACGGCATGCCCGTCGGTCAGGCGTTGCTCGCGGGCACCGAGGGCGCGGCGTTCGGCTTCTTCCCCATTCTGTGGATCGTCATCAACGCGATCTGGGTGTACCAGATGACCGTCGAGACCGGCCACTTCGACGTCCTGCGACGCTCGTTCGCCAGCGTCAGCGACGACCAACGCGTTCAGGCGATCATCATCGCGTTCTCGTTCGGCGCGCTGATGGAGGCGCTCGCCGGCTTCGGCACCCCGGTCGCGGTGACCTCGGTGATGTTGATGGCGTTGGGCTTTCAGCCGATGAAGGCCGCCGTGCTCGCCCTGGTCGCGAACACCGCGCCGGTGGCCTTCGGCGCGATGGCCACCCCCATCATCACCCTCGGCAGGGTCACCGAACTTCCGGTCGACACGCTCGGCGCCATGATCGGCCGACAGACCCCGCTGCTCGCCCTGTTCGTCCCCTTGGCCCTCGTGGCGATCGTCGACGGCCGGCGTGGGCTTCGCCAGACCTGGCTCGTCGCCCTGGTCTGCGGGGTCGTGTTCGCCGTGGCGCAGTACGCCACCTCGAACTTCGTCTCCGTCCCGTTGGCCGACGTGGTGGCGGCCCTGGCGTCGGCGGCGGCCGTCGTGGCGATGGTTCGGGTCCGCCGCCCGGCCCGCACCGCCGACGTCACCGCGCGGGTCGGCGCCTCGGGGGCGGCCGACGGACCGGACGACGCCCACGTCGTCGACTCCAGGGCCGACGTGGTCAAGGCCTATGCGCCCTACGGCATCATCATCGCCGTCTTCGTCGTCTGCCAGATCGGCGCCGCGAAACGACTGCTGGACCGCGCCACCATCACGTTCAACTGGCCCGGCCTCGACGTGGTCGACGCCGACGGCGACCCCCTGAGCCTCGCCAAGTTCTCCCTCAACCTGCTCACCACGCCGGGCACGCAGATGCTGGTGGCCGGCGTGCTCACCATGGTCGTTCTGCGACTGTCCGTGCCAAGGGCGCTCAAGGCCTACGGCGCGACGCTGCACCAGCTCCGGTGGGCGATCCTCACCGTGATGGCCGTGCTGGCGTTGGCCTTCGTGATGAACGTGTCCGGCCAGACCATCACCCTCGGGACCTGGATGGCCGGGGCGGGTACGGCGTTCGCGCTGCTGTCGCCGATCCTTGGCTGGCTGGGCGTCGCGGTCACCGGCTCGGACACGTCGGCGAACTCCTTGTTCGGCGCGCTGCAGGTCACCGCCGCGAATCAGGCCGGGCTGTCCGAGGTGCTGATGGCCGCCTCCAACAGCTCCGGCGGCGTGCTCGGCAAGATGATCTCGCCGCAGAACCTCGCCATCGCGGCGGCAGCGGTGGGCCTCGACGGCAAGGAGGGCGAGATCTTCCGCAGGGTGGTCCTCTGGAGCCTCAGCTTCCTGTTCGTGCTCTGCGCGCTGTCGGCGCTGCAGGCGTCGCCGATCCTGTCGTGGATGGTGCCATGACACTCGTAGCATCGAACCGTGAGCGCAGACATGCTGGCTGAACTGATCGCCCAACTGCCCGAGGGCACCGTCGTCGACGACCCGGACATCGTCGCGTCCTACCGGCAGGACCGCGCCGCCGATCCCGACGCGGGCACCGCCATGGCGGTGCTCAGGCCTCGCACCACCGAAGACGTGCAAACCGTAATGCGTTGGGCCACCAAGCATCACGTACCGGTGGTCCCCCGCGGCGCCGGCACCGGCCTGTCCGGCGGTGCGACGGCGCTGGACGGCGGGATCGTGCTGTCGACCGAGCGCATGCGCGACATCACCGTCGACCCCGTGACGCGGACCGCCGTCACCCAGCCGGGGCTGTTCAACGCCGAGGTGAAGAAGGCGGTGGCCGAGTACGGGCTGTGGTATCCCCCGGATCCGTCGTCGTACGAGATCTGCAGCATCGGCGGCAACATCGCCACCAACGCCGGCGGGCTGTGTTGTGTGAAGTACGGCGTGACAACCGATTACGTGCTCGGCATGCAGGTCGTCCTCGCCGATGGCACCGCCGTCCAGCTCGGCGGACCCCGCCTGAAGGACGTGGCGGGACTGAGCCTGACCAAGCTCTTCGTGGGCAGCGAGGGCACGCTGGGCATCGTCACGGAAGTGACGCTCAAGCTGCTACCCACCCAACATCGGGGCTGCACCGTGGTCGCGTCGTTCGACGACGTCGCCGCGGCCGCCGACGCCGTCGTCACCATCACCGGCAAGATCCGGCCGTCGATGCTGGAATTCATGGACTCGGTTGCCATCAACGCCGTCGAGGACAAGCTGAAGATGGGGCTGGACCGCACCGCCGCCGCGATGATGGTCGCCGCCTCCGACGATCGCGGCCCCGCCGGTTCGGAGGACGCCGAGTACATGGCGCGGGTGTTCACCGAAGCCGGTGCGACGGAGGTCTATTCGACCTCCGACCCCGACGAGGGCGACGCGTTCGTCGCGGCGCGGCGCTACGCGATCCCGGCGGTCGAGGCGAAGGGGTCGTTGTTGCTGGAGGACGTCGGCGTGCCGCTGCCGGCGCTGGCCGACCTGGTCGCGGGCGTCGAGAAGCTCGCCGAGCAGCACCAGCTGACGATCTCGGTGATCGCGCACGCCGGCGACGGCAACACCCATCCGCTGATCGTCTTCGACCCGTCCAACGCCGACGAAGCCGCCCGCGCGCAGACGGCGTTCGGCGACATCATGGACCTCGCCGTCGGCCTGGGCGGCACCATCACCGGGGAGCATGGCGTCGGCCGACTCAAGCGGCCGTGGCTGGCGGGCTACCTCGGCCCCGAGGCGATGGAGCTCAACCGTCGCATCAAGAAGGCGCTCGATCCCGACGACATCCTCAACCCCGGGGCGGCGCTCTAGTCCGCCGCGGCCTGCACCGCGTCGTGGCGAGGCCACGGCTGCGGCACCGGACGGGTGCGCACGTGCAGCGGCCACCAGAACCACTTGCCCAGCAGCGCGGCCAGCGACGGCGTCATCAACGAGCGCACGACCAGGGTGTCGAAGAGCAGCCCGAGGCCGATGGTGGTGCCGACCTGACCGATCACCGCCAGCTTGCTCACCGACATCGCGATCATCGTGAACGCGAACACCAGACCCGCCGACGTGACCACCGATCCCGTCCCAGCCATGGACCGGATGATGCCGGTGTTCAGCCCGGCGTGGAGTTCCTCCTTCATCCGTGACACCAGCAGCAGGTTGTAGTCCGCGCCGACCGCCAGCAGCACGATGACCGACATCGGCAGGACCATCCAGTGCAGCGGAAGACCGATCACGTGCTGCCACAGCAAGACCGAAAGACCAAACGACGCACCAAGACTCAGCAGCACCGTCCCGACGATGACGGCCGCGGCCACCACCGCCCTGGTGAGCAGCACCATGATGAGGAAGATCAGGATCAGCGCCGCGACCGCCGCGATGAGGAGGTCGTAGTCCGCACCCTGCTGCATGTCCACGTAGGTGGCCGCGCTGCCGCCGACGTACACCGTCGAACCCTCCAAGGGGGTGCCCTTGATGGCGTCCGCGGCGGCGATCCGCAGCGGCTCGATGTGGGAGGTACCCTCCTCGGTCAACGGGTCACCCTGGTGAAACACGGTGAAGCGCACCGCATGTCCGTCGGGTGAGAGGAACAGCTTGATGCCGCGCTGGAAGTCCGCGGTCTGGAACGCCTCCGGCGGCAGGTAGAAGGTGTCGTCGTTGCGCGCGGCGTCGAACGCCTGCCCCATCGCGGTCGTGTTCTGCTGCAGCGCGATGTTCTGATCCTGCTGGGCCTTCTGCGCCTGGTACTGGTTCAGCAGATACTGCTTCTGGTTCTTCATGGTCTGGATCATCGCCGGCATCACCGCCGCCATCTGCGGGGTGAGTTCTGCCATCCGGTTCAGATCCGGCACGATGTCCTGGAAGTCGTCGGACATCTTGCCGATGCCGTCGAGGCTGTCGAAGATCGACCGCAGCGACCAGCACAACGGGATGTCGAAGCAGTGCGGCTCCCAGTAGAAGTAGTTGCGCATCGGCCGGAAGGTGTCGTCGAAGTCGGCGAGGTGGTCGCGGACGTCCTTGATGTCGTCGGACGTGTTGGCCATCTTGGCGGCCATCTTCTTCGTGACGTCGGCCAGCTGCAGCGTGATGTCGTACAGCTTCTGCTGGGAGTCGATGGACGTCTGCATCTCGTTGGCCTGCTTGAGCGTATTGGCCAGCACGGACTGCTGATAGTCGTTGTTCATCAGCTGACCGTTGCCGCTCTGGCTGACGGTGTAGGCCAGGGACGCGTGTTCGACCGGCTTGCCGTCGGGCCGGGTGATGGTCTGCACCTGGGCGATCCCGTGCACGTGCACCATGGCCTTGGCGATCTTGTCGATGACCAGGAAGTCCGCCGGGTTGCGCAGGTCGTGGTCGGCTTGCACCATGACCAGCTCGGGGTTCATCTTCGCTTCGGAGAAGTGCCTGTTGGCGGCGGCGTAGCCGACGTTGGCCGGAATGTCGTGCGGCAGGAAGATCCGGTCGTTGTAGGTGGTGTGGTAGCCGGGCAGCGTCAGCAGGCCGACCAGCGCCAGGACGACGGCGACGATCAGCACGCCGCCGGGCCACCGGACGGTGGCCGCTCCGACGCGGCGCCAGCCCCGAGACTTGGCCTTGCCCTTGGGTTCCAGCACACGGCCGAATCGCGTCACCAGGGAGATGACGGCCGGACCGAGGGTAAGTGCCGCGGCAACCACGATGGTCATGCCGACCGACAGCGGAAAGCCCATGGTCTGGAAGTACGGCAACCGGGTGAAGTGCAGGCACAGCGTGGCCCCGGCGATGGTCATTCCCGATGCCAGCACGACGTGGGCCGTGCCGTGGAACATGGTGTAGTAGGCCGACTCTCGGTCCTCGCCGGCCCTCCTGGCCTCTTGATAGCGGCCGATCAGGAAGATCGCGTAGTCGGTGGCCGCGGCGATGGCGAGCGTCACCACCATGTTCGTCGCGAACGTGGTGAGCTTGAAGACGTCGTAGAACCCGAGGAAGGCGACGATGCCGCGCGCCGAGAGGAGCCCGACGACCACCATCGACATGGTGATCAGCACCGTGACGACGGAGCGGTACACGAGCAGCAGCATGACGATGATGACGGCGAACGTGAGGCCCTCGATCATCTTCATGCTGGCGTCGCCGACGGCGTTCTGGTCCGTGGTGGTCGCGGCCGCCCCCGTCACGTACGCCTTGACGCCCGGCGGCGCGGGTTCGGTTTCGACGATGTGCCGCACGGCTTCCACCGACTCGTTGGCCAGCGCCTCGCCCTGGTCGCCGGAGATGTAGACCTGCGTGTAGGCAGCCTTGCCGTCGACGCTCTGCGCCCCGGCGGCGGTGAGGGTGTCGCCCCAGAAGTCCTGCACGTGCTGCACGTGCGTGGTGTCGGCGCGCAGCTTGCGCACCATGTCGTCGTAGAAGGCGTGCGCGTCCGCACCGAGGGGATCCTCGCCCTCGAGCACGATCATCAACGAGCTGTTGGTCTTGTATTCGCCGAACACCTCGCCGACGCGCTTGGTCGCGATCAGCGCCGGCGCATCCTGCGGGCTCATGGACACCGCACGCAGCTTGCCCACGTCTTCGAGTTGGGGCACCGCGGTGTTCAGGAGCGCGACGATGCCGATCCAGACCAGCACGATCGGGATGGCGAAGGCCCGGATCAGGCGCGGGAGCCTGGGGCGGGCGGCGTGGCGCGCGGTGGGGATCGCGTCGGTCGGCGCGTCGTCGACGGTGTCGTGCGCACCGGATCTCTTGAAGATGCTCATGCGGCCTTCACCAAGCAGTACGTCGCGGAATTCACGCCCTCGGCCGTCCTTTCGTCCTTCACCACGTGGTCGACGGTGACCCTGCAGCTGATCGACTGACCGTTGCCCTGGGCGAGGAGGTTGGGCATCACCGACGGCACCGTGGTCGTGAGCGTCAAGGTCCACGGCAGGGGTACTTCCCCGGTGCGCTGCGGCACGCCGTTGAGGTCGGCGTAGTTGACGGTGGCGGTCGTGCCGGATCCGAAGACTTCGTAGGTCACGACCTTGGGGTTGAACGACTCGGCGGTGTCGGAGCCCACCGGCGTCACCACCGCCCCGTGGGAGCCGAAGACCGAGCGAAGGTACGAGACACTCACTGCGCCAACGGCTATCGCGACGACGACCAGCAGCGGCAACCACGTCCGTTTCAGCACCGCGATCAAGAGTCGAGCCTTTCCAGGGAAACTCCGACCAGCCGAGGCGGGTCATGTAGCTAGTCAACCTAAACGGATAAGTGGATAAGGTCAATCCACTTATGATCGGCGTCACTTAGACTCGGCGGCGTGACCGAGGGCCAGCAACCCCGCCGAACCCTGCGCAGGGACGCGGAGCGCAATCGACGCCGCGTGATCGACGGGGCGCGCGCCCTCTTCGCCGAGCGAGGTCTGGAGGCGACCCTCAACGACGTAGCCCACCAGGCCAACGTCGGGGTGGGCACCGTCTACCGGCGGTTCGCCACCAAGGAGGAACTGCTCGAGGCCATCTTCGAAGACGGCATCGAGCAGATCGCCGCCCTCGCCGAAAGCGCCCTGCACCACGATGATTCGTGGGACGGCTTCGTCTGGTTCGTCGAACAGACCTGCGAACTGACCGCCACCGATCGCGGCCTGCGGGAGATGCTCTACAGCAAGGCGTACGGCGGGTATCGCGTCGAGCGGGCAAGGCTGCGCCTCGACCCGTTCGTCTCCACCCTGGTGGAGCGGGCCCGGCGAGACGGCCACCTGCGGCCCGGGGTCGAGCCGACGGACATGCCGATCATGAGCCTGCTGGCCGGCGCGGTGGTCGAGTGGGCCGGACACGTGGAACCGGATCTCTGGCGCCGGTACGTCGCGCTGCTGCTCGAGGGCATGCGCGCCCACCCGGGTCAGCGCCCGATCGCCGTCGACGCCCTCGACGACGACAGGATGGACGAGGCCATGAAGGGCTGGCACCCGGCCGGTCGACCGACGACGGGTTGACATCGCGGCGGCCACGTCGTATCCATGAGACATGACAGCTGCGTTGTCTCATTCCGAAGCGTGGTTCGAGCTGGCCTCGGCCGAGACGTGGGCCGACCCCTGGCCGATGTACCGCGCGCTGCGCGATCACGATCCCGTTCATCACGTCGTCCCCGACGCCAGTCCCGAACTGGACTACTACGTGCTGTCCCGGCACGCCCACGTGTTCGCCGCCGCCAGGGACCACCAGGCCTTCTCCTCCGCCCAGGGCCTGACCGTCAACTACGGCGAACTGGAAATGATTGGGCTGGCCGACAATCCGCCGATGGTGATGCAGGATCCGCCCGCGCACACCGCGTTCCGCAAACTGGTGTCCCGCGGATTCACGCCGCGCCAGGTGGAGTCCGTCGAGCCGACGGTGCGCCAGTACGTGCGGGCGCGAGTGGAGCGCATCCGCGCCAACGGGGGCGGTGACGTGGTCGCCGAACTGTTCAAGCCGCTGCCGTCGATGGTGGTGGCGCACTACCTCGGCGTGCCGGAGGCCGACCGCGACCGCTTCGACGCCTGGACCGACGCGATCGTCGCCGCCAACACCTCCGCCGACGGCATCGGTGGCGTGCTGACCACCCTCGGCGACGCCCTCGGGGAGATGACGGAGTACTTCACCGCGCTGGTCGAGCGACGACGAACCGACCCCGGGGACGACACCATCTCCCACCTCGTCGCCGCCGGGATCGGCGTGGACGGCGACGTCTCGGGCCTCCTGTCGATCCTGTCGTTCACGTTCACGATGGTCACCGGCGGCAACGACACCACCACCGGCATGCTCGGGGGCTCGGTGCGACTTCTGCATCAACGCCCGGACCAACGTGCGCTGCTGGCCCGCGAGCCGGGCCTGATCGGCGAGGCGGTCGACGAACTGCTGCGCCTGACCTCCCCCGTCCAGATGTTGGGTCGCACGGTTACCCGCGACGTGACGATCGACGGCACCACCATTCCCGCGGGCCGGCGAGTGATGTTGCTCTACGGCTCGGGCAACCGCGACGAACGCCAATACGGCGACGACGCAGGCGAACTCGACGTCACCCGCAGACCGCGAAACATCCTGACGTTCAGCCACGGCGCGCATCACTGCCTCGGGGCCGCCGCGGCCCGCATGCAGTCCCGCGTCGCCCTGGAGGAGTTGCTGGCCCGCATTCCGGACTTCGAGGTCGACGAGGACCGGATCGTCTGGGCGCCAGGCGCTTACGTGCGACGGCCGCTGTCGATGCCGCTCCGGGTGGCCTGATGGCCGGCGACTGGTTGGCCGACCGCCGCTCGGAGGTGGCCGCCGACCGCATCCTCGACGCCGCCGAGCGCCTGTTCACCGAGCACGACGCCGCGAGCGTCGGCATGGGCGACGTCGCCAAGGCGGCGGGCTGTTCGCGCGCCACGCTGTACCGCTACTTCGAGAACCGCGACGCCCTGCACACCGCCTACGTGCACCGCGAGGCGCGCCGGATGTTCCGTGAACTGGGTGGCCGCATCGCGGGGATCGACGATCCGCGCGAACGATTGGTCGAGGGGATGCTCGCCGCGCTGGAGGGCGTTCGCGAAAGCCCGGCCCTGTCATCGTGGTTCGTCACCTCGGCGCGTCCCATCGGTGGTGACGTGGCCCAGCGGTCCGAGGTGATCGACGCGCTGACGGCGTCGTTCCTGCGGTCGTCGGGCGCGCCGGCCGACGACCTCGAACGCCGGGCCCGGTGGCTGATCCGGACGATGACGTCGCTGCTGACGTTCCCGGGTCGCGACGCCGCGGACGAACGGGCGATGGTGGAGGACTTCGTCGCCCCGGTCGTGTTGCCCGAGCGCCGGCGGCGATCGGCTACGTCCGCACCCTCGTCAGCCGGTGCAGCAGCCAGGCCAGCGGCACGGTGACGACCAACGTCACCACGAACAGCGCCCAGGTCGAGCCCGTGTAGATCGGGAACCGCAGGATCTCGACCATCACCAACTCCATCGTGACGAGGTGAATCAGGAAGATCTCGTAGGAGATCTCGCCGAGGAACACCATCGGGCGACTCGCCATGAACCGCAGGTACCACCCGCGCCCATCGTCGCCGCCGCGCAGCGCCACCGGGGCCACCACCAGCGTCGAGATGACGGCGTAGAACACCGTCTTGAACAAGCCCTCCCGCAGTTCGGCCGGTGACGTCGTCGGCGCGCCGGCGATCGGCGTGGCGGCGATCAGATAGCACGCCACGGCCAACGGCACGCAGACCACGGCGTACGCCCGCACGCCGAGGGGCAGCAGTGCCGCGAGCAGCATGCCGCCCAGGAACCAGGTGAGATACGTCGGCAGCCACAGCGGCGCACCGTCGGGCAGGACGTCGGTGGTGTGCACCAGCGTCAACCACGCCGGACTGACGAGCGTCAGCGCCAGCAGCCCGGCGACCAGCCGCACCGGATGCCACTGCCTGCGGCACACCACCACCAGCAGCAGGTATGCCAGCACCGGCAGCGCCACGTAGAAGGCCGCCTCGACGGCGAGGCTCCACATCTGCGTAAGCCCTTGATGCAGATAGGAATACAGGTAGTCGTCGGTGTAGATCTGGGTCAGGGTCAGGTTCCGGAACAACCCCATCCACGTGTGCCCGGGGTTGGGACCCGCCGTGCGGAAGTGATACAGCAGGTACGCCGCCAACACCGTGACGACGTAGGCGGGCATGATGCGCCGGACCCGGTGCCAGGCGTAGCGACGCACTGACGGCGGTTCCCGGCCGTCCGCCGCCGCGCGGACCCACGGCGCGAACAGCAGGAAGCCGGACAGCACGAAGAAGATCGGTACGCCAATCTCCATGCGGGAGTAGAGCAATCCGACGTAACCGTGGGTGTACTTGCCCGTCGTGTACGCCGCGTGGGTCAGCATGACCAGGAGCGCGGCGACCGCACGGATGCCGGTCAGTGAGGCGACTCTGCCCCGGCTTGCCGACTCGAGGCCGCCAACGTCAGTGTCGCGCCGCGTCACTTCGGCTTGTGGTGGCTCGGCCCGCGATCTTGTTTGAGGTCGATGAGCACGCCCGAGATCCGGGTGTGCTCCAGCTTCTTGAGCGTTTCCCTGGACAGCTTCGCCGGCAATTCGACCAGCGAATGATCCATCTTGATGGTGATGTGGCCGAAGTCGCTGCGGTGCAGCCCGCCCTCGTTGGCGATCGCGCCGACGATGGACCCCGGACCGACCTTGTGCCGCTTGCCGACCGCGATGCGGTAGGTCGCCAGGTCACTGCGCACGTTGTCCCGGCGCTTGCGCGGCGGACCGTCGTCGCGATCCGGGCGCTCGCGGCGCTTCTCCGGTGGCGGCTCCGTCATCAGGAACTCGCCGCCACCGCGACTCTGCACGGCCAGCGCGGCGGCGATCTCCGCCGTCGGCACGTCGTGGTCGCGCTCGTAGTCCTCGATCAGCTTGCGGAACAACTCGATTCCGGGTGCGTTCAGCGCCTCGGTGATCGCTTCGCGGAACTTCTCCACCCGCTTGTCGTTGACGTCGTCGACCGACGGCAGCTGCGATTCGACCAACTTCTGCCGGGACACCCGCTCGATCGAATTGAGCAGATGCTTCTCCCGCGGGGTGACGAACAACACCGCGGCACCGGAGCGGCCGGCCCGGCCGGTGCGCCCGATGCGGTGGACGTAGGACTCCGGGTCGTGCGGGATGTCGTAGTTCAGCACGTGCGAGATGCGCTCCACGTCCAGTCCGCGCGCCGCCACGTCGGTGGCGATCAGGATGTCGATCGTCCCGTCCTTGAGCTGGCTGATGGTGCGCTCGCGAACGGCCTGGGCGATGTCGCCGTTGATGGCCGCGGCGGAGAATCCCCGGGCACGCAGCTTCTCGGCGACCTCTTCGGTGGCCTGCTTGGTGCGGACGAAGACGATCATCGCCTCGAAGGGCTCGACCTCGAGGAGGCGGGTCAGCGCGTCCATCTTCCGCGGACCGGCCACCTGGATGTAGCGCTGCGAGATGTTCTCGGCCGTCGCGGTCTTCGACTTCACGGTGACCTGTACGGGATCGTGCAGGTACTTCGAGGTGATCTTGCGGATCGCGGGTGGCATGGTGGCCGAGAACAGGGCCACCTGCTTGTACTCGGGGGTGTCGGCGAGGATCCGTTCGACGTCCTCGGCGAAGCCCATCTGCAGCATCTCGTCGGCCTCGTCGAGCACCATGTAGTCCAGGTGCGAGACGTCCAGGCTGCCCTTCTCGAGGTGGTCGATCACGCGGCCGGGCGTACCGACGACCACCTGTGCGCCGCGCTTGAGGCCAGCCAGCTGAGGACCGTACGACGAGCCGCCGTAGACGGGCAGGACGTTGACCGGCAGGTGCGCCCCGTAGCGACTGAAGGCCTCGGCGACCTGCAGCGCAAGCTCACGCGTCGGCGCCAGCACCAAGGCCTGGGTGGTACGGCTGGACGTGTCGATCCGGGACAGGATGGGGATCGCGAACGCGGCGGTCTTGCCGGTGCCGGTCTGCGCCAAACCCACCACGTCGGAGCCGGCCATCATCGCCGGAATCGTCGCGGCCTGGATCGCCGACGGCGACTCGTAGCCGACGTCGGCGAGGGCCTGCAGCACCGCCGGGTGAATCTGCAGGTCAGCAAAGGTCAATTCGGCGCTCGTCGCGTCGGGTTCTTCAGAGCTCATCGAGTTGGCAGTCTACGGGTAATCGCAGCTCTCTCCCCCATGATGCAGCCGCGACGACACCCGGAGCCGGTACGGTGGCCCGGCGTGAGGGTGAAGCGAAGGTTCCAGTGGTGGTGCGCGGTGGCCGTGGCGGTGGCCGCGCTGGCCGGCTGCGGGGCGAGTGACTCCACGGTGTCGAAGACCCCGGAGGCGACGGTGGCCCCGGCACGGACCACGCCGCCCGCCCCGGCACCCACCGTCGCCGCCGGTCCGTCGCCGACTCCGGCACCCACCGATCCCTGCGCGGTCGACCTGGCCGCACCGGAGATCGCCAAGGCCGTCTCCGAGCTGCCGAAGGACCCGCGCAGCGGCCAGCCGTGGAGCCCCGAGCCGCTGGCGGGCAACTACAACGAATGCGCGCCGCTGTCGGCGATCGTCATCAAGGCCAACACCAACGCCGACAACCCGAACACCCGCGCCGTGCTGTTCCACCTCGGCAAGGTCATCCCCACCGGCGTTCCGGACACCTACGGCTTCAACGGCATCGACGACACCGCCACCACCGGCGACACCGTGGCGCTGATGTACCTCAACGAGACCAGCAAGCTCAAGAGCGTGGTGCGGTTCCGCTGGAACGGCAACGGCGTCGAATTGATCGGCAACACGGGCTAGTTCGGCACGGCTCGTACCGGCGTCGACGTCGGGCCGCTGACCTACAGTCGACGGGTGTTCGTCCTAGCCGATGCAGGCGTCGACCGCGTCGTCTACAGCGCCTCCGATCTCGCCGCCGCCGCCCGGTGCGAGTACGCGCTGCTGCGCGCCTTCGACGCGAAGCTCGGCCGCATCCCGAAGGTCGTCGTCTCCGACGACATGCTCGACCGCACCTCCACCCTCGGCGACGACCACGAGCGCCGTCAGCTCGACGACCTGCGCACCCAGTTCGGCGACGTCACCGTCATCGGCCGGCCGGCCTACAGCGCCGCGGGGCTGCGCGCCGCGTCCGAGCAGACGATGCGCGCGGTCGAGGATCGCGCGCCGGTGGTCTACCAGGCGGCGATGTTCGACGGCCGCTTCGTCGGTTTCGCCGACTTCCTGGTCCTCGAAGACGGCCCGGACGGCGCACGCTACGTGCTGCGCGACACCAAACTGGCCCGCTCGGTGAAGGTCGAGGCCCTGCTGCAGCTCGCGGCCTACGCCGACACCCTGGCCCGCGGCGGCGTCCCGGTGGCCGAGGAGGTCGAGCTGGTCCTCGGTGACGGCGCCGTGTCCGCCTACCGCGTCGACGAACTGCTTCCCGTCTATCTGCCCAGGCGCGCGGCGCTGCAGCGGTTGCTCGACGAGCACCTGGCCCGCGACCGGCCCGTCCGGTGGGACGACCAGGACGTCCGCGCCTGCTTCCGCTGCCCGGAGTGCAGCGTCGAGGTGCGCGCCAACGACGACCTGCTGCTGGTCGCGGGCATGCGGGTGAGCCAACGAGCCCGGCTGGTCGACGCCGGGGTCACCACGGTCCACGAACTCGCCGAGCTGGCCGCGCCGGTGCCCGAGCTCTCTGCGCGCACCACCCGGGCGCTCGCCGCCCAGGCCCGGCTGCAGGTCGCCGACCGGGTCGTCGAGAACGGCAACGTCAAGCCGCCCTACGAGGTGCTCGACGCCCAACCCCTGATGGTGCTGCCCGACGCCGACAGGGGCGACCTGTTCTTCGACTTCGAGGGCGACCCGCTGTGGACGCTCGACGGCCGCGAGTGGGGTCTGGAGTACCTCTGGGGCGTGCTCACCGCGACCGACGAGTTCACCCCCTATTGGGCGCACGACCGCCCCAGCGAGCGCCAGGCGTTGGTCGACTTCCTGGCCATGGTCGGCAAGCGCCTCAAGAAGTACCCGGGGATGCACGTCTACCACTACGCCGCATACGAGAAGAGCACGCTGCTGCGGCTGGCCGGCCGCTACGGCGTCGGCGAGAACGCCGTCGACGAGCTGCTCCGCAACGGCGTGCTGGTGGACCTGTATCCCCTGGTGCGCAAGAGCATTCGCGTCGGGACCGAGAGCTACTCCATCAAGTACCTCGAGCCGCTCTACATGGGCAACGAGTTGCGCGACGGCGAGGTGACCACCGCGACGGACTCGATCACGCAGTACGCCCGCTTCTGCGCGCTGCGGGACGAGGGCAAGCCCGACGACGCCCAGATCGTGCTAAAGGAGATCGAGGACTACAACCGCTACGACTGCCGGTCCACCCGCCGGCTCCGGGACTGGCTGGTGGCGCGCGCCATCGAATCCGAGGTCCCCCCGCGCGGGCCTCAGCCCGTTCGGGGCAAGGCGGCCGAGGAGGCCGTGGAGGTCGCCGACGCCCTCGAGCGGCGGCTGATGCGGTTCGCCGGCGACGGGACCGAAGCGCGCACCCCCGAGCAGACGGCCGTCGCGATGGTGGCGGCCGCGCGCGGCTATCACCGGCGGGAGGACAAGCCGTTCTGGTGGGCGCACTTCGACCGCGTCAACAGTCCCGTCGACGAATGGGCCGACGACGGCGACGTGTTCGTCGCCGACCGTCACGAGATCGTCGCCGACTGGCATCAACCGCCGCGGGCCCGAAAGCCGCAGCGCCACGTCCGTCTCTTCGGCGAGCTCGCCACCGGTGAGCTGGGCCGCAGCATGTACGCCCTGTACGAGCCGCCGGCACCGGCCGGGTTCGCCGACGACCCCGACCGGCGCGGGTTCGCCAGCGTCGAGGTGATCGGATGCGACGACCCCGAGGCGCCCACGGAGGCGCTGATCGTCGAGAAGCAACCCAAGGACGGCGAGGTCTTCGCCCAGGTCCCGTTCGCGCTGACACCGGGGCCACCGATCAACACCAAGCCGATGCAGGAGTCCGTCGAGGCGACCGCGGCCCTGATCGGCGCGGGCCTGCCGAATCTGCCTGCCGACGCGATCGTCGACGTCCTGCTGCGACGCCCGCCGCGCACCGTCAGTGGCCGCCCACTGCCCCGCACCGGCGAGGTCGCCGACGACCTCACCGCCGCCCTGCTGGACCTGGACTCGTCGTACCTGGCCGTGCACGGGCCGCCGGGCACCGGCAAGACGTTCACCTCGGCCCAGGTGATCAGCCGGCTGGTCGCCGAGCACCACTGGCGCATCGGCGTGGTGGCGCAGTCGCATGCCGTCGTGGAGAACCTGCTGGGCTGCGTCGTCGAGGCCGGGGTGGATCCGGACCGGGTCGGCAAGAAGAAGAGCCCGGACGCGCCGTGGCGAGACGTCGCCGAGAAGGACTACCCGGCGTTCATCGCCGATCCCGCCGGCGGCGTGATCGGCGGCACCGCATGGGATTTCGCCAACGCCGGCCGCGTCCCGCGCGGAGCCCTGGATCTGCTGGTGGTCGAGGAGGCGGGTCAGTACAGCCTGGCCAACACCATCGCGGTGGCCAGCGCCGCGAGGAACCTGCTGCTGCTCGGCGATCCGCAACAGCTGCCGCAGGTCAGTCAGGGCACCCATCCGGAACCCGTCGACCACTCGGCGCTGGGCTGGCTGGTGGACGGCCACCACACGCTGCCCCCGGAACGCGGCTACTTCCTGGAGTTCTCCTATCGCATGCATCCCGACGTGTGCGGGCCCGTGTCCCGGCTGTCCTACGACGGCCGCCTGCGCTCGCAGGCGTCGGTCAGCGCGTCGCGGCGGCTCGACGGCGTCGCCCCCGGAGTACGGGTCCTCGAGCTCGACCACGACGGCAACTCGACCGAGAGCCCGGAGGAAGCCGACGCGATCGTCGCCGAGATCGGTGGGTTGCTCGGCCGGCGGTGGGCCGACGGCGACGAGACCGTTCCCCTCGATCAGGAGCACGTGCTGGTCGTCACCCCCTACAACGCCCAGGTGGTCATGCTGCGGCGGCGCCTGGACGCCGCCGATCTGACCGGCGTTCAGGTCGGCACCGTCGACAAGTTCCAGGGCCGCCAGGCGCCGGTGGTGTTCGTGTCGATGACGGCTTCGTCCGCCGACGACGTGCCCCGCGGAATCTCGTTCCTGCTCAACCGGAACCGCCTCAACGTCGCCGTCAGCCGGGCCAAGTACGCGGCGGTCGTCGTGCGGTCCCGGTTGCTGACGGACTACCTGCCGTCCACCCCCGACGGCCTGATCGAACTCGGCGCGTTCCTGTCCCTGACGGCGTGTGATACACCCTCGGAGTGAGTGACAGCCTGACCGACCAGCTCGCGGCGATCGTCGGCGCCACCTACGTCAGCACCGATCCCGACGTGCTGGCCGGGCGGTGCGTGGACTACACGGGGCGCTACCGGGGCACGGCGGCCGCCCTGGTCCGACCGGGCTCCGACGACGAGGTCGCCGCCGTGCTGCGGACCTGTCGCGACGCGGGGGCCTACGTCACCGTGCAGGGCGGCCGAACGTCGCTGGTCGCGGGCACCGTGCCCGAGCACGCCGACGTGTTGCTCTCCACCGAACGGCTCACGGCGGTCGGCGAGGTCGACGTCGTCGAGCGCCGTGTCCGCGCCGGCGCCGGCGCCACCCTGGCGGCCGTCCAGCGTGCCGCCGCCGATGCCGGGCTGATATTCGGCGTCGACCTCGCCGCGCGCGACTCGGCCACCGTCGGTGGCATGGCGTCGACCAACGCCGGCGGTCTGCGCACCGTGCGTTACGGCAACATGGGCGAGCAGGTCCTCGGACTCGACGTGGCCCTCGTCGACGGGTCGGTGGTGCGCCGCCACAGCGAGGTACGCAGCGACAACACCGGATACGACCTGGCGTCGCTGTTCGTCGGCGCCGAGGGCACGCTCGGGGTGATCACCAGCCTCGACCTGCGCCTGCACCCCACCCCCGCACATCGGGTCACGGCGATCGTGGGCTTCGACGACCTGGACGCGCTGATCGCCGTCGGGCGGGAGTTCCGCGACGTCGACGGGATCGCCGCCCTCGAGCTGGTCGACGCCAGGGCCAGCGCGCTGACCGCCGAGCACGCCGGCGTCGGGCCCGCCGTCGACGGGGCGTGGCAGCTGCTGATCGAGCTCGCGGGCGACGTCGACCTCACCGAACGACTGGCCGACCTGCTGGAGGGCGCCGAGCTGACCGGCGAGCCCGCCGTGGGCGTCGATTCCGCGACCCAGTTCCGGCTGTGGCAGGTGCGCGAGGCCGTCGCCGACGTGCTCGGCGTCTACGGCCCGCCGCTGAAGTTCGACGTGTCCCTGCCGCTGTCGACGGTCAGCGAGTTCGCTTCGGCGGCAACGGCATTGGTCGCCGAGCACGCACCGGATGCCATCCCCGTGCTGTTCGGCCACGTCGGCGAGGGCAATCTGCACCTCAACCTGGTGCGCTGTGTGCTCGACGCCGACCGCGAGCGGGCGTTGTACGCAGCGATGATGGAGTTGGTCGCCGAGCACCGGGGCAACGTCAGCAGCGAGCACGGCGTCGGCACCCGGAAGCGGGACTACCTCGCGATGTCGCGGACCGACGCCGACGTCGCGGCGATGCGTGCGCTGAAGGCGGCCTTCGACCCGGACGGCCGCCTCAACGCCGCGGTGCTCTTCGGCTGACTCAGTCGCGGAAGCGCATGGAGTGCTTGCCGTAGGTTCCCGCGTCGTCGCTGGGCGGCTCGTCGCGGCGGGAGTGCCGTCCTGACGACGGAGCGGGCCACACCTCGTCGGGCAGGTGAAAACCGTTGCGCGTCAATTCGATTGGCTCCGGATCCGGTGCGGCGATCGGCCCGTCGAGCGGGTCGACGAGGAGATTGCGCCACGGGGCGTGCCCGTTGCGGGCGGGGATCGGTTCGGGCGTGCGGTAGAGCTCGCTGACGCCGGTGAGTTTGGGCACCGTGTCGGGATCGTGGTCGTGGTCGTGGTCGAACCCGTCGGCGTGGGCCGGGGGCTCGTCCACGGGGCGGTGCCACGTGGCGACGGGCGAGGTGAACGGGGAGGTGACGCTGTCGTCGGCCGGTGTCGTGTCGCGTTCGAGGACGTCGGCGTGCCGCCGCACGGCGCGATCCGGGTCGTCCCACTCGTCGTCGCCGGTGGACCAGTCGACGGTGTACTCCACGTAGTCGTCGTCGTCGGGAAAGTAGTCCGGCTCCACCGGGAGTGCGGGGGCGACCGGTCGGTCCCCCAGCGCCGCGCCGTCCCCGAAGCCACGCAGGAACAGCGCGGCGACGACGCCGAACAGGGCCACGAAGGCAGGCAGCAGCAGCGACCGCGACAGCGCGTCGGCGAACGGGGCATGCAGGAAGGCCGGCAACTGGGTCACCGCGGCCTGCTGTCCCACGCCGGGGTCCGACTGCGCCGGCAGCGCCGCGCTGATCTGAGACGTCATCAGGGCGGCAATGCCCGCACTGCCCAGCACGCTGCCGACCTGCCTGGTCGTGTTGTAGACACCCGAACCGGCACCGGCGAGCCGTGGCGGCAGGTTCCGGGTGGCGGTGGCCGCCAGCGGCGACCAGATGAACGCCATCCCGATGCCCATCAGAACCAGCGGCAGCACCAGCCGCCAGATCGGCGTCGTCGGCGTCATCTCGAACGACAGCCACGTGAGCGCGATCGCGACCGCCGAGAACCCGAATCCGATGAGGGGTCGCGGATGGGACCGGTCGACGAGCTTGCCGACGAACGGGGCGAGCACCCCGGAGGCAATCGCCATGGGTGCGGTCAGCAGGGCGGACCGGGTGGGAGACAACCCGCACACCGCCTGGGCGTAGAACATGACCGGGACGATCATGGCCGTGACCGCGAAGCCGATGACGGCGATGCCCAGGTTGGACAGGCTGAAGTCGTTGTCCCGGAAGATCCGCAGCGGAATCAGCGGCTCCCCGGTCTGCACGGCCTGCCAGTAGACGAACGCCCCCATCGCGACCACGCCCGCCACCAGCGTGCCCCAGATCCACGGCGCCCAGTGGTGCGACTGGCCCTCCTGCAGCGCGAACACGATCAGGAAGAGGGCGACGCCGGACAGCAACACCCCGATCACGTCGTACCCGTGCTTCTCGGTCGGCAGCACCGGGACGAAGATCAGCGCGAGCACGAGGCCCAGCACGCCGATGGGCACGTTGACGATGAAGATCCACTGCCAGCCGAGACCGTCGACCAGCACGCCCCCGGCCAGCGGGCCCACCAGGGTGGCGACGCCCGCGGTGGCACCCCACACGCTCAGCGCGACGCCGCGACGCTCCGGCGGGAAGACCCGGGTGATCGTCGACAGCGTCTGCGGGGTGAGCAGGGCCGCGCCGACGCCCTGCACCACGCGCGCGGCGACCAACACCTCGATGCTGCCCGCCAGCCCGCACCACAGCGACGCCGCGGTGAACACCGCCAGGCCGACGAGGTAGAGGTTGCGGGGCCCGAATCGGTCGCCGAGCCGGCCGGCGAGCAGCAGGGGCACCGCGTAGGCCAGCAGGTAGGCGCTGGTCACCCAGATGACCGCGTCGTAGTCCGCATGCAGGGCGTCCATGATGGACGGATTGGCGACGGACACGATGGTCGCGTCGAGCAGGATCATGAAGAACCCGACCAACAGCGCCCACAACGCGTTCCACGGGTTGTCGGTGCGGGGCCTGAGCAGGTTCAGCGCCGCCGTCATCGGCGTGCCTCGATTGCCGTGACGGCGCGGGGCATCGGCGGGGGGTTCGTCATCTGGGGCATCTGTCCGACCAAGCGTTGCGTAGCTAGGGGGCCGACGCTACGGATCAGCCCGATCCACGACAAGTCGCCGACAGCGCGTCAGGCGGCGTCGGGCACGGCGCCCGCGGGGATGGCGTCGCCCCCGGCCGGTGCCGTCGACCCCACGGCGAGCAGGGCCAGCAGGGCGACGACCGAGCCGGCGGTCATCACCGCGGCAAGGGCCAGTTCGTCGTTGCCGAGCACGCCGACCAGCGGCGCCACCGCAGCGCCGAGACCGAACTGCCCGGCGCCGAGCAGCGCCGCCGCGGTGCCCGCCGCGTCGGGATGCCGAGACAGGGCCACCGCGGGTGCGTTGGGGATGACGAACCCCATCGCGGCGAGAATCGCCCACACGGGAAGCACGAAGGCGTAGATGCCCCCGACGCCTGCCACGGCCAGCGCGACGAAGACCACCCCGGCGACCACCGACGCCGCCAGCGCCCACACGGTGATGGTCTGCGGAGTGAAGCGGCGCAGGAGCACGACGTTGAACTGGGTGGCGCCGATCAGCGCCACGGCGCCGGCCCCGAACACCAACGCGAAGCTCTGCTGGTCGAGGCCGTGCCGCCCCTGCAGCACGAACGAGGCGCCGGCGATGTAGGCGAACAAGCCGGACATCCCGAGGGCTGCCACCAGCACCAGGATCACGAACCGGCGGTCACGCAGCAGCTCGCCGTAGGTGGCGAAGATGCCGCGCACCCGCAGCGGCCGGCGATGCGAGACCTGCAACGTCTCGGGGAGCGCTAGCGCCGCGAGCAGCAGGAGCAGACCGGCCAGGACCACCAGCACCGCGAACACCCAGTGCCAGGAGAAGCGCAGCAGCACCGCCGCGCCGAGCGACGGCGCGATCACCGGGGCCACGCCGAGGACCAGCATCAGCCGCGACATCACGGTCGCCGCGGCGTTGCCGGAGAAGAGGTCGCCGACGATGGCCAGGGCGACCACCATCGTGGCCGCCGCGCCGACGCCCTGCAGGCTCCTCGCGATCCCCAGGACGGCGATGTTGGGCGCGAAGAGACAGATCAGCGACGCCACCATGTGCAGCACGATTCCGGCCATCAGCGGACGGCGCCGGCCCAGCGAATCCGACAGCGGCCCGATGACCAACTGGCCGAGCGCCAAGCCCGCCAGGGTGCCGGTCAACGTTAGCTGGACCACCGACGACGACACCGAGTAGTCGTCGGCGATCTGCGGCAGCGCCGGCAGATACATGTCGATCGTCAAGGGTCCGAGAGCCACCAGCAGGCCGAGGACCACGATCATCCGGGTGCGGCTGGGTGCCGCGCCCCCGCCGCGTCGGCCCGACGGGTCCTTGGTTGCAGCGTTCTCGAGGTCCACGTATCCAGATGCTGCCATGGAACTGTTTAGCAAGGGTTACGACGATTTTCTTCCCTGAGCGAACGGTGACCGCCGTCACCGCCGGGCACCCTGGTGCCTCGCAGTACGTTGGGGTAGCAGGACGACGGACTAGCCTGAACGAGCCAGTCCGCAAACGGGAGGCCCAACCATGAGCGCTCGCTCCGGTGCCAAGAGTCAGGTGCCCGCCAAGCTCGACGACGATCCCAGCGTCGCCGCGCGAGCGCTGTCCCAGATCATCGAACGTGGCGCGCGCGTCCAGGCCCCCGCGGTGAAGGCGTACGTCGACCGGTTGCGTGAGCACACCCCCGACGCGACGCCCGCCGAGATCGTCGCCAAGCTGGAGAGCCACTACCTCGCCGCGGTCATGGCCAGCGGTGCGGCCGTCGGTTCGGCGGCGGCGTTCCCGGGCATCGGCACGCTGGTGGCGATGTCCGCCGTCGCCGGTGAGACCGTGGTGTTCCTGGAGGCGACGGCCGTGTTCGTGCTCGCCGTGGCGGAGGTTCACGGCATCCCGGCCGCCCACCGTGAGCGTCGGCGCGCACTGGTGCTGGCGGTCCTGGTCGGAGACGACGGCAAGCGGGCCGTCGCCGACCTGCTCGGGACCGGACGCACGGGCGGCGGCTGGCTCGCCGACGGTGCCGCGTCGCTGCCGTTGCCTGCGGTGTCGCAGCTCAACGGCCGGTTGCTCAAGTTCTTCGTCAAGAAGTACGCATTGAAGCGCGGGGCGATCGCGTTCGGAAAGCTGCTCCCGGTCGGCATCGGCGCCGTGATTGGCGGCGTCGGAAACCGGGCGATGGGCAAGAAGATCATCTCCAACGCGCGCGGCGCGTTCGGCACTCCACCGCCACGGTGGCCTGCGACGCTGCACGTTCTGCCCGGGTTGGAGAAGTAGGGCGCGCGTCCCCACGGACACGCGCACGAGGTAATACGCCGCCATCGACGTCGGCTCCCAGGTAACTAAGGGCGTTGGCCGTCGACGGTCGCCGTGGAGGCGTTAGCCTTTATGCGGCGAGAGAGCGAGCGGCAGACGGCGCGCCCGCGGAGTTAGAAGGAATCGAGGCGAGTAGCTGCCGTGAGCAGTTCACCTTCACCATTTGGACAGAACGAGTGGCTTGTCGAGGAGATGTATCGCAAGTTTCGCGAGGATCCCTCGTCGGTCGACTCGAGTTGGCACGAGTTCCTCGTCGACTACTCCCCGGAGCCGTCGACCGAGTCGAGCGCCCCGCCGTCGACGGGTAACGGATCGGCCCCCGCGAAGCCGGCTCCCGCCGCTCCCAAGGCCGAGCCGAAGCCGGCCCCCAAGGCCAAGGCGGAGTCCACGCCCGCGCCCGCGAAGGCCGAGTCCACCCCGGCCCCCAAGTCGGAGTCGAAGGCAGAGTCCAAGCCGGAGTCCAAGCCGGCACCCAAGGCGGAGTCCAAGCCGGCGGCGGCCAAGGCGTCCGACGAGGACGAGGTCTCCATCCTGCGCGGCGCGTCCGCCGCCGTGGTGAAGAACATGAACGCCTCGCTGAGCGTGCCGACGGCCACCAGCGTTCGGGCCATTCCGGCCAAGCTGATGATCGACAACCGCGTCGTCATCAACAACCACCTCAAGCGCACCCGCGGCGGCAAGATCAGCTTCACCCACCTGTTGGGCTATGCGATCGTCCAGGCCATCAAGAGCTTCCCGAACATGAACCGGCACTTCGCCGAGGTCGACGGCAAGCCCAACGTGGTCACACCGGCGCACACCAATCTCGGCCTCGCGATCGACCTGCAGACCAAGAACGGTCGCCAGCTCGTCGTCGCCGCCATCAAGAAGTGCGAGACGATGCGCTTCGGGCAGTTCATCGCCGCCTACGAGGACATCGTGCGGCGCGCCCGCGACGGCAAGCTCACCGCCGAGGACTTCTCCGGGGTCACCATCTCGCTGACCAACCCCGGCACCATCGGCACCGTGCACTCGGTGCCGCGACTCATGAGCGGACAGGGCACGATCGTCGGCGCCGGCGCCATGGAGTACCCGGCCGAGTTCCAGGGAGCCAGCGAGGAGCGGATCGCCGAGATGGGTCTCGGCAAGCTGATCACCCTGACGTCGACCTACGACCACCGCATCATCCAGGGCGCCGAGTCCGGCGACTTCCTGCGCACCATCCACCAGCTGCTGCTGTCCGACGACTTCTTCGACGAGATCTTCCGCGAGCTGGGCATCCCGTACGAGCCCGTCCGGTGGCGCACCGACAACCCCGACTCGATCTTCGACAAGAACGCTCGCATCATCGAACTGATTGCGGCATACCGCAATCGGGGTCATCTGATGGCCGACATCGACCCCCTGCGGCTCGACAAGACCCGCTTCCGTAGCCACCCCGACCTCGACGTGCTGACCCACGGGCTCACGCTGTGGGACCTGGATCGGGTGTTCAAGGTCGACGGATTCGCAGGCAAGGAGTACAAGAAGCTCCGCGACGTGCTGTCGGTGTTGCGCGACGCGTACTGCCGCCACGTCGGCGTGGAGTACACCCACATCCTGGAACCCGAGCAGCAGAAGTGGATTCAGGAACGCGTCGAGGTCAAGCACGACAAGTTCACCGTCGCCGAGCAGAAGTACATCCTGAGCAAGCTCAACGCCGCTGAGGCGTTCGAGACCTTCCTGCAGACGAAGTACGTTGGGCAGAAGCGCTTCTCGCTGGAAGGCGCCGAGACCGTCATCCCGATGATGGACGCCGTGCTCGACCAGGCTGCCGAACACAACCTCGACGAGGTCGTCATCGGCATGCCGCACCGTGGTCGCCTCAACGTGCTGGCCAACATCGTCGGCAAGCCTGCCTCGCAGATCTTCTCCGAGTTCGAGGGCAACCTGAATCCGAGCCAGGCGCACGGCTCCGGCGACGTGAAGTACCACCTTGGTGCCACCGGCAACTACCTGCAGATGTTCGGCGACAACGACATCGACGTCTCGCTGGTCGCCAACCCGAGCCACCTCGAAGCCGTCGACCCGGTGCTCGAGGGACTCGTCCGCGCCAAGCAGGACCTGGTGGACTCCAGGGACGGCGGGGAGGGCTCGCCCAAGTTCTCCGTCGTTCCACTGATGTTGCACGGCGACGCGGCCTTCGCCGGCCAGGGCGTGGTGGCCGAGACGCTCAACCTCGCGCTCCTGCGTGGGTACCGCACCGGCGGCACCATCCACATCATCGTCAACAACCAAATCGGTTTCACCACCTCGCCGTTGGACTCCCGCTCCTCGGAGTACTGCACCGACGTCGCAAAGATGGTGGGAGCGCCGATCTTCCACGTCAACGGCGACGACCCCGAGGCCGCGTCGTGGGTGGCTCGGCTCGCGGTCGACTTCCGGCAGAAGTTCAACAAGGACGTCATCATCGACATGCT